>Ga0310696_10000066_pt1 | contig 181626 bp, 152 predicted proteins | sample AusTroGonzalo_MG_4_FD_203885 | JGI IMG/M metagenome (GOLD analysis project Ga0310696, IMG submission 203885) | Bovine rumen microbial communities from tropical cattle in Woodstock, Queensland, Australia - Gonzalo_02 (v2) (version 2) | ecosystem: Host-associated > Mammals > Digestive system >...
TTTTGTATGCGGACCGACATCCTCACAAAGGTTGACTTCCAATCCTGCAATCTGCAGTTTCTTAATCAATTCAGGAAGATTATCCTCATTCCATTTCTCCTGATTGATATTGAGCACAATACGATTGGGCAATACCGTCTGATGAAAGATACTATATATAGCAAACGGAGCAAAATCAGTTACACGCTTTCCATGACTTGTTAGCGAGACAGTAACATTATCCTTCTTTTTGACATCCGGCAACAGACGATGATCTATCGCCTCAATCCATGCCGCAGCCTCAGCCTTACGTTTCACATCCTCTTTTTGTAATGCAGTTATATACTGATGCCAACGCCATTTGGATTTAAGTTTATAATAGCCAATAGCTTCTAATATGGGTTGTATATATTTTTTCATAATTTCAACAAATAGGTTTTTATCGTCTTCAGCATAAACCGACTAAATATCAATTTAGGATGCCGTTTCGTATAGGCGATACGATACTTTAGCGATTTATCCTTATCATATAACAAATGTATTATCGTTTCCTCCAAACGTGGCTCATATACAGAGCGCAATTCCGGATAGAGACGATTGAAATACCGACATTGATTATATGCATGCACATAGAAATCCCAATCGCCATTATATGACAGATTTTGTGCATGAATGCGGTATTTCACGGTCGAAACTCCGAAACAATATGCTTTTCCACGTTTGCACAACTCAATAAATGTGTATGTATCCGCATACAACAGTTGGTCGCTATAATGTACTGGTTGCAACACATTGCGTATTACGGTGCTACTCGATAGCACCTTAAAATCCTTGCATATCTCCTCTACGCTATACTCTCGTTCCTCCAAATGCGGCAAGTCTTTCTCTTGACCGATTTCTGCTCCGTTCTCATATAATATTTCCGCGCGAGTGAAAGTCAACGTATAATCCGGATGAGCATCCAACCAATCTACTTGCCGCTGCAACTTGTGTTCATCAATCCAAAGGTCATCCCCCTCAATCAATGCGATATACTCACCCTTGCACTTATTCATCACAAACTCCCAGTTCTTGAGTAGACCAAGGTTTTCGGAATGGTGATATACCTTAATTTGCGGATACTTTGCTGCAAATTCATCGCATATAGCACCCGTTCCATCCGTCGAACAATCATCGCCAATGATGACTTCGTAATCGAAGTCTACCTTCTGCGCAACGATACTCTCCAAGCACTGACGAATATACCGCTCTTGATTATATGTGACTACAAATATACTTAGTTTCATACTTCCGTTCATCCTTTCATCCATTCATCCTTTGCGGCGCATCCACTTAAATGGTTTAAGCATGCATTTTCCTAAGCGATATGCCTTACTATGACTCATCTGCTCAAAGAGTTTTGCCTTTTCATCATCCTCGTTCAGCATATATTGCTTAAATTGACAAATCTGTCTCCATAGTTCTTCTCGCACTTGCGGAAGTGCTCCCCATAATTTAGTCAACGTAATAAGCATTGATAAGTCATTACCAATTCCTTTCCCGCCACTCCACACTCCGGATCCGAGTCTATATACTGCCATCTTTTCCGGCAATTTATATATCTTACCCGTCTCGGCATATAGCATCCACATCACATAGTCCCCAGGATGTATGACTCCCATCCATGAAATCTTCTCCTCTACCGCTTTATTATATCGGAACATCACCGACACGGTATGAATAAAATTCCCTTTAGCCAATTCCGATATATCTGAGGTACCCGGTACATCTCGCGTGATGGTATTCTCTTCATATTGCTGCGTCACTTGATTGAACACCTTCACCTCATGAAAACACATTGCATAATCGGGGTGAGACTCCATGAAATCCACTTGCTTCTGCAATTTATACGGATCAGTCCAGTAATCATCCCCCTCACACATAGCCACATATTTGGCTCCCGTAGCAACTATCGCCTCATTCATTATTCGGCCTAATGAACCATCCGGTTTGCTCCATTGATTTTCCGTCTCATAGATAGGACGAAATATCTCCGGATATTTCTCCGCATACTCACGGATAATTGCCACGGAACCATCTGCAGATGCATCTTCATGCACGATAGCCACAAAGCGGAAATTCGTTTTTTGCATCACGAGCCCCTCAAAGCAATCGCGCAGATACGGCTCATGATTATACACGAGGCATTGTATCGCCACTAATATCGGTTCTTCTTTCTTACCCATGTTTTTTATCTTCTATTAACTAAAACGCAGTTCTAAATGTCGCAGACATCTATACGAAGTCTATCTCCTAAATCCTGCCGCATACGTATCCGAGCAACCCCGGATTTCCGCATTTTTTAGTCTTCCGTTAATCTTAAAATACTTGCCTTTTCTGCCGCACGGACAGTCGTCCTCGCCCAAAATCACACCCTTATCTTCCGTCAGCAGCACATGTCCGGGATAACTCTCCGGCAGCATGCTCACCACCTCAATGATGCCTTCTTCGCCTATCTCTGCCAAGCTAAAGTCCAATGGCCGACGAATCAGCACATCCGAGAAAATCGGTGCATGCAGGTGTCCACATTCGCACTCCATATAGATCGTTCCCGTCTGCTCCACCATGCCGTAATAATCATGCACGTTCTCCGGCAGAATGCCGCACACTTCATGCAGACGCTGCTTAAACTCAGCCGGACTCACTTGCTCCTGCGCCAGTTTCTTCCAACCTCCACCATGTATCAGCACACCTTGTGACAAGTCCGGACGATACCCCGTTTCTAATAGTTTCTTATAGAAATGCTGCCATATCATGAACGTGAACCCAAACAGGAAAATCCGTTCTCCGGCATGTTCGTCCAGGAATGCTTTCAGTCCCTCGATATCCAGTTCCATCTCTTCGTTCAACGCATACTGCCGCTTCGTACCGAACATCGAGAAACCAAGTATTCCTGCCCCGCGAGCCGAATACATCGCACGGTTTTTTATCACAGCCGAACTATCCAGTATCAACATCGGCACACGTTGTGTTCCAAGGAATGCTGACACAATCTTCGTCAGGCACTTGGTCTGCAATGCCGAAGTCTCTCTATCAAGAAATATCCGACTCACTTGCTGTCCGGTTGTACCCGAAGATGTCATCGTCTTGACCACATCCTCTGCGGCACAACTGCGCAACTCCAACTCCTTGAACAACCGTACCGGCAAGAATGGCAGCTGCTCATAGTCCGGAAGATGATTCACATCCAGTCCCACGGCATCCATCATACGCGCGTAAGGCGTACACGTATTATAATGTACGCGCGTTAGTTCCTGCAACCGCGCATTCAGCAGCTTGTGCTTCTCCTCTTTTTCGAGAGAATACGGTGCTATTTCTAATATCTCGTCCATCATATAATCGATACGATTCTACTCATTTTGTCTATCAGGTTCATTCCGTCCCAAGTAAGAGCAAACGTTGTCGTTTCTCCGAATGGAACGATTCTGTCGATGCCGGTTAAGCGGTTGCGCTGCACGAAGGCTTCTAACTCTTCTCGTTCGAAGCCATAGTACGCCAATGTCTGATACTTGGCAGTTACAATTGGTGCTATATCATCCAATGACTCTACCTCACATTCCGTGAAATACCCACCGGCACAACGGAAGGTATCAATATCACATGGAAGTTCTGTTATCTCCACGCGCCGCAACAAGTTATTCTTCGTCTGTTCTTCGCATGTCGGCATCGCAACGGCTTGCTTGTAGAGCGCTGTGAGTTTATCCACAGCCATCACATCCTGGAACTGATAATGTGCCTTCGCATAATCATATACCGCTTCCCAGAACACTTCTTTCGCTTTTTTGATATTATCTTGCTCTCCTAACCAGCATATCAAGTGCGGAGCAGAACAAGCATTCTGGTCAAAGAGATACGTGTCGTTGTAGAAACGCTCTGCGAGAGTTTTAGAGTGTTCAGTATTCAGTATACAGTTTTCAGTTAATTTATCCGCATTTATTGCAGCAATCGAATAACGATCTGCAAAGCAGATATCAAATGCTCTTGCAGGAATGGCATTCTTGCGGATTGTCTCAATTGTAGCATCCCCACCCCAAATCACACGCACATTGCACAAACCGGAGAACACCTCGTTTGCATTACTCTCATGCGGATAACGCACGACAGCCACACGATGCATGTTGGTGGCACGCATGTGTTTCACGATGATATCTACCTGCGGGAACTGCTTCTGCGATACACGTACCACATTCGTGTTTCCAGCCAATAATCCTGCCACTACCGAGTACGCAAAGTTCACCGGCACGTTCGATGGTGCAATGTGAAATACAACACCCCAACCGAGTCTGATTACTGATGACTGACAACTGAAAACTTCACGTAGCTTCATCAGATTACCTCTACGGCAGAAGAACGCAAACGTCACCACATCCGGATATTGCCGCGATGCAGGATCCTTCATCAGCGCCTTCGACAGTGCATCCAGTTCCTCAATCACCTCATCAGCAAACGGCACCAACGGACGTTCGTTCAACGTCTCCATCGAGCCATGCAACCACTCTATGTTATTTATCTCAATCATTCTTTTGGGATAATTTTGGGCAATTTTTGACTTACAACCACTCCTGCAAAAGAGGATAGTCAATTTTTCCTGACGGAGTAACAGGGATACTTTCAATGACTTTCACTGCAAAAGCAATCGGATTAAGTCCCGTTTTCGTACTCAGCAACGTCTTTATCTCCTGCTCTAAGCCATCCGTCGTGGTAAAAACAGTTATCTTATCGTCCACTCCTGCGCATGCACAAGAGGTAGTAACGCTTTTAACGATCTGCTCCACCTGATCCAAGTTGCACCGATTGCCCCATACTTTCACGAACCGCTTCTGGCGTCCGGTGATGTAGTAGAACCCATCCTCGTCCACACGCGCCATGTCTCCCGTATGCAGCGCCCCATGATTCTCATCACCCTTCATCAAATCCTCTGCACACTCCGCATAACCCATGCTCACATTTGGTCCTCGATACACGAGTTCACCTTGAAGATTTTTTGGATTTTTTTGACTATTTTTTGAGGATGAATCCGTCAGAGCATCTGAACAGGATTGAGCGTCAGGCTGTCCAAAAGCTTGTTTTTGAGCAGACTGAGGATCAAGACTGGTGGAGTTACTGCAAGTAACTTGGGATTCATCTTTTTGGGTTAAATTGTTTTTTGTGTTTTCTTCACTGTTTTCTTTGTCGTTTTCCTCCAAATAAAACTCTCCCCCGGGAATCGCGACACCAATCGATGCGTACTTCTCCTCTGCACGTTCCCATGGCAAATAACTCATACGAGCCGTAGCCTCCGTCTGCCCATACATCACGATGAACTGCTTGCCGACGGATTTTGCCCACCGGATATACTCCAGCGCAATCTCCGCATTCAGCTTGCCTCCAGCTTGCGTCATGGTCTTGACGGAAGGCAAATCCATCCGCATAAACCGCAATCGTCTCAACAACTCCCATGTATAAGGAACTCCGGACATAGAGGTGGCTTCGTTCTCTTTGAGAAAATTCCAGAACTCTCGCTGCGCGTATGTCTTATCCGTCAGCAGAATCGTAGCACCTTTCAGCAGATGGCTATTGATGATACTCAGTCCATACGAATAGTACATCGGCAACATCGTGATAGGTCGCTCGTTTTCATCTATCTGCAGGTATTCCGCAATCGATTCCGCATTAGCGATAATGTTCCGTAGCGTCAACCGCACCAGTTTAGGACTACCCGTACTGCCGCTCGTTGTCAAGCACACAGCCAGATCCGGATGACACTTCGTGATTCCCGGTTTGTATATCAGCCGTAAGTTCTCTATCGTCTCCGCATCTTTGGTCGCATCCAGCATCACCACCGGTGCTCCTGCTTCGAGACAAGCCAAGTACTCCACGATACTCTCTATCGTGTTCTTGCACAAGCAGAACTGCAGCACACCGCATTGGAGAGACTTTGCTTTTGCTGCAACCAACTCTCCCAACTCCGCATACGTCAATCGCCTACCATCATCCGCGATGATAGCCAACTGCGAACCATATTTGTCGATATCAAAAATCATAGATTTTTTATAATATCCTCAACGATTAGTTCAGGAGTCAATCGATTCTGTCGCAGCAGCCACTCATAATCTCCTGCTAAATCAAACTTATCTTCGATTCCTAATCGCAGCAATTTGCATCCTGCACCGCAAGCACTCATCTCTTCAGCCACCGCAGCGCCCAATCCTCCCATTTTGCTATGTTCCTCAAGCGTCACTACCAGTCGCTTCTGCATGGCTTCATGTATTCGCGCCACATCCAGCGGTTTGATGCTGTACATATCAATCACCTCGACGGATAAACCTTGTTGCTCTAACTGCTCTGCCGTTTCGATAGCCGTATAAACCATCGTTCCGGTAGCTAAAATCGAAATGTCCGAGCCAACACGTATGCAATTCGATTTACCAAATCCAAACGGCACATCTTCCGTATAAACCATCGGTGCGTTTAAGTTTCCCGTCAATCGCATATATACCGGTTCAATCGACTCTAATGCCATCTCAAACAACTTTACAGCACTAGCTGCATCAGCCGGAGATATAATCCGCAGATTCGGAATTGCACGCATCATCGATAAGTCTTCTATCGTATAGTGCGTGTTTCCCGCAAAACCCTGACTCAATCCGGCTCCGGAACCTATTGCCACAATCGGCAGATGCATGTATCCCATGAAGTGCCGTATCTGCTCACATGCACGCATCGTCAGGAACGTAGCATAGGTCGTCACCACCGGATGAAATCCTTCCGCTGCCAATCCAGCTGCCATACCCAGCATGTTCTGCTCCGCGATACCGGCATTGATAAACCGATACGGTGCAGCGCTCTTGACGTACCTATCCATTCCGGACAAGGTAGCCAAGTCCGCAGTCAGCACAATCATCTTCTCGTCTTGCACTGCCCAATCGTTGATAGCCATACCGAAGATAGCACCGCGTTGACCTAATCGGCTATACAATCGTGCCGTTCGTTTATCAATCAGCATGCTCTACCTCCTCTCTTGCTTGGTTATACTGCGCCTCATTCAAGGTATGATGATGCCATGTCTTATCATTCTCCATAAACGACACACCCTTACCTTTTATCGTGTTCGCTATCACGCACCGCGGCTTCCCACTGACTACTAACAACCGATCACTGATAGCTTGACAGTCATGTCCATCTACCTCTGCCACTTCAAACCCAAACGCTTTGAATTTCTCAGCCAGGCTATCTGTATTCAGCACTTCCGTAGTCTCACCATCATACTGCAATCGGTTCCGATCCACAATCACGCACAGGTTGTCCAAATGATGGTGCGCAGCCGACATCGCTGCTTCCCAGATTAGTCCTTCGTCGCATTCTCCATCACCAACAAGCACAAACACCCTACTCTGCAATCCCTTTGCTTTGCAAGCCAACGCTTCTCCTACGGCAAACGACATACCCAAGCTCAGACTACCTCCATGAAACTCAATCCCATGCGTCAAATCGCGCATAGCATGTCCGTGCCAGTGGTAACCATTCTGCTCAAACTGCTCCAGGTCTTGTGCGCTTAGGAATCCCTTCTCGTAAAGTGCCGTATAGTACGCCAAAACGCAATGTCCTTTGCTGACAATCAACCTATCTCGGTTCTCATCACACGGATTGCATGGATCAACACGTAACACATCGTGATATAGCGTCGCCAATATCTCAATTGCCGACAACCCACCACCTAAGTGTGCACCGTTTTGTCCACTCTTGTATGCCATCTCCAATGCTTGGAGCCGCATTCGTTTGGACAAATCATGTATATTATTTGCTGAAGTCAATATCATATTTGGCAAGTATCTCCTTCCCCTTCTCGTAAGAACTGAAGTCAATAATGTCATCTGTTTCCATCAAAATATCAAATGCGTCTTCTAAGTTAGCCACCAATGTCATATGGCCTACAGAATCCCATAACTCAACATCTTGATACTTCAAACCCGGCAATTGCTCAGCGCTTACTTGAAGAGAATCACACATTACTTGATTGTACTTTTCTAAATTTGTCATAATTGATTTATTTTAAATTCGTTAATATTTGATTCTTTAGTTGAATTGGAGTTAATCCAAATTGTTCTTGCAGGTATGAATATTCACCAGCATTAACATATCTATCATTGGTTCCAATAATAAGGTGTGGTGGCTTTATTGCCTTTGGAGCCAAGTATTCTGCCACTGCACTTCCCAAACCACCTATTACGGAGTGTTCCTCTGCTGTTACTACCAATTTAGCTGATAAGCAATCGTCTATAGCCATCGTATCTAATGGTTTTATGGTATGCATATCAACCACCTTAACAGATAGTCCTTCTTCTTCAAGCATCTCTGCTGCTTTTATGGAATTATACACCATCGGACCTGTGGCTATAATTGCTATATCATTTCCTTCTTTGAAAGTAATAGCTTTGCCTATTTGATAATCATAATCTTTCTTGTATACGATTGGACAATTCATCCAACCAGACAAGCGTATATATGTAGGTCTTGGATCTTCTGCTGTTGCCATAAGTGCTTTAGCCGTTTCTGTACAATCGGCTGGTGAAAGTATCACTATATCCGGAAGGCAACGCATCAATGCAACATCTTCTACACTCATGTGAGTAGCTCCGTACTGACCAATAGACAACCCTGCGCTTAGGCCAACCACTTTGACGCCTAAGTGCATATAGGCCATATTTATCTTGATTTGATCGAAACAACGTCCCGTCGCAAAAGAGGCTTGTGCTACCACAAAAGGCGTCATTCCCTCCTTTGCTAACCCAGCTGCTACACCTATAAGATTTTGCTCTGCAATGCCTATATTGATAAACTTATCCGGTTGTTGATCTCGAAAATATTCAAGACCGGCAGGTGACATCTGATCTGCCACCATAACAACAACTTTTTCGTTTATCTTTGGTAATTCAAGAGCTACTTGGCCGAAAGTTCTATGAGAACCCAGCAAAGAATACATCCTTATTTTTTGTCTATCAATTTCCATCAAACTTCCTCCAATTCTTTTTTGGCCTGTTCATATTGTTCTTGCGTCAACACACCGATATGCCAATTATACTTGCCTTCAATAAAAGATATTCCTTTCCCTTTCAAAGTATGCGCCATAAAGACAGTTGGACCGGTCATTTTTTTCAATCCTTCAGTCATAGTCTGGTGAATGTCTGCCACATTATGTCCATCCATCTCGTAAACCTTCCACCCAAAACTTTTCCATTTATCAGCGAGACTTCCTTGATCCATAATATCTACTATCTTTCCATCCAACTGAAGTTGATTTTGGTCAATAATTACTATCAGGTTATCCAACTTAAAATGCGCTGCTGACATCGCTGCTTCCCATACTGCTCCTTCATCACACTCCCCGTCACCAAGCATTACAAAAACACGTGAGGTGCTATTATTCCGTTTCTTTAAAGCTATAGCAGAGCCTACACCTAATGATAGTCCATGACCAAGGCTACCGGTAGAGAACTCTATGCCTTTGGGTACATTCATTTTGGGATGTGTATGGAATGCAGAACCATTATCCTTAAATGTTGCGAGTTCCTCATCAGAAAGAATACCAACGCGGTTCATAACTGCATAAAGAGCCATACCGGCATGTCCTTTGCTCAAGATAAAACGATCACGATTTTCATCTGTCAAGTTATCCTTATTTAAGCGCAAGATATCATTATACAAAACAGATAAAACCTCTACCGCAGAAAGAGAACCACTGATATGAGTTCCGTGTGTACCAGCTTTATATGTAAGTTCAACAATATCTTTGCGAACTTGTTTGGCAATATTTTCAGAGTTTATTACGCTCATAACAAACCTCCATCTACTCTAATATTTTGTCCGGTTATGAAAGAAGAGTCATCTGATGCCAAAAACTTAACCGCTTTCGCCGCATCCTCCGGTTCACCAATTCTTTGCAACACAGTTCTCTCTTTAAAATACTTTATCTCATCCTCATTAAGTCCTGCTTTCATATCGGTATTCATCAATCCAAGAGATAATGAATTAACCCTTATGCCGTAGCGTCCATATTCTGCTGCAAGATTTCTTGACCAGGTAATCAAAGCAGACTTAGATGTTGCATAGGAGATCTGGCCTTCTGACATAATCAATGCAGTTACAGAAGAAATATTGATTATTGAACCAGAATGCTGCCGAACCATTAATCTTAAAATAAGTTGAGTCAATGCCATTTGCCCAAACAGATTAACCTCAAAGACTTCCTTAATCTTCGAAATTGGTGTTTGTCCAAACATAGAGACTGACGCTACTCCTGCATTATTAACCAATATATCCACCGGTTTCTTTGAAGAATGAATCTGCCGCACAGCAGCCTTCATACCTTCCTCATCCGTCATATCGAAATATACAGGACATACATCGACCTTGTAAGTCTCCCTTATTTCATCCATCAATTGCAGAAATTCGGGAGTTTCCTTACGTGCATGGGCCCAAATGTTTATGCCGGAAGAAGCTAACTCTTTCATGATAGCCTTCCCTAAACCTCTATTCGACCCTGTTATTAATGCATACTTCTCGTTCATAATAAAATTCATTTTGGTAAAAGATTATTCACCATGCCCGGAGCAACAAGTACAATTGTGGCACGACATGTTAGAACTTTCACATTATCTCGTATCACGTACGTCTCGCCTTGTATTTTGATAATCCCCCTACGGAAATCTTCAATTTTTGTGTCAATAAACATTTGATCCCCAGGGCGTACGCTATTAAGGAAATCAACATTGACGAGTTTTTTTAAATAAATTGTTTCATTAAACAAATTATCTTGCGTATGAATGGCTAATGCTGCTGTTTGCGATATCGCTTCTACTTGAAATACACCCGGCACAACAGGATCATCTGGTATATGGCATCTAAAGAACCATTCATTATATGCAAAATTCTTAACTCCTTTTGCAGATTTCCCAACACAAACTTCAGCTTTGTCAACAAACAAATACGGAGGCAATATGTTCTTTAAATAATGTCGGATATTCGTATAGTCTATTTGAACGATTTCTTCCATAACTTAAATCATATAAATAGGTGGACATACAATCTTATCTGTTGAAAAATATGCACTACCCCACGCTAATCCCACACCAAAACCAACTGCTATAGTTTTGATTTTTTCATTTCTATATCTTTCTCCGCATTGAGTAACCAATGTTAATGGAATTGAAGAACTTCCCGGGTTGCCATACTCTTGCATACTATATGGAACTTTGGACTCAGGAACATTTAGTTTCTTTCTTACCTTCTCATTTAAATAATGATTGGCTTGATGGATTAAGAAGATATCTACTGCTTCTAAATCTATTCCATACTCATTAGAAAGAGCCATTACGCTTCTAGGAGCTTTGGAAAAGCCGAAACTAAATACACTCATCCCATCCATCCTTACATCAATTGGTCTTCTCTCTTGATTGCGTCCAAATTCTTGATACTCCAAAGATTTATTTGTTACGGGATTTTTCATACCACCATCAGGTTGATATATCGCCATAAAATCTTTTCCATTTGTTCCATGATTGAAATATATTGCATCCGCATTCGGATCATATTCCAATGCTGTCGCAGTACCGGCATCTCCAAACAATGGTCTAGTTTCTTTATCTCTTGGAGAGTTCTGTAGAGTTGGGCAATCGCCACACAAAAGAATTCCTCTTTTAAAGCAACCATTTGACATCAACGATGATATGGTTGTTAAGCCGATAACCCATCCAGGACAACCATGTCTAATCTCTAAGCAAAAAGTCGTCTCCGGTAGTTCCAGTTTTCCATGTAAAACACATGCTGTAGGAGGAACTAGATAGTCTGATGAAGATGTTACTAAGACTACGATATCAATGCTCTCCTTGTCCCAACCTAATTCACTAATTAAACCATTGAAGGCTTTTTCACACAAATCACTCGCAGTCATACCATCCACTACAGTATGTTTTCGACGGATACTCGTTTGAGCAATAACGCGTTCAGCTTCTCCCTCCACAAAAACAGGGATATCTTTATTCTCCTCAACATGTTTCGGGACACATGCAGATACTCCTTTTATTGCAATATTCTCAATTTTTGTAAAAGCCATATCACTATTATTTTAAATGCATTCCACCATCAATAACAGATTGAGTGCCAGTTACCCACGCAGATGCATCACTAAGAAGATATATAATTGACCATGCAATCTCTTCAGGCTTTCCGTAACGCTTCAATGGATAATTCAACATATCTTTCTGCATATCATCTTCAGATATAGCACCATCATGTATCAACTTCGTTTCCACCATTCCGGGGTGAACTGAGTTCACACGAATTCCTTTCTCTGAAAATTCCAATGCACATGACTTAGCAAATGACATTATGGCAGCCTTAGTCATGCTATACACAGAGTTACCCATATTTTCGACAAGCGCAGCGATAGAGGACGTAAAGACAATGGAGCCACCTTTGTTTATCTTTTTCTTCTTTGTCAGTAACTTTGTCAACAAAACGGGTGCATAGGTATTGGCTGCAAACATAGCATCTAAATCTGATTGCTTTATAAACGTTATTGGTTTAGTATAGCCTATTCCTGCATTATTTATTAGACCATCTATCTGTGGCATTTCTGCAACCAACTGCTCCAACGATTCTGCATCTGTCAGATCCGCAATAACTTGCATGTGTCCATCTCCTTCCAGTTGGTCATACGTTTCTTGTAACCTTTCTGCATTTCGACCAGTTATTACAACATGCGCACCGAGTTTTGAACACTCAATTGCTGTTGCTCTACCGATACCAGAACTTGCCCCTGTAATCAGTATAGTTTTCCCTTCCAGTGTAAACGGGTTATAACTCATTACATTTTACTTTTTACGATGTTGTACAAATCTTCTATTGTAACAGCGGCACGCATGTCATTACCTTTAATTGCAACGTCATACTCATCATCAATCATAGCGATAATAGACAATGCCAACAACGACGAATACTCATCCAGCTCGTGAAATACGGTTTCAGGAGTGAACACACTCGCATCTGTTTCTTCAAACTGCTCAGCAAAGTGAGCTACAAATTCATTAAGTTCCATAATCTTATTTTGTTCTATTATTAAAATTCCATTTTTTTTGCAGGATTGCCAAACACATGTTGATCATCCGGTACATTGCGCATCACAACACTATTCGACCCCACTACGGCTCTGTCGCCTACTTTCTTATGTGGCAACAAATGCGACCGAACATGCAGTGTCGCACATTCACCTAATTCTGCTCCACCACCCATAAAGCAACAGGACTCTATCGATGCATAATCTTTTACTTTGGCATCATGTCCCAAGGCTGAATAACCATGTATCATGACATGATTACCTATCGTAACATTGTCCGACACTGCACTCCAACGCGTTAGATAAACACCCTGTCCTATGGTTGCGGTGGGATTAACAAATGCTTCGTCTTCTATTATTGAAATAAACTTAGCACCCTTTTTCGCCATCATCTCTGCATAGTGCTTACGCCACATGGGGTCACCCATTGCTACAAAGAACACATCATCCGGCTGTATCTCGTAATCCTCCGGAGCACATATAATTGGAGGGAAATTCCCTTTCAATCCATCAAACGCATCTGCCTTGCTATCCAAGAACCCTTTCACATCGTATTCTCCATCCCGATATGCTTTGGTCCCGATAGCACCGGCATACACCTCACGTCCCCATCCTCTGGCTCCTATAATCACTAAATGTTTCATCGTTTTAATGTCTTTTACTTGGTAGTATTCGCAAATGTTTTGGCAACATCATATCCAACTCTTCATCTGTGAAGAATTGCTCCTCTTCTTTCTTTAATGCAGCTTGCGCCTTTTTATAACTTCTATTATTCGACTTGGGATATTTATGATTTGCAATATCCGTCCGTTCAAGAAGATCATCTCTCCGCTTCACGATATCTTCAGTTTTTAGTTGATCCATATCAGTTAAAAGAGAAATATAATCTGCTCTAATTTTCCACAATTCATCGGAACCTTGCGTAAACGAACGAATATCATCGCTTAATCGGAAGCGATTTGTGAATAATGTTAATCCTAAAGATATCGCAGAAAAAATAGCACTAATTAACTTTATCCGAAAACAATCCACACTCAATATACTCACTAAACCTACTGTTGATACGGATGACAGAATAATCTGCGCGATATTAATCCCCATATCTCTTTTCTTAAGTATTTGAACGTACTTATTGTAGCTTGTATATGTGTACGTAACTTTTCCGTATTCGTCCCTCAACTGGGCTCGTAAATCCTGCCTATATTGATAATCCTGTTCCATAATGTTATTCTTTTGACATATAGTTTAACACCTTTCTTAAGCAATCGATACTACTCGCAGTATTCACACGCATTCCGCTACCAGGAGCGTATAAATCTATTGAGAAGAACGGACATTCCGAGGATAATTTCTTTTCATATGTACCTCTTGGATGGCTTGATTCCTCACCAGGTTGCATCCAATGCCAATCACCAATATGATGATACACATAGCTATCTATGACTATACCAGATAAATGATAACTGCTAAAATGAGTATCTCGTATTTGACGCATATGTTGACAAGTATCGAACAATAATCCATTACTCTCGACATTCTTCTGCTTCATAGCTAGCTGTTCCGCTATTGGATCCGTCGTTAACCAGTTGCCTCCCATATTGGAGTCCGGATAATCATATTTCCCATTCCAGTTGCCAAGCCAATCAAGCTGCTGGAATGCAGGTAATATCTCAAACTTCATTCCGTCCGAGAAGAATATATCTACTACTTGTCCATCAGCTTTTATTGCACTTCGCGGATAAGTATCGAGGATGGCTTCCTTAAGAGCCTGTAGGAGCTGCGATTGTCCATTCCCTTTTCGGGCATCATATTGCTCGTACTTGGCTCGCGGCAGTTCAATTAAGATATCTATATCACTTGTGTCTATAGCTGTACCACGACCATAGGAACCGACATAGCGGCTATGAGCCGTTTCGCTTTCACTATCCCAGAATGCTCTATTAACAGCCTTAGTTACCCGTTTGTATCTTTCGGATATTGTAGCACGCTGCTCTCTGGATATTATTTCATTATCTTTTATTACGCAATCCATAACTGCATTAATATGTTATTGTTTTTTTCCTCTGTTACTCCTTAATCTCTTTTAATGTCGTTCCATTTAATAAGTGTAATATCGCAGGTTCCTTAAATTGTCTATCAATATAAGTCTTGTTTGAATTCTGCTTACGTTTAATTCGCTGATACACATTAGTAGGCAACTCTTTTTCTAATTTTCTCATCTGCAAATCTCTTGTAATTATTCTATCCCACCTAGTATTATATTTTAGTTGCAAAAATCTTTCCAAAGCCTCCATATCTCCACGCACAAATAAATGATAACTTACACAATACAAAGTAACATCTGAATATGACTCTAATCCTGAATCTAAAATCTTTTGTGCGACTTCTTTAAAATTGTCATCAGTGATATGACGTGACATAAATAATGATTCAAATATCTTTCTAAACTGAAGTATCACGTCTAGCGTATTCCACGCATATGCAGCAGGTTTCCCATTTTCAATTGGCACAAAAATTGTACGATACAAATACTCAAAAGCATCAATTATATTTTTAATTCCTTCTTTCTCTACCTCATTCGGCATTAAATGTGCCGCCTGCAAGCATTTTGACAATAAATGCATGTGATTATATAAAGATTTGCCATCCTTAGGTACTGGATTATTCATCAGTTTCTTTACAAAAACCGTCCTTTTCGGCGAACGCCCATTATAAAAAACAATCACATTCTGCCACCAATCATTATACGCATATCCCAACAATTCACTCTCATTTGAGTCATCAAAGTAAATGCTAGAGAAATATTCTTGAAATGCGCTGCCTGCAAAGTAGAATACATCCTTATGTGAATCATAGCAGAGTAAAGTATCTCGTGTTTTTAATTGATGAATATATTTATTTATATCGCTCAATTCATCAAACGGATGAGTTCTGCGAATTTCAATCAAAAGAGTTTTCAAATCTGAAGATGATATTTCTGCTGAATATTTATCTTGCATCCAGTGAGCAATAAAACCCATGATATTTTTTACCTGCTCATATTTGTACTGTGATGACAAGCCTTTAGAGGCATCCCACTTATCCAAATAGTAATCAGAAAATTTAGAAAACAACTCTGTAACATTTGCAGGAAGTTCTTCTAAATCAATACTGTCATCATTGTACATTATTGCCATTAAAGTAAGCGCCATGGGGGTACGCGTTAAATCACTCGACAATTGTTGTTTCCTAATTGCAGAGATAAACTTGTTATTTTTTACTTTATTGTCAGGTATAATCTTAGTAACTAATTTGAATGCCTGTCCGACATCAAATGGCAATAGATTCACCTTTTCAAATTCACCGAAAAGAGAGGGATCATCAAATATATCTAATTCACGCCCGGTAATTATAACTCTCGTAGTGGCATCTTCTTTTATATATGACTTGATTTTAGAAATAATCGCTCTTTTCGAGTCGTCGGACACCACCTCATCTAAAGCATCAAATAATAGTATTTTCTTTGCGAAAGAATCATTTTTATACTCTGCCCCACTAGTGTACTCCGCGAACTGGTTACATATACATTGACGGATATCAAAAGTAGATAAATCTATATCCCTCATATAAAACCAAAAAACGCCAATATTTCCATAATTCCTCAATGCCTTCAATCCGATACGTTTTAAAAGCATCGTTTTTCCTGCTGTTGGGATACCTGTTATTATTGTATGCTTGTTAGAATTAAGAATTGAAATCGCATCATCAACTTCTCCACCTGAGTGCGTTAAAGACATGTCACTATATCTTTTTCGCTCTGCTTCATATTTTCTTTCTGCAGTACGGACGTTGACAAATATATCATCTATTTCTGATACAGTTTCTGATCCTAAAAATAACTGTTTAGCATTTCCTAAACTTGCTAAATTATCTGCCATGTTTGCACGATACAAATTCACCTCGTACTCACTCTGGCTTCCTGTTTCCCCAGATAAAAACAACTCTTTTATATGTTTCTCAATGTGTTGCTCTAATTGTTGATAGTTCCATATTATGATATTATTTCTAAAATGTGGTTCAAAAGAAGACTCCATTACGGAATTAGCCTGTGGACTTATAGATCCATTCACAACGACAAGCACTTTATTAGTATGCCGTTTAAAACCATTATCCAGTTGCCAAGGATGGTTAAATGATAATAAAATCTGTCGACCAATTTCACCTTCCTTTTGGAAATCCCACATCTCCGCATTCTTATTTTTAACTACTACTGCATACCATTCCTCACCACCTAAAGGTGTTGCGTGCGAACAAAAAACCAAATCCCTTCCATACTCATGGTTTCCATGAGTTATTTGTACTTGTTCAAAACCCATTTGTCTGAATAATTGAGCAAGTGTCGGAAAAAGATTTACCTCTTTCTGATTCTTCTGAATATACTCTAACTTCGATTTAACATCTTTAAACGTACTAACTATTGTCATATCAATAACATTTTTATGATTTCTTATTATATTGACATTCATTGATTAACTAAGTTCACATACAATCTCTTTTATCATCAACAGGCATAACTTTACACCTCGCTGTCAAAGCCTCTTGCTCCAATGATGCTTAAATGTTTCATTGTTTATTCTGTGGGACTGTATCTGCTTATGTTTGATTGTTCGCTATTTCCTATGATTCTTTAATAAGCAAAGAGATTGTCCTCGTCTAAATGTAAAAAGAAATCAAAAATATACTTTCTTTCCATTAACCAATAATGGCGCTCTTTTGCGGTAACCAACTCCTTGATTATTTCAACTATTTCTTTAAGAGACAACTTAAATTCATCATACAATTCAGTTAATATCCCCTCGTACAGTGTTTGTTCATAAGCTTCACCATATCTATTTTCGCCTTTCTTATAAAGGATCTCGATTGATGTTAATCTATGAATCGTTCCTAGATAATTTTGAAGAAAGGATATATTTCTATGCATAGCCTCAAACAATATCATTTCATTTTGATCTATTTGCATAAACTCATCACGGTAATTATGCTCTTGCATGAAACCAATATATTGTTGTACGCTTGTGATGAAATATTGGAGTTCGTTACGGTATTGATTATACCTGTTGTTTCTACGAAAACTATTCCTAAAGGCATCGATTGTAAAAAGATTGCTATCATGGTAAAACTCATAAGCAAATGAGCCTGTTCCCATGTATTCATCATAATGCTCAGTTATGTATTCCTTAATAGAGACAAAGAATAATTCATTCGTTGTTAGGTCCCCTAAAAAAAGATATGTAGGAATCTCAAAACTTTTAAGATAGTTCGTTGTTGTTCTTTCAATATTATAGAACTTAAAACCGCCGTCCCTACGCCAATTAATATTATCAGTTGATTTCATTTGAACAAAAGCGATTTCGCCTTTAAGCATGTTCTGACCATCAACCAGTTCAATATAACAATCTATCCCATAGTCCCTTTCCGAAACGCCTCTAATCATCCATTCGGATGGAATTTTGCTCGCTAAGATCTTATAACTAGCGGTTTCCCTAATATGGTTATCTGCTCTTCTCGGATAGTCTAATGTACGTTCCATAATTGCATTAATTTGTTCTATTTTAATTTTTAACGATTGAACTTCCTTTCCTTCAAGACAATTGGTGCGGTTTCTTTCTCGTTATCGTCTCGTATCCACTCGTAAATAAGTCGTGTCATCTCTTGCTCATCGGTCGGTAGTAAGCTGATTACAAAAATATAATGATTGTTGCCCATACTGCTCAATATCTCGTTGGGCAGTTGCATCGTTGATGATATGGGCAACATTCGCTGCTCCACCAATTACTGTAGTAGCCATAGCGATATAGGCGTACGCTCTTTGACCTTTCGCCCAATTGAGAAGATTGCGCTCATTTTCGTATTGAGGATTATCTCCTATACTTTCAATAACGGTATTATAGAGCCAGAACATCTTACCTATATTATTCATATCACCAAACTTGAATGCAAAGGATAGTATTTGTCCTATAAAACTTATTGTTGAATTATTAGCGGCTCTACAAACCTCGCGTATCACAGCATCTCGACCTAAAGACAATGCGATATTGCAATGAGGAAGAGCATCAAACGGACATGCATAATGCAATGACAATTTCAATTGATTCAGAATAGTAGATGCAGTCCATGTCGCATAAAAGATGTCATTGGGGATTCTATTTAGTTCGTTATTCAAATCTTGTTTATATTTCTCAATCTTTGTAAAGCCGGCAACAAAATCACTATTGAGCACATCTAACACTTGCCCACAATACATGGAAACGCTTTCAGCATTATTATAAAAACCAGACAACATCGGCTTTTGCAGCTCCACGCTTTGTATATGCCGCAAAATAGTGTTAGGTTCTTCTGTTGCGACAAACACGCTACTTTCGTATGTAATTAAATAATTCATTTCTTCAATCTATAAGTTCTATCTTTGTTTGCTCCAAGGCGAATGATGTGACCTTGTCTTACCAAAGCATCTAAATAATTACGAGCTTGACGATCCGAAACGCTAAACATAGAAGACACCTCCGCTTGTGTAACAACGCCATTGACGGATTGCATACGAACTAGTATCTGCCGCAATTTATCGGAAGTTTTATCGGAAATTTTTCTATTTATCGGAAATTTACTGGAAGATTTATCGGAAATCCGCTCAATAACACAATCATGTTGTTTGGTACGCTTATCATAGTTAATACCCACCAGCACAATCTCTCCAGCATAACCACGCAATGCCTCGCCATAACGTTTCTCCTTAATCTGCTTAATCGCACCTTCGGCAGATTTATTGTATTTCAGTTCAATCACAATAGCCGGTTTGTCCACATTGCGATAAGGCACAAGGACAATATCCGCAAAACCTTTTCCGGCTGGGAGTTCGCGGAAGAACTTATAATACTGATGAGCCGTTTGATATGCCAGCGACACAACATACGCCAATGCATTTTCATCGTTGTATTGCAATAAAGACGTGTTGTCTTGATGCACGGTCTCTATAACCTTTGATACTGCATCCTTATTGCCGGCAAGAGTATCTTTTAGCAGTTGTTCCGAACTATTGATAGCACGTGCGATAACTTCCCAACCAGTATCTTGAATAGTACGTTCAAACTCCTGTCGTACTTCTTGGTTAGGAATTCGGCACGTACGGTTCTCTCGATTATAAGACAAGTACCCAAGATGTATGAGCAAAGCCAAAACAGCATCACGGCTATTGACAGAATGGATATCATTGGTAAATCGCAACACATCAACACGCTCTTCTTTCCCGACCAACAAAGCTCCAATAGCGTCACGCAACCCGTCAAAGTTCATCATGATGTAACTCTTCAGCCCCTCATAAGTTGTCGTAGCCACCCAATAACTCTCTATGCTTTGACGCTGCATGGCACGCATAACTGAATACGGGTTATAGATTCCCGTCATCGCGCCAATCTGATAACCGTCATACCAAGTTTGAATCTCATCCGGATCCATGTGGTATTTACGAGAAAGTGTTATAACTTCATCTTTGGTAAATCCGAAATAACCGGCAAGCGGTCCTGGATTAACCATAGAGAATTCTTCAAAGTTATTCAATGCCGATTCAGTATTGTACTGCTTGATCGGCAATATTCCCGTCATATATACTCCTGCAAATATTCGATCCGTATAACTCGTCTTGAACATACTCCGCAGCCAATCTACGTACTGACGCATCACTTCCTCGTTATCCATCTCACGGCAAATTGCGTCCCACTCATCAATGATGAAAATGAATTGCTTATGTGTGTGCTCAACCACAGTTAACAATTGCGCCGGTAATGAATCAGATGCGTTGATATAAGCTTCGGGATAGGTCTCTACCAACTCTTGGGACAAAGCATCATTCATTTCATGAACAATTTGTCCACTTTGCGATTTGAGATTTGTCGTAAAAACACTGGCATCTAAATATATAACAGGATAGCGGTTAAGATGCTCATCAAAAGATGGATCTTGCGATATTTTCAAATCCTGAAAGAGGGAACGCGAATCACAAGAGTGATCATAATATGCACATAGCATCTTAGCAGCAAGCGACTTACCGAAACGACGCGCACGAGTGACACATAGGAACTTGCGTTGGGTACCCAACACACGATTGACATACGCAATCAGTTGCGATTTGTCAACGTACTCATCTTTCCGCACCGAAGCGAAATCTGTATTTCCTATGTTTATGAATCTACTCATTTATTAACAATCTTGGTTTTGCGTGCAAAATTACAAAAAAAAAATGACATATACAAAAGTATATGCCATTATTTTGCATTTTTTCTTCTTTTTTGCGGTTTTTACGGCTATTTGTTGCGTATTATGTCAACTATTCTCACAATATCTTCCTCACTCAACTCATGGTGCATCGGCAAACAAATTACTTGATCAGCAATCTTTGTTGCGACAGGTAGATTTGCCGCTGCTGCAGTCGGATAATCGCGGTAGGGTTCAAAAGCTGTAATCAGCGGATAGAAATACCGACGACCATATACGTTCTCTGCCTTCATCTTCTCATACAACTCATCTCGCGTCATTCCATATTGCTCTGCATCCACGAAGATTGGGAAGTAACTATAGTTATGCCGCACACCTACCATATCGTCAAAGAACCGGATTCCCTTCACGTCCTTCAATGCCTCTCGATATGCATTAGCCACCTTCTGACGAGCCTCTATGGCTGCATCTACTTGTTTCAAGTTCAGCAGTCCATACGCAGCACGAACCTCGTCCATCTTGCCATTGATACCCGGAGCCTCTACTGTCACTTCGCCACGGAAACCGAAGTTTTTAAGGTTGTCTATCTGGTGTTTCATCTCTGCACTATGGCATATAAGCGCTCCACCTTCAATGGTGTTATATACTTTTGTTGCATGGAAACTCAGTGTACTGATATCTCCTGCATTGAGTATCGATTCGCCATTCACTTTTACACCAAAAGCATGTGCTGCATCGTAGATCACTTTCAATCCGTGCTTCTTGGCGATAGCATCGATCTCCTTCGTCTTGCAGGGTTTGCCATAGCAGTGCACCGGCATGATAGCTACCGTATTCTCTGTGATAGCTGCTTCAATTTTCGCTGGATCCATGCCACAGGTTTCCTCCTCAATATCCACAAAGACCGGTTTGAGTCCATTCCACCATATAGAGTGGCTGGTTGCCACAAATGAATACGGAGTCGTTATCACTTCGCCTCTCGTCAATCCTAACGCCTGCAAAGCCGTTATAAGCGGGAGCGTACCATTGGTAAAAAGTGAAAGGTACTCAACGCCAAGATACTTGGCAAGTTCCGCTTCCAACAATTCATGATAATGCCCTGCATTGGTAATCCACTTTCGCGACCATATATCCTTCAACAATTCATTGAATTCCTCCAAATTCGGCAGCAAAGGAGATGTGACTAATATTTTATCGCTATAATTCATGCTTAATTCAGTTTAATCTCTGCGCAATCGAACCGCGGAGTGATATCTCCCGGTTCACGTCCCATCCAGCCTCCCGCTTCTATTGGACGGTTTGCCAAAGTGAAACTAATCATATCCGGCTCCATTACTAATCCACACAACTCCGAATCACGTTCAAAAGCCATAAAATCAATTGCATAATTACCCCAATTCAGAAAATTTGCCGGAATGTAATAGATTTGTTCATATTCTCCCGCATGTTTAGTTCGTTTTACATCATTTTCGGAAGCGCAAAACGAGAATATCTTCTCCCCCTGCTCGTTCTTCATATGGTATGTGAGCCAGAAACATTTCTTTGGTTCTGTGAGACGATAGCGAGTGACCAACTCCAATTCATCTGTCACACGCATCACATCCGTATAATCTCCTCCTTTGGGACGAACACCTATTTCTAGCAGTTCAAAACCATCGTTCATATATTGCGGGATGTCCCAATGTTTATAGTTATCTATCTCGCTATTCCCACGAAGATAATGACTTACTATTGGGTCAATAGGTCCCATCTCTTTAATCATTCCATTCTCCAGTAAGATTCCATTATTACATAGCGACTTCACGGAAGTCATATTATGACTGACGAAGAGGACGGTGCGGCCTTGGCCTTGGGAGACGTCTTTCATCTTGCCGATGGCTTTTTTCTGGAACTCGGCATCGCCGACGGCGAGGACTTCGTCCACCACGAGAATCTCCGGTTCGAGGAAAGCGGCTACAGCGAATCCCAGACGGACAGTCATACCCGAGCTATAACGTTTCACCGGAGTGTCAATATAACGCTCGCAACCGCTAAAATCAATAATCTCATCCAGTTTGGCTTGAATCTCTGCGCGGCTCATGCCGAGGATGGCTCCGTTCATGAAGATATTCTCGCGGCCCGTCATCTCGCCGTGGAAACCCGTGCCGACCTCTAATAGGGAACCTATTCGACCATGAGCTCGAATAGTTCCCGTTGTAGGTCCAGTTACTCTACTGAGTAGTTTAAGAAGTGTAGATTTACCGGCACCGTTCTTGCCGATGATACCGACGACGTCACCCTGCTCGACCTTGAAGTCGATGTCGCGGAGTGCCCAGACGTATTCGGAGTTGCCTTTGGAGGAACGGTCGTTGGTCTCGCCGATCTTCAGGTACGGGTCCTCTTTGCCGAGGATGTTTGTTATCCAGAAGCGCCGGATGTCATGGCTCAGTGTTTTGGTCGAAACCAGTCCCAGGCGGTACTGCTTACTTACATGTTCAAATTCTATTGCAATATTATTGCTCATATCTTCGTTTATCAATTTTTTATTTATAAATCAAAAACGCGGCGGTTATTTGTAAGTATCCGGTAGACGCGCTTTGAGTGTCTACAGCGAGAGTAGTATATTAGGGCGATTAAAGCTTACTTATTAGCGCCATAACTGGACTACGCTCGATATACGCAGGGCATCATGCGGATACGGATACGCGTTTTCGGTTTACTGTACTCACACATGTATATGTGCAACGTACATATGCATGCATGACAATTCGGGCGGCAAAGGTACGAAAAAAATCCTACATATGCAAACATATGCGAAAAAAAGTGAAAAATATTTTAGTTTTTACACTAAAAGTATTGTATATTCCAAAAAATTGTAGTACCTTTGCAGCGGAAAAATTTAAATCATTACAACTATGCTGAACCTTATTTTTACATTGATGACGCTGCCATACGCACCGGATGCGCTGGAACCGGTGATCAGTCGGCAGACGATTGAGTTTCACTACGGGAAACACCTGCAGACCTATGTGGACAACCTGAACAAACTCGTGGCCGGAACGGAGTTTGAAACGATGCCGCTGGAAGAGATTGTATGCAAGTCGCAAGGCGGTATTTTCAACAACGCAGGACAGATCCTCAACCATAATCTGTACTTTGGACAGTTTAAGAAAGTGGAGAGTGGAGAGTCAAGAGTGGAGAGTAACGCTCCTACAGGGGCTTTATTGGATGCCATCAACCGCGATTTTGGTTCGTTTGAGGCATTTAAGGCTGAGTTCGAGCAGAAAGGCGTGACACTGTTTGGTTCGGGATGGGTATGGTTGAGCGCAGACAAGGACGGCAAGTTGGTAATCACACAAGAGACGAATGCGAACAACCCCATTACAAAGGGCTTGAAACCGCTGCTGACGATGGACGTATGGGAACATGCGTATTATATTGATTATCAGAACCGTAGAGCAGCTCATCTGCAAGCGCTATGGCAGATCATTAATTGGGAGGAAATTGAGCGACGTTTCGCGAAATAGTTTAGTGTTTAGCGTTTAGAGTTTAGCGTTTAGAGTTTAGTGTTTAGTGTTTAGAGAGTTATTAACAATTTAAAAACATAAAAAATTATGAAAGACTTAAAAGGAACAAAGACCGAGAAGAACCTCATGGAGGCGTTTGCCGGTGAGTCTATGGCACGCAACAAATACACGTATTTTGCGTCGAAAGCAAAAAAAGACGGATTCGTGCAAATCAGCAAAATATTCGAGGAGACGGCTGACAATGAGAAGGAACATGCCAAGATGTGGTACAAGTACCTGAATGGCGGTTCGGTAAGCGACACCACCGCTAACCTGTTGGCAGCCGCTGAAGGCGAGAACGCAGAATGGACAGATATGTATGCTCGTATGGCTGCCGAAGCCCGTGCAGAAGGATTCGACGAGATAGCTGAGAAATTCGAGCAAGTAGGAGCCATCGAGAAACATCACGAAGAGCGCTATCGCAAGCTACTGAAGAACATCGAAGACAAGATTGTCTTCTCGCGTGAAGGAGACTGCATCTGGCAATGCTCGAACTGCGGACATATCGTAGTCGGCAAACAAGCTCCGGAAGAGTGCCCCGTTTGCAACCATCCGCAAGCGTATTTCCAACTGTTGGCAGAGAACTACTAAATACCGATAGATATTCAGTATTGTCCCATTATAATTAAACAAAAACGAAACAAAAACCCTTTTGAATGCTTTGGAGCTATGCTCTATGTGTAGTTTGCTGTTAATAACTCCATGAGTAAACTCCCGATAGTTCTAACCATCAAACTCCACACTCTAACGAGTTAAAGCATTTAAAAGACATAAACATAACATAAAAAAACAATACTTAAATATCATAACAGAACAGCCCGCCGATTGGCGGGCTGTTTGAATAAGATTGTTTGTTATATACCTGCGATTAGTCAACTTGACTACCGAGGATGTTAAAGGCCTTATCACCCTTGAGGATGACGATTTGACCATTGCGGATGACTTTGACAGCTTTCTCGGAAGCATTGAGGTCTTCGATAGCTTCGCCTTGGTCAACAACGACGTAGATGCAACCTGCGAACCAGTCGTCACCACCGTCATAGTTCGGGCGGAAATAGATGGTGCGAGCACCAGTTTCCGTAATCTCACCATGCTCGCCGTAAGCATTTCCTTCGCCCTCCGGGAACCAAGTCTTGATATTCTCGCCATCCTCAGAATAAACAACTTTGATGATGTATTCAGGAGACAAGAACATTTTTGCCACATACTCGCCTTCTTGAGCCGGATTAGCCTCAAATTTGTAGTCCGCATCGATTTTCCAATCGGTGTGGTTACCGACAATGTAATAACCGCTCTTGTCCACGGGTTGCGGGTCCGGATCCTTAGCAGGGAAGACGATGTCGAGCGAGTTGGTCTCGAAGGTCCATGTGAAGGAGTATTTACCGGTAATGTCGGCCTGAAGAACCATGTTATCGTTCTCGTTCATGGTGATGCCATCCGCGTGGGTGAACTCACGATGGAAGGTGTATCCGTTGGAACGCCATTCGCCATTGAGTTTGATTTTGAACTCATACGTACCGGCAGGAATATTATCCTCCACGAGCGTAGCGGTCTTCTTGTCTGCCGAGAGAACAAACGGAATCTCCGCCGACCAGTCAGTCATGCTACCGATAACCGTTACCGTCGGGTCTTCGGGTTGCGGTTCGGGACCGGGACCCGGATCAGGCGCAGAGCCTTTCTTGATAAGTTCGAGTTTAGCCACCCAGATGCAAGCCTCGCCGGAAGTGCGGCATACGCGCAGGTATGTAGCATTCGAAACGCCAGCAGGTACCGTAAAGGTAGATTGAGCAGGAGCACCTTCTTCCGCCAGCACTTGCGGGTCAGCAGTGGTCATGAATGAAGCCTGCGGGCTGGAAGCGTTGACATCCGCAAAGAACTGAATCGAGAGACGATAGGACTTGTCGTCACTGGTACGGAAGTCCGCCAACACGATTTGGTCCTCAGCATTCACGCTGCCGTTCTTGAGTTCGATACCGATATAATAACCGCCGGCGAGGTCGCCGTTGATTTTCAGACAGGAGTTACCGCGTTGACCAGCGCCTACGAGCACGCGTTCATCGGACTTGGACACCCATGAGTCACCGCCGACCTCCGTACCCTTGGAGGTCGAACCGATACCATTCCACATATAGAGCGAGCCTTCAGCGGGCGTAGCAGCATACTTGGTCCAGTAGCCGCCGCCTCTATCCCATACGCCCTCATCCATGATGTAGAGGTTTTCGCCGTAAGGGATGGACATCTCATTGGTCTCATTCCACTTGTTCGCCAAGATATTCTCCTTCTTGGAGGGATCCATGCGGTAGAAAATCACATTATCAGGCAGGTCACCTACTACGGCAGAGTAGATACCGTCTTCGCCCGGTACCAGCGCGAGGTCAAACCACGTTGAGGGGGTCTTCACCGCAAAGCGTGCGTTGTCTTTACGCCAGTTCTCATTCGGATGGAAGAAAAGCGTTGTAGCCGACATACTCAAGGCAGCCGTTAACGCCATCAAAAGAGCTAAAGATTTTTTCATATCCGTAAGTTGTTTAGTTTGCAAAAGAGGGGCGCAAATGCGTCCCTCTTATTGCATGATTGTCGTGATTAACGAATTCTTTGTCCGAAGGCATTGAAGCTCTTGTCGCCCTTCATGATGATAACCATTCCGTCGCGAACAACCTTCACAGCTTTACCCTCAGCCAGCGTCTCCTCGATGCCGGTAGTACCACCTGCAAGAACGACTCTAATCTCTGTGAAACGAGCCTGAGAAGCCAAATCCTCTACCTCATAAGAAGTTGCATTAACGGTAACCTCTTCATCCAAGCCACCGGTCTTGCCACCGGTAGTGGTGAAGTAAATGGTAGCAATCGTTGCAGAAGAAGTGATTGACAACGAACCGTGTGCATAGCAACGGAGAGACTCGTCTGCGCAGTAGCCCTTGCTGTATGTGAACGTTACGCCACCCTTGGTAGCAGAAACTTCACTACCGGTGTTTGCAGTACCTTGGCCGATGAAATCTTCTCTTGTGAAGACAATATCATCACCCGGCTCTACCGGAGGAACTTCGCCTGCCTCATAGGTAATATTGAGAGTAGAACCGTGGTACGAAGTTGCATGAACAGCAATGTTGCCATTAGCTTCTACAGTAACAGTACCGGAAATCATGTAGTACGGGTTGTAGTACTCACCGTCCATCATACCTACGTAGCAACCGTAGTCATATTCATCATCGCCACCCGGGGAAGCAAAGAAGGTACCTTCTGCCTCAGAGTCGCTAATCTGGTATGTACCAGCGGGGATAGCACCAGCATAGGAAGATGCGAAGAACTCAAGCGAAGCCCAGTTATCGTCTGCATCAGACAATTCGATGTAAACAATACCATAGTCTGCGGTGTAGTCCTCAATCTTACAGTTCGTAGCAGCAATGTTGATGGTGGTAACCTCCGTCGGCTCATAGTCATAGTTGTACTCACCCTCTTCGCCTTCGCCGCCTTCGCCGCCTTCTCCACCTTCGCCGCCTTCGCCGCCTTCGCCGCTGCCACCGCCTTCACCAAGGGTAACTGCGATTTCGGTGAAACGAGCCTGGGAAGCCAAATCTTCAACCTCGTACGAGTTAGAACCAACCGTTACTTCCTCGTCCAAACCACCGGTCTTGCCACCAGTTGTGGTAAAGTTGATTTTTTCGATAGTTGACGAAGCAGTAATCGACAAAGCGCCATGCGCATAGCAACGAAGCGACTCGTCAGCACAGTAACCTTTACTGTAAGTGAATGTCACTCCGCCTTTAGTTGCAGAAACTTCACTACCGGTATTTGCTGTTCCTTGTCCAGCAAAATCATCTTTCGTGAAGGTCACTACATCTGCCATCATGCTACCTGCGAAAAGCACAGCAGCAATTAAAGAGAAAAATTTCTTCATGATAAAAGAATTTTAAGTTAATAATGTTAATTAGTTATAGTAGTTTTGCAAACTATACTTTACAAAATCGCCGCAAAGTTACAACTATTTTTTGAAACCTCCAAATTTATTTGGAAAAAAAATCATTTTTTCCGTGCGGCGTAGAAAAGTTGAACAGAATTAAAGAGATTTTGCCATATTATATACGCCGCCGCACCGAGTGAAGCGAGCGGGTCGAGATACATCTGCGCCATCCACACGCCCAACGAGGTGTTTTTCTGTCCGAAAGCCTGTCCGGCCGTGATTTTGCTGACGCCCTCCATTGTCTTAGGAGCCGCAGCGGGATTGATAAGCACGTCCTGATAGTCCTTTCCCTTGCTGGGCGCCGGAAGTTTATAGCCGATGAGTTTACCGAGCCCGAACTGCACCAGACAGGCGAAGAAAGACAATACTAATAAAATTAGTATATTGGTCATTTGTGACTGGTAACTGGTAATCACATCGCTCGTTACCACTGCCGTGAGGACGATGATGGAGCACACCCAGAGATAGAAAGGCACTTTCGCCCATTGAACAGGCAGTTCAAATTGGCGAGTGGTAGTTGGTCGTTCGTCGTTTGTCGTTAGTCGTTCGTCGTTGGTAGTTGGTCGTTTGTCGTGATGCCGATAATACCAATTAAAACCGAGACGCAGAAGCCAGGCGGCAAAGAAAGGCACCAACAGCAGCGGAGCGATGCGGCTGAGGATAAGCAGAAAAGCCGGCCAGAAAGTCATCTCAGAAGCCGTATATACCAAGGGAAAGAACGCCGGCACGATGATAGAGGTAGCGAAATTGCTGAGCAGCGTAAAGGTCGTGAGGTTCTGTATTGAACCGCCTAACTTACCGGCGATGATGGGCGCCGCCGTGGCGGTCGGCATGATAAAACACAGCATCATTCCCTGCGCCAGAAAACCTATATGCGTCGTATAGTACACCGCGGCATAGACACCCAGACTCAACGTTATCTGGGTGAAGAGCACCACCCAATGCCACTTATGCAGACGGAGGTCCTGCGGGTTGACCTTGCAGAAGGTGAAGAACAACATAAAGAAAATCAGCCACGGGAGGATGGGACTCAACGGCAGGAACCACTTATAACCTACAGCGCCGATGAGCATGGACATCCAAAGGGCGTGGGAATCAAACTGACGTTTGACATTTGTGATTTGTGATTTGTCACTTGTCATTGCCCCATTTTTCCACAATTTCGTCCATGATACGGAACACCTCTTCGACCGTGTCGGCGCGAAGGAGGGCGATACGTGTCTGCTTGAAGTCTGCGAGTCCTTTGAACACCGGCGAGGCCGCAAAATGACGGCGCGAATGGATGATACCTTTGCGCTCGTCGTTGCCGCACCATTGGATGGAAGCCAAAACGTGCTCTTTGAGCACGGCGACTTTGTCTTCCATGGTTATCGGACGAGTCAGACGAATCGGACTTGTCGGGGTGAGCGCTTCGCGCATTTCGGCGAAGAGCCAGGGGGCGCCAAAGGTGGCGCGGCCAATCATGACGGCATCCACGCCGTAGCGGTCAAAGCACTCTTTCGCGCGCTCAGGCGTACACACGTCCCCGTTACCTATAATAGGTATATGCATACGCGGGTTGTTCTTCACCTCGCCGATAAGGGTCCAGTCCGCTTCGCCGCGATACATCTGCGAGCGAGTCCGACCATGAATGGCAAGTTCGGCGATGCCGAGGTCCTGGAGGGCAAGCGCTAAATCGACAATGAAGTAGGAATCCGAGCCTACCCCCGTCCCCTCCCTAAAGGGAAGGGAATCAAGTCCCAGCGGATTGACTCTTGGGATGAGGTCTTTCTCGTCCCAGCCGAGGCGGGTTTTGACGGTTACAGGCGTGTGAACGGCATCCACGACGGCTTTGGTGATGGCAAGCATCTTCGGCACATCACGCAGCAGTCCTGCGCCGGCACCTTTGCCCGCCACTTTCTTGACAGGACAGCCGAAATTGATATCTATGAAGTCCGGATGCGCCTGCTCGACGATACGCGCGGCATCCGCCATGGCCTCGGGTTCACGCCCGTAGATCTGAATGGCGACGGGTCGTTCGGCATCATGAATCGTCAGTTTGCGCGTAGTAGAAGCCACGTCACGGACGAGTGCGTCCGCATTGACGAACTCGGTATATACGCGGTCCGCTCCGTAGCGTTTGCATAACGCACGGAAAGCCGGATCGGTGACATCCTCCATAGGAGCCAAGAACAAACCGCGCGGTTTGCTCGACCGTCCTTCGGACTGACAGACCGTTTCACTGACAGACCGCTGCGCTGAAAGACCGTTCACTTCGTTCACTGAAAGACTTATTTGTTATTCAAAGTCGGATAACTGATACGGTGATGATTCATGGCCGTGAGGCGGGCGGTGAAGACACGACGGATATCCTCTACATCCTTGAAACTCAGCGGAGAAGCGGAGAACTGTCCGTCTGCTATCTGGGCATCAATCATTTGGTTTACTGCTGCAGAGATAGCTTCTTCGGTGAACTCCGTGAGACTGCGCGAACGCGCTTCTATAGCATCCGCCATCATGAGGATTGCGCCTTCTTTGGTGGTGGGTTTGGGTCCTCCGTATCGGAAGAGCGACTCATCCACTTTCTCTTTGGGGTTAGCGTTACAATAGGTATTATAGAAATAGCGGACGAGCGAGGTACCGTGATGAGTCGTGATGAAGTTGATGACCACTTCGGGAAGATGGTTTCTCCGCGCTATTTTCTCTCCTTCCGTGACGTGCGCGATAACGACCTGTGCGGCATCCCGCGGGTCCATTTTCAGCAGCGGGTTGTCCGTTCCGTTCTGGTTCTCTACATAGTAGAGGGGGTCGGTTATCTTCCCTATATCATGATAGAGCGCTCCTGTACGGACGAGGAGTGCGTTGGCTCCGACGGCTTTCGCCGCTTCCGCTGCGAGGTTGGATACCTGCATGGAATGCTGGAAAGTGCCGGGTGCGCGTTCTGCAAGCGTATGGAGCAGTTCGGAATTGATATCTGTCAGTTCGACAAGGGTGATAGAAGAGATGAAACGGAAGAGTTTCTCAAACGTATAAATCAGTCCGTAACAGCCGATGGTGAGGAGTGCGCAGATGAAGAAATAGAGATACATCCACGGGTCCGCAGATTTCATATCTCCCGTCTGCGCAAAGGTGATGGCGGTATATGCCACGGTCTGCACGAGGAGTATCCATGCGGCTGTCTGCACGAGTTGTGCGCGACGCGTCATGTCACTCAACGAAGAGACGGCCACCATACCTACGACAATCTGGATGAAGAAGAACTCCACCGGAGCAGGTACCACTATCGAGACGATGAGGACGGTAGTGAAATGCAGGAAGAGGGCAGTACGGGAGTCGAAGAAGACACGTGTGAGGATGGGCACCCATGCAAACGGAATGAGATATACCGAGAGGTGGAAGCGAAGCGCCAAACATGAGAGTGCGATGACGATGAACATCTGCAGGCAGAAGAACATCACCGTGGAGACAGAGCGCAGGTAAACGATGCGGAAGACATACAGATAGACGACAAACAGGCAGAGGAAAAGCGCCACCAAGATGGACTCGCCGAGGATAGAGAGCGTGCGCTGCTTATGACCGATGGACTCGTCTTCGTACGCCCGGCGAAGCGACTGCAGGACTTGGTATGTATGGTCGGTCACTATCTCGCCTTTATCGATGATTTTCTCGCCTTTCTGCACCATGCCTTGCGTCGGCGAGACGGTGGAGAGCAGTTTGGAACGGAAGTCCTCCGTTTTCGCAGTATCAAGAACGAGGTTGACTGCACAATCGTATCCGAATTTCTTATGCGCCGTCATAGGCGTATATACTTCGGAGAGAGGGTATTTGTTCTGATTGAGGGTGATGCGTGAATATCCTTGCGCCTGCAACCACTCCATGGTCTCAAGCGGCACTACCTTCACTTCACGCTGTACGCGCGGTATATATTTGAAGAAAGGCGCGAAGGTAGAGAGAAGTTGCTGCTGGTCTTTCCCCAGTTGCTCATCAGTCTTGTATATCGGGAAGTCTATGTCGGCGGTAAGATTGGAATACCCCCAGGGTTTACCTACCTCGTAATGATACCGGAAAGTATTATTATAGCGCGGGAAGAGGAGAACAATCACCGCAGCCAACACAACGAATATGCCCAGACGAAAGACTGTTGAAGCATATTTCGAATTAAAGATTGAAGGTTGAAGATTGAATAATTTCATATAATCACGATCTTTTATTTCTAAAGAATTCCTGTATCAATTCGCGGCATTCGTCTTCAAGCACTCCGGTTGTGACGGAGGCTTTGGGATGAAACGCGCGGGGAGAATACGTGGCATAACCACGTTTGGGGTCTGGTGCGCCATACACGACACGGCTTATCTGCGCCCATCCGATGGCTCCGGCGCACATGACACAGGGTTCAACGGTGACGTAGAGCGTCGCGTCTGGCAGGTATTTGCCGCCAAGGGTCTGCGTGGCGGCCGTGATGGCCTGTATCTCAGCGTGCGCGGTGACGTCTGCGAGTGTCTCGGTGAGATTATGTCCGCGACCGATAATTTGGTTATTGGAGACGATAACGCAGCCGATGGGGATTTCATTAGCGGAGAGCGCTTTATGTGCCTCGCTTAAAGCGACACGCATATATCGCTCGTCCGCTGACCGCTCCGCTGTTAGACCGGCTTCGCCTGTTAGACCGCTTACGCTGTTAGACCGCTGCGCTGTTAGAAATTTAGACAGTTCTTCGGGATGGTCTTCGAAATGATTGCCGATGACAACGATGGAAGCGCCGGCCTCGAAGGCGGCGTTCATAGCTTCAGGCGTACGGATTCCTCCGCCGACGATGAGGGGGATAGAGACATTGGCTTTGACGGCACGAATGATGTCCGGCGAGACCGGAGTAATGGCACCGGAACCGGCTTCGAGATAGATGTATTGTTTGCCCATCATCTCAGCGGCGATACAGGTGTCTATTATTGTTTGAAGGTCTGATGGGTTGAGGGGTTTGGTGCCTGTTACACGCATGGTGGACGTCTCCACTCCGCCGTCGATGAGGATATAGGCCGTTGGGACGAAATTCACCTTCGCATCATGGATTGCACGTGCCGCCTTAATCTGCTGACCAACAAGATATTCGGGGTTGTTTCCGGACAATAAAGAGAGGAAAAGAACCGCATCCACTTTGGGACTAAATTGGGTGGCATCTCCCGGAAATAAGATGATTGGAATTTGGTCGTTTGTCGTTTGTCGTTTGTCGTTGGTCAGTTTCGCTCTCAGGGCACGGATGAAGTCGGTAGGGTCACCACCGGTGGAACCGCCCACGAAGATATAGTCGGGGCGGCAGTCCTCAGAGATTGGCAGACGCGAGAGGTCGGCTTTCTCAGGATCCAACAAAAGGGCGAGGCCTTTTTCACATTTACCTATTTTCTCATTTCCACATATACTCATTTTTTCCATTCGAAGGTCTCAACCATTTTTATGACATCTTTTCTCAGGTATTCATATACCGGCGCGAGGGAGTCGGCGTTGGGCGGACAGTTACAATATACCGAAGCACGGAAGAAGTGTTTCGTAGAGTCGGTGACGAAGAACTGGCACGAAGAAGCGGTGTTGCCTTCAAGATCGAAGAGCACGCCATAAACGTGCGCTTCCGGATGACTGTACTCGCGCTCCGGAATAGAAGTGGCATACGATGCATTCCGATAGACAAATTCGAGCGCATCATTGGTCAGTTCGCGGAGGTTATTCCGCACGGGCTTGTACGAACAATGGATAGTGGCGTCCAACGCCGGATAATAGAGGTTTATCCAATAGGGTTCGTCGCTACGGGGTTGCACTTGTGCATTCTTTGACAATTGAAAATTGAAAGGCGAAAGGAACAAGGACTCTAACGGCACGTAGGCTGTGTCGGGCGGGGTGATGCGATAGTAGGCGTAGGGTTTTGGTGTACTTCCTTTCGAGCAGGACAAGCACGAAAGGAGTACAAAATTAAAAATTAAAAATTCAAAATTACGAATTCTATTTTTTTGCCAAAAGTCCATTTTACTCCAAATTACGGCACAAAGGTACGAGTTTAAATTCAAAATTCAAAATTCAAAATTCAAAATTAGTCGTCAATGGCACAAAAAGTCACATTTTTTCAAAAAAAGTACGCGCGCGCTTGCACATATTAAAAAATAGTTGTATATTTGCACGATTTTTGGAATAGTATCGAATCCTCTCATTTTTAAAATCACGGGATATATACAGAGTATATATAGGATGCAGGATGATACGACATTACTCCGTAAACACCCCAACATTACCAGCTTCACAATCATATGACAGACCATCAGAACAACTATTGCGTCATCATGGCGGGCGGAATCGGGAGCCGGTTCTGGCCGTACAGCAGGGCTGAGAAGCCGAAGCAGTTTTTGGATTTTTTCGGAACCGGTCGAAGTCTGCTGCAGATGACGGTGGACCGCTTCCGTCCGATTATTCCGATTGAGAACGTGCTTATCGTGACGAATGTAGCGTACAAGGACCTGATACTGGAACAGATACCAGATTTGAAGGAAGAGCAGATATTATGCGAGCCGGCGAGGCGGAATACCGCTCCGTGTATCGCGTATGCGGTGGCGGCTATCAAGCACAAGGCGCAGAGCGGCAAATGGCGCGAGACGAATATCGTGGTGGCGGCAAGTGACCACTTGATTTTGGAGGAGGAGAAATTCAGGGAGACCATACTACAGGCGTTTGCGTTCACGGGCAAGAACAAGGCGATTTGTACATTGGGTATGAAGCCGACGCGGCCGGAGACAGGGTATGGGTATATTCAATTTGCCAGACGCAAATTGATTGAGCGCAAGCAAAGCTTGCTCAATGATAAAATGAGCGCGGCAAAGCCGCTCAATGATGGTATTTATCCGGTGAAGGAGTTTAAGGAGAAGCCGGACTTGGAGACGGCGAAGATGTATTTAGAAAGCGGGGACTACTTATGGAACAGCGGTATATTCATCTGGAGTTTAGAGACCATCAACGACGCATTCAAGCGCTACCTGCCGGAAGTGGCAGAGATTTTCAAGCGCGGCAAAGATGTCATCTGTACGAAAGACGAACGTGCGTTTATCGAAGAGAACTTCCCGCTTTGCCCGAATATATCCGTGGACTACGGCATCCTGGAAAAGGCGGACAATGTGTATGTACTGCCGTCGAGTTTCGGTTGGAGCGATTTGGGCACATGGGGCAGTCTGTATGAGTTGAGCGAGAAAGACGAACACGGCAACGTGAGTCTGCACAGCGAGGCGCTGTTCCATGAGGCGGAAGGAAATATTGTAGTGCTGGAAAGCGGGAAGACGGCGATTGTGCAAGGCGTGGAGGACATGATTATTGCGGAGGAAGCGGGACAGTTGCTGATTTGTCGCCGCAAAGACGAACAGCAGATAAAGCAGTTTGTAGAAGAGATAAAAGGTTAATAGCCATGCCATTCGGATAGCGTATGATACTCCTCAAAAAACATGCGGCCCCGCATTCGTTCTTTTGCGGACCCCAACCGCAAAAGAACGTTTTTGCCGGAGTACATACTAATCTTCCGCTAATGCGGAGGCTATTAACCTGAAGGAGACAACAAACTGCAGTGAGGGAGAGAGAGAAAAAAAACAAACTAATTACTTAATACTTAAACACATCATGAGTTATCTTAATTTTGACAAGACGGTACTTGTTAATCTGGAGCGGTCGCTTCAGAAAGAGATGATTCGAACGAACCGTGCAGGCGTGTACAACTCGACCACGTTAGTCGATTGCAACACGCGTAAGTACCACGGCCAGTTGGTGATGCCTATTCCGGAGTTGGGCGATGACAATTTCGTATTGCTCAGTTCATTGGACGAGACAGTAATCCAACACGGCGCGGAGTTCAACCTCGGTCTGCACGAGTACGGCGAGAACCATTTCAGTCCGAACGGGCACAAGTACATTCGCGAGTTTGACTGCGAAGTTATCGCACGCACGACGTATCGTGTAGGTGCGGTGGTTCTACAGAAAGAGCGGCTGTTAGTCAGTTTCGAGCCGCGCGTGTTGATTCGCTACACGCTGTTGGAGAGCGGAAGTCCGACGAAACTGCGTTTCCGTCCGTTCCTTGCTTTCCGCAATGTGAATGAGTTGACGCACGAGAACCCGCTGGCCAATCCGAATATGGAGGACTGCGAGAACGGCCGTTACAACCGCATGTATCCGGGTTTCCCGAACCTGTACATGCAGTTCAGCAAGGAGGTTGAGTATCACCATGACCCGCAGTGGTACAAGGATATCGAGTACCGCAAAGAGCGCGAGCGCGGATATGCATTCAAGGAAGATCTGTTGGTACCGGGTTACTTCGAGTTACCGATGAAGAAAGGCGAGAGCGTGATTTTCGCAGCGGGTGTGACAGAGTGCAAGACGGGTCAGTTGAAGACCGTATGGAAGAAAGAGTTGGAGCGCCGTAACCGTCGCGACGACATGTTCAGCACGCTGAAGAACAGCGCGAGTCAGTTCTACAAACGCGAAGGCGACAAGTGCTATCTGTTAGCCGGTTTCCCGTGGTTCAAAGCCGACGCCCGTACGACATTCTTCAGTGTAGCGAGCTGCACGTTAGATATCGACCGTCCGGAATACTGGGACGCCATCATCAACAAGACGGCCATCGACGAGATTCTGAAGTTCATGAACGGCCGCGGCAACGAGATAAAGATGACGGGCATGGACGAGCCGGATGTGCTATTGTGGTTCATTCGCGCCTGTCAGAAATATGCGCACAAATACACCGTACGTGAGGCGGCTGAGTTGTACGGCGAGTTATGCTTGAATATCATCAACTGGTACCGCAAGCAGAACCATCCTCGTGCACGCCTTCACCAGAACGGTCTTATCTGGGTGGACGGCACTCAACGTCCGGCGACCTGGATGAACGCATTGGAGAACGGTTGGCCTATCACTCCGCGTACAGGATATATCGTTGAGACGAACGCGCTGTGGTACAACGCGATGCGTTTCACGGCAGAGATGCTCCGTGAGATGGGTAAAGAGACGAGTGCCGACCTGATGGAGTATCAGGCAGAGATCAGCAAAGACGCGTTCGTCAAGACTTTCTGGAACGGATTGTATCTGAATGACTATGTTATTGACTACTATCAGAACAAGGAAGTCCGCCCGAACATGATTTGGGCAGTCGGTCTGCCGTACAGTCCGCTGGACAAGAAACAGCAGAAGGCGGTGGTAGATATATGCACGAAGGAGTTGCTGACGCCGAAGGGTCTGCGTAGTCTGAGTCCGAAGAGCGGCAGTTACCGTCCGATGTACACGGGTACGGTAAGTCAGTTGGAACGCGAGCGGACGCTGCATAACGGCGTTGTATGGCCTTCGACGATTACAGCCTATTCACGTGCGTACATGAACGTCTATAAATACAGCGGCGCCAGTTTCATGGAGCGTCTGTTAGTCGGTTTCGAAGCCGAGATGGACGAGTTGACGATTGGTACGCTGAACGAGTTCTACGACGGCAACCCGCCCTACAAGGGCCACGGCGGCATGAGTAGTGCGCCGAGTGTGGCGGCAGTGATAAGTTTGTTGGATACGCTGCGTAAATATGAACGTGAAGCCGCTGAGAAGGCTGCTCAAGAGGCACAAGAAGGAAAGGAGGCACAACAATGAAAGCATTAATGTTCGGTTGGGAGTTTCCTCCCCATATCTTAGGCGGTTTAGGTACTGCCAGTTACGGTCTGACGCGCGGCATGAGTGAGCAGAAAGACTTAGAAATCACTTTCGTCATCCCGAAACCATGGGGCGACGAGGACCAGTCGTTCCTGCGCATCATCGGCGCCAACAGCGTACCTGTCGTATGGAAAGACGTCAATTACGACTACGTGAAAGAGCGTCTTGCCGGCCGGATGAGTCCCGAGGAGTATTACCGTCTGCGGGACGGTATCCGCTACGACTACCGTCGTATCGGCACGGACGACTTAGGTTGCATCGGTTTCTCCGGCCGCTATCCGGACAACCTGATTGAAGAGATAGGCAACTACGAGGCCGTAGCGAGTGTGTTAGCGCACAGTTTAGATTTCGATATCATCCACAGCCACGACTGGCTGACCTATCCGGCAGGTGTGTTCGCCAAACATATCAGCGGCAAGCCGCTGGTTATCCACGTGCATGCCACCGATTTCGACCGCAGCCGCGGTAACGTGAACCCGACGGTTTACGCCATTGAGAAACGCGGTATGGACGAGGCGGACCACATCATGTGCGTAAGCAACCTGACACGTAACACTGTCATCGAGAAATATGGTCAGGACCCGCGCAAGGTAAGCACGGTACACAATGCCGTTGAGCCTCTAGCTCATCCGGAGGAGTTCCAGAAGCCGCCCCGCAAGGACAAGTTGGTTACTTTTCTTGGTCGTATCACGATGCAGAAGGGACCGGAGTACTTCGTGGAAGCCGCAGCGCGCGTGCTGAGCAAGACGGACGGCGTTCGCTTTGTGATGGCCGGCAGCGGCGACAAGATGGCAGAAATGATTGACCTCGTCGCCAAACGCGGTATCGCCGACAAGTTCCACTTCCCGGGCTTCATGCGCGGCAAGCAGGTACAGGAGATGCTTGCGATGAGCGACGTATATATCATGCCGAGTGTGAGTGAGCCGTTCGGTATCAGTCCGTTAGAGGCGATGCAGGTAGGCTGTCCGTCAATTATCAGTCATCAGTCCGGCTGCGCGGAAATCCTGCAGCACGCCATCAAGACCGACTACTGGGACATTGACGCGATGGCTGACGCCATCTACGCGATTGTCAAATATCCGGCGATGTATAAGAGTCTGCACGAGTTAGGCTGCGAAGAGGTGAACAACATCAAGTGGGCCGACGCGGGACTGAAAGTAAGACGGATTTATGACGGCGTGATAAATCACACGTTGTAAAGTTGAAAGTTGAATGTTGAAAGAAGTTTTCAAGTTCAAAGTTTACAGTTTAAAGTTAAAAGATAATTTATTCGTATTATGAAAAATATATGTTTTTGCTTTCAGATGCATGCACCTTATCGTCTGAAACGTTACCGTTTCTTTGAGATCGGTCATGATCATTACTACTACGATGACATGGCGACGGAAGAACACGTAAACTGGTTGGTTGAGACCTCGTATATGCCGTTGTGCCAGACCATCCGCGACATGATTAGCCTGAGTAAGGGTAAGTTCCACTGTGCGCTGAGCGTGAGCGGAACGATGATTGAGATGTTCGAGCAGTTCAATCCTGAGATGATTGACATCCTGAAGGAGTTGGCATCCACCAAGGCCGTTGAGTTCCTTGCTACGCCGTACAGTTATTCGCTGGCATCTGAGTACAACGAGAGCGAGATGAAAGAGCAATTCAAGAAACAGGGTGAGTTGTTAGAGCGCATCTTCGGCGTGAAGGCACAGACCGTATGGAACACGGAGTTGCTGTACACGGACGAGACGGCTTATAACCTGAACAAGTTGGGTTACAAGACCATCTTGAGCGAAGGTGCAAAGCATATTCTAAGTTGGAAGAGCGCCAACCATGTATATCAGTCGGCAGCTGCTCCGAAGATGAAAGTGCTGTTGCGCAACACCAATCTGAGCGATGAGTTGAGTTTCCATTTCTCGGATCCGGGTTGGCCTAATTTCCCGATTGACGCAGAGAAATACGCAGACCAGTTGAAGGCGCTGCCGGAAGAAGATGAAATCATCAACATCTGGGTAGGTGCTGAGACGTTCGGTGTTCGTCAGAACGCCGGTACCGGTATCTTCGACTTCCTGAAGGCGTTGCCGTATTTCGCTTTGGAGCGTGAGATGGGCTTTATGACCCCGGCAGAGGCATCGAAGAAACTGACAGCGGGTGACGTGCTCTCGAGTCCGTATCCGTTAACATGGAGCGGTGAGGCAAAAGACCTGAGCATCTACACGGGCAATGACCTGCAGCAAGAGGCCATCAACAAGTTGTTCGCCGTAGCAGAGCGTGTACATCTTTGCCAAGACAAAGCGCTGAAGACCAATTGGTTACGTCTGCAAGATGTGAACTATCTGCATTACATGAATCACATCGACCAAGGCGAGACACAGTATGAATCGGCATACGACGCGTTCATCAACTATATGAACGTGCTGTCCGACTTCCTGCAGAGTGTGGAGGAGCAGTACCCGACCACCATCGAGAACGAGGAGTTGAACGAGCTGCTCAAGACCATCCGCAACCAAGAGGAGGAAATCCAGGCGCTTCAAGCGAAGTTGAAGAAAAAAGGATAGTGGCGAGAGCTGAGAGTTGAGAGTTGAGAGCTGAGAGTTGAGAGCTGAGAGTTGAAAGAAGTCTTCGAATAGTTAGTTGAGAGTCAAGAGACTTTATATCGTATTAGTGCTGTTGGCAGCGACCCTTGCGGCCGCTGCCAAGCAGCCGCGTATCAAGACCGAAATACGGACATGGACGATGCCTTCGTTTAGTGCAGTGGCAGACACGATTGCGTTTACAGACACGGCAACGCTGAACTTCGTAGACGTGGATGTGCAGCAGAACTATTCGCTGAGTAATGCGATGAACGGCAACGTATTAGTGTCACACATCGAGTCACGCGTGGTACGAGACCGCTTGAAGACGATTGACGACCCATTCGCATGGAGTCTGACACCGTATGTGGTGACGCCGCAGCAACAGCGATATTTCAACACCACCACTCCCTACTCGACCGTCTCATACAAACGCGGATTCGTGATCGGGCATGAGGAGCACGACCTGGATTTCCTTTTCACCGGAAACATCGGACGAAAGACGAATTTAGGTATTGAGATGGATTATCTCAATTCGGTGGGGCATTATGCCAACACGGCGGGAAAGGTTTTTCGCGGAAGTGTGTGGGGAAGTTATACGGGCGCCCATTACAGCATGCACGCGGCGTTCGGGTGGAGTCAGCTGAGCACGTTCAACAACGGTGGATTACAAGACGTAGAAGATTTAAAGAGTTCGTTGAACGCCGAAGACCTGCCTGTATGGTTGAATGCGATGACGGGCTACCGATACCTGAGCGGCTACCTGCATAACCAATACGCCATCACCAAAGAACGCGAGTATCACGACTCGATAGAAGTGGTAGAAGACGGGCAGCGCGTAAAGCGGGACACTATTAAAGTGGAGCACATTCCGCTCATTACCTTCAGTCATATTTTCGAGACGAACAACTCGAACCGGCGCTACGTAGAGCAGGTTGCCGAGCAGGGCTTCTATGACACGATTTATTACAACGCCAACGAGACGAATGACCGCTCGGACGTACTGACCATCCGCAACACGGTAGCAGTAACTTTCTGCGAGGCATACAACCGCAAGTTGAAGTTCGGCGCGAGTGTATTTGCGATGAACGAGTGCCAGCGGTTCCTGATGGACAGCATGGGCTACGACAGCATTAGCAAATACCGCTGGTACAACAACACGTTTGTCGGCGGCGCGATACACAAACACAGCGGTTCGCACGTGCTATACACCGTAGAAGGACAAGTGTGCGTGGTGGGTTACAAAATCGGCGAGTTCGACGTACACGGGAAGTTAGACACGAAATTCAACGTAGGCGGCGCTCCGCTTTTAGTCAGTGCACGGGCATACGCAAAGAGCGAGAAACCGAGTCCGTATTTGCAGTATTTCCGCTCCAACCATCTCGTATGGGACAATAACTTCGGATTCAGTTACCGTTTTATGGGTGGCGCGACGGTGAGTTACGGTTACCAATGGTTGAAGCCTCGGGTGGATTTCAATTTTGAGAACATCACCCATCCTATCTTCTTTGATGCCAAGAGTTGGAAACCTCATCAGTACGAGGGCAACGTACAGATTATCACGGCGGATGTGGGGTTAGACGTGACAACCCCATGGGTGAACTTAGAGAACCGCGCCGTGATACAACACACGACAAATGACAGCGTGATGCCGGTACCGCTGGTCATATTACAACACCGGCTTTATTACCACGGCACGTGGTTCAAGGCGCTGGATGCGCAGATTGGCGTGGACCTACGTTACTTCACGCGCTATCATGCGCCGGTACTATGTCCGGAGACGGGAATGTTCGCCGTACAAGGACAAACCCTAATAGGCAATTATCCATGGATGAGCGTGTATGCTAATTTCTATGTCCGTTCGATCCGCTTGCGGTTCTTCGCACATTACCAGCATTTCAACCACTTATTCATGCGCGACAATATAAATTATATGGCGATGCCGGGTTACCCCACCAACCGCGACACTTTCCGAGCCGGTTTGGCATGGCATTTTTATAATTAGTTTGAAGTTGTTTGAAATGGTTTGAAGTTGTTTATGATAGTTACACAAAATTTGAATAGGATTATCATCTACTCGCAAGATGAGGCGGAGCGATTGATGAGTCCGGCGGTGGAGGCGGAACATTTCCTGCTGGCCATTCTCCGGCTGATTGAATGTTCGGCATATGACCTGCTGCTTCGTGCACATTTCCGTCCTCAGGAGGCGAAGGAGCAGATTGAGGAGTCAGTGCGCGGTGAAGGAGAGCTTGCCGAGCAGGTTCAACGGAGCACACAGGCAGAACGTATCTTACGCATCGCGGAAGGCATCAGTCGTGAATACAACGCGGATGCGGTGGGTTCGGCTCACCTGCTATTGGCGATCATGCGCGAGGAGGTGAACAGTGCCGCAGCGTATTTAGAGGAGACGTGGGGACTGAGTTATCAGCAGTTGGTAGAGTTGTACGGTCAGCCGCATTACAGTGCGGACGCGCCGACGGCGGGCAGCAATCAGATGGGAGATGTGAATGACCCATCCTGGCAACCCAAACAGCCGCAGCCGAAAAGCAAGAAGAACATTACGAATGTACTGGACAAGTACGGCCGAGACCTGACGAAACAAGCGGAAGAAGGGAAGTTGGATCCGGTAGTGGGACGTGAAGTGGAAATCGAGCGAGTGGTCCAGATACTGAGTAGGCGCAAAAAGAACAACCCGATTCTTATCGGCGAACCGGGTGTAGGCAAGTCGGCTATCGTTGAGGGTTTGGCGTTACGTATCATGCACGACCAGACAGGTGTATTAGCCGGCAAGCGCATCGTGACTTTAGACTTGGCATCGATGGTAGCCGGTACGACCTACCGCGGTCAATTCGAAGAGCGCATGAAACATGTGATTGACGAGTTGCTTGCCCATCCTGAGATTATCCTTTTCATTGACGAGATACACACCATCATCGGTGCCGGCAATTCGTCAGGGTCGCTGGATGCGGCGAATATCCTGAAGCCTGCCTTGGCGCGCGGCGAGATACAATGTATCGGTGCGACGACGACGGCAGAGTTCGCGAAGAGTATTGAGAAAGACGGTGCATTAGAGCGTCGTTTCCAGAAAGTGCCCATCCGTCCGACGACGGGCGATGAGACGTTGGATATTCTGAAACAGCTGAGTGACCATTATGCGCATTACCACCATGTTGTCTATACGGCAGAGGTGCTGAAAGCCTGTGTGGCGCTGAGCGAACGCTACCTGACCGACCGTGCCTTCCCGGACAAAGCGATTGATGTGATGGACGAGGTAGGTGCGCGCAGTCATGTGCGCGAGAGCATGCCGGCGAAGTCGAAGCCGGATGAGGTCTATACCATCACGCCGGAGGATGTAGCGGGTGTGGTAAGTATGATGAGCGGTGTGCCGGTTCAGCGCGTAGCGACGCAAGAGAACACCCGTCTGCGGACCATGGGCGAGACGCTGCGTCAAAAGATTATCGGTCAGGACAAAGCCGTAGAGACGGTTGTCAAGGCGATACAACGGAGCCGTTTGGGTCTGCGCGACCCGAAGCGACCGATAGGCACGTTCTTCTTCCTTGGTCAGACGGGCGTCGGCAAGACCTATCTGGCACAATGTCTCGCGGAAGAGATGTTCGGCAGCAAGGACGCCATCATCCGCTTCGACATGTCGGAATACATGGAGAAGCACACGGTGAGTCTGCTTGTCGGTGCGCCTCCGGGATACGTGGCACACGAAGACGGCGGCAAACTGACCGAGGCGGTTCGCAGGAAACCCTACTCGATTATCCTTTTCGACGAGATAGAGAAAGCCCATCCGGACATCTTCAACATATTACTGCAAGTGTTAGACGAAGGCCGTCTGACGGACCGTCAGGGACACGTGGTTGATTTCCGCAACACTATTATTGTGCTGACAAGCAATGTGGGCACGCGACAGTTGTTAGAGTTCGGCGGCGGTGTCGGTTTCGGTCAGGAGCAGCCGGACCAGAAACAGACAAACAAGATGCTGGTGAAGGCGCTGCAGAAACAATTCCCGCCGGAGTTTGTGAACCGCATTGACAATATTGTGACGTTCGAGCCGCTGAGTCGCGAGACCATCGGTCAGATTGTACGGATAGAGATCAGTCTGCTGCAAGAACGTCTCAAGCATCAGGGGCACCGGCTGAGTGTGACGCCGGAGGCTATCGGGGAGATTGTAGAGAAGAGTTTTGACACGAAGAACGGCGCTCGGCCGGTGAAACGCGCAGTACAGACGTATTTAGAGGACCCGCTGACGGAGATTCTCTTACGTCGCCCGAACCAAAAACGAATAACCATCAAAAAAATACAACAAACAGTATGACAGTAGAAATTACGGACGCTAACATCAAGGATGTGATTGCGTCAGACAAACCGGTAGTAGTTGATTTCTGGGCCGGTTGGTGCGGACCGTGTAAGATGATGCTTCCTATTCTGGAGGAGTTGTCGAACGAATATGACGGTCGCGTAGTAGTAGGCAAGTTGAACGTGGATGACAATCCAGACACGTGCGAGGAGTACGGCATCATGAATATCCCGACGATGCTGTTCTTCCAGAACGGCGAGTTGGTAAACCGCCATGTAGGTGCGTGCCGCAAACAGGACTTGGCGCAGCTTTTTGACGCTATTTTGTAAAAAAGTGCTGTAAAATTTGCGTATATCAAAAAAAAGCAGTACCTTTGCGCCCTATTTTGCCTTAATGGGCATTTTCGGTATGCCCTCATAGGCGGATAGGTCATGGACTTTCTCCTGTTTTATCGGGAGAACGCTCCGGGTCCGGTAGCTCAGTTGGATAGAGCAACAGCCTTCTAAGCTGTGGGTCTCGGGTTCGAATCCCGACCGGATCACAAAAACGCTCTCCCCAGAGCAAACAAGCACAGCTTGATTTACTCCGGGGACCCCAAAGGGGGCAGAGTCAATAGGAAATTTAGTATTTATCTATATGCGTCAATTAAAAATCACAAAATCAATCACCAACCGTGAGTCAGCGAGTCTGGACAAGTATCTTCAAGAGATTGGTCGTGAGGAGTTGATTTCGGTGGAGGAAGAAGTTGAGCTGGCGGGTCGTATCCGTAATGGTGACCGTGCGGCTTTGGAGAAGTTGACCAAAAGTAACCTGCGATTCGTTGTTTCCGTTGCGAAGCAATACCAAAATCAGGGATTGAGTCTGCCGGACTTGATTAACGAAGGCAACTTAGGTCTGATTAAGGCCGCAGAGAAATTCGACGAGACGCGTGGATTCAAGTTCATCTCTTATGCCGTGTGGTGGATTCGTCAATCTATTCTGCAGGCATTAGCAGAGCAGGCGCGTATCGTACGTCTACCGCTGAACCAAGTCGGTTCGATGAACAAGATCAACAAGGCTTATCAGCGTTTCGAGCAAGAGAACGAGCGTAAGCCGAGTGCTGAAGAGTTGGCCGAGATGCTTGACCTGCCGGTAGACAAGATTGCCGAGACGCTCAAGATGAGTGGTCGTCACGTGAGTGTTGATGCGCCGTTTGTGGAAGGCGAAGACAACAGTCTGATTGATGTGATGGTTAACGAAGACTCGCCGAATGCCGACCGCGGCCTGATTAACGAGTCGCTCTCGACAGAGATTAGCCGTTCGTTGGCCACGCTCACTCCCCGCGAGGCGGATATCTTGCGTAAGTTCTTCGGTATTGGTGTTCCGGAGAAGACTCTCGAGGAGATCGGCGATGAGTTACACCTGACGCGCGAGCGTGTCCGCCAGATCAAAGAGAAGGCGATTCACAAGTTGGAGTCCGGCCAACGAAGCCGAATTCTGAAAACGTATCTGGGATAATAAAAATGCCTCCTTGACGGGAGGCGTTTTTTGTTTGGAGGTTTGAAGTTGTTTATTATTTCAAACACGCGAAGCGTTAAGCCATTTCAAACTATTTTAAACTGTTCGAATTAGTCGAACAAGGTTGGCTGGTCGTTTTCTATTTTTTTGAGTATGGCTCTCATGAGCGTCTCGCGAATAAGGCGGCTGCGGTTGGAGATGCCGTATTTCTCGCAAAACCTATCCAACGCCCGCTGTTCACGATCGTTGAGCATGAGGGATATTCTATGTTCGCGGGGCTGTTTTTGAGCCATGAAGCAGGAAGGACGTTAGAAATAAATCGCAAATTTGACGCCCGGAGTAAGGATATTACGGAAAGTCGTGTTAACAAAATCCTGTCCGTCAACAATCTCGACGACACCTATCTTCGCTTGCTGGAACTGGGCGAAAACGGAGAGCGCAAGCGCTGATTTCTCATTAATCTGATAGCGATAGCCGAAGTCGATTCCTCCGTACAGTCCGCCGAGATACTCCTTGCTGAGCGCAATGCCGTAACCAAGCGCGATGCCGAAGAACGGCGCATGTTTCTGCTCGATGAAAGGCATACGAAGCGCCACCTGCAACGGCAAGAAATTAAATTTCTCATCCGCAAAGAACATTCCCCTATATCCTATTCCGCCGCCGATGAACAGATGTTTGTCCCCTATATGGTGGGAACCGATGAGCAGGTCCGCTCCTGCGGCTCCGCCGATTGCGCCATTCGGGATACAGGCTGCTCCGCCGAAGAGCTCAAGGACGATGGACACTTTTTTCGGGGTTTCAATCTGTCCCTCCTGCTGCATCTCCACTTCTTCGTCATCCTCCGGATCGACAGCGAGTACATCCTCAATGTCGGTACGCAAGTACTGGAACCGCTTACCTTCGGCATTACGGATGATGACTACTTCCTCATTCTGGAAGATGATGGAACCCTTCACACGCGCACCTGTGCGTAATAGAATAGTTTCCGCGTGCGCGCATATAGCGCAAACGAGAAGAAGGGCGATGATGGATAATTTCTTTGCCATGTGAGTTAAACCTTTGCGACTGCAAAGGTACAACAAAAAATGGATATATGCAAGTTTTTGTTAAAAATTATGCAAATTGTTGGCCTTAAAGGCACAATTTTTTAACAAAACTCGAAGTCAATCAGACTTCTATTGACATCAGTTTTGACCACTTTTACCCTTACGGCGTCGCCTAAAGTATGGGTTATTCCGTTCTCGGCGCAGATGAGGCGGTAGTTTTTCTCGTCATATTTCCAGTTCTCTCCGGGAAAGCCGATGTTGGAGATATGAACGAGTCCTTCGCAGCGCGAGTCATCGAGTTGGACAAAGAGTCCGAATTCCGTGACGCCGGAAATATGTCCGTTGAAAATCTCGCCTACATGGTCAGAAAGCCAGATGGTCTGGAAGAGTTTGACCGATTCGCGTTCCGCTTGTGCGGCTTCCTGTTCGCAGGCGGAACAATGCTCACACATAATCTCCATTTCCTCCCGGTTGAGAGACTCTTTTTTGCCGGTGAGAATATATTTCTCGACGAGGCGGTGAACCATCAAATCGGGATAACGGCGGATGGGCGAAGTGAAATGGGTGTAATGGGTAAAAGCGAGTCCGTAATGGCCGATGTTATACGTAGAGTACACGGCTTTCGCCTGCGCTCTAATTGTCAGTAAATCAATCGTTTGCTGTTGAACGCGCGTGCCCATCCGTTTTTTGAATTTCTTCACTTCATCGAGTTTTTCGGCGTCCGGCAAATCGTGCACGCGATAGACAAAAGGCCGGCCTGAACCGACGGCTTTTGCGACCGTTTTATTGGCGAGCAGCATGAATTCTTCGATGAGATGATGCGCCTCGTTCGGATGCTCAAAATAGATGTCTATCGGATGCTTGTTTTCGTCGAGTCTGAAGCGCATCTCGTCCTGCTCGATGGCGAGTGCTCCGGCTGCCAAACGCTCGGCGCGAAGTTTCTGAGCGATAGCATTCAAGGTCATGATTACCTCGACTTGCCCCCGACTCGCCCCCGACTTGCCCCCGACCCGATTCCGTGTCGATTCCGTGTCGTCTCCGTGTTTTGGACTATTCCCCTGTATTTCAGACTCAATTATGTCCTGCACTTCGTCGTAGTTGAGTCGTGCGTCTGAGCGGATGACCGTGCGGCAGATTTTGTATTTGAGGACCTGCGCGTCGGCATTCATGGTGAAGATGACGGACATGCAGAGTTTGTCTTCGCCCGGCCGTAGGGAACAAAGGTTGTTGCACAATTCCTCGGGAAGCATAGGAATGACGCGGTCCACGAGGTATGTGGACGTGCCGCGTTTGTAGGCTTCGTCGTCGGTTTCCGTGCCCGGCTTGACATAAAAAGAGACGTCGGCGATGTGGATGCCGATTTGGTATATCGGCTGTTGGTTATTAGCCGTTAGCTGTTGGCCCTCTTCCTCAATCACTTCCTTAAAAGAAATGGCGTCATCGAAGTCTTTGGCGTCGGCGGGATCGATGGTGAAAGTAAAAACATCTCGCATGTCACGGCGGCGAAGAATTTCCTTTTCTACCAATGATCTATTTTCCGTATTTTCAATCATAGATTGCTAACTTAAATTCACAAAATCGTAAAATCGTGTGCAAAATTACAAAAAATCTTGCATATCTCAAAAAAAAATTGTACTTTTGCACCCGCTTTTTGAAAAAATCAGAAAAAAAACAATCTATCATATTATGAAAATTCAAGTAAGTAAAGTTAACCAGCCGACTTGGAAAGAGTGTAACATACACGCTACTCTTCCGGCTGATTTGAGCAAACTGCAAGAGATTGCATACAACCTCTGGTGGACTTGGAACGGTGACGCGAAAGACCTTTTCCGCTACATTGACACAGAGGCCTGGCATCGCGCCAACTCGAACCCTATCGTGCTGCTGAATATCATCAGTTACGAGCGCATGGTTGAGTTGTCGAAAGATGAGAAATTCATGAAGCGCCTGAACGATGTTTATAAAGAGTTCCGCGCGTATATGGATGAGCCGAAAGACAAGAAAAAACCGACCATTGCGTATTTCTCGATGGAATACGGTCTGACGCACGTGCTGAAGATTTATTCGGGTGGTCTGGGTATCCTTGCCGGCGACTATATCAAAGAGGCATCGGACTGCAACGTCGATATGACGGCTATCGGTTTCCTGTACCGCTACGGTTATTTCACCCAGACGCTGAGTCCTGAAGGTCAGCAAATCGCGAACTACGAGGCGCAGAACTTCAGCAACCTGCCTATTACGCAGGTGAAAGAGGCGGACGGAAACAACATGGTGATTGAAGTGCCTTATCCGGGCCGTGTAGTGAAAGCATACCTATGGCGCGTAGCAGTAGGCCGCATGGACCTGTATCTGCTGGACACCGACAATGAGCTGAACAGCGAGTGGGATCGTCAGATTACGCACCAGCTGTACGGCGGCGACTGGGAGAACCGTATCAAACAAGAGATTTTGTTAGGTATCGGCGGTATGTTAGCGCTGAAGAAACTCGGTATCAAGAAGGACGTTTATCATTGCAACGAGGGCCACGCGGCACTCATGGGCTTGCAGCGTCTGGTTGACCTCGTACAAGAGGAGGGTCTGAGTTTCAACCAAGCGAAAGAAGTTGTTCGCGCGAGCGGTCTTTACACTTGCCACACGCCGGTTCCGGCCGGTCACGACTACTTCGAAGAGGGCTTGTTCTACAAGTATATGAACGAGTACGCTCCGAAGTTAGGTATCGAATGGCAAGACCTGATTGGCATGGGTCGTACGAATCCCGAGGACAACACCGAGAAATTCTCGATGTCCGTCTTCGCGCTGAACACATGCCAGGAAGCTAACGGTGTATCGTGGCTTCACGGCGAGGTATCGAAGAAGATGTTCAGCCCTGTATGGCCGGGTTATTTCCCTGAGGAACTGCATGTTGACTACGTCACCAACGGCGTTCATATGCCTACTTGGGCGGCTTCCGACTGGAAGAAAGTATATCAGAAATATCTGCCGAAAGAGTGGATCCACGATCAGTCGAACCTCGACATGTGGAAGGCTTACGCAGACATCCCTGACGCAGAAATCTGGGCAACGCGTATCGGTCTGAAACGCAAGATGGTGGATTATATCAAGCAGCAGTTCCGCGAGGACTGGATGAAGAGTCAGGGAGACCCTGCACGCATCGTCCGCGCACTGAGCGAGATGAAGCCGGAGAACCTGATTATCGGTTTCGGTCGTCGCTTTGCGACGTACAAACGTGCGCACCTGTTGTTCACGGACCTCGAGCGTCTCGACAAACTGGTAAACAACCCGAACTACCCTGTTCAGTTCCTCTTCACCGGTAAGGCACACCCTGCTGACGGCGGCGGTCAAGGTCTGATTAAGCGTATTATCGAAATCAGCCGTATGCCGCAGTTCCTCGGTAAGATTATCTTCCTCGAGAACTACGATATGCGTCTGGCGAAGCGCCTCATCTCCGGTGTCGATATCTGGCTGAATACGCCGACTCGTCCGTTGGAGGCTTCCGGTACGTCCGGCGAGAAAGCGCAGATGAACGGCGTGCTCAACTTCTCCGTCAAAGACGGATGGTGGTACGAAGGATATATCGAGGGCGCAGGCTGGGCACTGACCGAGCATCGCACCTACGAAAATCAGGCGCACCAAGACCAGCTCGATGCCGCTACTATCTACACGATGTTAGAGCAAGAGATTATCCCGCTTTACTACGCAAAGAACAGCAAAGGTTACAGCCCTGAGTGGGTACAATATATCAAGAATTCCGTCACGAAAATCACTCCGCGCTTCACGATGAAGCGAATGATTGACGACTATTTCGCAAAGTTCTACAACAAACTCGCGAAACGTCACAACATGCTTCTCGCGGACAACTACAAGGTAGCGAAAGAAATCGCAGCATGGAAGGAGAATATCGCTGCTCACTGGGATGAGATTGAATTGGTTAAGAAAGAAGGTCCGGAGGACTTTAACACACTGAACGTAGGTGACACATTCACCGTAAAGGTAGAGTTAGATACGAAGGGTCTAAACGACAAAGGTATCGGCGTAGAACTCGTAGCCGTACGTACATCAACGCACAACAACGACAAACTCTACGAAGTAGAGCCGCTGAATCTCGTGAAGACCGTTGGTAGTCTGCTCTTCTTCGAGAACACCTACCAGCTCGACTATGCCGGAGGTATGAAATTCTGCCTGCGAATGTATCCGCAGCATGAACTTCTGCCGCATCGAATGGACTTCTGTTACGTCCGTTGGCTCTAATCCATCGAATGAGTATATAAAAGAGGGATTTTCGAAAGAAAATCTCTTTTTTTTGTGCATTTTAGTTAAATTTCACAGAAAAAATGTGTTTTTTTGTTTAAATACTTGTGTATTTAGAATTATTTTTGTAATTTTGCAACGCAAAATGTCTAATAACCCATGAGACGTAAACTAATACCATTATTATTATTTTTTATTGTCTTACCTATTGGCGGGCTGGTATATTCAGTGCACGTTATAAAAACGCAATCGGAATATCAGATACCAACTAAGCAAGCCGCGCAGCAGGCACAGAGAAAGCAAGCCGCACAGCAAGCACAGAGGAAGCAAGCCGCGCAGCGGGAACAGAGGAAGCAAGCCGCACAACAGGCACAGAGTAAGCAATCCGCGCAGCAGGGACAGAAAAAGCAGTCCGCGCAGCAGGTGCAGTCAGCGCCCCAGCGACATGAGTCACTGCAGTTCCCTGCTTATTCCGAGTTCTCAACGAGGAAACGCCCCGTGCAACCGATACAGAATGTATCCAAAACACCCGAGGCGCATCAATTCTCTGCTTATTCTGTGTACTCAACGAGTAAGCACAATGTGCACCAGGTACAGGGAGGATATATGCAGACTGCGACATCCGATGTCCCGTCTCATTCCATGCGCGGTCAGCGTATCATGACCACGGGCGCACTCTATGCCTCGACCGTATATGTGCCGTTTGACAGCAAGACGCCTTCCGCGTATTCGGAGGTAGCAGTTGCAATGGACGGTGACGAATCGAAGAAGCCGAGGAAGTTTGTTAATCGCCCGGATATCAACATCGGAGAGTCGCCGGTTGGCGAACCATGGATACTACTCATATTCGCTTTGTTGTTTGGAGGAGCTGTGGCGAGAAAGGCTAAAGGACGAGAGGCGAGAGGCTAAAGGCAAGAGGCATCGCAGAGCAAGTTTGGAATATATTATCTAAACCGTGATTTTAAAGATATCACTAAGTAACTACGAATATAAAACAAAAAAGATATGAAAAATCTTAATTTTAAATCCGTCATTTTAACGATCACAATGCTCCTCACCATGGGAGTAAGTAGTGCATGGGGATGGAATTTCTCCGGAGACAACTTCATCTACTTCCACAACAAAGGAAGTTGGGCAGATTCCGGAAAGATGTTATTCATAGGAAAGAGTGATTGGACAACCGTCTATACGATGTCGGCAGTTACCGGTCGCTCAGACTTGTGGGTGGTAAAAATAACTAATGCCGGTTGGTCTGACGCTACGTATATGGCTGTAGCCGGAGGATCTAGTGTCTGGGGAGAAGGAGGTTGGGGACCGAGCAACCGAACCAATGCCACACACTACACGAATACGTATACATCCGGAGTGGATGCCAGCAATAATCAACGATATATCTTGATTCCTTCTGGCACAGCCAATAATTCCAGCCTAAGCTTGACTTATTTAGGCACGAATGACCCCAACTATACTATTACCGTTAAAGCAAAAGTGTCCACAAATGGCGGAAGTACCTATAGCGAGGCGACTTCTCCCGGAACACTTACTGCAAGTTCCAAGAAGTTTACGGCATACAACTCGTGCAACTCTTCCACATCGCTTAGTTCCGGAAAGATAACTTGCGGATATTTGGCTTCCACTACCTTAACAGCTCCAAGTACTGATCCCACAGGATATACTTTTATTGGATGGTATAATTCCAGCGGAACACGACAAACAACAGAAAAAAGCTTAAATATTACTCCGACTGAGGATGCCACATACTATGCTTACTATAAAGCAAACCAATATAGTGGTACTATTAATGCAAATGGTGGCGCTGCTGACAAAAGCTATACCGCTACGTATGGAGTTGGTACACTTACTATAGCTACCGCGCCATCTCGTACAGGATATAACTTAACTGGCTACTACAAAGAAGCCGGGTGCTCCAACCTCATCGCCAACACATCCAAAGTGTTACAAACAAGCACTACATACACAACCAGCGGTAAATGGACTTATACAAGCGCTCCAACCCTTTATGCAGGTTGGACCGCGAAGACCTATACCCTCACATTGAACGGAAACGGAGGTTCTGGTCATACTGCAAGTGTAACGGCAACGTATAACTCATCAACGCTTGCTTCTATCACTAATCCAACGAGAACCGGATATACGTTTAACGGATGGCATAAGGACAGCGGGACTGGTACACTGATTATCAATACCAGTGGTGTTTTACAAGCCAGCACTTCATATACAGGCGCAGGAGGTATTTGGACGAATGATGGAGCCGTGGATCTCTATGCCGGTTGGGATGCAAAAACCACCACTGTCACCTATAGTCAAAGCGGCACGGGTTACGGTTCAGGCGGACCGAGTACTACAAAGATTGCTTATTACGGGTCTGATATGCCTTCGATAAGTGGTTCTGTTCCCACCGCAGCTAATGGCTATGCTTTTATGGGTTATTATGACGCTGCAAATGGCGCAGGCACACAATACAACACCTCAAGCGGTGCAAGTGCCCGCACTTGGAACAAGACTGCATCGTCAGCTACTCTTTACGCATATTTTAAAGTAGCACAAGTGACGGCAAACACATGCAATAGCAGCGGCGAAGCGAAGATCTCGTTTGCAGAGGGAACAGATTATGTATACGCTTATCCCACCACCGATCCTACGCCGACAGGAACGACATCCGTAAGTTGGGAGTTACGTTATGATGATTACCCCTATGCCTTGGTTTCTGGTCACGATGCCATTGATGCTACTATTGCAGGCAAGACAGGAGCTAAGAAATTTACAGCCAGTGACTTGGCTATCGGTAATTATAAGATTATCGCTATTCTCAAAAACTCCAGCGGTGTGGAATTGACGCGCGACACCGCCATTGTCCGTATATCTTCGGACCACACAATGAATATCGAGTACATCTGTGACGGCGAAGTCATCAGCACAAGTTCGGCCACTGTTCCGGCCTTAGGAGAGATTGAGTTGACAGCTCCGACACACTCCACAGATGTCACTTCGCCGTTCTTCGGTTATTCGTTCCACCACTGGGTATTGCCCAGCGGTACAACTTGTATATCCGGTCCTACAGGAAATGAGGAGACAAAGGGTTCTCTGTCTATCACTATCTCGTCCTCTTACGAGGGAAAAATTCGCGTTTATTATACGCGCCGCGGATTGATTTTCTTCAAAAAACCGGGCGATTGGACCGGTTCCAACGTTTATTACTATAACATCGGCAGTGCCAGCAAATGGAAAGATAGCGGAGCAGGAGATTGGGGACTTTGTACCAAAGATATTTCATATGGTGGTCAGGCGATGACACGTATCGGAACTTCGGATATCTACTATTATGATTTTGAAAATACCGCCACCACGGCTGATGATCCGGGACGGTATATTGCATTCGCCGATGCTCTCCAAAATGGCAAGGATCCAATGGATGGTGGTTGCAAAGTTTCCTGGCCTATTGATTACACTGAAGGCTACAACGCCGGCACTCCGCTCTTCGTATGTGCAAATTATAAATATCACACTTGGAAAGCCAATTATTATAACGGCGGCTATTGGACCAAGTATCACCGCGATTGGACAGAAGACAAATATACCGGTTATACGTTAAAGATTTTCACCACGACCGGAGGTGGTCGTACATTGTTGAAATCCATTCCGTTTACGTCCAGTTCTGAGGATATGAGTTACACAGCGACCGTAGAACTAGAGAAACGCGCATCGGCTTATGGTTTTAAGATTGTTCGCGATGATAACATCTGGTTCAAGAATGATGCAGACGGCACAATGGATTATGGACACCACACAGACTGGCCTTTTATTTATGATGGCTCGGATGGCAACGCCTGCGGGCTTACCACCTACGAAACCGGTGACGTTACCTTTACACTCTCGTACAAGAATGAAACACACGATTTGCGTGTCTCTGTGGAATATCCGATTAAAACCGGTGACTATCGTCTGAAATACAAAGACAATATTCAAACAAAATGGATCAAGTCGAAAACGATATCTAAGCGGAACAGCGATAATGACACCGTTTCATTCTTTATCCGCAAGGACCAAAGTCCGCAATTATATGTTGAAACGGCTACGGTCAACGGAACCACGGGCGTAGTTACCTGGGCGGTATCCGGAGGCAACAGGCTAAGTTCTATCCCAGCTGTAGTTAGCAGCAAAACGGATTATGGTGTATTTAATGTTAACCTATCCTTAAATGGAAGTGGCGCTCTATCTATTGACAATTACAAAGAATATACCGGCGACTATTATATCCGCACGGATATTTGTCCAAATAAATGGGATAGTTACAAGACCATTAGTCACTTGATGACCTATACAGAGTATTCTGAGAATAGGTCCACTAATGAATTCGGCCCTTTATATAGCCACTATTTTTGCGCATGGTGTATACGAGGCACGAATGTAAAGTTCTGTATCGCTAATGACTATAGTCCGAATATCTCGGATACGCTTATACGCGATGATGCTTATAGAACGTGGGCGCAAAACATGGATGAATACGGTACGCTCTATAGCGATGGCTCCGGTGATCCGACTACAGACAAATATAGTGCGAACATTCGCTTTATGTGGAATCGCTTTACCAACGAGATACGTCGTGCTTACGTTGCTTCGGCAACAACTGCGGCACGCCAGTTCTTGGTACTTAAAGGATGTGGTCCAATGAAAGATGCCGATGGAAATGATTTCGATGGAGAAGGTGAAACAACAAATAGAGCCATTTTCCATGATGACCAAGACTTCATCTATGAGCGTATTATCACCATCCAGCCGACTACACGCGCGAAAGTATATGCTTGCTACGCAGCAAACCCCGCTGATGTCCCGAATGCACAATACTTCCGTGGCGCTTATGATAGCGGCAACTGCGGTTCTACGACCAACTCTATTCAGATAATCGGAGGAACCGGTTCAACGTTCTATAAAGTGCGTGTGATTTATGACTTCAAGACGAACCGTTTGATTTGCGCGTGGATGCCGAATGGTGTGGATGTAGGGCAATTGGAAGTAGATGCGGATGTGATGGTTATTCGTGATCACCAAGAGGGTGCCGACGCAATTACCTTCACTTCCAGCCCTAAGGGAGAGTTATCCAAAGTAAAGTATGTATATGGTGTGATGCGTTTCAACCGCTGGACGTTGAACAATCGTGCACGTGGAAAAGGAGGAGCGGATGATCAATCTGTTGACCACTGCAACACACAGGCTAAGATTGATGAATACCACCCCGTGCTTGACGAAACAGTTCAGAAATCTATTTACGAGCGTGCGTTGTATTTTATCTCTTTCCCATTCGATGTGAAGTTGAATGAGGTATTCGGATTCGGTCCTAACACATACGGTATTAAGTGGGTTATTTCCGAATACAACGGCAAACGTCGTGCTCAACAAGGATACTTCGAGGACAACTGCTTCAACGAGGATTGCACGAACTGGGATTATATCTGGGATCCTAAAGATAAAATACTAAAGGCCAATGAAGGATACCTGCTGAGTTTGGAGGTCGATAGTATGCTCTATGACAACACGAACTTCTGGCCGAATAACATCAGTCAGAAAGAGTTGTTTTTCCCGTCCGCAGAGCCGATGAAAAACATAACAACCACGACTGTGACACTTGATGCTTTGGGACCCGACTATCTCTGCACGAAGAACTATAATTTCGATGGCACGCATCCGCGTCAAGACCGCCGTGTATATGACAGTTACTGGCGCTGTATCGGTACACCGAGTTATGCACCGTATGGAGTGGCGCTTCACAAAGATGATGGAAGCGGTGATGTAATTGTATGGCAAACAGACTATAGTTATAAAAACGACTCCAAAGATTTCCCATTCATATATGCATGGAACGTAACAGATAACTCGTTGAGCGTACAATCAACCAGCACGTTTAATTTCAAACCACTGCATGCATACCTTGCTCAAAATGGTAATGCAATATACTGGAACCCCGTAAGTGCTACGCAACCTGCATCTATCGTTCGTCGTCAGCGAAGAGCAGTGGATGAGGATGGCGACTATTACTGGCGTGTTATCCTCTCTCGCGGCGGCAAGGAAGATGACCAGACATACGTGCGTATGTCCGAGCTTGAGCAAGTGACCGATACGTTTGACTTCGGTCAGGACTTGTCGAAAGAGTTCAACTACGGTCATAGCGACATATACACCTATATCGGTCAGACCCGCGCAGCGGCAAATAGTATGCAGGTGAACACCGAGACGACGACTATCATCCCGTTAGGTCTTAATATCTGGGCTGCCGGATACCACACAATTTCTATGCCTGACGGCGGCGACGGCGTAGGTATCGAGTTGGTTGATTTGTACACAGGAGAGCGCACAAACCTCAGCGCCGGCTTATGCTATTCCTTCTTAGCGGAGAAAGGTATTATTGACGACCGCTTCCAATTGGAAATTTCGCCGATAAAGGGCGCTCATACGGGAATAGAAGAGATTACGACCAATTCGTCTGTGAGTGATCGTGCACGCAAAGTGATGATTGACGGTAACCTGTACATCGTACGCGATGGACAATTGTATGATGCTCGCGGTGCGCGCGTAAGATAAGTACCCTATAGTGACGTTCACAATGGTCGCGAGATGGTCGCGAGAATGACTAGTAAAAACATGCTATTAAACATTCTAAAATCAAAAATACACCGTGTACAGGTGACGGAGGCGAACCTGGAGTATATAGGTTCGGTAACTATTGACGAGGCGCTGATGGAGGCGGCAAACATCTTTGCCGGCGAGCGCGTGCAGATAGTGGATAACACCAACGGCGCGCGCTTAGAGACCTACGTCATCGCCGGCAAACGAGGTTCGGGCTGTATATGTATCAACGGCGCCGCCGCGCACCTCATGCACGTGGGAGACACTGTTATCATCATGGCGTACGCGCTGATGACGCCGGAAGAGGCGAAGCCTTTTAAGCCGGCAATCGTTTTCCCTGTGAATAACAAACTTTCGATATAACGATACAGCGTTATAACGAGTTAACGAACATGGCATTCTTCGAACTAAAATCCGGTGCGAGCGGTGTCGGGCCGAGGGCGGGAGTGATACACACCGACCACGGGGATATACTGACTCCGATATTCATGCCGGTAGGTACTGTCGGGACTGTCAAAGGAGTGCAGCGGAAAGAACTGGAGGAGGACATCAAGGCGCAGATAATACTCGGCAACACCTACCATCTCTTCTTACGCCCGGGCACGGAGATACTACGGCAGGCAGGCGGACTGCACCGTTTTGAGGGCTGGGACAGGCCTATCTTGACCGACAGCGGCGGTTTTCAAGTGTTCAGTCTGACCGACATCCGCAAGATGACGGAAGAAGGAGTGCGGTTCTCTTCACATATCGACGGTCGCAAACTGCTCTTCACGCCGGAGAACGTCATGGATATCCAGCGCGAGATAGGCGCCGACATCATGATGGCTTTCGACGAGTGCTGTCCCGGGACGGCGGACAAGAGATACGCGAAAGACTCGATGGAGCGCACACACCGCTGGCTGGACCGTTGTATCGCGCGTTTCGACGGCACGGAAGACCTGTACGGCTATAAGCAACATCTGTTCCCTATCGTGCAGGGTTGCACGTACGCGGAACTGCGTCAGGAGGCCTGCAAGCGGCTACGTGACCATGACCGCGACGGCTACGCGATAGGCGGCTTGGCGGTCGGCGAACCGACGGAGGTGATGTATGAGATGATAGAGGTCTGCAATGACATCCTGCCGCAAGACAAACCGCGTTACCTGATGGGCGTCGGTACGCCGTGGAATATCCTTGAGGCGATAGAACGCGGCGTCGATATGTTCGACTGCGTGATGCCGACCCGCAACGGGCGCAACGGCATGATTTTCACCTGGCAGGGCGTGATGAACCTGCGGAACAAGAAATGGGAGGATGACTTCACGGAGTTGGACCCGACGGGCACGAGTTATGTGGACCACGCGTACACGCGGGCTTACGTCCGTCATCTGATACACGCGCAGGAGATGTTGGGGCTCGAGGTGCTATCGATACATAACCTGGCGTTCTATTTAGAGTTGGTGACGAAAGCACGGGAGCACATACTTGCCGGCGATTTCAGCGCATGGAAGGCAAGCGTGATGCCGGATTTGATGACGAGACTATAGACCGCTTCGCTGACAGAACACAGATTTGAAGATTCTCGACTGGTATATTATAAAGAAGTTTCTGGGCACGTTTATATTAAATATCGTGCTCATTTTGACAATAGCCATCGTATTCGACCTGACGGAGAAGATGGACGATTTCTTTGAGCACCAGGTGCCGCTTCAGGAGATAATTTTAGACTACTACATCCCCTTCATCCCCTATTACATGAATATGTTCAGCTCGCTGTTCATCTTCATCACCGTCATCTTTTTCACCAGTAAATTAGCGGGCAACTCGGAGATTATCGCCATGCAGGCGGCGGGCATGAGTTATCACCGGCTGATGGTACCCTACGCTATCTCGGCGACGGTGCTGTTTGTGCTGGCGGTGTTCCTCGGCGGATGGGTGATACCTAAGAGTTCAGCGAAGATGCTGAGTTTCACAGACAAGTACGTGGAGCATTTCACGACGGAGAACGCGCGAAACATGCAATTAGAGGTGGAGCCGGGGATGGTGCTGTACATCGAATCATTCCAGAAGCGCAGTTCGATAGGTTATAGGTGCTCGATAGAGAAATTCGAAGGAAAGACGCTTGTCTCGCGCGTCACCGCCGACCGCATCTATTACGATTCGTTGGAGTGCTGGCACTTGGATAATTACACCCAACGCACTTTTACCGGTCTGCACGAAAATCTGGAGCGCGGACAGCGGTTGGACATCACCATGCCTATCATCCCCGATGAGATGTTCATCACCGCGCAGCAGGCGAAAGAGATGACCACACCGGAGTTGCGGCATTATATGGAACGGCAACGGCAACGCGGGAGCGGCAACGTGAAAGCGTTTGAGGTGGAGTACCACAAGCGCTGGGCGAGTCCGTTAGGTGCGTTTATCATGACGCTTCTCGGCGTGACGCTGTCGAGTCGCCGTGTACGCGGAGGAATGGGCAAAAATCTCGGAATAGGAACTGTTCTTTCGGCGCTGTATATCCTGTTCTCGACGGTCAGCACCACTTTCTCTGTCAATAACGTGATGTCGCCGTTTATGGCCGCGTGGTTACCTAATTTCGTGTTCCTCGCGATTTCGATACCGCTATACATTCGCGCAAGCAAATAAAAATGGTTTGGCGCTACGCGTGTTTGAAGGTTTGAGCGACAAAGTCGCTTTGTTTGAATTGGTTTGAAGGTTTGAAGTGGCGAAAGGTGAGAGATAAAAAAAGAGGCGCAAGGCCTCTTTTTTTTAGAATGCATCGGCAGCATCGCCGCCGGTTGGAGTGGAAGTACCGCCTGGGTACATGATAGTTAAACCTCCACCGCCACCACTGGCGCATATTACGTTTCCAATGTTTACAGTCTGTTCTGACGTATAGGGAGTGATATATAACTTTTTCATAAGACTTTCATTTTTGAAGGGTTAAACAGACTTTTATTGGATGCGTGCTCCTTGGGCGTTATACAGAATGCCGTTTTTCTCGATGAGGAACTGACCGTCAATGATGCGTTTGCATGCTTTTCCGGAGTTGTCCTGAATGGAGTTGATATCTTCAGTCGATTGTTCGCCCTTAACGATACGTGCGCGAACGGCATTACGGGCAGCACCTTTGACCTCGAAGTAAGCGCGGAAACTTTTCATCGCGTTTGAAGTATTCGGCCAGAAGAGTTCGTTTCCGGCGCCCACGCAGAGGAGGTTATGGTTGCCTTGCTCAAGTACCGTCGGAGTTAGAACGCCGTTAAAGTCAATAAAATCGGTTTCTATGCTGCTTGGAGCATTTACGCTGATTACTCCACTGATTTCCGGATTAGAGCAGTCCTGTGTAGGTTGAATCAGATACGGGACACCTGCCTGAAGCGTATAAGCATTAACGAAGTTCAAAGAGAGTTCTTGTGTAGCCGGGTAATACTCGGAGTTATCCAGTCGCAAAACATGATTCACACCGAAGATATAATCCAATATTGCACTTGACACCTCAAACGGCAGACAGATGGTATTACACGAGCCAGTGAGGAACGCGCGGTTGAATCGTACTGTAATATGGAGTCCTGCGTACTCGTTGAAATGTACCGTATTATCCGCGTCGTCGTCAAAAGTTAACGGATAAATAATTGACGCAAATCCATTCTCTGTCACTACAATCTTACGTCCTCCGGCGTTATTGAGTATCAGTTCGTCTCTATCGACAAACACGTTAGTCGAAGCACCGGATACGAGAAGCGTTTGCGTGTAATTAGAAGACATCATGTATCCATTGCCGTCATAATCATGAATAGCAATCGTTTGACCATCATCAATGATGCCGTAGTTTGAGCCGAAGAACACTCTATGTCCGTTGAGACAGAGGTTTATTGAGCCAAGGGGTTCCCAATTGGAGGAAAGTGTTACATCATTTGTCAAATAATAGTTACCGGCAGCAGTAGGAAGGATATTCGTCCAAGTCCACTTTTCATATGTTATTGCGTCATGAATATGATTGGTAGTAAAATTCGCTTCTTCTGTCCAAGCACTATAATTGTCACCTATTTTAGTGCGCACCTGAAAATAATATTTGGTACTTATATCTAAGCCTGTCAAGTTATACTCCGTCACGTTGCCTACGTTGGTTGCATCGCCCAGACTGCCAGAAGTTGTTCCATAGCGAATCTCATAAGAATCTGCGCCTGCGGCTGCCGTCCAACCGAGCGTTGCTGAATTATTGGCAAGATCTGTAACCGAAATGTCTGTCGGCACAGGAACTGTCACTTCTGCAAAAACGAATGTCGTTTTATTTACGTACCCTCTATCTGATGATGTAAGTGGAGCAGACGCAGGCAAATTCTTCATGTTCCAGTTCTCAAAAGTCCAATTGCTGCTAGTCTTATGCATAAAGCGCCCTATACCGGTAGTTTTGAGCATTTTTGTTTGCCCCTTTGTCGCAGAAGTGTTTTTCACTCCTGTGCTATCAAATACCGTCAGAATTATATTACTTGTACCATCCCACTCAAAAGGAGTGTCAAAAACCAATTGATACGGCGAGCCAGAGGTAATTTCTACATTCTTTTTTGTGAATACTAATGTTCCAGGACTCACTAATTTATTTGATGCATTCGCAAAACTAGTAGAATCTGTGTGAGTTATCCATACACTCAAAGTACGAGCATTCGCTCCTGTAAAGTCAGGTCCTGATGTATAGTAAAACTTTACAGCCGTAATTGTTGTGCTGGTAGCGGTGGAAAATTCCGAAGCGAAATACAATTGCTGCGAAAGAGAAAATGGAGCATTATAACTCGAAGCAGCAGAACTATTGCTGATGGCTATCGGAAGATAGGTGCTTTCCATAGCTGCATCTTCGCCAATAGTGACTTCGTTCGCAAATAAATTAATGCCGAAGAATACGGCACAAAGAAAAGTGAGTAATTTTTTCATATGACTAATACCTTTAATGTTAATTCTTAATAATTGTATATTTTGAAGGGCAGAATTAGGTCTATTCTAAACCCGATAAAACCACGAGATAACCACGAAACAACCCCGACAAAAGTGCGGAACGGGTCTACGCCTTCAAAATCTTAATAATCGTACATTTTGCAGCACACGCTTTTATCAAAAAGCACGAAAATCGACCGCAAAGGTACACAAAAAAAAGCATATATGCAAATTTTTTGACATTTTTTTACGAATTTTATTATTTTACTTGCACATGTAAAGAAAAAACACTACCTTTGCGGCGCAAATTTTGCGTTGACGCATAAATGATTAATGAATAGTATATTTAAGTTATGAAAAAGATTTATTTTTTGATGATGGCGCTGATGCTGAGCGTGGCGGTATTCGCAGAGACACTCGGCACAGAGCGCTTTGACAACCGCCCGACAGGCGACCTGAATGTCGGCGACATCAACAGTTTCAGCAAAGACGGCAACTGGTACAACTCGTTAGGCAGTTCGTACATCCAAGTGGCAGAGCAGCAGTTGAGTTATGCCGGCTACTGCGAGGAGACAAGCGGCAAATGTGCGAAATTCAGCGCCAACCACGGCAAAGACTACCGCAGCATTGAAAAAACCGCTACAAGCGGGAAAGTATATATGTCATTCCTGCTGCAAGTGAACAGTCTCAAGACCTCAAGCGGCGCGAAAGGCAACTCCAACCTCATCGCCGCCCTGTGGACCGACCTGAACAGCACCGCTGCGGGTGCGTTATACAACCAAGTGAAAATCATGACGGTGGACGAGACGCATTTCCAGTTGGGTATCGCCAAACGTACGGAGACGGCGCAGTTTGCAGAGACAGCACTTGAGACAGGCAAGACCTACCTCGTCGTAAGCGAATACATCTACAAGGACGACGTGGACAGCGTCTATCTGTATATCAACCCGTCGAAGAGCGAGAAAGTGCCGGCAGCCGCCGCGAAAGTGAGTCTCTCCAGCGCGCAGACAGACGCCATCGGTTTCTACGGAATAGCCTTGGCATCCAACGGCAACACACCGAGTGAGATGCTCCTGGACGAGATACGCGTAGCGAATTTCTGGAACAACCTCTTCGGCGAGGAAGGCGACGACCCCACTCCACAGGAAGAGCCGGAGATACAAGCCGAAGCGGAAGTGACGCTTGGCGAAGATGACGGCCACACGTACAGTAATAAGGAATACACGCGTACGCTGAGCGTGACAGGCGCGCACCTGAACGCTGCGATAAAGATTTCCCACTCCAACCCGGCTATCCAGTTGAGCGCCGACGAATTGCCGAAACAAGGCGGCAGTTACACCGTGAAACTGAGTTATCCGGAGAAGAGCGGCGCACAATGCGACACCGTGACATTCATCAGCGGCGTGACCATCGCCAAGACACTGATACGTTGGGACAACATCCGCGTGAAGCCGGCAGAAGGCACGGAACTGCTGCAGAACGGCAGTTTTGAGACCTACACCGTGACCTCGAACCCGCTGTTCGGCGAACTTGCCGAGTTCGACGCATGGTCATGGAGCGCTTCGGGCGTCAAAGCCGAGACGCAAGACAAGATAGACGGTCTGGCAGCGATGCGCGTAAACCCGACACTGGCGAACGGCATACTTGACCAACAAGTGACCATCAGCGAGGAATACTTAGCCGGCGACATATTCACGCTGCGCGTCAACTACAAAGCGATAGACCTGCAAGGCGGCACACTGAAACTCGACTGCTACTGGGAACCCGCGCCCGGCGGCGATGCCGACAAGATGAAAGAGCATGACGCCGACAAACTGCAAGTGATACTGGCAGCAGAGGCAAGCGGCGAATGGACGGAGCACGTGGTAAAGACCTACAAGCCCGCCGGCGCCCGTTATTTCCGCGTACGCATGAACGTCAGCGCGAAGAACACCGATGTGCTGTTTGACAAATTCAGCCTGACACAGAAAGGCCATACCGACCCACAAAATCCCGAAATTCCGGAAGACGACCCGACTGAAGATCCCGACACATGGGCTACGGCGTTTGACTGGAACCTGTCGAACCCGCTGAAGTTGCTCAACGAGCCGTTTGACGAAGTGAGCCATAACAAACCTATCCATCTGGAAGGCTGGCAGAACGTGGCAGCCGCCAATGCACGTCCGTGGTGGGGCTTCGACGAAACGAAGACACAGATTTTCGAAGGCGACGGCAAATATGCGAAAGCAACGGCATACCAGTACGCCCAAGAGAGTACAGGCGACTGGGAGATGTGGCTCGTGACGCCGGCATTGGACTACAAGAACGCAGAAGGAAAGATTTTCGCATTCAGCGTGATGGGTCAGTACCTCGGGGAAGAAGGCAATGAGGCGAAATTAGAAATCTATTATATCGACGCCACGAACCCGGCAAACGTGTTCTTCCAAGACCTGACAGAGTATTTCGATATACCTGCGACGAGCGACGAGAACGAAATTTGGCGCACGTTCTATTTGGACCTCGCCCCCTTCTCGGCGACTGTGGCAGACGTATTCTTCATGGGCTTCCATTTCGTTGGCCCGAACGGTAACGAAGGCGCTGTGACCTATTATATCGACGATGTAAGTTGGGGCCGCACGGACCTGCCGACAGGCATCGAAGACATCCGCATCCCGGCTTCGGAGACGAAGAAGATGCTGATGGACGGCACGCTGTATATCATCCGTGATGGTGCGCTGTACGATGCGCGGGGAATACGCGTTAAGTGAAAAAGAAGCCTACCCCAAGCCCCTTCCTAAAGGAAGGGTGTACGGTGAAGGTGAATAGTGTAAATAAAAAAAAGAGGCCTCGAGCCTCTTTTTTTTTAGCGAAGTTCGACCCTGCGGGTGAGCGTTTCGCCGTTAACTTTCGCGCGGAGACGGTAGGTGCCGGGTTGAAGTTCAAATTCGGCAATCTTACCTGTTTCCGTTTTGAGTAATTTACCTTGTATCGTGTAAATCCTCGCTTCCTCCATCTGTGTGGAGGTGACCACCAGAGTGTTTTCGCGGAAGCGAACAGTAAAATCATCATTGCTTTTTGCGGCAACCGCGAAAGTTACTCCTGTTAAGATGACAACCACTGTTGCCACAACCATAAAGAAACGTCTCATAATTTGTTCCTTTCTTTTAACAGTACTAATACCATTTTTCGTTCGCGCCAATGCGTGGGCATCCCGCGTGTGTTGCGCGTACCTTGAGAGCAGGCGCCATCGAAAAACGCTGCAAAATTACAGCCTTTTTATGGGGCGACCAAATATTTCGACGTAAAAGTGATATTTTTCTACAAATTGCACAACCGAGTTGACAAATTATCAGTATTTTCACAAATTTTATGATAAAATGTCAAAATGTTAATATGTATGTAGAATTTCGTACTATCGGGCGAATAACAAGTGTTTAGATGACAATATTCAAATAAATTCGATTTTTTCGTCAAAAAACTTGTATATTCCAATAATTTGTAGTACTTTTGCAGGCTATTTGTGTGCACACGTACTCGTACGCGCACAAAGTTAAAACATAAAGATTTATGCAAAACATCAGAAATATAGCCATTATTGCGCACGTGGACCACGGCAAAACAACGCTGGTCGATAAGATGCTGTACACGGCAAAAGTGGTCAGCACTCAGCGTTCTGAATTCAGCAACCAACCGCAAGAGTTGATTCTGGACAACAACGACCTGGAGCGCGAGCGCGGGATTACCATTTTGGCGAAGAACGTGGCGATTGAGTACAAGGGTACGAAAATTAATATCATCGACACTCCGGGGCACGCAGACTTCGGCGGCGAGGTAGAGCGTGTGCTGAACATGGCGGACGGCGTGTTACTGCTCGTCGATGCCTTCGAAGGCGCGATGCCGCAGACGCGCTTTGTACTGCAGAAAGCGCTTGAGATAGGACTGAAGCCCATTGTAGTGATCAACAAAGTAGATAAACTGAACTGCCGTCCGGATGAGGTACAGGAAGAGGTATTCGACCTGATGTGCAACCTCAACGCGACGGACGACCAGTTGGATTTCCAGACGCTGTACGGTTCGGCTAAGCAAGGCTGGATGAGCACCGACTGGCGCAAGCCGAAGACGGACATGACGGACCTCATGGACGCCATCATCGAGTATATCCCTGCTCCGCAGGAGAACCCGGGTACGCCGCAGATGTTAATTACTTCGCTCGACTACAACAGTTATGTAGGTCGTATCGCGATTGGTCGTCTGCACCGCGGTGAGTTGAAAGACGGTCAGGCCGTGACGCTGGCGAAGAAGCCTACCCCCGCCCCCTCCCTAAAAGGAGGGGAGGAAGCAAAGCCTGTCTTCATCAAGACGAAGATCAAGGAGTTGCACACCTTCTCGGGTATGGGTCATGTGAAGACCGATGTAGTCAAGAACGGTGACATCTGTGCGCTGATAGGTATTGACGGCTTCGAGATTGGCGACACTATATGCGACGCCGAGAACCCCGAACCGCTGAAGCCTATCGCTATCGACGAGCCGACGATGAGCATGACATTCTGCATCAACGACAGTCCTTTCTTCGGTCAGGACGGCAAGTTCGTGACAAGCCGTCACATCCAAGACCGCCTGAACAAAGAGTTGGAGAAGAACCTTGCGTTGCGTGTGGAGAAAGGCGCCGAAGAGAGCAGTTGGCGCGTATATGGCCGCGGCGTGCTGCACCTGAGTGTGCTCATAGAGACCATGCGTCGTGAGGGTTACGAACTGCAGGTCGGTCAGCCGCAAGTCATCATCAAAGAGATAAACGGACAGAAATGCGAGCCGGTGGAGTCGCTGACCGTCAATACACCGGAAGAGTGCAGCGGCAAGATCATCGAGTTCGTGAGCACCCACAAAGGCGAGATGACGAAGATGGAGATGGTCAACGACCGTGTACATCTGGAGTTCATCATCCCGAGCCGCGGCATCATGGGCATGCGTACCTACGTGATGAACGTGAGTGCCGGCGAGGCTATCATGGCGCACCGGTTCCTGGAGTACCAGCCGTGGAAAGGCGAGATAGTAAAGCGTAACAACGGTTCGCTCATTGCCATGGAAGCCGGCACGGCTTATGCCTACGCGTTAGACAAGTTACAGGACCGCGGACGTTTCTTCATCGACCCGCAAGAAGAGGTTTATGCCGGTCAGGTGGTGGGCGAGAACGCGAAGGAAGGCGACATCGTTATCAACGTGACCAAGAGCAAAAAACTGACGAACATGCGTTCGAAGAGTGCGGACGACAAGGCCGTGTTACCGCCACCGGTGCGCATGAGTCTGGAAGAAGCGTTAGAGTACATCAAAGAGGACGAATACGTAGAGGTAACGCCGCACGCGATGCGTATACGTAAGATTATCCTCGATGAGTTGGAGCGGAAACGCGCAGGAAGAGCGTAAACGCAATTAAAAATTAAGAATTCAAAATTAAAAATTATATAACAATGAAAATTGAACAAAGTGAATTGAAAGACCTGACGGCAGTTGTGACGCTTACTATTGAGCCGGCTGATTATCAGGAAGAGGTTGCAAAACAACTGAAAGAAGTGCGCCACAAAGCACAAATGCCGGGTTTCCGTCCGGGTATGGTTCCCGCGGGCCTGGTGAAGAAGATGTACGGCAAGGGTATCCTCGCCGACGTGCTGAACAAATTAGTAGGTGAGAACCTCAACAAGCACATCGAGGACAACAAACTCGCTATTCTCGGCGAGCCGCTGCCCAATGAAGAGGCTCCGAAGATTGACCTTGACAACAACGACACCTTCACTTTTGCCTTCGATATCGCGGTGGCTCCTGAGTTCGACGCCAAACTGACGGCGAAGAACAAGTTGCCGGAATACACGATTGAGGCGACCGATGAGATGGTAAACAAGCAGGTTGAGGCTTATTGCAGCCGTTTCGGCGAGTATATCCCGGAGGACAAAGAGAAAGGTACGAAAGCAGAGGTCAAGCCGTGCGCAGTGGACGCTGAGTTGTTCGCCAAAGTGTATGGTGCGGAGGCTCCGAAAGACGAGAAAGCATTCCGCGCTCGCGTGAAGGAAGATATCGAGCGCAGCTTGGCGGAGGAGAGCAAATACCGCTTCGGCATTGATGCTAAAGAGGCTATCCTCAAGAAGTTAGAGAAGGTTGATTTCCCTGTTGACTTCCTCAAACGTTGGGTTCTTGCAACAAACGAGAAGATGACACAAGAGGAGTTGGACAAAGACTTCGACAAGATGCTTGAGGAGTTGAAATGGCACCTCGCGAAAGACCAGCTGATGAAGGAATACAACATCAACGTGGAGAAAGACGAGGTAGAAGAGTTCGCGAAACGCATCGCAAAGATGCAGTTCATGCAATACGGTCTGATGAACATCGAGGAGGAGCACCTTGCCAACTACGCAAAGGAGATGCTGAAGAACGACGACCAACTTCGCGGCATCGTTGAACGCATCGTAGAGGATAAGATTTTCGCGGCACTGAAGGGCGTAGCGAAAATTGAACCGAAGAAAATCAGCCAAGAAGACTTCGACAAATTGTTCAAGTAGGCCTTTGGCCTGACCGCTACGCTGTAGGACCGTTACACTGTAAGACCGGCCTACGGCCTGTAAGAACAAAGACAAAAATGGTTCATATTCATTTTATAGCTATCGGTGGCGCGGCGATGCATAACCTGGCATTAGCCGTTGCCTCCAAAGCGGGATACAAAGTGACGGGATCGGACGATGAGATATTCGATCCCGCTTTGTCTCATCTTCGTGAGGCAGGTTTGTTGCCCGAAAAAATGGGCTGGCACCCCGAACGCATCACCAAAGATATCGACGCCATCATCCTCGGCATGCATGCCCGTGAGGACAACCCGGAGCTGGTAAAAGCCCGTGAGTTAGGACTGAAGATTTATTCCTTCCCGGAATACCTGTACGAGCAGACTAAAGACAAGATTCGTATTGTAGTCGGCGGTTCGCACGGAAAGACAACCACCACATCCATGATTCTCTATGTGCTGCAACGTCTGGGTATCGAAGCCGATTATATGGTAGGTGCTCAGATAGAGGGCTTCGAGCGCATGGTCCGGCTGTCGGACACTGCGAAATATGCGGTGTTTGAAGGCGATGAGTACCTCACTTCTCCACTCGACCTGCGTTCGAAATTCCTTTGGTACCATCCGCACATAGCTATCTTGACGGGCATCGCGTGGGACCACATCAACGTCTTCCCCACTTTCCCGGAGTACGTAGAGACGTTTAGAAAGTTTGTGGAAAGTGTGGAACCTGACGGTTCGTTTATCTGGTATAAAGGTGATGAGAACCTGCGCCGAATCGCAGAGGAGATGACGGCAATCCGTCATGACAACATGACGATTATACCCTACGACGCCTACAACGGAAACGTAGAGATGCAGGTCTTCGGCCGGCATAACATGCAGAACCTGCAGGCGGCGATGCTGGCGTGCCACTGCATCGGTGTAGCGCCCGATGATTTCTACCGCGAGATAAGTACGTTCACGGGTGCAAGCAACCGTCTGGAGAAGATTTGCGAGACGGAGACGAATGTAGCGTATAAGGATTTCGCGCACAGTCCGAGTAAGTTACGGGCGACCGTAAACGCCGTTCGCGAGCGCTATCCTGAGAAGAAACTGGTGGCAGCGATGGAGCTGCACACATTCTCTTCGCTCATGGCGGATTTTCTGCCGCAATACAAGGGCTGTATGGCGGAAGCGGACGTGGCATTCGTGTATTTCAACCCGAAAGTATTAGAGCATAAACGCCTGACTCCTATCACCAAAGAAGAGGTGCGCGATGCTTTTGGCACGAAAAATGTAGAGGTGTTCACGAGCAGTGAGGAGCTGCAAGAGGCTATCAGCCGTCAGTATTCAGCATTCAGAGGTCAGGGTGTAGCCCTGCTCATGATGTCCTCGGGTACCTTTGACGGTATTGATGTGAAGCAATTCGCAACGAGCCTGCTGGACAATTAGAATTCTATCATTATGGATAAACAGAAGAAACGCGATTATTTGTATATGCGCATGGCGCGGACGTGGGCAGAGAACAGTTACTGCGTGCGTCGCAAAGTAGGTGCGCTGCTGGTGAAGAACCAGATGATTATCTCCGACGGTTACAACGGCACGCCTTCGGGCTTTGAGAACATCTGCGAAGACGAGAACAACGTCTCCAAGCCATACGTGCTGCACGCGGAGGCCAACGCACTGACAAAGGTGGCGCGCTCGAACAACAGTTCTGACGGCGCGACGCTGTATGTCACGGCTTCGCCGTGCCTGGAGTGCTCCAAACTCATCATCCAATCGGGTATCAAGCGCGTCGTGTATGGCGAAGAATACCGCATCATGGACGGCGTAGAGTTACTCAAACGAGCAGGAATAGAGGTCGTTTTCTTAAACGACCAAGTTTAGTGTTTAGAGTTTAGTGTTTAGAGGTATGAAAAAATATATCTTTCCCACACTGACGGTGCTGGCGGTGGCGATAGGTTTGGTCATTGGTATGGCGTTGAGCCAGCAGGCGAACGCACAGCGCATCGTCTATTCGAACGGCGGTTGGCAATTCGAGTTATCGAAAGTGGACCGGATGTTGCAACTGATGGAGAGTGCGTACGTGGACAGCCTGAATATCGACAGCATCACCGATGAGGCGATGACGGAGTTGGTGAAGAAACTGGACCCGCACAGCGCATACATCCCCAAAGAAGACCTTGAGATGGTGAACTCGGAATTGGCGGGTTCGTTCTCCGGCATCGGCGTGCAGTTCACCATCCAGCAAGACACCGTGCGTATCGTAGCGGTTATTGCCGGCGGCCCGAGTGCGGGCGTGGGCGTGCTGGCCGGTGACAAGTTGATATCGGTAGATGACTCGACTTTCGTAGGAAAGAGAATCAACAACGAGAAAGTGATGCGCACCTTGCGCGGCGAGAAAGGCACGAAAGTAAAAATCGGCGTAATGCGTGCGGGAGCGCCGGAAACACTATACTACACCATCACCCGCGGTGATATACCGGTCAACAGCGTGGATGCGAAATTCATCATCGAGCCTTCAGCCGGCAGCCATCAGCCGTCAGCCAAAATCGGTTTCATTCGCGTGAACAAGTTCGGCGAGACGACCTATAAGGAGTTTATCACGGCTTTGGCGGAGTTGCACGCGAAGGGCGCTACACGTTTTATCGTGGACTTGCGCGAGAACAGCGGCGGTTACATGGACCAGGCGATAAAGATGGCCAATGAGTTCCTCAAAGGCGGTGAGATGATTGTCTATGCCGAAGGTCGCGCTTACCCGCGTTATGAGGCGAAAGCGAATGGCGGCGGACGATTCAAGAACGTGCCGCTGGTAGTACTGATTGATAATTTCTCGGCTTCGGCGAGTGAGATTTTCGCCGGCGCAATGCAGGACAATGACCGCGCTACCATCATCGGTAGGCGTTCGTACGGCAAGGGCCTGGTTCAACAGCAGATGCCGTTCTCCGACGGTAGTGCCGTGCGGTTGACTGTTGCGCGCTATTATACGCCGAGCGGCCGTTGCATTCAGAAACCTTATACGTTAGGTGACCAGGAAGACTATGAGAAAGACCTTATGGAGCGCTTCGAGCATGGAGAGTTCTACTCTGCGGACAGCGTGCATTTCACAGACACTACGACTTATCGTACGAAGGGCGGTCGCATTGTTCGCGGCGGCGGAGGTATCATGCCGGACGTGTTTGTAGGACGTGACACGACGCTGAACACGCCGTGGTACAACCAGTGTGTGAACCTCGCATACACATACCAGTTCGCTTATAAATATACGGACGCGCACCGCAAGGAGTTGTCGAAGTTCACCGATTGGCAAGCCTTGGAAAAGCACTTGAAGAGCAAGGATATTCTGGGTGAGTTTGTGGCATTCGCCGAAGAAAAAGGCGTTGAACGCAAGGAGGCAGAGATACAAAAATCGCGCCCGTTAATGACGCGACTTCTGCATGCCTATATTGTGCGTGACGTGTTGGGTGACGAGGGCTTCTTCCCGCTGTTCGAGCGCGATGATGAAATCACCAAACGTGCTGTTGAAGAGCTGTCAAAATAAGGATTAGCGAACCCGTATTCCTATTACATTGTACTTCGAGCCATCGGGAAGGGTGATAAACAACATTCCGTTCTCGATGGTTTTTTGTGCCTTCGGCGTATCCGAAGTGAAGTTCGTTACATCGACATCAGCAGAATAATCTCCCAATTTGATGTCCACTACGCACGGGTCGTGGTCCGAATATGACTGCGACGAGGTCACGTAGGATGTACATTTATACGTACAAACATGCTTGACGGAAGCCTTGATAATTTGCTGCGCCATCGATTCATTGGCATACACGTGGTCTATCAATTCGCCTCCGTTATAGCAATGCGAGTACGCATTCGGATTATACCTCAGCAGTTGCTCCTCGTAGCCGGCGTTCGCGATGATGTCCAACGGGGTTTCACCAACCATGCAGTTGAGGTCGCCTAAGATGAGGATGTCCGGATCGGTGCTTACATTCTTGAGCGCTTTTACCAGATTGGTGGCATTCGTCTCGCGCGTCGCGTTTCCCTGGTCGGAAGAACTGTCCTTTGCTTTGAAATGATTCATGGAGACGACTAACTGCTCGTTATTCGATTTCTGACGGAAAGTCTGAATACGCATCGTATGCGCATAATAGCCGTTTCCGTTGGTTCCGCCAAGACTGTTTCCCACCGTTGCCACTTTGTCCGTACGATAGATGAAGCCCGATTTGATATTATAATCTGCGGATGCGCTCCATGTTACGCTAATGCCGTCATTCACCGCTGTATAACGTCCGGCGACGCCGGCGTGCGCATTCATCGAGTCCGCCAATTGCTGGAGCACGATGGGTTGCGCCTCTACCTCGCAGAAGGCATAGATGTCCGCATCAATCGCGAGCATATTATCCACAATCTTATTGGTCTTTGCCACAAACTCATCCTGCGTGTAGTTTCCGCGTCCGGAGTTGAGATTGAAGTAGTAATTCTGAAGGTTTTGCGCGCAGACCCGCATGAGGCCTTCTATTACCGGTTCTTCAGGCGCAGACTCCAAAAATGTGACCGCAACGTTAGTCGTTGAAGTTTCTATCTTATCGTTCCATTTTTTTATTTTGTCTGTTACCCTTATCTTGTCACCGGCTTGCAATTCCTGTGTGGGCCGGCCGCGATACACGCAGAAAGCCCCTTCGGCAGTACTGGCGGCATCGCCACGCGTGTCGGCAATCCAGAAGGTCATGTTTTTGTAACTCGTACTGAAGGAATTATCTTCAATTATTGTCACATAACCCTCGATGGTATAAGCCTCCGGAGTGGTGGCCATATTTTCCAGCGCCTTGCCGATATTTATGGCTTCTGCGACGGTGATGGCTTGTGTGCCCGCTACAAAGACGAGCGAGAGCAATAAGAGAACTGTCTTTCTCATATTTATGAGAGTTTATAAGGCCTTCAAGGCTGCCAATACCAACTGATAGAACTTCTGGACGGTAGCGATATTCACACGCTCGTCGGGGCTGTGCGGGTGCTCAATCGTCGGACCGAAGGAAATCATCTCCATGCCTTCGTACTTACTGCCGATGATGCCGCACTCGAGTCCGGCGTGGATGGTAACGATGCGCGGACTCTCGCCGAACTCCTGCTCATACACTTTCTTCATCGTAGCGAGAAGCGTGCCTTTGAAATTGGGTTCCCAGCCCGGGTAAGCGCCGGAGAACTCCACTTTCGCACCGGCAAGAGAGAAGGCCGACTGGATAACCGAAGCCAGTTCCTCTTTGCGGCTCTCGACCGACGAGCGGGCAAGGCAGATGACGCGAATCGTATTATCTTTGGTCTCGATGATAGCAATGTTATTGGAGGTCTCCACGATTTCCGGCATCTCGGGGATGACGCGATAAACGCCATGCGGACAGAGAGTAACCGCATGAATCAGGAAGTCCTGTACGTCTTCCGGCATCTCGGTCTTCGGGCACTCTACTTCTTCGCCCGTGAAATGCAGGTCGGGTTCGATGCCGTCGTATTCGCGCAGGAAGAGGTCTTCGAAACGGTCCACGAGGTCTTGCACGTCCTGATAACTCTCGGCTGGGATGGTGATGACCGCCGACGCCTCACGCGGGATGGAGTTGCGCATGTTTCCGCCATCGACCGAAGCGAGACGTGCCTCGAAATTCGCCACCGCTTCCTTGAGGAAACGGAAGAGGAGTTTGATGGCATTCGCACGCTGTAGATGTATATCGCAACCCGAGTGACCGCCTTTGCAGCCCTTGACCGTCACGCGCAGCGCGATATCGCCTTCTTCTGTCTCCACCGGCTGGTAGTCGAATATCGCCTCCGCGTCAATACCTCCGGCGCAGCCTACGTTGAACTCGCCGTCCACTTCGGAGTCGAGGTTCAGCAGGTATTTACCTTTGAGCCATCCGGGTTTGAGGTCGTTGGCGCCATACATGCCGGTCTCTTCATCGATGGTGAAGAAGGCCTCCAGAGGCGGATGAACTGCATTTTTGTCGGCAAGAATAGCCATGGCTGTTGCCACGCCGATACCATTGTCAGCACCGAGGGTGGTTCCATTCGCTGTCACCCACTCGCCATTGTCTTCTACGTAGGCCTCGATGGGGTCTTTCTCAAAGTCAAAGACTTTGTCGGAGTTCTTCTGCGGAACCATGTCCATATGCCCCTGCAGAATGACACCCGGGTGGTTCTCGTAACCCGGGGAAGCGGGTTTGCGAATGAGGACGTTGCCTATCTCGTCTTGGAGGGTCTCCAAACCAAGGGATTTACCGTAAGACACTAAGAAATCCGCGATTTCCTTACGTTTTCCGCTGGGACGCGGGATTTGAGTAAGACTGTAGAAACTGGTCCACAAGCCTTGAGGTTGTAAGTTTTTCATATATTTGGTCGTTTGTCGTTAGTCGTTGGTCGTTAGTCGATGGTCATTTCGCCGCAGAGGTCTTGCTGCAAGAGTTCCTTCGCGCGTTCCGGCATTTCTCCGAGAAGAAGCATCATCTTCGTGAGCAGGGCTTCGGTAGTGATGTCGTAACCCGAGAGGACGCCGGCTTTCATCAGGTTGAGCGAAACGGCGTACAGGCCCATTTCGACAGAACCGGTGTTACATTGCGTCTTATTGACGATGATGATGCCGCGGTCCACGGCTGTTTTGAGTTCGCGGTACAGCCATTTGTCGGAAGGTGCGTTGCCTGCCCCGAAAGTCTCCAGCACGACTCCTTTTAAACCGCGCGTACGTAAGAGCGCACGCACGACGGTCTGCTGAATGCCCGGGAAGAGCTTGAGCACCGCCACGTTGGTATCGAACTGCGTGTGCAAAACAAGCGGTTGCTGCGGGTCGGAATAATGCACGAGGTGCGGCTGGTACGTGATGTGCACACCGGCCTTGGCAAGCGCAGGATAGTTATAACTGTTGAACGCCGAGAAATGCTCGGCATTGCGCTTCGTGGTCCTGTTGGCACGGAAAAGACGGTCCTCAAAATAAATCGTCACTTCGGGCACGATAGGATTGCCTTCTTCATCCTTCGCCGCCGCTATCTCAATCGCCGTCAGCAGGTTCTCCTTGGCGTCCGAGCGAAGAACTCCTACCGGCAGTTGCGAACCCGTGAAGACGACGGGTTTGCCGAGATTCTCCAGCATAAACGAGAGCGCGGAAGCGGAGTACGACATCGTATCCGTGCCGTGCAGGACGACGAAACCGTCGTAATCTTCGTAGCGGTCATAGACCATCTGCGCTATCTGGCGCCAGCTCTCGGGACCGATGTCGGACGAGTCGATGAGCGGCGTGAAAGCCTGGATGTCCACTTGTATCTCTCCCGCGAAGAGCTCCGGCATATAGGCCTTGAATGTCTCTATGTCCGCCGGCACAAGTGCGCCCGTTTTCGCGTCGCGTACCATAGTAATGGTACCTCCCGTGGATATTAAAAGGATTCTCATAAAAACAATTTTGCGGGGCAAAATTACTTTTTTTTTTGCATATATGCAAATTTTTTTGTACTTTTGCAGCGGATTTATTCGTATGAACGCAAAAATTCTGATTATAGACAGCGATATTAGCCTATCAACGGTGCTGAGTGACTATTTGGAAAGTCGCGGATTCGACACGCACATCACTTCGACGGGCAAGGAGGCGCTGGCGTTTGTGGGCGAGGCCTACTGCGATATCGTGCTGATGGAGATTCAAAATTTAGGCATGAACGGTTATGACTTGCTGCGTGAGATACGTCACCGCCAGCCGGACTTGCCGATTATTGTGCTCACTTCACGCACCGACCGTGAGAACCAGATGCGGGCGTTTCAGTTGGGTTGCGACGACTACCAGTTCAAGCCTTTCTCGATGGATATTTTGATTTATCGCATCGAAGCTATTCTCCGCCGTCTGCGCAAGCGCGAAGAGAGCAAACAGCGGGTGTTTGAGTTGAACGGTCACACGTTTGATGCAACCCATCAGATTTTCGATGGAAATCATCTCTCAGCGCGGGAGAGCGACTTACTGCTGATGCTTTGCCGCAACGAAGGAGAACTGGTGGACCGGCATAAGATTCTGAGTGCGCTCTGGAAGGTGGACAATGCGTTTACAGCACGCTCTTTAGGCGTGTATATCAACCATTTACGGCGTTTCCTGACACCCGCAGGATTCGAGATTATTGCTGTGCGGTACAGAGGTTATAAGCTCGTCAATAACGGGCATTTGTGATTTGTCATTTGTCATTTAAAGAATATGAAACTAATTGCACCGAGTGTGCTGTCGGCCGATTTCGGTCACTTGGCACAAGACTTAGAAATGATTAACCGCAGCGAGGCGGACTGGCTGCACGTAGATGTGATGGACGGTACTTTCGTGCCGAATATCTCGTTTGGTTTTCCGCTGATGGAGCCCATGCGCAAGTACTGCAAGAAGCCTTTGGATGTCCATCTGATGATTGTTCATCCCGAGAAATACGTAGAGCGTTTCTGCGATGCGGGTGCATGGTCGGTCGGTTTCCATTTGGAGGCAGTGGAAGACCCGTTGCCTATTTTGGATTTGATTAAAGCGAAAGGTGTCCGGACGTGTCTGACCATCAATCCCGACATAGACGTGAAGCGTCTCGTGCCGTATTTGGACAAGGTGGACATGGTATTGTTGATGTCCGTTTTTGCGGGCTTCGGAGGACAAAAATTCATCCCCGAGACCATGGACAAAATCCGTTTTATCAAAGCGGAGATTGCCAAGCGGGGTCTGGATACGCTCATCGAGATTGACGGCGGCGTGAACGCACAGAACGCTCACGCATTGTTTGAAGCGGGGGCGGACGTGTTAGTCGCCGGTAGTGCCGTGTTCGGAGCGGAGAATCCGGAGGAGATTATCCGTCAAATGAAAATGTAGTCCGCCGTCAGCACCCTCACAAACGTAGGAAAAACAAGGGATTGCATAAGGGGTATATTGGGTGATTATTGCGCGATTAATGTGTGATTAATGTGTGATTCGATACTGTATCGGCTGAAGGCGTATCCAATGATTGTATTGCTGTTGCCACTGGTAGCAGCAATACTTGTTTGTGAGCATGTACGGGACCGTTGGGGACTACGGGAGGCGTTTTCGGAGGAAGCCGCGACTTATGCTTTGGTAGTGGAGAGCGATGCGAAGGCCACGACCAAGTGCGAGCGGTTTGAGACGCAAGTAATAGCCTGTTGGGATACCGTGGCACAGCGATGGGAGAGTTCTGAAGGGGCTGTATTCCTTTATCTTCTGCGCGACAGCACACGGACGATGCCTGCGCGGGGTGACACCGTTGTGGCGCAGACGAAGATTGAAGAGCGATACCGACGGATGTATTCGGCTTTTGCCGCAAAATGGGAAGTGCGCGCCTGTTCGCAAGTGCAGAAAGCGCCCTTGCAGAAACGGCTGTACGGTCGTCTGGAAGCGGCTGGTTTGCGCGGAGACGAATTGGCGACAACAGGTGCGCTGACCTTGGGGTACAAGGAAGATTTGGACCCTGAATTGAAGCGTCATTTTCAGGCTTCTGGCGCCGCTCATGTGTTAGCCGTGAGTGGTCTGCACACCGGTATTATCTACGGGTTGCTGCTATGGTTGCTGACATTCGGAGGGCGCTTCAAACCGATGTATGAGAACCGTTGGGGACGCTGTGCCGTGAGCATGGTGATTATCGCCGCGATGTGGGGTTACGCATGGCTGACGGGAATGACTCCTTCGGTCGTCCGGGCAGTCGTAATGGTGACAATGGTAGAGGTGGCGCATATGTGTTACCGGCAGGCGCTCAGCCTGAACACCATTGCAGCCGCAGCCGTGCTGATTTTGTTAGTTCGACCGGGCGATTTATGGAGCGTCAGTTTTCAACTGAGTTTCTCGGCGACAGCTGCAATAGTCGCGCTTGTTTCATCATTTCGTCCTGACGACACGACAGTATTACGAAAGTCAAAAATCCTCCGATATATTTTAGGAATCATTGTCGTGTCTCTCGCAGCGCAATTCGGCACCTTGCCTATCACGATGTACTATTTCGGGCAAATCAGCAATTATTTTCTGCTGACGAACCTGATAGTACTGCCTTTAGCGACACTTTTAGTGCCCTGCGGACTGCTGACGATTGTTTTGGGCGGCAGTTGCGCAGGTGTCTGGATAGGCAAAATCACGCAGGGTTTGGCATGGACGATGAATCATGCCGCAGGATGGATTGAGCATCTTCCGGGAAGTACAACAACCGTACATATCGGTCTCGCAATGGTAGCAATATACTATCTCTTTTTTACGTTTTTTTGCACTTTTGTTGCGGAAAAACGCTAATTTGGTATAAAAATTGTATTTTTATTTGCGTGGGTGCAAAATTTTGTGTATCTTTGCGCCCGATTTGAATTTTTTATGCGGACATGAGAAACTTACGTACTTTATTTGTATCGATAGTAGTTCTTTGTTTTGCCCTTGTATTGCGGGCACAAACCTCTCTTCCTGTTACTCCTGTAACGAGTACTGAAGGCTACGATTTCGTAGTGGCTTTCCTGCCGAACAGTAGTAGCCAAATAGAATCCGGTGACCTGAAGTTGCAGCTTTTGGTCTCATCGCGTGAGGTACCGGGCCATCCTGAAATCACGGAGAACGTCATCGGTATTCAATACGGCAACGGCGGGTATGCCCCTGACAAGAGTGTGAAGGTAGGTACTACGCAGGTGATTGACATAGAGCCGGCGAATGCGTATTGGGACATCACCAAAGAAGAGGTGGAGAAAATCCTCATGAAGGGTATCCACGTATTTAGCAAGAACGGTGTAAAGATGACCGTTTATGCCGTCAATCAGATTGGTACCGACAAGAGTAAGTTCTCTTTTGACGGTGCGCATGTACTTCCAAAACAGGCATTAGGACACGAATATATCGTTTCGTGTAACAGCGAAGACAAGATGGCGACGGAGTTTGTCATCATGTCCACCGGTCCGGGTAGGACAACCGCGAACATCAAGTTGCCGGGAAAGATTAAGACCAGTAAGGGAAAGCAGGAGTTGACGGCGGAGTTTACAGGTCCCTACCAAATGTACATCGTTCGTTCGCAACAGCCTGTTCCCGGGCAAGATGAGAACACGATAGACATGTCGGGAACCACTATCTGTGCGGACCAGCCGATAGCCGTATGGAGCGGTAACCAGGCGGCCTGCTTCACGACCGATAAAGGTGCGGCGACGGCAGACCATGCATTCGACCAGTTGCTGCCTATAGACCGCTGGGGAACAAAATTCATCGTGCCGCTGACTGGTCTTCACACGCTGCTCAATGACCTTGATATCGTTGCTCGTGACGACCAGACTACAGTGACCATGACGACAAAGTCAGGTTCGCAGACGAAAGTGCTGCAATCCACGGAGAAATGGTCCAGACTATTGGATGCCTACCATCCACACGGCTACGACGGTACTACCATTGAGGATAGTACAGTATTGGTGAAAGCGGACAAACCGATACAGGTTCACCTATACACCTCCAGTGCTGTCTATAACGGCGAACTGGTTAATTACACCCCGAAATATCAAGGCGACCCGTCCATGACGATGATTGCTCCGCTGGAGTACCTGACGGACACGGCGGTCTTCACGACGTACAGCAATCCCCTAACGAGCGGTAGCAGTCAAACAGGAGACTTGCAGCCGATGAAGTACCAACTGGTTGTATGGGCGAAGAAATCGACCATCAATTCGCTTAAATGGAATGGTAAGCCGGTTTCAGCTGGCCTATTCAAGGATCTCCCTACCGAAAGCAATTTCAGCGAATATAAATACGCCCGCTTGGATGTGCCAAGCACCGATGAGGGATACCAAATTCTCACCGCAGCGGAGAAAGGTTTTAGCGGATACGTTTCCGGTCTGGAAGACGGTCAGGCGTGTCTCTATCCGATAGGTTATGACTATCAGCCGGTGGAGGACTCGCTGTTCCTTTCCAAGAAATATCCGGCAAAGGACGTGCATGGCGGAGAGTATAACGCCAAGTATCCGGATAACGGAGGCGGGTGGTATCTTGACAAAGTTGTGCTGCCGAACCAGCCTACGCAATTTGATACCGTCTTTATCTGCGACAGTTCAACATTGCGTTTCCCCGCTATCATCCACAATAAGTGGGATGACATGGAATGGGAAGTGATGCGCATCGACCAAAGCAGCCAGATTCGCTCGGAATACAAAGATGACAGCAAGGAGCGTCAAACAGGAGGCTTAAAGAATCCGTTCCTTGAGACGAAGTTCTTCATGAAGCCGGAGAAGAATGTAGCGCCGCGTAACCGCCACCCGTACGAAGACTTCGAGGTGCGTGCTATCTTGTATCGTGAGCCTTACATGTGCAAGGAGATGGATAAAAGCAAATGGCAGAAAGATACGCTGAGTACCATCGTCCGCGCTTACCGCATCTATAACGACACCACATGGCTCATCAAATGTAGCAACGACAATCCATACAAGGTTTTCGTGGATCCTGTTTCCAAACAAGAGACTCTCATCTATTGCAATCCTGAGAGTCCCGTGACTACCGATGCTACGCACATCCAGCTTCAATACGGAGAGAACGGACCTTTTACGCGTCAATACACCACCGTCAACCATTGTGACTCGACCGTCACACTCTACGTACTGCTCTGCCAGAGTCAGGTAGAGAACCGTCCTGTGGACAACCTCTGCGAGGATGACTTGGACGGCATTGCAAAACGCGAGTTCAACGGGTTCTTCCAGAGTTTCGATTTCTTGGGCACCTTAAATGCCTGCAAAGAGATGCGAAAAAAGAATCCAAACTATACCGGCGATAACGGCTGGACCTATAACGCGGGTACGTTGCAGTGGGTATTCAAAGGAACAGACGTCATCCGTACCACCGATTGTAACAGCGATATGCAGAAATGGCACGACAAATACGGCGCTGCTTTCCCGCGTAACACCATCGGTTGTGACAAACAACTGAGTATCGAATTGCATGTGCTGCCTATCACGGTCTATGAATACGAAGCGACAACCTGTAAGAACAGTTACGAATGGACATTTACAGTGAATAACGATTATTCTCCGAAAGAGGTGAAGGTGACCGTCAAGAAATCGGAAGTAGGCGAAGGTTCTCATGATTATATTTATCCTTACACACCGGGCGGAAACCCGCCTCCCGGATTCTCCAAGCAATGTAAACGTGAGGATCATATTCTGCACATTACCTTCCTCACCGATAACGACACGCGTACCAAGTCCGTCGAGATGTGCCAAGACGCTGACAAGTTGGTAGTGACCAAAGAGTCCGACCCTGATATCGCGGACGAGGAGTTCCATTGGGAATTTGACCCAAGAGACTACAAACCCGGCACACACTTCAGCGAGAAAATTGAGTGTCTCAATGAAGACGGTTGTCCGTATTACATGCAATACAAAATCTTGGTGAACCCCGTCGAAGTACACCGCGACACTGTCGTGTATTGCTACGAGGACGGCTCGCAAGTGGAGCATAAATGGGAAGGTCACAACCAGTTCTGGGCAAACAACAAGAACTCGCCGAACGTCAAGACGCTTCATAACGCCAATAGGCCACTGCGTGTAAATCGTCCGCAGCCAGATAAATTCAAGGACTCCCGTATCATCTACGAACTGTCGGATACCGTCATCGGCAACCCTTGCCATACGCTGTATTACCAGACCGTCATCTTCCTGCCGCCCTACTCCACTTCGGAGAAACGCGCGCCTATCTCGACCGAAGAATGGTTCGAGTGGTATGATGTCATCTGGGCAGGTGAGAAAGCAAACACCGAAGCTATTCCGAACCCGCAAGGCAAACCTATCTCCGTGCTCAAAGAATACGGCCGTGTCGTGCCAGAAGGATGGGAAGTGCAGTATCTTAAGGGCGACTATCTGTATGCCTTGACGACCACCACGACCACCCATCAATACCGCCGTGACGACGGCTCGTTGACTGCTGCCTGCGACTCAACCGTGCAGTTGCTCGTTCAAGTGGCGGACGTACAGATTGATCAGACATACGCTTGGACATGTAACAACGACACTCCGTATGTTTGGCAGGCCGGCGACACCACCATTTATCTGAACTTGGAGGAATACCAAAAAATAAAAGAGCCGAAAACAATCACGCTGGAGGAGCACAGAAAGACCGTGGCACCTCTCTGGCCGGTTGCCGGTATTGATGCGTATTTCTATCGCGATTTGACAATTTATCCGTCATACCTTATGGCTGTCGATGACCATGAGTGCCAAGCTCCGGGTGAGACCAAAGTATTCAAAGGCATCACATTCTCCTTGGATGAGCCGGGCGTACAGGAAGACGGTAACCATCTGCTGACCGAAGAGAGGATTTGGAGAAATCCTGCCACTGGCGAAGAAGCCATCGTGCAATGCGACAGCGGTGAGGTGGTCCGCATGTTCGTGCATCCTGTTTACACGGAGACGATTAACAAAGAACTCTCGACTTACCAGCGCTCGCTCTACACGCATGACACCTTGACCTTCTTCACCGACCCGAAGATTCTTTTCGTCGGCAAGGACTTCTTAACCGTCCATCCTGAAGTGAGCAGTATCGAGGAACTCAGACAAGCCGCAGGTGCCGGCAAAGCCGTCATCGTAGATGAAAACCTTGTGCCGGAACTTGCTAATGACGGCTCAAGAGGCGGAACCTATCAGACTTCGCAAGTGGCGCCCAAAGGCACCAAAGCGCATAAGTGCGATAGTACCACGTTCCTCGACTTAGTGGTGACAAAAGCATACATCAAAGAGTCAATCAACCTCGGCGATAACGGTAATGTGTTAGATGAAGGTTATTCTGAACCGTGGTCATTCGGCGGTGCGAAACCTTGGCACACTTGTCCGCCGATGACCGGAGACTATTTCAAATTCTACTACAATGCGGAAGGAGATACTATCGGCGAAGTCAATTACTATGATCTCACGGACAATCGTATTCGTGCAGGTGCCATAGACTATCACTATAGCGACAACGACGATGGTACACGTACCTATCTACTCATAGACTCCGTGATTAACGAGTTGGGCACGTACGACATCATCGTGCAATACGTGACTGTCTTCCCGACTTATCTCGTGCCCGACGGCGAAGCCGAAGTGTGCGCGAGTGATATGTACGATTGGGGAAGTCACGGCATCATTGACGTCAGCAAACTTGACCTGGCAAACACCAACCGTCATGTCATTGTTCGGGATACCCTCTGCACCAAGCGCTACATGGAGAGTCACCAAGTATGCGTAGACTCTATCTGTCTGCTGGAACTGACCGTCTTCGGAAATGCAAATATCCCGCAGACGCGTCATCAGTGCTTCAATGACCAACCTTGGACGTGGAGGAATCAAACTGAAGCAATCTACTACGACGCTGACTCGCCTATCTCCGGGCAGATTCGTGATACGATTCGTCCTTCCAACCCCGACGAGAAATGCTTCGACGTCTATGTGCTTAACGTCATTTTCGACCCCGCTTACGGCGTAGCGCCTTATGCCGGCGATAACGAACGCTATCGGAAGACCTACGTTGATCCGTACGAATACGACGCTACTACTTGTCAGTACAGCGATAATTTCAAATGGTGGGTAAAAGACAAGGATAATCCCGAGGACAGCACAGTGCACATCCCGAGTAACTTGTATCTATACGAATATAAGTCCACCACGCCGGACAAGCGCTACATCGATGCATTCGGCGAACCGACGAACAAAGTGCCGGGAAATATCATTCCTACCGACTTCGATTTCGGTTTCTATACCGTCCGTGACAGTCTGGAGACCGTAGGATGCTACTGCGACTCCGTCCTCACGCTCAACTACGAGATACGCGACGCGCTGCCGCCAGTTGAGATTGACACCACGTTGTGCAAAGGCGAAGCCTTCCCCTTCGGCGACAAAATGATTACCGAACCCGGTACATACGTCGAGTATATCCAGGAACCGGGCAAGCCGTGTGAGACCAAGTTCACGCTCACCCTGCGTTTTGACAAGCCCTCAACCTTCAAGATTGATCCGGCGCCTGTCTGCTTCGGTGAAGCGAACACGCAGACCACCTACGCCATCCGCTATCAGTACACGGGTCATCACCCCATCAGCTACAGCGTGCATTACGATGAGGCCGCGAAAGCCGACATTGGCTTCGTGGATATCATTGACCGCGAGATAATTCGTACTGAAGAGGAATGGAAAACAGACTCCGTCTATGTGCTTGACCTTCCTATCCCGCAGATTGACCGACGCGAGGACTACCCGACACCGGGCGTGTACAAAGCGACTATCGGCTTCAAGAACGGTGTCTGCTACGGCGAAGCACTGATGACCTACGACTTCATCGTCAAGGTCAACTACCCGGAGTGGGTACTCGAGCAACGCCACGGCGACTTGATTGTCGTGCTGGATGCAAGCAGCAACGGTGGTCATGCTTGGAACGGCTTCCAGTGGTATCGCAACGGGCAGAAGATGATGGGCTATACCAAGCCTTACCTCTACGTGCCGGAAGGTCTACTCTACGAGTCCGAGCAGTCCGCGGAATACCATGTTGTCCTCACTGAGACGGACATCATGGGCGACACCATCAGTTCGGCGCCTACCTGTCCTATCGTTGTGAAAGCGTTGCCGAACTCTCCGACGAACCCCGACCAGGACCATGGTCCTTCGAGTGACTATATTGCTGTAACGCCTACTTGCGTGCCGCGCGGAGGCATGATACACATCCTCTCGCTCAACGAGAACAGCAGCGGCGAATACCGCATCAATACTGTAGACGGCCAGTTCGTCTCCAAAGGCGAGTTTAAAGGCAAAGCCACGCCGGTAGCTATTCCTTCCGTAGAAGGAATGTATATCGTCCAAGTGTGGTCGTCCAATAAGGAGTCCAAAGAATCATACAGAGCCATTAAAGTAATAGTAAGAGACACATGTCCAAACTGCGACAAATCATCGTTCTAAGCCTCTGCCTCATGTCCGTAGCGACGTGGGGTCAGAGCCGTTATTCCGCTACCACCAGAACGGAGAGAGACCTATCGAGAACGAAAGGTTTCTCCTCCAAAGATGTGGGTAAGTCCAATAACTCACTTGGTCTGCATTCCTCGCTAAATAAGGGTTCGGGCCACTACCTCGGTTTCTCTGTGGGCGGAGGTTGGAGTACGTTCCTCACAAATATGTCGGAAGTCAAGAGTACACCGGGCGGATGGGCCGCTAACGGTAAGTTGCTATACGAATACCACGTCGGGAGCTTCTTCTTCCAGACCGGTGTCGGTGTCGGCATCCAGCAGGTGACGACGCCGCTCAAGACAGACCTTATTCCACAAGGCGAGTCGATTTTCCTCAACGGATTCTCCAATCTTGAGGTGGGCAGGCAACATCCCATGACCGACCCCTACGACGGTGCACGTTTTAACATGAAGCACGTCTTCGGCGAGCGTAGCGACTTCTCGGAACTGTATTACGCACAACTGCCTGTGAACTTCGGTTATTACATCTCCGGACGAGGGGGTGTAGGTTATGTGATGCTCGGTGCGCAACTCAACTACGCCTTCGGCGGCAAGACGCGTATCAACGCTACCTGTACCTCTACCGCTGTCTTCGATGTGGACCCGCAGCACAGCTATATCGGTGTCTTTGAAGAGATGGATAACCATGGTTTCCGCAAGGATGTGCCTATCGCTGCCGAAGGCAGCCGACTCCCCATCCGCATAGCAAACAGCGGCGGTGTAAACCTCGATGTCATCGGACATATAGAAGGCGGATATGAGTTCAACACCTTCCAGCCTATCCAGCAATACCGTACCAGCAAGGCCGATAAGATGGACTGCAGGATGCGTATCGCCGCCTTTATCGACATCAGCTTGCCGAGTATCAACCCCAGAGGCACCAATAAGCTATATGACCTCAATATCAATGAGTCAGAGACAGACCCCGCGAAGATAGACATACAGCAACGCGCGCTGTATGAGTTCCATTCGTTTAAGATGAATCACATCTTCGCAACGAGTATGGCGAATAGCGATAAGACCTGGGTACGCAGTTTTACGGTCGGAGTGCGCTTTACGGTTCTCTTCAGCTTACATGCACAAGAGCGTTGTATCCTCTGCGACCCATGGAGACATTAAAATCACCTATCTCGCTGAGCGAGCTTTGTGCTTTAATCAGTAAGACGCTGGACGAAAGTCTGGCGTCTTACTATTGGGTGAAGGCGGAGATAAGCAGCCTCAGCGAAAGAGGCGGACATCTCTATCTGGACTTAGTAGAGGGGAAGGCGGCTAAGATGCGCGCCACTTGTTGGGCGGGAAACAAAGAACTGCTCATGAGCTATTTCGAGTCCGAGACAGGTCAGACACTCCAAGCCGGCATGGCGGTTCTCGTGGAGGTGGAAATTCAATACCACGCAGTCTATGGACTGAGCCTCTCCATCGTCGGTATCGACCCGGGATATACCTTAGGCGAGATAGCCATGCAGCGGCAGCGCACAATTGCACAACTACAGGCGGACGGCTTACTCGACGCACAGCAGCTGCTCACACTACCTACCCTCATACGACGGATAGCCGTCATCTCATCGCCTAACGCCGCCGGGTACGAAGATTTCTGTCATCAATTACAAACTACCAATTACCAATTTGAAATTTCCCTTTTCCCTGCTGTCATGCAGGGCGAAGGAGCCGCCAAGTCCATTCTCGCTGCACTCGAAGAGATATCAAACGACCAACGACGAAAGACCAACGACTATTACGACGTCATCGTAATCATCCGCGGCGGAGGTGCGACAACGGACCTCAGTTGCTTTGATAATTATGAGTTATGCGCAGTGTGCGCGCAATGCGAGTTGCCTATCCTCACCGGTATAGGTCACACGCGTGACGTGTCGGTGCTTGACCTTGTGGCGCATGAAGCGCTCAAGACGCCTACCGCCGTCGCCGAATGGCTCATCCACCGTATGGACGAACAGTCAGGGCGTGTGGCAGACCTGTTGGTCCGGCTGCGTCGCACCGCCGAGCGGCAGATTCTCATCCGCCGCCACCGCGTGGAGATGCTCGAGCAGCGGCTCGCTGCATGCAATCCGCAACGTTTCTACGAGCGCGGGTACAGTCTGCTCACGAAGAACGGCAAAGTCATCCGCTCCGTCCACGAGCTACATAAAGGCGAAGAGATAGAGACACACCTCGCTGACGGTACTATACAAAGTATAGTTATTTGAAGTAGTTTGAAATTGTTTTTTATGTTTACAACATGCTTCTGAGCAAGAAACAACGTCTTGGCGCTTATCTGCTTTTCGGTCTCGCCTTTGTGGCATGGCTGACAGTAGCTTTATGGCCGGCAAAGGATGCGCCTGAGTTGGCTGATCCTGCCAAGTCTTCTCCCAAGCGCACGTGGGAGCAGCGCAAAGACTCCATGAGACGAGCCGACAGCCTGCGTTATGCGCAGTGGGCGGCAGAAAGAGAACAGCGCTACGACTCCTTCCGAATGGCGGATTCGCTTCGCCGCGCGGAGTGGAAACGCGAACGCCAACAGCAGTACGACTCTTTCCGCCTTGCCGACTCTCTATGGCGCGATTCGGTAGGATGGCGTTATATGCGTCACACGAAAAAAGACACCATCCTTGACCTCAATCACTGCGACACTACGGAACTGCAATACATCCGCGGCATCGGTCGCTTCACTGCGATACAAATCGTTCGTTATCGGGAGCAGTTAGGCGGTTTCTACAGCCCTTCGCAACTAACGGACGAAGCCCTTGCAAAATGCCGGTTGGACACGCTCCTGAAGCATTTCTTCGTTGACAGTATAGCCCTGCAAAAACTCCCTGTTAACACCTCTTCCGCGGAGCGCTTGCAACGCCATCCGTACTTGCGTTACAGCCAAGCGAAGGCTATCTACACTCTTCGCCGCAAACACACGCGTCTCACCACAATTGATGACTTGCGTGTGCTATCCGAACTGACTGAAACAGAGCTTGAGCGACTTGCACCCTACTTGTCTTTTGAATAAAAAAACAAGGAAAAACGCGCGTACGCTTGCATATATAGAAAAAAAACTGTACCTTTGCAATCGCAAAGGTTGAATGACTATTACTAATCAACATAATTTCTAACCAAAACACTCTTTTTTATGAAGAAAATTTCTCTTTTTTTAAGTATGACGCTCATGGCGCTCCTGCTCCTTCCTGCCGGCCTGATGGCTCAGGCTTATCCTGCTCTCTCATGGATAGACGCGGATGGTAATCCGGTTCGCCAAGTAGAGGCTACTCTGGGTGAGGCGTTTACGCCCCCTACGCTTACTTGCGACGATCCTGAAATCCTGCGCAGTGTGACATATATGTCATCGAACGAGAGCATAGCTACCATCGAGACCAATACCGGAACAGTAACCCTCTTGGCCGCAGGTTCGACCTCCATCACCGCGTATTTTGCCGGCGATGACATCTATGCAGCCGGTCGCGCTGTGTACACACTTATCGTGAATGAAAAAACGTCTCCCGAACCTGATTGTCAGGACGCACACTTCAACTTACCGGCGGACAATGTGCTGCACTTGTCGGCAGGGGATGTTGTCAGCATTCCGGAACTGGTTGGTGCAACAGGTCAGATACTCTTCCTCAGCGCCAAGACGGTGGAGAATATCCTCGTGGCCGAACTGACCGAGGATGATTTGATTCACGCTGTGGCTGCGGGACAGGCCAAATTCATCGGTCTGTACGTCCAAGTTGTCGGCGAAGGCTCCACACGGGAATGCGAGTATTCCTTCGACATCGAGGTAACCGGCGCTGCACAGCAAAAAGCGAAGCCCGAACTGTCATTCAACCCCCAGGAGGTAAGCGTCGAATTGGGCGAAGTGGTGGCTATTCCGACTATCGTCAACCCGCATAACATCGAGTTCACGCCCCAGAACAGCAAGTGGTACACCGCTTGGGACAGTCAGGTTGCAGAGGTCAACGAACAGACCGGCGAAGTGATTATCCGCGGCGTTGGAGATGAGATTATATCCTTCGAGTTCACCGGCAACGACGAGTACGAAGGACAGATTATCGGATACAACCTGCATGTATCGACCACCGGTCTGATTATCGGAGGCATCGTAGTGAGAAACAGCAATAAGGATGACGTACTCGACGACGGCGGTTCTGTCGTTTACGACCCCGTCACACACACGCTGACACTGACTAACGCGATGCTTGACGGCGAGAACTTCTACCATGCGCCTGCGCATAACAAAATAGCGAAGACATCAGATACGATGGGCTCCGTCATCTATTATTCAGACAAGGCTCCGCTGACCATCGAACTTATCGGCGGCAATGCGATTCTCAATGCCCCTGCCGCTATCCTTAGCGAAACAGCACCGGTAGTCATGCTCAGTCCGGAAGGCGCTTACGGCGTGGCCCGTATCAGTGGCCAGGTAGTAGGTATCAAGTCCGAGGCACTCAAGCTCTACAAGTGTGATGTGACCGCTTCCAGTGCAGTCGCTATCGCGGTCAACGAACTGGGTGTAGCCACAGGTGCGCACCTCATGGCTTACGGCGAAAGTTTCGCAATCCAGGCGAACCTCCTCGTCTTGGCGGAAGACCATGATGGCGAAGGTATCGCCATTCTCACCGAAGGTGTGACGTTCGAGAAAGGCAAGGGCTTCTTCAAGGACGACAAGATGGCTACCGTCGTAGAGATTGGCAAAGTTGTTATCCCAGTTCCTGACGACGAAGTGACGACCATCGACTTCTCGATGACCGACCCGGACGGCAACGAGTCCGTCATCTTCAGCGCTTCCGGTACCGACACGTATAACGAAGAGACCGGTCAAGTGGAACTCACCACGTCTCTGACGGATGAGCAGGTAGAGAATGCGCTGGAGACCATGATTCCTGGCTCAAGCGAATGGAAAGCGCAGTTACCGGGTTCTATCACCTTTGACATTCCTGCCGGCGAAGGAGTGATAGAAATTGAAAGTTCGATAACTCCGAATTATACGCTCAAACTGAAACTCGACGGCCAACCGGTAGTCACCCTGACAACCGGCGCACCGGGTGTGATTGCCGTGAATTACAATGTGCCGGTAGCGCTCCACGTTGTGCTCTATCTGCAGATTGAAGGCGCCGCTTCCGCTCCGGCACGCGTCGCCGCGGCCAAGGCTGACGAAGAGCCGATGATTGGTGCTACTATCAGTTCCATCAAGATTAAACCGGCGAAAGCGCCGCAAGCCATTGACATCATCAATGCTGCCGAAGGCGAGAACGCCAAAGTACTCATCAACGGACAACTCTACATCGTCCGCGATGGTCGCGCCTTTACCGCTTCCGGTATCGAAGTTCGATAAACAATAACCGTTTAGCAGAAAATGCGGCTCGCAAGGGTCGCATTTTTTGTAGTATATTAAAGATTTTAAAATCACGGGATATATACGTAGTATATATAAGGTGCACCATGATACGTTAAGACTCCGAAACGCGTCCGAAGCGAGACCGAAACGCGTCCGCAACGAGTCTGAAAATCCCTTTCGGCGGCATACATGAATAATTGAATAAACCTGTAATCGCGGAGTAATATCTCCGGACATACAAAAAAATCGCTCAAAATTTGCATATATGCAAAAAAAGTAGTATCTTTGTGCCCAAATTTGATTAATAGCGCAAAATGAAGCGAAATATAGCGATTATCGCAGGAGGAGACAGCAGCGAACATGAGGTGTCGCTGCGCTCGGCAGCAGGTTTGTACGGATGGATCAGTGAGGCAGGTTACAATGCCACTATCGTTGTGCTCAAAGGCCATGACTGGCACACGGAAGACGGTTGTCCGATTGACAAGAATGATTTTTCTTTTACGCGCGGGGGCGTGAAGCACACGTTTGACTTCGCGTATATCACCATCCACGGCACGCCGGGCGAGAACGGTATTCTGCAGGGTTACCTCGATATGATCGGTATGCCCTACTCCTGTTGCGGCGTACTCGCCGCAGCGCTGACGTTCAACAAATACGCGTGCAACCACTACCTCTCTTATTTCGGTTTTCACATCGCCAACAGCATCATCTTGCGTGCGGGGCAGAAATGGCCTAATGCGCCGAAGATTGCCGAGACCTTGGGTTTACCGTGTTTCATCAAATCGAACGTAGGCGGCTCGTCGTTCGGTTGCACGAAGGTGAAGACCGTCGAAGAGGTATATCCGGCTATTGAGCGTGCGTTCAAAGAAGGCGACGAGGTGATTTGCGAGTCGTTCATGAAGGGTACAGAAGTGACCTGCGGCGTCTATAAGACCAAAAACAAAGCCGTGGCTTTCCCCATCACAGAGGTAGTAACGCATAATGAGTTCTTTGACTACGACGCCAAATACAAAGGCGAGGTTGATGAAATCACACCGGCCCGTATTCCGGATGAGGTACGCGATAAGATTCAAGCCGAGACGCTGCGTCTGTATGACATCATCGGCGCTAACGGTATTATCCGCGTGGATTGGATTATCACCGAAGGAGATACCATCAACCTGTTAGAGGTGAATACGACGCCGGGCATGACACCTACGTCTTTTATCCCGCAGCAGGTGCGCGCAGCAGGACTCGACATCAAGGACGTGCTCAGCGACATTATTGAAAACAAGTTTGCATGACCGACATCAACAAAGCCATAGAAGCATTGGACTGGAGACGTGAGCCGAAAGGTCTGTACGAACCTATCGCGTACACGCTGGCGGCAGGCGGAAAACGTCTGCGCCCCACTCTCGCACTTATCGCCTCCGCACTCTTCGGCGGCAAAGAAGAAGAGGTGCTGCCGGCGGCGTTGGCTTTGGAGATTTTTCATAACTTCACCCTGCTGCACGACGACGTGATGGACCGTGCCCAGGTGCGCCGCGGACGACCGACCGTACATGTGAAATGGGACGACAACACCGCCATTCTCTCGGGCGACCAGATGTTGATAGAGGCATACAGACAACTGTCGCATGTGCCCGCCGACAAACTGCCGCAGGTGCTACGGTGGTTCAACGAGATGGCGACAGGTATCTGCGAAGGACAGCAGTACGACGTGGACTTTGAGCACGCGGAACACGTCACCATCGCTGACTACATGAAGATGATTGAGTTGAAGACCTCGGTGCTGCTGGCGAACGCGTTACGTACCGGCGCTTACATCGCCGGCGCTGACGAGAAAGCGCAAGAGGCATTATACCGCTTCGGCATTCATATCGGTCTCGCCTTCCAGATACAGGACGACATCCTTGATGTCTATGGTGACCCGAAGACTTTCGGCAAAGCCATCGGCGGTGATATCTGCTGCAACAAGAAGACGCTGTTGCTGCTGACCGCTCTTGAGAGCGCCGACGAAGCGACAAAACACGAGTTATACGGATGGTTGGCGACCTGCGGACACGACGCAGAGAAGATTGCCGCCGTCACCGCCATCTACAACCGCTTGGGCGTGCGGGAAGCGTGCGAGAAAGCCATGGAGGAACACACCTTCCTCGCCTTGCAGCAGTTAGCATGCCTTCCGCAGAACGATGCCTGCCGACAACTGCGCGAACTGGCAGAAAAATTAACCAATCGCAAATCATAAATCATAAATAAATTTATGCCTTACCGTCGATTACCTAACACCGACTTAGCACGACTCCACGCGTTGCAAAATGCCATTCAGCGTGCGCAGACTGCGGACTACACCGAACAGGTCATTCCGTACAAACTGCTGAGCGAAGCACAACGGTTCCTCGTGTCCTTCGAGAACGTCGTCATGCAATCGAAAGACAACTACACCTCGACCGTCAATGCGAACAAGCAATACCGTCATATCGTGCAGAACGCACGCATGTATATCTCGCATTTCATCCAGGTGCTGAACCTCGCCGTCATCCGCGGAGAGATAAAAAAAGAGCAGAAACTGCTTTACGGTCTCGACCCGCACCAACACGTGGTCCCCGACCTTTCGACGGAGGAATATCTACTTGAATGGGGCAAGAACATCATCGAGGGCGAACAGAAAAGGATGGCGAACGGCGGCTTCCCCATATATAACCCCGCCATCAACAAAGTGAAGGTGCATTATGACATCTTCTGCGAACACCAGCGCCAGCACACTTTCCACGTGCAGAACGGCGAACGCGTTCACGGCAACTTGGAACCGCTGCGTGCACAAGCGGATGAGATAATATTGAATATTTGGAATCTCGTAGAGAATTTTTATAAAGACGAACTGCCCTACGCGAAACTGATGAAATGCCAACTGTATGGCGTCATCTATTACTACCGTACGGGCGAAAGAAAACTTACGGCCGAGGGCGACCGTAAGTTACAACAGATACGTGACAGTCAGCCGACTATCCAATGGTCTGCTGAGGAGTGACGACGCGGTCCATCTTACGATCGTTGAACCAATGAGGGATAGCATGCTTCTTTAACTGAAAAGCGAAGCACACCCCGATTTTCGGAGTCATCGGGTGCTTACGGAGAAACTTATCGTAATACCCACCTCCGCGACCAATACGGTGACGATGCTGGTCAAACACCACACCCGGAACAAGAATAAGGTCTATTGAGCCCTTGTACTCGTCCGTCTGAGGCTCCGGCACGCCTAAACGACCCTTACGCATCATCTCCTCGCCGTCATAAGGACGAACCTCCATATAATGGCGATGAGTCACAGGAAAAAGAAAAGTTTTGTCCGGATTATTAGCGAGCAGCGGACGTAAGTCCACCTCATTATGCACCGGATAATAAATAAGCACCGTGCGTGCCTCACGGAAAACCGACATCTGCTCTATCTGTCCGCAGATAAGCTTTGAATCGGCAGCCACCTCCTCAGGAGTCATCATGCGACGACGCTGCTCCACAATAGCGCGAAGCGCACCCTGCTCACGACGGACACGCACCCACGGCAGCCACGCTATGAAATCGTGTATTTGTGAATCAAATAACATAGGTATTATTGATAATTGGTTATTGCTAATTGGTAATTCTACCTTTGCGGGTGCAAAGGTACAAAAAAAAACTGAAATGCGCAAATATTTTTACATAATAGTGTCGTTTTTTGTGATAGCATTCACTTCATGCGACGGTGGAAGCACCACCCAACAATCTTCTTCGGTGGCTCGTCTGACCTCTTTCTCCTTTGCGAAGAACGACTCGATGCCCGGTCTCGCCAGTGCTGTCTTCACGGTTGAAGAGCGTTTGGACACCGGTTTGGTATGGAACAAGGACTCCATCCTCTACGGCACGAGTCTCAAGCGCGTAGTGCCGCGTTTCACGTTCGCAGCCACGCCGAGTGCGGCATATATGCGCATGGCGGACACCATCATCACCCTCACAGGCTACGACACGCTTGACTTCACGCTGACCCCCATCTACCTGACCATCCGTTCGCAGGACCGCTCGACAACCAAGACCTACGAGATACGCGCGACGGTTCACGCCGCCGACCCGGACCTGTACACATGGAAACAACTGACGCCGGCGATATACGAACCCGACGATAGCGAGCAGCGTGCGCTGGAGTTAGGCAATGAATTCGTGCTCATCAAGTCCAACGGTTTCTGGCGGAATGTCTATCGGTCAGAAGACGGCACCACATGGGAGGACCTCGGTGTACCCGACAATTTACCTGAAGGCACCCGTGTCCGCCAGATAATCAGCAAGGGTGACACGCTCTATTACGGGCAAGGCAACCGCCTGTACATCAGTACGGACGCTGTTCATTGGGAAGAGAAGACGATGAACTACCCTATCGTGACGATGCTGCTCTATTGGAACGAGCGCGTGTGGGCGCTTATTGAGAACAACGGCTATCAGTTCGCATTCCTCAACAACGGACAACTGGACACGACTGCCCTGCGCCCGACAAGCGATTTCCCCATCAGTGACTTCGGAACTGTCACTTTCGAGAGTGCTTCTCTGCGCGAACGGGCGATGATAATCGGCGGCTTTGCGGAAGACGGTCGATCGCTGAACACCCGTTGGAACCTTGAGTACTCCACCCATCCGCTGCCAGACGGCGCTTACCGATTGGAGGAGTTCTCTATCGACCGCCCAGCCTTTACCAGCCTCACCGGTATCTCCGTTATATGGTACAACAATCAGTTGCAACTCTTCGGAGGCGTGGATGACAAGATGAGTTATTTCGGACGCGAGATATTCATCTCGGTGGATGAAGGACTTAACTGGACCAAAGCGGACTCCACGAAGAACCAACTGCCGGAAGTATATCAAGCACGGCAGAAACAGACCGCTATCGTACGTAACAACACAATCTATCTCTTCGGAGGACAGGACGGCAAAAACACCTATAGCGACGTCTATAAAGGACGTCTCAACTCCATTGATTGGCCAAAAACAAACAATTAAATATATTGCATTATGACTATCAAAGATTTCAAATTCGCCGGTAAGAAGGCGATTGTACGTGTGGACTTCAATGTGCCACTCGATGAGAACGGTAAAATCACGGATGACACCCGTATTCGCGGTGCGCTGCCTACGCTCAAGCACATTCTGGATGAGGGCGGTGCGCTCATCATCATGAGCCACATGGGCAAACCGAAAGGTAAAGTGCAGGCAAAGTTCAGCCTCGGTCAAATCAAAGACGCTGTCGCTGCTGCGCTTGGTCGTCCCGTTCAGTTCGCGGAAGACTGCGCGAAAGCACAGGCACAGGCTGCTGCCCTCAAACCGGGTGAGGTACTGCTGCTCGAGAACCTCCGTTTCTATCCCGAAGAGGAAGGCAAACCCGTAGGTATCGAGAAAGAAGATCCTTCATACGAGGAGGCAAAGAAAGAGATGAAAGCACGCCAGAAAGAGTTCGCAAAAACCCTCGCTTCGTACGCTGACTGCTACGTGATGGACGCTTTCGGAACGGCTCACCGCAAACACGCTTCGACGGCTGTCATCGCTGACTACTTCGATGCAGACAATAAGATGCTGGGCTTCCTCATGGAGAAAGAGGTTGCAGCAGTGGACGCTGTACTCAGCGACATCAAACGTCCGTTCGTAGCTATCATGGGTGGCTCGAAAGTAAGCTCCAAGATTGGTATTATCGAGAACCTGCTCGGTAAGGTGGACAGACTCATCCTCTGCGGTGGTATGACCTATACGTTCGCAAAGGCACACGGCGGTGAGATCGGTGGTTCTATCGTTGAGCTCGACAAACTGGATGTAGCTCTCGGCGTAGAAGAACTCGCCAAGAAGAACGGTGTAGAGTTGGTACTCGCTCCGGACGCTGTCTGCGCAGATGATTTCAGCAATGACGCGAACCAGAAGATATTCCCGTCGGAGGCTATTCCGGAGGGTTGGCAAGGCATGGATGCAGGTCCCGAGGCACAGAAGAAATTCGCAGAAGCTATCAAGGGCGCAAAGACCATCCTTTGGAACGGTCCTGCAGGTGTATTCGAGTTCGATAACTTCTGCGGCGGCAGCCGTGCTATCGGTCTGGCTATCGCAGAGGCTACCAAAAACGGTGCTTTCTCGCTCATCGGTGGCGGTGACTCCGTAGCTTGTGTAAACAAATTCGGTCTCGCAGACCAAGTTTCGTATATCTCTACCGGCGGAGGTGCACTCCTCGAGGCTATCGAAGGTAAAATCCTCCCGGGAGTTGCGGCTATCAAAGGATAAGTTGAAAGTTTAAAGTTTAGAGTTGAAAGAAGTTTAAAGTAGAAAGTTTAAAGTTTATGGATGTAGTAGGAAAAATCATTCAAGTACTGCCTTTGCAGGAAGGCGTAGGCCGTAACGGCAATCCGTGGAAAGTGCAGCCGTACGTATTAGAGACCCTCGACCAATATCCCCGTAAAGTACATTTCGAGGTGTTTGGTGAGGACCGCATCAAACAAAACCCCTGTGATGTAGATCAGTTAGTAACCGTTAGTTTCGATATCGAGAGCCGTGAGTTCAACGGTCGTTGGTACACTTCTATCCGCGCTTGGCGTATCCAGCAGGGAGATGTCACGCAGGCTGCTCCGGTAGCTGCGCCTGCAGCGGCTCCGCAACCGGCAGTTGCACCTCAACCGGCAGCTGCTCCGGTGGACAATGCTCCCGTGGATCCCTTTGACGCGTCAGCCGGAGACGGCACAAGCGATCTGCCCTTCTGATGCGCAAGTGGATAAGAATCATATTGATTTCCCTGCTGCTGGCGGGTGGCATAGTACTCTGTGCCATCCGCTGGCAGGCATGGTTCGGCATGCCCGAAGAACCTCAATGGACAGGTGACACGCTCCATTACGTCTTCCCGGACTCGCTTCCGGAAGAACAGGAACTGACACTATTAGTGTTGGGCGACATTCACAACCGCCTCTTGCGTGCAGACTACGACACCCTCGCGGCGCGTGTGCCGGAGGCGCAGATAGTGCTGCAGGCAGGCGACTGGATGGAGCGGGGACAGGACTACTACCGACAGTTGCTCTTGCGTGAGTGGACGGCGAGTAAGTTATTCGGCCTGCCCGTCATTACCTGTCCCGGCAACCACGAATATTCGAAGCGCATCCCCCGCCGTGTATCGTCTGTATGGGAAGAGACATTCCCGCACCCCGATAACGGACCGGAAGGTGTTCCCGGAGCCAGTCATTGGGTGGACATCCCTCATGCGCGTATCATCGTGATAGACACCACGCCTCTGGGACGTCTTGTGTATCTCACCCGCACCCTCACATGGCTGCGCCAAGCGATGTATAGTACTGACGGACAGTTCACTATCGTGCTGATGCACCATCCTGTGATTTCCTCCGCCAAGGGACGCTTTAACAGCCTTCTCTACACCACTTTCCGTCACGCCTTGGGTGAGGCGGACTTAGTCATCGCCGGCCATGACCACGGATACATGCGTAGCACGCCGTTCGTCGTACTCAACACGGCAGGCAAACCCAAAGAGCAACGCACGATAGAAAACGTGAATGCAGCAGACACCATCCCCGTGTACGGAGTAGTGCATCTCCGGCCCTCAACGATGGATTTCCGTGCCTTCCGTTTTGATGACGGCGTAGCAATCGACTCCCTTCATGTTATCCACGACTGACGCGATAGTACTGTCGCTTCAGCCGCACTCGGACAAAGCGCATCTTCTGCATGCCTATACGCGTGCAGGCGGGCGCGTCAATTATATGGTGTACGGCATAGGCAAGAAGAACGCCGCCGGCAAATACAGTCCGCTGTCTATCGTGCAATTGACCACCGACGAGAAATCTATTCGCACCGCGCAACTGGCTTTTGTTCCGACCACTACCGTCACTGACCCTTACAAGCGCACTATCGCACTGTTTATCAGTGAGGTGCTCTTTCACGTTCTGCGCCATCCGATGACGGACGAGCCGATGTATGATTTTCTGGTTGAATCCATTAAGACATTGGATTCCCTTTCCATTGATGAGAGGCAAGGGGCAGAGCTTGCTAATTTCCACCTGCAGTTCCTGACGGACTTCGCCGCCAAACTGGGTTTTGCGATGGAACACACCCCGGAAATGCCCCACTCCCGCGAAGCGAGACAAAAGCAACTGCGTGCACTCTGCAGCTATTTCGAAGAGCACGTGGAAACATGGCAAAACCCCAAATCGCTTGACATTCTGATGGAGGTTTTTGACTAAAAAACACAAAAAAATGCACAAAAATTTGCGTATATCAAAAAAAAGCAGTAATTTTGCACGCTTTTTTGTGTAAGAACCGCTCTGTGACAGAGCATAAAATGAATAAAGAACAATGAAACGTACATTCCAACCTTCCCAACGCAAGCGTCGTAACAAACACGGCTTCTTGGAGAGAATGGCAACCGCAAACGGTCGCCGTGTATTGGCTGCACGCCGCGCTAAAGGTCGCAAGAAACTGACTGTAGCCGACGAGGGACGCCACAAATTTTAATGGAGTCAACTAGACAACACAAGATCGCTCGTCTGATACAAAAAGACATGAGCGACATTCTTTTAAGGTACGCGCGCACGCTGCATGGAACCCTTATTTCCGTGAGTGAGGTGCGCGTTTCGCCTGACTTGTCTATCGCGCACATCTACCTCTCTATCTTCCCTCAAAACAAGGTGGCAGAGACGATGACGCTGATAGAAGAGAACACCCATCGCTTTCGCGGTGAGCTCGGCACACTCGAGCGCCATCAACTGCGTATAATTCCGGAAATAGTCTTCCATTTGGACGAGACCATCGATCGGATGGAACGCATTGATGAGTTGCTCCATGCCTAATCTCGAATCCTATATAGCCTGGCGGTACCTCTTCTCGAAGAAGGGGCATAATGCCATTAATATCGTCTCGGGCATCAGCGCCCTCGCTGTCGGCGTCGTGACGGCAGCGATGATTTGCGTGCTGAGTGTGATGAACGGTTTCGGCGTGCTCGTAGAACAGATGTTCTCAGAGTTCGACCCGATGCTGCTTGTCGTCCCCACGGAAGGCCAGACATTACGCACCGACACCCTGCCCATCGCTTCTTTGTACGCGCGCGAGAACGTGGAGGCGGTCTCCATGCAACTGGAGCAGACGGCGCTCATCCGCTACAAAGACCATCAAACGCCCGCCCGTGTGATGGGCGTGGACCCGTTTTTCACCCGCACCGCGCATATCGACTCCATCATCACCGACGGTTTCTATTCCGTGTGGGACGGTGCCTTCGACCGCGTGGTCATGGGTCGCGGCCTCGCCGCACAGATAGGCATGAACGCGCATTTCACAGGTGCCTTGCACCTCTACGCGCCGCAGCGGACGGGACGCATCAATATGCTTCGTCCTGACCTCTCATTACGCCACGAGCACGCGTTCATCGCCGGCACTTTCGCCGTCAATCAATTGGATTACGACGACCATTTACTGCTTGTCTCCCTGCCACTTGCGCAACGGCTTTTCGACTACGACGAGCAGACCGCCACCGCGCTGCGTATCACGCCGAAAACAGCCGGAAGTAGAAAGTCGCAGGACCGCAGTCTGCGCATTCTGAAAGACGAATTGTCAAAGACTCTCGGCCCCGGCTATAAGGTGCTTGACAGATATGAGCAGCAGGCGAATTTCTTCAATATACTCCGCATTGAGAAGCTGCTGACCGTCCTATTGTTAGTCTTCATCCTTCTCATTGCCAGTTTCAACATCATCGGTTCGCTCTCGATGCTCATCATTGACAAACGCGAAGACATCCGTATTCTCTCGCACCTCGGTGCGGACGAACCGACCATCCGTCGCACGTTCCTCATCGAAGGCTGGCTCATCTCTGCTCTCGGCACACTTGGAGGACTGATACTCGGCGTAGCGCTGTGCCTCGGGCAACAGCATTTCGGATGGCTCAAATTAGGCAGCGGAACGGAATATGTCATCTCCGCCTACCCCGTGCAGGTACAGACTCCGGACGTCCTGCTGACAGCAGTCATCGTCCTTCTCCTCGGTTTCCTTGCTGCCCTTTATCCTTCCCGCAAAATACAAATACAATGAGAAAATTCATCTATATCGTTTTGCTCTTCCTGCTCGGTCTGACTTCGTGCCGGAAATCCACGCCTTACGTCTATCACGGACTGCCCAAAGAATACAAGCTGGCATGGGAAGAGTTGTACGGCAAATGCTACGACTCCGTGCCCTATTCCGTCGTGGCGCTCGACCTCTATTCCGAAGGACTGGAACTGGACGAGAACCATAGGATGAAAGGAACAGGTTATAACCTCTATATCTCTGACATCTTCGTAGAAGGCGACACTCTCGCCATCGGAGAATACCACTCGCTGCGTCCGGACTCCCTGTATCCGAAGCCTTATACTTTTCTCCCGGGCAAAGACTGGGACGGCCAGCCGACAGGGATGTATGTGCTGTATGTAGAGGATGACAAACTACAGTCGATACAAATGCTGGACTCCGGCTATTTCGTGGTAACCGACACTACAGAGGCGCTCACTGACTTGCAGTTCACGCTTTATTACAAGAACTCCTACGGTTCCCGCGTCACTTATAAGACGCATTTCCAAGGACCTCTCGTGCCATGGCCAAAGAACTAACATCCGACGAGGCTTTACGGCGCGAGTACCACACCTGGCTGCGACTCGAGCGCGGCTATTCGCCGAACACCATCGAGGGTTATGAGATGGACCTCGAGAAGTTACGCACCTATGCTGCGGAACATCAGATAGACTACGTCCACATGGACTTCGAGCAACTCGAGGCGTTCATCTTCGACCAGTTCAAGGCCGTCTCGTCCGAAGCCACGCAAGCGCGTATCTTAGCAGGCATCCATTCGTGGTTCCGCTTTCTGCTTTACAAGGATTATATTGACCAAGACCCTTCCGAACTGCTCGAAGGGCCGCGCAAGTCGAAACATCTACCGACGGTGCTGACGCTCGATGAAGTCAACCGCATGATGGCGGCGATAGACCTTAGCAGCAACGAAGGACACCGTAACCGCGCGATGATGGAGATGCTCTACGGCAGCGGACTGCGCGTGAGTGAGTTGGTGAACCTGCAACTGAGCCGGATATACCTGAACGAACATTACATGCTTATCGAAGGCAAGGGCTCGAAGCAACGCTTGGTACCTATCTCTCCTGTCGCCGAAGAGTGGTTCGGTTACTGGCTGCAGGAACGCGCCACGTGGCCGCTGAAGCCTGAGTCACGCGACATTGCCTTCGTGAACCGCTACGGGCGTCCTATGACACGCGCGATGGTCTTCACCATTGTCCGTCGTCTATGCGCGGAGGCGGGTATCACCAAGACCGTCAGCCCCCACACGCTGCGCCATTCGTTCGCCACACATCTGCTGCAGAACGGCGCGGACCTGCGCGTCATACAACAACTGCTCGGTCACGAGGACCTTGCCACCACCGAGATTTACACACACCTCGACGTGCAAGACCTCCGACAAGCGATACTACACTGCCATCCGGCGAATAGAGTTTAGGGTTTAGAGTTTAGGGTTTAGAGTTTAGAGTTTAGTGTTTAGTGTTTAGTGTTTAGTGTTTAGGGTTTAGAGATTAGTGTTTAGAGAGAAAAGAGACATATTCGGTCGGTCAGTCCGCAGGGCGGTCTGTATTCTGTCCGCGTTAGCGGTCTTCGTTTCGGCATTTGCCGTCGAGACAATTATCGTCGGCGAAGTTGTCAATGAAGTGACAGGCGAGGCAATACCGAATGTCAATATTCATTTCCGCGGAACGAAGATAGGCACCAGTTCCGACGAGAGCGGCAACTACGCGTTGCGTGTGGACATGAGCGCTAAGGCGCAGTTGGTCTTCTCCGCCGTCGGCTATTACACCCAGCGTTTCGACATCGAACCCGGTGCAATGGCCGGACTGCAAGTGGCGCTGCGCGAGAAGACCGCCATGCTGACCGAAGTGGTGGTGGCGCCGAACGAGAACCCTGCTCTTGAAATCCTGCGGCAAGTACGGGCACACCGCGAGGATAACGACCGTACACGCCATCCGGAGAGCAGCGCCGTCGTGCAACGCGAACAGACGTTGTATGTGTCGCATATCAACAAACGCCATCTGCGGCGGGCGTTATGGAAAAGTCTGCAGTCGGGCATGATTGCGCAAGAGGACTCCACGTATATCCTGCCGCTGTACCGCGAGACGCAGTCTTTCCGTATGTCTGGTGCGGAGATGACACCCGCCAATGACCAACGCACACAGGCGCTCATCCTCACCGACACCGAATATTCCTCGCTGTTCGGAGGCGAAGGAAACCTCAATTTCTACTCCGCCACCGTTCCCCTCATGGGCCATGCGTTTCTCTCACCTCTCGCCACCGGCGGCAACCTCTACTACCGATACTATCTGATGGACGAGGAAGAACTGTATTCTGTCAGCGATAGCGTTCAGAATTCTGTCGCGCCGCAGGTCGGTCTTGTTCGTATCGCCTTTCGGACGCGGAACCCGTTCTACGCCACTTTCAACGGCGAGATGCTGATTGACACCACCACTTATGCGTTGCGCGCCCTGACGGCGTACGTGCCTGCTGAAGTGGCAGTGAACTACGTCAACACAGTGCATCTCTCACAGACGCTCATGCCCGACGGCACCATTGCCAAGGAACACATCTCCGCCGTGCTTGACTTCACCGTCCATTCGGAACAGGCGGGCACGACGTTCCCTTCGCTGCTGCTGACGACGAGTCTGCGCAACAAGAACCTGCCGGACGATGAGAGCGCCGTTCTATCCGCGCCGCTTGCCGTGAATGCTGTCCGTCCGTCCGCCGAAGGCGGTCAGGCGACCGACAGCGCTTTCGCGACGCTTGATTCGCTGTCGCTTATTCGCACCGCCAAATGGTTTGCCACCATCGCCACAACAGGCTATATACCCACCGGAACACCCGTAGATATCGGACATATAGAGGAGATTTTGCAGGTAAACAAACACGAGGGCGTTCATGTCGGTCTGCCTTTCCGTACGAACGAGAAGATGTCCAAAATCGTGTCGCTAGAAGCCTCTGTCGGCTACGGATTCAAAGACCGCAGCGTGAAGGGCATGGGACGTATCTCCGTGAACCTGCCGACCGAGCGGCGCCATATTATGCAACTCGAGTACAACGACCATTATGCATGGTCGGAAGTGGACGATTTCGACCGTCTGCTGCGCGAGAACTCCATGGGTTGGGGCAATTTCGACTTCACATCCTACGCGTTCGAAGCGCTGTACCGTGACTCGCTATGCGTCAGCACCGCCATCCGTCAGCGGCAACTGCAGTTCCACTGGTTTGCAGACTGGGCCGATAGAATCGGCGCCCGCTTATGCCATCCGATGAGCCTTGAGACACACGCCTATATTCGCGCAGGTTGGCAAGAACAGTACGCATATCAGTCGTTCTCGGCGATAGCGCGTCTGAGTTGGGGCGAACGCAAATACGACGGTTATTTCATGCGCCGCTACGCCTATTCCGGCAAGTATCCGGTGCTGTTTTTAGGCTTGGAAGCCGGGCACTGGGCATCTACTTCGGAAACCGCCTCCCTGCGCGCCAAAGAAGGGACAGGAGCCAACTCCGCCCTCTACGCCCATTTGCGCGTCATGCTGACCCAACATGCGCAGTTAGGCATGGGCGGAACGCTCTGCTACGCTTTCCAGGCCGGCGCCATCTTCGGTCAAGTGCCCGCCACCCTGCTATGGCAGGCGAACGCCAACCAAGGCTACGCCTACGACCCTTACCGCTTCACGTTCCTGCACGGCAACCAACTGTTAGCGGACAAATATGTAGCCCTCCAGGCCGAATGGAACGGACAGGGTATTCTTTTCAACCTAATCCCGGGCATCCGCTGGCTGCACCTCCGCGAACTCGTGGAAGGCAAGATTGTGTACGGGTATTTAAGCCATCCGAATTCAGCCATCAGTATTCAGAACCCTTCCCTTCAGGGATGGGCAGGTGATGGCTCCCATCAATTCTATTCCGAAATCGGCGTCGGCATCGGAAATATCCTGCGGGTGTGCGACCTATACTCTATCTGGTCGCTTTCGCCGTACGTCCAATGGTCGATGCGTTTCCGTATTCACTTGGGCCTGTAAGCCAATTCCAGACTATTGAGATCCGTCAGGCCGACGGTGGATTACAAGGAATGGGGATAGTCGTTCTTTCGTTTCGAATTCATAGGAGACCAGCCCTTACGAACACGTTCGCGCTGTTTGAAGACTTCGCCGATGCTCCAGAATGACGAGAAAGCGAAGATGCCGAGGAAAATAGAGACGTAGGTATTGGAAACAAAAAGCGAACCGGCCGCAGCTGCTATTCCTACTATCATAAACGCCCACCACGAGCGCACACCGAAATGGTATTCCGCCTTAATCACCAGCGGATGGAAGATGCCGATGCATAGAAAGGCACCGGCGCCTAAAAGAATCCCTTCGTAATTCATAAAACCATTTTCCTTTTCTCTTTAGTGACAGAACATAAAACCGAAATAGAGCCGTGGCCCTGTGGGCAGGACGAACTCGCGCTTGTGGAAAGCCAGCATCCAGTCCAGACGGAAAGTGATATGCACCTTGCTGGTCAGGCAGTAGTCGCAGCCGACATAAGGCGTGACATAAAAGAAACTCTGCTTGTGGAAGGTGCTGTTAGCGTCCTGCGCCCAACTATCCTGGTCTCCATCGAGAATATACAGTCCTTTCATCGAACCACCACCTATCGCGCCGCCGATATAGGGCCAGGCCTTTTCCAACCGCCAACAGCAGTCTGCAAGTACGCCTCCGCAGCCTACGCGGACGTAACTGCCGGGCTTGAGGATGTCCCGACAGTCGGTCGTCGTGCTTGGCATGGTTGAGACGAAGCCCTCAAAGCCCGTACGGAGATGTTTCCATAGATGCACACGCAGCGCACCTCCTATACCGAACGTGGCGCCTTGCGGGCTTGAGGAACGAGCGCCTACAGCCGGCGCATTCCTGTCTTGACCAAACTGATAGCCGGTGTGCAACATCATTCCACCAGAGAAACCCTGATAGACTTTGTTTTTCGCTATGCCTTCATGCACTTGCGCGGAGAGTGCGCTTGCGATAAACAGACACAAAAATAATACCTTTGTCCGCATAAATTTCAAATTACGGCGCAAAGGTACAACAAATTTCTTAAACAAAGATTAAGATTTTCTTAAGACTCTTCAAAATCCCTATTTATTGGGATGCGAAGCTCGTTGACGGTGCCGTTGAGGTCGATGGAAAGGGAGAAAGAGTGCATCGTCAGTTTGGTGGATAGGCGGAGAATACCCGGCTGTGCATTGGGTAACAAGGCGGCAAGGACGCCGTCCAACATGCGCCGCAGTGCATCCGGTTCAATGGTCAGTTCATTGACAAAAGGCGTAAGGTGCTGTTGCGCGACCAAGCCCGCAGAGCTGATCTCCACTTCGTGGCTGCGCAGCCACTCCGTAAGAAAGGTCTGCAAATCGATGGTGTAGCGTCTTACCGTACGTTCTATGCGGAAGATGAGTCCGGCACCACGGATTGTTTCAACGGGGCGGTTTCTGCCCCATCCCATTTTGCGGCGCAGGGCATTGAGATGCACATCTATAGTGCCCGTGTCATACTGGAAACGCGGTCCCCACACATGGTCAAGCAGTTCCTGACGTGAACAGAGACGGTTGGCATGCGACGAGAGATAGTCCAGCAACCCGTACTCCAATCCTGTCAGATGCACCTCTATCCCATCCTTGCGCACACACCGCTGCTCACGGTCAATCTCAATATGCTCCGTAATGACGCTGTACATAAACCAAGCGCAAAAGTACTGCAAATTTTTCAAATACGCAAGATTTTAATGAAAAAACAGCAATTTATTTGCATAATCCGAATAAAAGGTTGCCGGGTCCGAAGGGATTATCGCAATAAATAAGGGATATATTTTTGATGCAAAAGGGGTCACAAATATATATTATATATAAATATATAATATAGTATAAGAGCGCATTTTTTGAGCCGTTTTCGGGCTTGTTGATTCGTTTTTGCGACGGTGACGTAGGCAGAATAACACACTGACCACCCACTAATCACACACTAATCACCCACTCAAGGATGCTATTGGGATGCAGAAAAGAAGTATTGGGGAATAATACAGACCGCTGCGCTGACAGAGTACAGAGTACAGAATACAGGACACAGAGTACAGAATACAGGACACAGAGTACAGAGCACAGAGTACAATGTGAAAAAATGTAGTAACTTCGGCACGCCCTTTCCCCTACGGGGCGGGTTCTTTGCTACGCATGATTATTGCTGCGCAATTTTTCCTCCGAATTTACGTTCGCACTTTCGTGCAAACAACAATCTTTCGCCCCATATTAACAAATTATGCAAGCATAATTCGTTTTTTTTGAGTCAAAATCTTGCACATTTGATTTTTTTGTAGTAAATTTGCAGTCGATTTTGAAAAGATACAATATGACGAAGCTGAGTGTAAACATCAACAAGGTGGCGACGCTACGCAATGCACGCGGAGGCAATCTGCCCGACGTACAGCGTTTCGCAGTAGATTGTGAGTTATTCGGAGCACAAGGAATTACGGTTCATCCCCGTCCCGACGAGCGTCACATCCGCAAGGAGGACGTGTATCAACTGAAGTCGATGGTGACGACGGAACTGAACGTAGAGGGCAACCCAACTGAGGAGTTCCTTGCATTAGTAACGGATGTCCGTCCGACGCAGGTGACGTTAGTACCGGATGACCCGAGCCAGTTGACGTCTAACCACGGTTGGGACACGCGCAGACATTTGGATTTCCTGAAGGGCGTCGTGAACCAGTTGCACGCTTACCGGATGCGCGTGAGCATCTTTGTGGACCCGGACCCCTTGATGGTGGAGTACGCTCTCCGTACGGGTGCCGACCGCGTAGAGTTATACACAGGTCCTTATGCAGAGATGTTCGAGTCCGACCCGAAGCGCGCCATCGAGCGTTACCGTCCGGCGGCAGAGAAAGCGCATGAGTTGGGTCTGGGCATGAACGCCGGTCACGACCTGAACCTCAAGAACCTCAAGCCGTTTATCAAGGCTTTCCCTTGGACAGCAGAAGTAAGTATCGGTCATGCGATTATCTGCGATGCGCTATACATGGGCATCCAAGAGACGATAGAGGAATATCTGGATTTACTCAAAAAGTAAATCAATTATAATTGTTACGCCTGCGGCGTGGCTTCGCGGCAGAGCCGCATTCATTTGAGTTTAAAGTTAAGAGTTTAGAGATATATGTTATTTCAGATTGACACCGTAGCTCTCGCGGAAGAGCTTATTCAGGCGGAAGAGCCTATTCAAGAGTCTATTAACCTTTGGCAGATGGCACAATATGGCGGCTGGATAATGGTTATCCTCGCAATATTGCTTGCCGGCGCATGTTATATCTTCATCGCCCGTTTGGTGGTTATCAAGCAGGCCACGCGTGAGGACAAGTCGTTTATGAACCGCATCCGCGACTATATCCACGAAGGACGCATCGACTCGGCACTGAACCTATGCAAACAGACCGACACGCCGTCGGCGCACATGATAGAGAAAGGTATCACACGTATCGGCCGTCCGATGCAGGACGTGCAAGTGGCGGTGGAAAATGTCGGCAACCTTGAAGTGGGCAAGTTGGAGAAGGGCCTCGTTATCATGGCGACCATCGCCGGCGGTGCTCCTATGCTCGGTTTCCTCGGAACGGTCATCGGTATGGTGCAGACATTCTATAACATGGCGCAGACATCGGGCGGAATGATTGAGATGAGTACCCTGTCAGCGGGCATGTACCAAGCGATGGTAACCACTATCGGCGGTCTTATCGTAGGTATCCTTGCGATGTTCGGATACAACTACCTCGTGGCACGCATTGACCGCGTCGTACGTCTGTTGGAGAGCCGCACGATGGAGTTTATGGATTTGTTGAACGAACCTGCATAAATAGACCGTCCTTCGGACTGAAAGAACAAAGACCGCTTCGCTGAAAGAATAAAGACAAAACAGTTACGGTCCCTAATCCCCAAAAAAGAATAGATTATGTCATTAAAGAGACGCAACAGGGTTGAAGCGACGTTTGCGATGAGTTCCATGACGGACTTGGTATTCCTGTTACTGCTGTTCTTCGTCATGGCTTCCACTATGTCGTCGCCGAACGATATAAAGATTAACCTGCCGACCTCGCGGGCACAGAAAGTGTCTCGTCCGCAGGTAGCGAAAGTGTCCATCGACAACCTCGGAAACTATTTCGTGGCCCTGGGCAAAGAGAAACCCGTGCAGGTTGAACCCGAGAGTTTGGAGGCGTACCTGAGTACTATTCAGGCGTCGGACACGACGATGTATATCGCGCTGCACGCCGATGAGGATGTGGCGTATAAGGAAGTGGTACGCGTGCTTGACATCGCCAATGAGCATAAGATGAAACTGGTCGTGGCCACCAAGCGTTAGTGAGTTAGTGACTAAAAAGCAAGAACGACATATTACTGCCTCGGTAGGTACGGCGCTTTTCATGCTGCTCGTATTCCTGATTCTATGGTTCGGGTACATGCGTGCGGTAGCGCCGGAAGAGGACGAAGGCGTAGAGATTGAGTTCGCTGAAATAGGGGGTGTTGTTCCCGATGCTCCAATAATGCCTTCAGCCTCGTCATCGGCTTCCGCAGAAGAGGAGATAACTGCGCCGTCAGAAAGTTCTAGTCAACAAAATCAGATGTCCGCTGATCCAATCATATCTGAAGAGGAAACCCTCGCTATTCAACGTGAGAAAGCGAAACGAGATAGTATTGCAGAAATTGAGAAGAAGAAAAAGGAAGAGGAATTAGCACGACAGAAAGAACGTGAGAAGAAAGAGGCTGAGCGCAAAGCAAAGGAGGATAAAGCAAGATCAAATGCTGCTGCGATGGCTGCAGTGCTAAACAAATCAGGAGTTGCTACTGGAAATGAAAGTGGTGTAGGTGGTGGAGGAAGTGATAATCCGGTTAAAGGCGGAGGAGCAGACGGTGGAGGAAATCGAGATACTCGTATATCTGGTTTGGGACGAAGAGCGCCTCGTGATGGCAAATTGCCAGAACCTACTTGCGAATTCGACCATTACGGTGTCGTAGTTGTGCAAATTAAGATAGATAAAGATGGTAATAATATATATGCTGTAAATGCCAGTGGTACAAATACTGCTGACAAGCAGATGATACAATGTGCTATTAATACCATCAAAAAAGTGAAATGGACCGCTGGCGATGGAGAGGCTATTGGTACCATTACATACACTTTTAAGGTCAAATAGATCGGAACAATTACCTATATATTTAAGTTAAATTAGAAATTTAACATTTGTCATTTGTAATTTGTAATTTTTTATGAACTACTTATTTTTAGACAATGGTTTCGAAGAAATCGAAGCAATCACCACTATTGACTTACTCCGCCGCGCGGGTATCGCGCTGACGACCGTCTCCATCACCGGTAATCCGATGGTTCTCGGCGCCCACAACATCGCCGTAGAGGCTGACGGACTGATTGAACGCATTGACTTCTCGGATGCCGAGATGCTCATTCTTCCGGGCGGACAAACAAAGTTAGGCGAGTGTTCCGCGCTGCGCGAACTGCTGCTTGAGCATAACAAAGCCGACAAACTCATTGCGGCTATCTGTGCGGCACCGGCAGTGCTCGGCAAGTTAGGTATCCTGAAAGGCAAACAGGCGACCTGCTATCCCGGCTTCCAGGACGCGTTAGGAGAGAGTTACGTAGGCGGATTAGTAGTTGAGAGCAAGAATATCATCACCGCGAAAGGTCCCGGCCTGAGTTCCGATTTCGCGTTCTGCATCATCGAGCGCTTAGCCGGCAGCGATGCGGCAGACCAAGTCTATGACGCGGCTCAGTACTAATGAACCGTCATTGAGGACGGAATAGATTTTCCCCTGCAGTGCTTCGGCATTCGCAGGGGATTTTTGTTGCGCGCGTATACGTGCCCGTACCTTATTTATATTCTCGGGCGTTGCCAGACCGTCGTAGTCCCGCGCAATAGTACGCGCGATGCGCACTTCTTCGGGCGCCTCGACGATGATAATCTTATCGCAAAGAGGTGCCAGACCTGCCTGAAAGAGAATGGCGGATTCCACGAAAAGCAGGCCCTTGGAGTCCTTACGGTCCTTAATGTCCCGAAAGACAGCAGGGTGGATAATCTTATTCAACTCCGCCAACAACTCCGGTTCGGCAAACACGCGCTGCGCGACGTAGGAGGTGTTATAGGACGGGGAAAACGCTTTTTCTCCCAGCAACTTTATGATAGCCGCTTGCACGTCCTTGTCCTCCGCGATGATACGTTTCGCCTCGCGGTCACAGTCATAGACGGCGAAGCCGCGCTTGGCGAGTTCCCGTGCGACAGTGCTCTTGCCGCTTCCTATGCCCCCTGTAAGACCGATGGTCATGTTGTTAGTCGTTAGTCGTTGGTCGTTAGAACTGGAAGTAGATGAACGGTTGCATGTCCGCAGTGACGAACTGGTAGATGACGACGATAGCCATGCACACGACGATGACCATCAGCCATAACGGCATGGCAGAGAAAGCCAAGCGGTAACGACGTTTCCAATTGGTCGGCAGCCAGTGGATGACCATGCCGGCGACAAACATCGCCACCACCCAACGGAACTCCCACAGGAACGGCAGGATGACGGCATTGGTCCAAGCCCCGCCAATCTGGTTGACCATGTTCTTCGCGGTTTCCCACGCCACCTCATTCGCAGTCGATGGGTCAAGGTTGCTGCTCGAACGGAAGAAAAGACGGGTGAACGTGATAAACGTGAATGTCTGCAGCACCGCCCAGGCAGTACCCATCGCCTTGGTGAACTTGTTCTCCCCACCCTGACACAGATAATAGAGGTATCTTATCGCCGTCACGCCCCATATTATCGACGCCCATACAGCAAAGAGCCGCCATGCCGGCAGGTTGGTCATATAGTCTGTCACGCACAGCAAAGCGGTCAGTAACGTCATGGCCGCAAAGCGGATGTGCCAGTTCGTCTCCCGCCATATTTTCTCGACTATCATGCCGATGCCGTTGATGCCGCCCCAGATGATGAAGTTCCAACTCGCGCCGTGCCACAGACCGCCGAGGACCTGCGTAATAAAGGAGTTGAGGTTCGAATAGAGCAGTTTCAAACGGCCTACTCCCATCCTCTCCCTAAAGGGAGCGGAGTTAAGAACAGCCACAATAACCATGAAGACGCCGAACGGGATGAGCAGCCACCACCATCCGGTGAGCGCAGCGGAGACGAACGCGATAAGCGACCACCAGAAATAGGTGCCGAAGCCGATGCGCCGGTTACCGCCCAACGGGATATAAAGGTAGGTCTTGAGCCAACGGCCCAGCGACATATGCCAACGACGCCAGAACTCCTGCGGACTTTGCGACTTATACGGCGAGTTGAAGTTCATCGGCAGGTAGAAACCCATGAGCATCGCCACGCCGATGGCGATATCGGTGTAACCCGAGAAGTCGGCATACACCTGCAGCGAGTACGCGAAGAGCGCGAAGAGGTTCTCAAAGCCCGAGAAGAGAAGCGGGTTGTCAAACACGCGGTCGATGATATTCACCGCCAGATAGTCGGACATAATGATTTTCTTCGCCAGACCGTTGATTATCCAGAATACCGCGATGCCGAAGACCCGACGACTCAGGCGGAAAGGTTTGTACAACTGCGGGATGAACTCCTCCGCACGCACGATAGGTCCCGCCACCAGTTGCGGGAAAAACGACACGTAGAAACCGAAGTCGAGGATGTTCCTCACGGGTTGTATCCGCCCGCGGAACACATCGGCAATATAGGAAATGACTTGGAAGATATAAAACGAGATACCTACCGGCAGCACAATCGTGTCCACGCTGAAACGACCTGCTTCGGCGAAGCCGTTGCCCACGTACGCGAAGATGTCAAACACACGGAAACCGGTGCCGAACAGGTCATTTATCATGTTCGTGAAGAAATACGCGTATTTGAAGTAGGCAAGCAGACCCAAATCGATTGTCACGGAGAGCGCCAGAAGGATTTTGGCGATTGGTCGTTGGTCGTTAGTCGCTTGTCGTTTGTGTATTTGTTGCGCGATGAGCCAGTCGGAGAGGGTGACGAAAGCCAATATGAGCAGGAAAAGCCCGCTCGTCTTGTAATAAAAGAACCAACTGACGAAGAGCAGATAGACGTTGCGCAGGTGGAGCTTGCCATTAGCCGTTAGCCGTTGGCTATTGGCCATTAGTAGCGCAAAGAGCGCATACACCAATGCGAAGAACGCCCAGAAATAGAACTGGGTGAAGAGCAGCGGACTATTTGCGTCAAAGGCTAATATGTGGTGTAATAAGTCCAATTATTAATTAACAATTAAAAATTAACAAAGGGTTTGTAGCAGGTTCGGTACTAATTCATAGAGTCCGTACAGACTTTAAACATTGTACATAAGCCACGAGGACGCCTTGTTCATTGTTCATTGTTTATTGTTTATTCCTTCCAATATCCACTCTGCTATCGCATTTCCTGCCTTGCGGGCACCGCTACGCGTGAAATGCACACCGTCACTGCCTGCGAGTCCCACTTCCTGCCAGCGTAACATGCTGCCTCTTCCGCCCATCCACCGGTACAGACTGAAATAGGCGATGTTCTCTTCGAGCGCCATCTTACGCAGCAGGCGGTCCATATACGGCACCATCGGATAGGTCTGCCATTCGCCGTCAACCTGCGTGAGCATGTCGCTCGGTCCGATGAAGAGTATCGGCACTCCGGGCGCACGCCGCTGTAAGTACTGCACTTGTTCGCGCAGTCCCCGGACGATGGCTCCGATGGTACGTGGGTTCTGATTGAAAGGTATCGCATTGCCGCCGAACTGCATGATAATCAGCCGCACGTTCTCGTCACGGTAAAAATCGGTCAGTTGTGTGCTGTCCATCTTCGTGAAGACAAGTCCGAGGCATCCGCGCATGGGGATGTTATCGACGATGACACCCGTAGCACTCTGCTGCGAGAGACCATAGACGGCTCCGCGACCATTGAGACGCACACTGTCGCCGGAAGTCGTATAATGAATTGTCGTATCTGCGAATATCTTCCACTCTGTGTAGTGCGGTTCTTTGGCCTGCGGAGTGCAGACGGCAAGTATCTCTTCGCTGCCTTTGACGAGGCTGTCGTTCATCATCGCCATCTGCCCCATCGGGCCGTAGAAACCGTCACTGCGCTGACCACTACGCGGACCATAGACGAGGTGGCGTTGCGGACCTTGGGCGGGCGCCACATATCTGCCGCTCATGAATAACTGCTGCTTGACGGTAATCGAAGGTATGGTCTGCGCCAGTGGCATGAGTCCCACGCCGCCACCGCCGTAACGCGCTTGCAGGGCGTCACGTATCTGCTGCGTCATGCGGTCCTCCTCTATCTGACTGTCGCCGTAATGGAGCACACGCACTACATGGTCCGCGCTCTCCGACAACGAGGCGTAGAAAGCAGAAAGGAAGACACGGCTGTCGGTCGTCGAGTCCACTATCACTCTGGGGATGACAGGCTTGGCGGGTTCCGGAATAGGCTCCACTTCGTTTTTCTCCAACGCAAGCAGCGTGTCCGGCGGAGCCGTTTGCGCGCTGTCGAATACTTCGGCGAAGGTCGGCCATCGTAGTTCTTTCCCGCCCCATGCGAAACGCCCCGGGAGCGCTATACACAGCACACCAAGACAAGCCATCACACAAGCGATAAAAAGAAGAACTTTAGACGGTCTCATAGCCTGTAACCTATACCCCCTATTTCTTCCAAAGTGACCTGCTGAAGAGCAGTAGTACGGTGAAAATCTCCAGACGGCCGATAAGCATCACAAACGTGGCAACCCATTTCGCGGCGGCAGGCATGGCGGCATAGCAACCGCTTGAACCCCATTGGCCGATAGAGACACCTACGTTACCTATCATGGACACCGCGATACCGAACGACTCATCAAAGCCGATGCCGCAGCCGCAGAACCAAAGGGTGGCCAGTCCGATGATGACGATATAGAAGAACATGAACGCCACGACATTACTCGTGGTCTGCTCACGCAGTGTATGTCCGTTGAAACGCACAGGGATGACGGCGTTCGGATGAATACGGCGTTTGATTTCCGCCAACGCCGACTTGGCAAAGATAGCGATGCGCACCCATTTCATTCCTCCGGAGGTTGAACCAGAGGCACCGCCGGTGAACATCATGAAGAACACCAGCACCCATAATATAGGCGGCCAAATCATGTAGTCCGCGGCGACAAATCCCGTAGAGGTGATGGTCGCGACAGAGGTGAAAAGTCCGATACGGATACTCGACCACATGCCTGTTACCACAAAGAGACCTGCTGCAAGGATGATACCACCCGCCAGACAGGCTCCGGCGTACCAGTGTGTCTCTTCGTCGTTCAGCACACGTTGCGGCTGACCGCGGAAGAGATATATCAGTTGCGTGAAGTTGATACCCGACATGAACATAAAAAGCAGTATTATCCACTGGATGGCAGGCGAGTAGCCTATCACGCTGTCGTTATGGGTCGCGAAGCCGCCGGTTGAGATAGTGGCCAGCGAATGGCAGACAGCATCAAAGCCGCCCATGCCGCAGAGCCACAACAGCACACCTTCCGCTATCGTCAGACCGATATACGTAATCCACATGTGCTTGGCGGTATCCGCGATACGGGGGCTCAGTTTCTCGTAACTGACACCCGTCACTTCGGCGCTGTACAACTGCATGCCGCCGAGGCCGAACATAGGCAGGATAGCCACGCTGAGGACGATGATTCCCATACCTCCTATCCATTGCGTCAAGGCGCGCCATAGCAGTATCGAATGGGTCTGCGCCGCCACGTCCGTAAAGACGGTGGAACCGGTGGTGGTGAAACCCGCCATGGTCTCATACCACGCGTCGGTGATAGCGGGCAGGGTGCCGCTGAGCCAGTAGGGCAACATGCCGAAGAACGAATAGACAATCCACACCGTTGCCACTATCACGTAGCCTTCCCGTTCTCCCACACGTTTCTCCGCGTTGCGTCCCGCCGCCAGCATCCACCAGCAACTGAGCCATGTTACGGCGCTTGAAGCAATCCACGCCCCGAAGTCCGCTTCCTTGTACCAGAAAGCGACCGCCGTCGGGACGAGCATGAAGAGTGCCTCGAGCATCGTCAGGACACCCATCGTCTTGAATACTATGCGCCAGTTGAATGTTCTTGTCATTTGAATAAGCGCTCCAAATTACGTATTACATGGCTCTTGCAGAACACTACCACCAGGTCACCCGGGATAATCTGCGTCTCGCCGTTGACGAGTACACCCTCGCCGGCACGGACGATACCGCCGATATTCGCTTCGGCGGGCAGGTCAAGGTTCTTCACGCGGTGACGGGTGATGAGCGAACCCTCTTTGGCTTCGAACTCCACGATTTCCGCATCGGCACTGGTCAAGTTGTGCACGCCGCGCACCGATGCGTCCAGTAACATCTGATAGATATACGAAGCCGCGATGGTCTTCTTGTTGAGTACCGTACCTATGTCCAGACCTTCCGCCATGGGGATGTAATCAAGGTTCTCCACTTCGGCGATGGTCTTGCGGACGCCGAAACGCTTGGCGGCAAGACAGGCGAAGATATTCGCCTCGCTACTGTCGGTCACGGCTACAAAAGCGTCCGCATCCTGTACACCCTCTTCCTTGAGCACCGTCATGTCCGAACCGTCGGCATTGATGATGAGTGCATTGGGCACTTTCTCGCTAAGGATGTTACACAGCCCGCGGTCTTTCTCGATAATCTTGACGTTCATCTTGTCGGTCAGTTCCATCGCCGCCTTACGGGTGATACGGTCGCCGCCGAAGAAGATGACGTTCTTTATCTCGCGTTTGGGTTTGCCCAACTCTTCGCGCATGAACTCCATGTTCTCCTTGGTACATACGCAGTAAATCAGGTCGCCTATCTCCACCGTGTCGCTGCCGCGCGGGATGATGGTCTCCTGTTCGCGTTTGATGGCTACGATGCGGTATTTGCTGTGGTTATAGACGCCGGAAGCGAATGTCTGACCGATGATTTTGGCTCCTTCACGCACTTTGATGACGCATAACTCAAGGGCGTTCTGGCCCAAGTGCAGGTGGTAGCGCATCCAGTTCGTGCGGAGCGATTCCTCTATCTCGTTGGCGGCAAGCACCTCAGGATAAATGAGGTGGTTCAGACCCATGTTCTCAAAGAATTTCTTGTTTGCCGGCAACAGATATTCGTAGTTGTCAATTCGCGCAAGGGTTCGTTTGGCACCGAGTGCGTTAGCTATCAGACACGCCGTCATGTTCTCCGTCTCATGGGGAGTGACGGAGATGAAAAGGTCGCATTTGGGCACACCTATCTCCTGTTGGTCATGGATAGAGGTGGGGTTGCCGACCTTGGTCAACATATCGTAGTTGGCGCTGAGGTCACCCAGACGGTCGTCGCGTTCGTCCAACAGACTGATTTCCATATTCTCGCGACTGAGCAGTTTCGCCAAGTGTGTGCCTACTTCACCGGCACCTGCAATAACGATTCGCATAATCCTTCTTTATCTAATTTAAGCATGTGATAGAGTTCTTTGGTGGAGCCGTGTTCTACGAACCGGTCGTTGACGCCCAATCGGATGACACGGGGCGTGTAGCCATGGTCCGCCATCCATTCCAGGACAGCGCTGCCGAGGCCTCCGGCAAGCATGCCGTCTTCGGCGGTAACGATGGTCTTGTATTTCTTGCCGACTTCGTGCAGTATCTCTTCGTCAAGCGGTTTCAGCCAGCGCATGTCGTAATGCGCGATAGAGATGGGTCGTTTGCCATTCGTCGTTTGTCGTTCGACCTCCGCTATAGCCTCCGCCATGGTATTACCGATAGCGCCGATGGTAAGCACCGCCACGTCTTTTCCATCCCGCAGTTTCACGCCCTTGCCATAGGTGACTTGTCCATTGTCCATTGTCCATCGTCCATCATCCACCGGCGTTCTTCCCCTCGGATAGCGAATCGCCACAGGACCGTCGAGAGTCTCTGCCAACTGAAGCATCTCACGCAGTTCGCTCCCCGTCCGCGGGGCGCAAATCTGCATATTCGGGATAGGCCGCAGATAGGCGAGGTCCAACAAGCCGTGGTGTGTCGCTCCGTCGTTGCCTACGATGCCTGCGCGGTCGATACAGAACACGACATGCAGGTTCTGCAACGCCACGTCATGCACGATATTGTCATACGCGCGTTGCAGGAAAGTCGAGTAGATATTGCAGTACGGCAGCATGCCCGCTTTCGCCAAACCGGCGCTGAATGTCACCGCGTGGCCTTCGGCGATACCTACGTCATAGACGCGGTCGGGCAACTCTTTCTGCATGATACTCATCGAGCAGCCGGAAGGCATTGCCGGCGTGATACCTACTATCTTCCCGTTCTTCTTCGCCAACTCCAATAGCGTCTCGCCGAACACTTCCTGCCAAAGGGGCGGGATGGGTCGTTGGTCGTTGGTCGTTGGTCGTTGGTCAGTGACGCGCTCGCCGGTAGTGACGTCGAACTCGCCGGGAGCATGCCAGACGGTCTGGTCGTTCTCGGCGGGCGCGTAGCCTTTGCCTTTCTTGGTGATGATGTGCAGCACTTTCGGCCCGCGGTGGTTCTTTATCTCACTGAGGATACGCACCAGACCGATGACGTCATGGCCGTCCGTAGGACCGAAATAGCGGATGTTCAAACCGGTGAAGATATTACTCTTCTGCCGGCTCAGCGCCGCCTTTATATTGTTGTTACGCCGTAAGATACGTGCTTTCTTCTGCTCGTCCATCAGGTGCAACTTAACCGCCAACTGGTAAAGCCGCCAGCGCCAACGGTTATATCCCGCACTCGTCGTCAGGTCCACAAGGTATTGCGTGAAACCGCCTTTGAGCGGGTCTATCGCCATATTATTGTCGTTGAGGACAATCAGCAGGTTGTTCTTGTCCATCGAGGTGTTGTTCAGTCCTTCGAAAGCCAGTCCGCCCGTCATCGCCCCGTCGCCGATGATGGCTACTACGTTTGTCGTTCGTCGTTCGTCGTTCGTCGTTCGACTATTCCCTACATCCATGCCGAGTGCCGCAGAGATGCTGTTGCTTGCATGCCCCGCGATAAACGCGTCGTACTCGCTCTCCGCGGGGTTGGTGAACGGCGAGAGACCTTTGAACTGACGGTTGGTATGGAATCGGTCGCGGCGGCCTGTCAGAATCTTATGCGCGTAGGCTTGGTGTCCTACATCCCACACCAACTTGTCGTCCGGCGTGTCGAAAACGTAATGCAACGCCACCGTCAGTTCAATAGCTCCGAGCGACGAACCCAGATGACCGGGGTTCTTACTTAGCGCCTCGATGATGAAGTCGCGCAACTCCGCGCACACCTCGGGCAGTTCCTCTATCGGCACGCGCTTCAGGTCGGCGGGCGAATCAATCGTATTGATATATCTGTATTCCAAAATCGTGTTGTTTATCAGTTATTGCCCAGCAGGAACAGCAGCGGAAGCGGCAGTCGTGCCAGCCAGTCATCCTCGCAATGAGCGTGTCCCGGGAAGAAGCGGTATTCGAAATGTGCGCTGTCCCATCCTTCCACGCGCAACATCGCGTTGATGGCCTCTTGCGCCTCGCCGTAATAGGCGTCCAATGTCTGGTCGCCATCGTCCATGTACAGTTTGGCGGTTTTCGGCGCAGGCAGGTGGTCCTTGAGATACGTGCGATAAGCCGCCATCACCTCTTCGGACGGTTGGTCCGGACGCGGGTACGCCAAGGTGCAATGCGTCGAGAGGCACGCCGCACCGGCGAACACATCGGGGTATTTGCACAGCGCGTATGAAGATATCAGTCCGCCGCAACTGCTACCCATCACCCATGTATGTTCGCGGTCCGTATAGACGGCATAGGCGCTGTCGATGAACGGCTTGAGTTCCTCCACCAAGAAACGCAGATAGGCGTTGCCCTGCGGCGCCCAGTCATTATAGACTGGCATATCGGCGGGCAGGTACTCCGCTATGTCATCCGGACAGAACTCACCGATTCGCTCGGATGTGTTGTCAATACCCACGACGATTGTCGGGCGTACCTTACCCTGCGCCTGCAGACTGTCCATCGCCTCGTCAACACCCCACTCCTGGTGGTTCCACGAAGTGGACGCGTCGAAAAGCATCTGTCCGTCATGCATGTAAAGCACGTCGTAACGCTGCGTCGTGTCGTAGTCAGATGGCGTCCATACACGCACCGTGCGGGCGGCAATGAACTGGGACGGGAAATCTTTGTAGGTGTCTAAATGACCTTTGGAAACCTGGGGCTCACGCGCTTCGCGACTGCAACTCAGCAGCGCGGCGGCGAGGAAGATATACATGAATTTTCGCATAGCGGTTTATAGGATGATAGAAACCGGCCGCAAAATTACTACAAATTTTTCAAATTTGCAAGATTTTAATCCAAAAAAACGAATTATGCTTGCATAATTTGTTAATATACTTGTTTATCTCAAATAAAATAAGTAACTTTGCGCCGTTTTATCAATCATCGGGCCATTTAAAAGAAAAAATGAAACTTTCACACGTCGTTTGGGAGAAGGAACGCATTGTTCAGCAAGACATCATCATCGAGGAGGTGCATACCTTCCCTGCGTATCAAGAGGCATTCCAGACTGAAAGTCTGACCGTCTGTCTGTGTCTCCGCGGTTCGGCTTCCTTCCGCTATGACATGCACCCTCGGGAAATGCGCCCGCACTGTATGGGCGTCATCCTGCCGTTTCACATGATTTCCGACGGACAGTGGACGGACGACTACACGACGCTTTTGATTGTCGTTTCGGCGCCGTTGTATTCGGAACTCATCACCCGCGAAGCATTCAAGGACTACATCAAATACGGCAACAATCCGGATACGATGCTTGACGAGGACCGATTCGGGAAGATGACGCATCTGATGGCCACCATCCGTGATGTCAGTGCTGACACGCATCCCAAACGCAAGGAGATGCTGGCGAACTTGCTGGATATCCTGTTCTACGAACTGTCGGCATGCCGAGGCGATGAGGCGCGGCCGACCAAGAACAGGAACGAACAGTTATACAGTCGTTTCTACGACCTGCTTATTGCCCATTACCGGCAGCACCATGAAATAGGATGGTACGCCGAACAACTATGCCTGACACCCAAGTATTTCTCGGTGCTCATCCGTCAAACCACCGGCAAATCCGCAGCCGAGTGGATCAATACCGTACTGGTAATGCAGGCGAAAAAACTCCTTCTCTCCCGCCGTGACCTGACCGTTCAGCAGGTCGCCTACGAACTGGGGTTCAACGAGAACGCCACTTTCTGCCGTTTCTTCAAGGACCAGACCGCCCTCACTCCTTCCGAGTACCGTCAAGGTCTGCCGCGTTAGCACTTACCTGTTTAGCGGGCTTGCCGATTTTCTCGAACGCCTTGAGAAGCGTCGGGATGTCCGTCTTGTTGGCGTCATAGGTGACCGTGACTGTTTTCTTCTTCAGGTCACAGATGATGTCTTTCACGCCTTTTTCAAAGGCGATGTTCTTCATAATCTTATCGCAGCAACCCTGGCAATGCAGGTCACACGAAAAAACCGCCACTTGTTTGTCCTGTTTGGCAGCCATGACGCCTACCAAGGGCAACAGCGCCATCAATAGTATCAAAATTCTTCTCATATTCTTTCACCTTTCATTTTTCCCCTTTCTCCAGGTCGTACCGAAAGCCTACATACACTTTCCATCCGGTGGTGGGTCCGCAGACCATCGAGGCATCGAAATCAGGTCCGTAGGGGTTGTCCGCACCAATGACAGGCGAGTCCTGACGGAAATTGGTCATATTCTCTGCGCCCACATAGAGGCTGCATGTGCGGAAATACTTGGTCACCTGCGCCATCAGTTGCGGATACCATGTGATGGGTTTTGGGGTGCCGTACCCGCCTAAGAAATCGCCGTAGGCGGTGAAGCCGTCCGGCATCCGGCTGATGCCGTTGAACTGCGCCGTGACGTCGAACTGCCATTTCTTGAGCGGCGTCTGGTAACTGGTCGTGATGACTCCTTTGAAACGGTTGGTGAGTGCTTTGGGACGCAACTCATAGGCGTTCGTGGCGCTGTTGAAAGAGGTCTGCCGGACATCGGTCCAACGGAAGGCTGCGGTCCAAGTCCATCCGCGAAGCACCTCGATGGACGCTTCTATCTGGGCGCTATGCGCAAACGATTTGGCGCCCGACACGTCCGTCTGGTTGTAGATATGCACTTGATGCGGGTCGCGGTCCAAATCGACGATGAGCGAGTTCAGGAAATGCGTGTAGTAATACTCCATGGACAGTTGCAACTGCCTGCTGCCCAACGGGATATAGAATGTTGTACTCAGTCCCGCATTGACCGCACGCTCCTGACGGATGGTATCCGCGAGGGTAAGCACACGGCTTGAAGGAAGGATAAACGCATTGTCCGCTATCGCGTTCGGACTGCGATAGCCCATTCCGGCGCTTGCACGGAGCGTCCACCATTCGAAAGGCGTGTAACGGACGTTCGCGCGAGGGGTGGCAAAGAAACCGTACTTGGTGGAGTAGTCTGCCCGCACGCCGGCCACGAGCGACAACTGCTCGCCGTATGTATAGGCGTATTCGGCGAAGATGCCGGGTGTTATCTCCAGACGGTCTAAGGTCTGCGGCACAATGCTCAGCGTCTCCCGATAATTATCTACGTTCAGACTCACGCCGGCACTCAGGCGATGGTCATTGTCGATGAGTCCGCCGCCTTCCCAGTTACGCTGCCAAAGTCCGTTGAGATAGGCATTAAGTTGGTTGGCTTTCCATGTGCGCACACCGTAGGTATTGTCCAAGTCATGGTAACTAACCGCCGTGATGAGGGCGATGGACGAACCGCTCTCATCGTCATACACATAACCGTTCTTCACAAATCCCTCCACGCGCCATGTGTTGAGGTTGATGAGGTACGGCTGATGGCTCACGGCGGAGTGCTGATGACTCACATTCTGTCCTCCGCGACGACGGTCGTACAGGCCGCGTACAAAGGCAATCAGCGTATAGTCGCCATGACGGTAGAACCAGCGGTTGGCGAGGTTGGCGTTCTGCACTTTCGGCATGTCGGCAAAGCCGTCTTTATTCTCATCCATCGTCATATAACTGCCGCCATAATGCGCCATCACTCCCGTATAGAGCGATTCATGATGGCAATGCTCATCGTGCTCGTGATGATGCGCTTCTCCTTCATCCTCTTCCTCCTCACCTTTCATCTTCAACTGCCATCCACCCATGATGTTCGCTTCCGCCATCAGTTCGGAGTTGAGCATCAGGTTGAGCGACAGCGGATTCTGCGTCTGCGGTTTGAGCAACTCCACGTTAATTTGTCCGGAGGTCGCTTCATAACCGTTGATGACGGACGAGGTGCCTTTGCTGACCTGTATCGAACTCATCCACGGCCCGGGGATGTACTCAAGTCCGAAATTCTGCGCCAATCCGCGCACGGCAGGCGTGTTCTCTTGCAGCAACTGCACGTAGGTGCCGCTCAGCCCCAACAGGCGAATCTGCTTGGCGCCTGTCGCCGCATCGGAATACGCCACATCCACCGAGGCATTGGTTTCAAATGCCTCGCTTAGGTTACAGCAGGCGGCGCGGCACAGTTCTTCCGTGCCTAAGGTCTGCGTGTCGAAAGCTGAGGTGCGGCTCTTGATGACACCCATCTTGCGTTCGGTGACAGTCACTTCGTCAAGAATCGCCTCATCCACTAACACGATGGTCAGCGGTTGGCGGTTCTTCACTTCTATCGTGTCATTGTGGCACCCCACAAACGAAGCGACCAATTTGTTTCGAAAACCCGAAGGCTGATTGCTGACGGCTGAAGGTTTCAAAGGCATCAGCGTGAAGTTTCCTTCGAAATCCGTCGCCACACCTACGCCTGTTCCCGCCCAATATACATTCGCCCCTACAAGCGGTTCGCCGTGCTCGTCCAGTACCACACCGGTTATCTGCGCATGCATTCCCATGCACACACATATGCCGATTACTATCAATAATATCTTCTTCATTCTATGTCTGTATTCTATCAGCGTAGCAGTCTGTATTCTATCAGCGTAGCAGTCTATACTCTGTCAGCGTAGCGGTCTGTGTTCTGTGCTCTACAGTTTCAACGACAGTCCTACGAAATACGTTCTCGGTTGGGTCGGACCGTAGATATAATTGGCATCGCGGTCAGGTCCTTTGTCGAGGTCACGCTGGTACTGGTCAAGCACGTTCTTGACACCAGCGCTTATCTGCAGGCAGTATTGTTTGTATAGATGTACGTCATATGCGAGGCGAAGCCCCAACTCCCAAAAGGCAGGCGTCTGCACCTCCTCGTCCTGCGCGATGTAGCCGGCGAGGTGAGGCACGAGCATCGAACCCGTCACTTTGCCGTTGATGGAGATGGTGAAATCCTTCACCGGCTCGACATCGATGAGCAGATAGCCGTAATGGTCCGGCGTGCGTAACATCCTCGTCTGCGGGGCAACGGTGGTGCTCCATGCCTGCGGCGTGGTATAGCGGCTGTTCTGGAAGGTGTAACCTATCTGGAGGTTGAACAGCGTGCCGTAGTTCACCTTTGCTTCCGCGTTCAGTCCTCCCACCCATGCAGCATCGGCGTTGGTACGCGTCAGCAGGAGGTTGCCGGCGGCGTCATAACCGTCCTCGCGCAGGAAGAACACATCCTTCAGATAGGTATAGAAACCCTCCACGGTCAGGTTGGTCTCCCATTGGCCGAAGGAACGGTAGAAATCAATGCTGGCGGTAGCGCTGTGAGAGTACTCGGGGCGCAGGTTCGGGTCAAGGGTTATCAGCGACACCACACCGCCTACGGCGGCTACGTGCAGGTCTTCGTCATAAGCCTGCGGCGCACGGTAACCACTGCTGTAACCGGCTCGGAGGATGAGTCCCTCGACGGGCGTGTACCGCACTTGTGCACGCGGGGTGCAGACGGGTTTGGTCAGCAGGTTATGTTTCTCCAGTCGCGCTCCGACAAGCACACTCCAAGCCGTGTTATGCCATTCGTTCTGGGCATAGACACCCGCTATATGCACATCCTGTTTCAAGTCGCGATGATAACCGGTCATCCGGTCGTGCAGGCCGTTATACGTATATTCGCCTCCTACGCTCAGGTCGCCGTTCATCCGCCCGCAAGGGTACGAGAAGCGGTATTGCAGGCCGGTCGAAGAAGTGAGGTCGGTCGTCTTGCCGTAGGCATTCAGGTCCTTGCCGGCACCGAAATAACTGTCACGTCCCACGTGCTGCAAAGCCGAATAAGCCGACACGAAATGCTTGCTGTCCTCGGAATACCAGTCGAACGCCAACGAACCGGCATCGATGTTATGACGCAACTGCTCGGCGATGTCCGCTTCGTGCGGCTGCAAGTCCATGTTGTTACCTCCGCGACGGAAATCCGTTGTGTGGTGATATTCGGCGGTCAGCTTGCTATAGGTGCTTGTCTTGAAGAACACGCGGGCACCGGCGGTGGTGGAACGCAGCATGGGCACATCCGTATATCCGTCATCGTCGCGGTCGTACGGACTGCGTGTGCGGTGGGCGGCGAACAGATACGCTCCTATCTTGCGGTTCTCGCTCATCACCGATGCATTCAGGTCCACGTTGATGTCATATGTTCCTTTCTCTGTCACGCTATTGGTGTTTGCTATGTTGACAAAATTACGCACCGGCTCCTTGGTGATGATGTTCACGACGCCGGCGACGGCATTTGCGCCGAAGAGTGCCGACCCGCCGCCACGAATCACCTCCACGCGGTCTATCATCGCTGCAGGCACCTGCTCCAATCCATATACCGATGCCAGCGAAGAGAACACGGGACGCGAGTCCATCAGTATTTGCGAATACTGGCCTTGCAGACCATTCATGCGCAACTCCGTCTTGCCGCAGTTGGAACAGGTGTTCTCCACCCGCAGGCCCGGTTGGAAATTGAGTGCATCGGCTACGCACACGCCAGCCGTGTTCTCAAAAATAACCGGCGACAGCACATTCACGATAGTCGCCACTTCCTGCCGTTTGGTAGCATAACGGTTGGCGGTCACGACCACGCTATTCAACTGATGCGGCACCTCGCGGATAACGGCTTTCAACTCCACCGTCTTTTGCTCCACGATATTTACCGGCAACTCCAATGTCTCATAACCCACATAAGAGAAAACGACCGTCTGCCGGCCGACAGGCAGGTTTTTCAGGAAATAGTGACCGGACTCATCCGTCACGGTGCCGATGTCGGTTCCTTTCAGTTGCACGTTGACGTACGGCAGGTGCTCACCCGTCTTCTCATCCAACACGTGCCCCACCAAGTGGGCGTCTTCCACTTCCTGCGCGTGCATTCCCATGCACACAAATATACTGATTATTATAAATAATATTTTTTTCATTCTAAGTCTGTGTTCTGTACTCTGTCAGCGCAGCGGTCTGTACTCTGTCAGCGCAGCGGTTTATTCTCCCATCCCGAAATTCGCTGCAAAGGTACTGCTTTTTCGTCACATACGCAATACCTAAAAATGGGTAAAATGCACTCGGGACTTGCTTATATGCATTTTTTTTTGTACTTTTGCACCGAATTTTATGAATAATGAGCAAAGCGGACGGTCTATATTATGTACAAGCCCTCTGATAAAATATGCGATTTGATGGCGCACGAGGAAGATGCGATACAAATCATCAGCCGTTTTGGGTTGGAGATGGGTGTCGGAGAACAGACGATTGAACAGGTCTGTATCTCGCATAACGTACACACGCCCACGTTCCTTTCTATAGTCAATTACAAGGTGTTTCACCAACGGGCTATTCCGGAAGACATAGACGTGCCTACGCTGCAACGGTATCTGCGCAACGCCCATACCTATTTTCTCGATTTCCGTTTGCCGCGTCTGCGCAACGCACTCGTGGAAGCCATCATGCCGGCAGACCCGACGACGAAGATTCCGGGACTCATCCTGCGTTGCTATGATGAGTTCGTGGACGAGATTCGCACGCATATAGAGCATGAGAACGCAGGTCTGTTTGACGAACATGAGCATGATGACCAGCGCATCACGGACAAACTGACGGAGATAAAAAACCTCATCATCAAATACTATCCATCTGAAGACGAACGACGGACGACGGACGACCGGACCACTTATCATTTGATAAGTGTCATGTCCGACCTATGGCACACCGAACAGGATTTTGCGGACCATTGTGCGATAGAAGATGACATCTTGCGTCCGGCTCTGACCAAACAGGAACTGCATTCACACCGCCGTCATCAGCAACCGGAGACCGAAGAACTTTCTGACCGGGAAAAAGACGTGCTGATTCAAGTCGTTCGCGGGTTGAGCAACAAGGAAATAGCCGATGTCCTCTGTATCTCCACGCACACGGTCATCACGCACCGCAAAAACATCGCCCATAAATTGAATATCCATTCCACCGCCGGCTTGACCATCTATGCCATCGTCAATAAACTGGTAGATATCAACAGCATGGATTGATACCACGGAAAATCCTTATTCCGATTTGAGGGACTGCTGGAGCATTGCGCGGATGAAGGTGTTGAGCGTGCGGTACCGGCGGCGCTGGATTTTAGCGGAGTTGGGGTTGTATTGAGGATCTGTTTTCGTGAGGATGGGTGCCTGCGGGTCGGGTTTGACGAGTTGGGCGTTGAAACGCGCCTTGAAAACAGCCAGTTGGCGGCGGAGTTCTTCCGTCTGCGCACGGAGTTCATCGGGCATGGATGCCAGTTCTTCTTCCGTAAACTTGCCGGATTGGATGAGTAAGGTGGTTAACCGGCTGGCATCAGCAAAGGTTTGGATGTTACGAAGTTCGGCATCTTTCGGCGGATTTTTCTTGTAATCGCGCGGATAGAGCACCTCATAGGACTCTTGCGCGCCGCGTCCAATGACCTTGCCGCTTTCCGAGCGGTACTTTTTTTGACGCAAAACGGTCTTGTCTCTTTTGTTCATTTTACCGCGTGCGTTTAAGAACGCGGGGTGTAATTCAACTTTTGCCATTGAAAAAACAGTGTTTTAGTATATATTATATATAAATATATAATATAGTATTTGTTAGTAAAAAATGAGCCAATTTTTGCGTTTTTCTTACGCTGATGTCAGTCAATTCACCCACTGACCCCCCACTAATCACACACTAATCACCCACTCGAGGATGCTATTTGGATGCAGAAAAGATGTGTGCGGAATGCATGTTGAGAGGGGCATGAGTGCAGGAAAGGTTGCAGTTGTTTTAATGGCGTCGGGACGTCACGGCGTCACAGCGTGGGTGGTTCTTATTCGTCACAACGGTGTTACAACGGTATTACAACGGTGTTACAACGGTGTTACGTCCCGTCATCATGACGAAAGGCTTTCAAAAGCGGGCGCAAAGGTACGAAATTATTTTGAGATGTGCAAATTTTGGTGCAAAAAAGGTGATTTTTTGACGTAAAAAAGCAAAAGACCCGCATTCGATGCGGGAACAAACGACAAAGAAATATTGCCACGTTCCTGGGCGCAAATATGCACCCAAAGGGGAGAATGTACAAAAAAAATACATTTTATTGCCCAAATATTTGCGTATATCAAAAAAAAGCAGTACCTTTGCAGTCGGATTTGATTTGAAAGGCGAGTGGTGAAAGGCGAGTGGTGAAAGGCGAGAGGCGAGAGGCGAGAAGCGAGAAGGAGTGGAGAGAGGCGAGAGACGAGAGGCAAGAGGGAGTGGAGAGAGGCGAGAGGAGAGAGACCATTAATATCCATTAATTTAATAAAAAAATAAAACAACATGAAAAAATTATTGTATGTAGCCGTAATGGCTTTGACAATGGGCCTTTTTGCGAGTTGTGGTCCACGTGCTTCTATCGGTAGAGAGCCGGAAATTGACAACACGAATGCAACCATCAATGGCGTACATTACGACAACACCGAGTATGCTTGCTGGCAATTCAAGTGGGAATGGACAGAAAAAGAAAATGGCACAGTAACAGACCAGGATAGCGGTGTTGAGTTCATGTGGACCACGCAGTTCGAGGCGCAAAAAGTGAAAGCCGCGTTCGACTATTCGCATAACGTGGGCGCTTCTGCTTATGGCCAGAGTTACTCTCTCAATGGTACCTCTACTCTTACCAAAACGGACCATAACGAATCCAACTGCGGCGTGGAATAATTCGTATAAAAACATCTTTTTTTGAGAAAAGTGGCATACACTCTTGTGTATGTCATTTTTTTGTATTTGTAACTTCGGACTCCGCCTTGACTGCGTCAATTCCCCCGAAAGCGGGCATACGCGGCGCTCACGCGTCGCGCAGAGGACGAAGAAACGCGGAAGTGGGCGAGACGAGAAGAAAGGAAGCGAATCTGGGCGCAAATATGCACCCAAAGGGGAAAATGAAAAAATAAAATTAATTTTATTTGCACATTCGGATTTTTTTTTGTACCTTTGCGCCCGAATTTTGTCGCGGCCCTTTTCCCTGTAGCGGTTTTTCCCGCTTAACGGGACAAACCTAGTGCCCGATTTTAATTTGCATAATTATGTGCGTATGAAAAATATAGCTTTTATCATCAATCCTATCTCGGGTTCGAAAGAGATGCAGAACGCGAAAAAGAAGTTGCCGAAAACCATCATGCAGACCTTGGACGCGGAGCAGTGGTTGCCTAATATCACGTTCACGGAGTATGCAGGTCACGCGATTGAACTGGCGTACCAGTACGCGCGGATGGGCTTTGACGCAGTGGTCGCTGTCGGCGGCGACGGCACGGTGAACGAGGTGGCGCAAGGGATAATCAAAGGTGAAAAATTAAAGGTGAAAGGCGAAAGGAAGACGGCTTTGGGTATCATCCCCATGGGTAGCGGGAACGGTTTCGCCCGTCATCTGAGCATCCCCATCAAGCCGCAGAGAGCGATAGAGATGCTCAACCGCTCGGAGCCGATAAGCGTCGATTACGGTCTGGCGAACGGCAAGGTGTTTGTCAGCACCTGTGGCACGGGATTTGATGCACTGGTGGCGGATAACTTCGCGGGCAGCAACAAACGCGGATTCATGACCTATCTGCAGAACGTGGTCAAAGAGGCGTTCAGTTACCAGCCGCAGACCTATCACATCGTAGGTGACGGTCTGGACGTGACGCATAAGGCGTTCCTTATCACCTTCGCCAATGCGAACCAGTGGGGCTATGAAGCGATGATAGCGCCGAAGGCGAGCGTGCAAGACGGGAAGATGGATATCATGCTGATGTCGGGAAACGCGCTGTTGGGTAGCGCAGGTCTGGCGCTGCGTCTATTCGCCGGCAGCATCGATGACAGTTATTTCATGGACACGCTGCGTGCACGTGAGGTGACGCTCGAGCGCGAAGAGAAAGCACCGTTCCATATTGACGGCGACCCCATCGAGATGGAGAAAGACATACATATCAAAATCGTCGAGGACGGTTTGCGGGTGCTCGTGGAAAAGAGATTTTAATTAAAAATTAAGAATTAACAAAGGGCTTGTAGCAGGTTCGGTACTAATTCATAAAGTCCGTACAGATTTTAAACGTTGTACAAAAGCCACCAGGACGCCTTGCTTATTATTCATTGTTCATTAATCATTGATCATATGGTTTTAAAAATCATCAACAAGAGTGCGAATGCGCTGCCGAAATACGAGAGTGCCCAGGCGGCGGGTATGGATATACGCTGTAACATCAGCGAAGCAATCACCTTGGCGCCGATGGAGCGACGCTTGATACCGACGGGCCTGTTCATCGAACTGCCGGCGGGTTTCGAAGCGCAGATCCGTCCGCGTAGCGGATTGGCGCTGAAGCGCGGACTGACGGTGCTGAACACACCGGGTACCATCGACGCGGACTACCGCGGTGAGGTGGGCGTCATTCTCATCAACCTCAGCGGGGAACCGCAGACCATCGAACCCGGAGAACGTATATGCCAGATGGTCATCGCGCGTCATGAGACACCACAGATTGTAGAGGTGACGGAGTTAAGCGACACCGAGCGCGGCGCAGGTGGGTTCGGACACAGCGGAGCGAAATGATAAGCCTACCCCAACCCTCCCTAAAAGGAGGGAGTTAAGAATGAAGAAACTCTTTTTTGTCATAGCACTTATTTGCATCACCGTTCCTTCAAGGGGAGGGACGGGGAGAGACATGCAGTCGCTGACCACGGAGCAGGAGCAGCAGTTCACGTACTACTGGTACGCGGCGCGGCAGGCGATAGAGCAAGAGGACTATCCCAAGGCGCTTGTGCTGTTAGAGTTCTGCAACGCCATCAAACCCGATGACGGTCACACCCTGACCTGTCTGGGCGTGCTATACAGCGGCGTGGGAGAGAAAGAGAAAGCCTTGGAGACCTTCCGCAAAGCCTTCGAAGCAGACCCGCGCGACCAATGGTACAAATACTGCGCGGCGCTGATGGAGCAACGTTCCGAAGGTGCTCAGAAAGAGGTCGAGAAAGTGATGGAGCGGGCGTACAAAGCGCAAGGGGAACCGAAGAACGAATACCTGTTGGAGCAACTGAAACGGTTGTATATGAGTCAGGAGGAATGGAAGAAGGCGCTGAAGATGCAGGATGAGTTGGACCTCATCAAAGGCTACGACATGATAAGCGCGATGACGCACGTCCGCATCTACTACGGGATGGAGCAACCCAAGAAAGCCCTTGCCGCGATAGACAAATACCTGGAACTCGACCCGACAAACATCGAATTTGCCGTGTACCGCATCGAGGTGTTAGAGCAACTGAAGACCAAGCCGGCAGAGTTATATGAGGCGTATGAGAAAGTGCTGCATATCAACCCCATGCACATGATGGTGCTGAACAACTACGCCTACCTCCTTGCGACACACAAAGGCGACCTGCTCAAAGCCGAACGGATGAGTCAGACCACCATCCGCGAGGAGCCGGAAAACCCCATCTATCTTGACACCTACGGATGGATATTACACCTGAAGGGGCAAGACGAACTGGCGAAGTTCTACCTGAACAAGGCGCTGCAAAACGCCAAGAACATGGATAAGACACGACAAGAAATACAAAAGCACTTGAATGCAATTAAAAACAAAGAATAAAGACCGCTACGCTGACAGAGTAAAGACTATAATGCTCCGCCGGTTCATTTATGTCTTTATTCCTTTCTCCTTATTTCTTATTCCGAGTTGCGGAACGAAGAAAGGAGCCGTCAGTCCTCAGCCCGCAGCCGTCAGCGAACCGGCATGGCATACATGCCTGATACAGAACGCACAGGCGACCGTGACGCTCAACGAGCAGCAGTTGTCGGCCAACGTGACGATGCAGACCGTGCGCGACTCGATGATTGTCATCAGTGTGATGCCGATGTTAGGCATGGAGATGATGCGCATCGAAGCCACACCGATAGAGATAACGGCGATAGACAAACTGCACGGCCAGTACGCGAAGAGTACCTACGCCGACATCAACCGGCAACTGACGCCAAACCTGAATTGGAACGAACTCCAGCAGTTATGCACCGCCGAACTGCCGACCGGAGAACAACGGGCACGCTACGCGTACATCTTCGGCGAACAGATAATCGAACTGGTCATCGCCTACCCTGCCCGGAAACTGGACGTGCCGGTGAGAATGCAGCAAATGCGATTGGATAAATATACGAGAATAGACGTAAGCAAATGGTTATGATAAGATGAAAGGTGAAAGATGAAAGATGAAAGGACATATAAGATGAAAGATGAAAGGTTAAAGGTGAAAGGAATTTTCATCCTCCTCTTCCTTTCCTTTTTCAGTTTTCAATTTTCAGTTTATGCGGCTGACAGCGTGAAGGACTTGCAGAAGAAGCAGAAGAAGTTACAGCAGGAGATAGAGCAGACGAATAAGATGCTCAAGCAGACCAAGAACGACGAGACGGCGACGCTGAACAAACTGCAACTCACGCAGCAGAACATCAAGAACCAGAAAAAACTGATTCATACGCTGGACAACGAGATAACAGCGCTGAACCGCGAGATGAAGAAACTGGGCACCAAGCGTGACTCGCTCCAACGGGTGTTAGACGGCTATAAGAACGACTACGCGAATATGATTCGCCAGAGCCATTACGCCCGTCTGCAGCAGTCCCCGCTTCTGTTCCTGGTCAGCAGTAACAGTTTTCAGCAGTTCGCCCGCCGTGCGCGGTACCTGCGTGAGTTCGCGCATTTCCGTCAGCAACAGGTCTATCGCATCGAATATACGCAGGCGGAGATAGACGCGCAGAACGACTTGCTGCAAGAGAACAAGAACGACAAACAGACGGCGTTGAGTACCCGCAAACGCGAACAGGAGAACCTCAAGCGTGACGAGAAGAAACAGAAGACGATGCTGGACCAGTTGAAGACCAAAGAGAAAGACCTGACCAAACAACTGCAGCAGCAACAGAAAAAAGCGGCGGAGTTGAACAAGAAAATCGACGACATGATTCGTCAGCAGACGGCGAAAGCCTCGAAGACCTCGCTGACCAAGGAGCAGCAGTTGTTATCCGGCGGGTTTGAGGCGAACAAAGGTCGTCTGCCGTGGCCTGTGGAGCGCGGCATGATCAGCGGTCATTACGGCAAGCAGCAGCACCCCGTCTATTCGCAGGTGACGATTGACAACAAAGGTGTCTATATCCAGACGACGGAAGGAGCCAAAGCCCGCGCGGTCTATAAAGGCGAAGTGACGAGTTGCTTCCTCGTAGGCGGCACATACGCGGTCATCATCCAACACGGTAACTACCGCACCGTCTATTCAAACCTGACCAAACTGAATGTCAAACAAGGAGACAAAGTAGAGACGAAACAGGTCATCGGCACCATCTTCACCGACGCCGAACAGGACCGGAAAACCGAACTCTATTTCCAGATATACAAAGATAGAAACATTTTAAATCCCGAACAATGGATATCCAAATGAAAATAAAACACAGAACACAGAACACAGAACACAGACTGATTCACCGATTCAGTCTGTCAGTGAAACGGTCTGTCAGTGTAACGGTCATTATTCTGTCAGCCTTAGTCGTCTTCCTTCCCTCCTGCAGGCAGAACGGCTGGATGGACTGGAAGGTGGAGAACGAGTTATGGCTGACGCAAAACAAGACCAATCCTGAAATAAAAGTGACGGCTTCCGGTCTGCAATACAAGATTATCGCAGACCCCTTGGCGTCGAGCAATGACGCACGCCCCAACACGACCAGTACCATCTACTGCGATTACACGGTCAAACTCATCAACGGCAACACCATCGACCAAGGGCATTACGCCGCTATTTCTCTCGCCAGCGCAATACCCGGCTTCACCGAGGGCTGCCGCCTGATTCATAACCAAGGCGACATTGAGTTATATATCCCGGCGTATTTGGGTTACGACTACGACAAATACAATTCCGGCAGTTATTATGAGGCGGAAGGTACCGGTACCGAAGGTACGACAGCCTATATCCCGCCCTACTCCACCTTAATTTTCACGGTACATATATGCGGCATTTCGGAAAACTGATAGGACTTATACTTTGTATGACGCTCTGCGGCTGTGAAGGAACAACCTTCCGCAGCAGCGTGCCTCGTGCGGCGGTGAACATCGCCATCAACACGCAGACAGGAGCTTTTGTGCATTTCAAACCCGAATGCTCGGGTTCCTATCTGACGGTGACGGAAGAAGGTTATTTCCTGAACGGCCAACGTATCCAGGGACCCAACGAACGTGACCGATGGGGGTACGGCGGCGTGCTGGTGTATATCAACGCATGGAGCAATTACGATGCTTACGACCTTGCATGTCCGGATTGCTGTACGCGCGGACAACGCGTGCGATGCGAATGCACAGGCGCTACAGCCGTTTGCCCGAACTGCGGCGAAGAATATAACTTGTTTGACGGAACCGCTTTCCCGCAGAAAGGTTCGAAAGAAGCCCTGCTGCGCCTGAGTGTGGTACCTTCCGGCGACGTGCTGCTTATCCGACAATGATTACCCAGAGCGACCTATTATCCATCGGCGTGATCCGCAGGACACATTACAAGGACCTGCCTCCGTTCGTCTTCGTGCGACGCGACGGTCTGTTCGTGCCTTTCCGTTCGGAGCGCATCGCGGAACTGATAGGCGAAGAAGGATGGCTGTTACGCAGCGATGTACAGGAAGAAGAAGGGGCGCTAACATGGCAGGACCTCGTGGGATACGAGGTGAAAGATGAAAGGATGAAGGAAGAGGGGATGGAAAGCGAGTGGCGAAAGGTGGGTGTCATTGCCGAGGTGGACGAGAGTACCATCAACACCGTCGCTACGTTGGAAGACGGACGGATGATGCCGCTCCACGAAGATTTTATTACGGACATTGACGAGGCAGCACACGTGCTATATGTGCGCTTGCCATTTGAGATATGAGAAAAAAGACGACAGCAGAGTTGGACCGCATGAATACGGACCAGTACCGCGAGGCAGACAAACTGCCTCTGGTAGTGGTGCTGGATAACGTACGCAGTCAGCATAACGTAGGTGCCGTTTTTCGGACCGCCGACGCCATGCGCATCGCGCGCGTGTGCCTGTGCGGAATATGCTGCTGTCCGCCTAACCAAGAGTTGCATAAGACCGCCCTTGGAGCAGAAGAGAGTGTGGAATGGCAGTATTTCAAGGACACTCTGGAAGCCGTCGCCACCCTCAAAGCAGACGGTTACACCGTCTATGCCGTAGAACAGGCTTTCGACGCAATGACGCTGGAAGACGTCAGCCGTCAGCTTTCAGCTTTCAGTCATCAGTCTAAAATAGCGGTTGTCTTGGGTCATGAGGTTTTCGGGGTGCAGCAGGAAGTGGTGGACGCGTGCGACGGATGCATCGAAATTCCGCAGTACGGTACCAAACACTCCATGAACGTGAGTGTGACAGCCGGCATCGTGATGTATAGATTAAGTGAGGCGATAAGAGAGGTATGTTGACATTACTGAGTCCGGCGAGAGATAAAGAGGTGGCGTTTGCGGCGATACAAGCGGGCGCGGATGCCGTCTATATCGGTGCCCCGGCGTACGGGGCGCGGGAGAAAGCAGGCAACAGCATCGGGGACATCCGGGAAGTGGTCACCTACGCGCACACTTACGGCGTACAGGTATTGGTGACGCTGAATACCCTGCTGCACGAAGACGAGTACCCGAAAGCGGTGCAGATAGCGAACGAGTTGTATGAAGCCGGCGTGGATGCGCTAATCATACAGGACTTGAACCTGCTGAAATATGACTTGCCGCCGATTCGTCTGCACGCTTCGACGCAATGCGACAACCGCACGCCGGAACAGGTAGCGAAGTTACGGGACTTGGGCTTCAAGCGCGTGGTGCTGGCGCGGGAACTGAGCATCGACGAGATACGCGCCATCCATGAAGCGGTACCGGACATCGAACTGGAAGCGTTTGTGCACGGAGCCCTGTGCGTGAGTTATTCAGGGCGCTGTTTCATGAGCGAAGTGCTCGCCGGCCGCAGTGCCAACAGGGGTGCTTGTGCGCAGTTCTGCCGCATGGCGTACGACCTGCTCGATGCCGAAGGGAACGAGGTGCCGGACGACCAAGGCAAACCGATTCATCAGCGCTATCTGCTCTCGCTGCAAGACCTCAACCGCAGTGCGTACCTGCGCGAGATGATTGACGCCGGCGTGACGACATTCAAGATAGAAGGCCGACTCAAGGACGCGGACTACGTGACAAACGTGACGGCGTATTATCGGGAGAAGCTGCCAGCCATCAGCCCTCAGCATTCAGTCATCACGCGCAGTTTTGAGCCGAATCCGGAGAAGACCTTCCATCGCGGAGAGACGGACTACTTCCTGCACGGCCGGACACGCCCCATGGCGAACTGGGAGACGCCGAAGTCCACAGGTGAGTATATAGGGCAAGTGATAGAGTGCGAAGGCAACATGTTACGCGTGCGGTTGAAAGATGGCGTGACCTTGCATAACGGCGACGGACTGACCATCGGCAACTGGGGATGTAACGTGAACGGCGTAGAGGGGAACCGCGTGAAGGTCAATAAGGCTGTCATCCTTCAGCCAGGTCAGACCTGCGTCAGCGGGCAGCCATTGTATCGCAACTACGATAATGAATTTACAAAGTCGCTCAAGTGCGAACGGAAAATACCGGTGGACATCGAACTCAAGGAGACGGAAGACGGGTTTGAATTGAGTTACCGCTCAGCGTTCAGCACGCGGCGTGCTGCTTTCCGTTATCCGCATGAGGAAGCGAAGAACGCAGAGAAAGCGCTGGCGACCATCCGCACGCAGTTGGCGAAATTAGGGGACACTCCCTATTTGGCACGGGAAGTGAAAGTGACCTGCAAACCGTATTTCATACCGATAAGTGTTTTGAACGAATGGAGACGAGCAACCCTTTGATGACCTGTCGGTATTGCCTGCTGTTTGAGTTGGGGCACTGCCGCAAGACCAATCCGTACGCGCCTAACAAAGAACCGCGTTACCTGCGCTTGCGGACAGGCAAGACCGTCCGGCTGCATTTCGACTGCAAGCAATGCGAGATGCGCATATATGAAGCATGACCAATCAGGTATTAGTTGATAGTTTATGAGTACAACAAAATCTTCTTTTTCTTCCAAAATAGGCCTCATCATGGCCGCAGCCGGTAGTGCGGTTGGCTTGGGTAATATATGGAAGTTCCCATACATCGCCGGCGAGAATGGCGGAGGTGCGTTCCTCGTGGTGTACCTCGTATGTGTGCTACTATTCGGCCTGCCGCTTATCATGACCGAGTTTCTCATCGGCAAACGCTCCGGCAAGAGTGCGTACGGCGCTTTCCACGCGCTGAACGGAAACAACCGCTGGCAGTGGTTGAGTTGGGTTTGCATGACCACGGCATTCCTCATCATGGGTTTCTATTTCGTGGTGACGGGTTGGTGCTTCAACTACCTGGTGGAAGCGTGCATGAACGTATTCAAAGGCATGGACATGCAGGCGCTGACGAGCCATTTCAAAGAGATTACGACCAATACCCCGCGCATGATTGTTTTCGGCGTGCTGCCGGTAGTGCTCACGGCTTGTGTGCTGTGGTTCGACGTGAACAAAGGTATCGAGCGGCTGAGTAAGATTCTGATGCCACTGCTGTTAGTGATGATGTTTCTGATGGCAGGGCGCGTGCTGATGCTGGACAACAGTAATATCGGAATGCAGTTCTTCTTCCGCTTCGACTTCTCGCAGATAACCCCGCGCGTCGTGTTGGAAGCGATGGGACAGTGCTTCTTCAGTCTCTCGATAGGCATGGGCGCACTCATCACCTACGGCGCGTATATGCCCAAGACGCAGAACGTGACACGTACATCCATCGAAGTGATTATTCTGGATACGCTGGTGGCACTCTTGGCGGGCGTCATCATCTTCCCCGCCGTCTTCGCCTTCGGCTTCAACCCCGCAGAAGGACCGCAACTGGTGTTTGTCGTGCTGCCGGCTATCCTCGAGCAGATGAGTTTCACATGGCTCAGCAGTGTGCTGTTCTTCGGCCTGCTGTGTATCGCCGCCTTGACCTCTACCATCTCGCTGATGGAAGTTGCGGTGGCGTTCCTTTGCGATGCATCGGCAGCACACAACCATCCGCTGGACCGCCGCAAGAGTGTGCTGATAACCTCGGCGCTGGTCATTGCGCTGGTGCTGGTATGTGAGTTCTGGCAGCCTCTGTTTGACAGTTTCGACAACATCACCGCCTGTATACTATTGCCTTTGGGCGCGATGGGAATGGCGCTGTTCGTCGGATGGCGGTTGCCCAATAACGGACAGAAAGGGGTGCTGCACGGAGAGAAGACACATATCAAACGCTGGGCACGGAAGACCTTTATCTTCGTGTTGCGGTTTATCGTTCCCGCAGCGATTATCATCATCTTCCTCAATAGTTTGGGAGTGATATAAGCAAGAAAAAGACGAAAAAGCACGTATGTGCTTGCATAATTCGAAAAAAAGCAGTACTTTTGTAGGCTCATTGTGACGAGAATATGAAAATAGCGTTAATCGGGTACGGCAAGATGGGGCACATGATTGAGTCTGTGGCCTTGGAGCGCGGTCACGAAATCGTGGCGCGCATTGACGCAGGCGATGTCTTTGAACTGAACGGAGCGGAGGTGGCGATTGAGTTCACCACGCCTGCTACCGCAAAGGATAATATTTTACGCGCGTGGGCGCAAGGCGTGCCTGTGGTGTGCGGTTCCACCGGATGGGACGCCACCGCGCTGCTTGAGGAAGACAAACGGCTGCACACCAAGCCTATGCTTGTTTGGAGCAGCAACTTCTCTGTCGGCGTGAATATCTTCTTTGAACTGAACAAAGCGTTAGCCGCAGCGATGGTACACCAACCGCAGTACACGCCCTCTATCACCGAGACGCACCATATTCACAAACTCGACAAGCCTTCGGGTACCGCAAAGACACTCGCGGAGCAGATAAATTCCAACGACAAACAACTAATCACGAACGACCAAATCGAGTCCATCCGCGAAGGCGAAGTGCCCGGAACGCATGAAGTGAAATGGGATAGCGAAGAAGACACGATTATCATCACACATATAGCCAAGGGGCGTAGAGGCTTTGCCCTCGGTGCGGTTTTGGCGGCAGAGACGATGAGTGAGAATTAAGAATTAAGAATTAACATGAGTTTTCAAGATCGGATTAAAGAAGTGCCGCGCGGCGGATGGATTCGCGCAGGAATATGGGGCGCATTGTATGTCGCCTTCGTCATTTGGGTCGCATGGGGAGACTGGAAGAGTCTCGGATGGTTGGTATTGCTCCCGCTTGTCATCGACGCCTTCACCACCAAATATATCAACTACGGATGGTGGCGCAAATACAAGGACACCAAGCCTGCACTCTATACCTTGTGTAGTTGGATTGACGCTATCGTGTTCGCGTTGGTAGCGGTGTATTTCATCAACCTCTATATCTTCCAGAACTACCAGATTCCTTCGTCCAGTCTGGAAAAGACCTTGCGCGTAGGTGATTTCCTCTACGTGGATAAGATGGGTTATGGTGCCCGCGTACCCTTCACGCCGCTGTCGATGCCTCTGGTGCAGCACACGATGCCGGCATGGCTGGGTGGCGGGAAGAGTTATATCGAGAAACCGCATTGGGAGTACAAACGCCTGAAGGGATGGACGAGTCCGCAGAAAGGCGACATCGTCGTATTCAATTTCCCTGCCGGAGATACCGTGTGCACCAAGATGCAGAACCCCGATTACTATACTTTGCGCCATTACTACGGCGAGGCGTTGGTCAAGAGCAGGAAAGATGTGTTCGGCGAGATGGTCGTCCGTCCGGTGGACAGACGCGAGAACTACGTCAAGCGCTGCGTAGGCACTCCCGGAGACAGCCTGAAAATCGTGGACAACACGATTTGGATAATGGACAATGGACAATGGACAATGGAACCGGAGCGCGAAGGACTGCAACTCAACTATTTCGTACAGACGGACGGACACGTATTCGGAGCGAAATACCTTGAGAAAATAGGCATCAGCGTGGCGGACCGTGTACAAGTGGACGGCACTACGTGGCATTTCCCGCTGACGAAGGCGATGAAAGAGGAGTTGGAGAAGAACCCGCACGTCCTGGCTATTACCGTAGAGCCTTCCGAACAAGGCGGGGCCGTCTATCCGTTGGGCCATAACTCATGGTCACGTGACAACTACGGACCGATATATATCCCGCGCAAGGGAGACAGGATTATGATTACAGAGGATAACTATTGGCTGTACAAACGCATTGCCGATGCGTATGAGTTCAAGCCGATAGCGATAGGCAAGGAATATACGTTTGAGATGGACTACTACTGGATGATGGGCGACAACCGTCATAATAGTGCCGACAGCCGTTTCTGGGGTTTTGTGCCCGAGGATCACATCGTCGGACGACCGATGTTCATCTGGTTGAGCATTGACAAGGATAAACACGGTATTCGTTGGAACCGGTTAGGCAACGGCGCGAAACGATGACTTTGCCGATGGCATATTTGGCTCCAAGGGAGTGGTACAAAGCGTATCTGACAAATCCCGAGGCGGTGGAGATAGAGGGACTGGAGAGTTTCGAGAAACAGACCTGCCGCAACCGATGCCTGATAACGGGACCCGACGGAGTACTGACGCTGAGCGTGCCGGTGAAGAAAGTGGAGCATAAACAACTCACGCGCGACATCGAAATCAGTTATCAGACACGTTGGCAGCACCAGCACTGGATTTCGTTAGTCTCGGCATACAGGCACACACCGTTTTTTGACTACTACGCGGAGTTCTTCAAGCCGTTCTACGAACGCGAGACCAAATGGTTATGGGATTTGAACTGCGGCCTGCACGAGACAATTATGCAACTGCTGCTCAACAGCCCCAAGCACATAGACGGCTTTGCCTACAAGCCGACAAGCGACTGGAGAGGAGAAGAGTTAAACCGTTATTTCGGTGACGGAAAGAGTATATTAGACACATTGTTTGAATACGGCAATGAGACAAGATATAGACTGGAGTAAACTGGGTTTTCATTATACCGAACCGGAGTATATTGTCCGGGCGGCGTATCATGAGGGCAAGTGGAGCGAACCTTATGCCACACAGGACAAGTTCATCAATCTGCACGTGTCCGCTACCTGTCTGCAATACGGGCAGGAGGCGTTCGAGGGATTGAAAGCGTTTCGCGGAGTGGACGGGAAGATTCGTATCTTCCGTTGGAGAGAGAATGCGCGACGCATGGCGAAGAGTGCGGAAGGGTTGTTCATGGCGCCTGTGCCCGAAGAACTGTTCGGGCGCGCGATATATCTGGCGTTGGAGAAAAATATGGACCTCGTGCCGCCTTACGGCACCGGCGCAACGCTCTATTTCCGTCCGCTGCTGATAGGCACGACGCCGCGCTTGGGTGTCGGTCCGGGAAAGGACTTCGAGTTCATCGTCATCCCCTCGCCTATCGGACCGTACTATCCGGGCAAGTTCCATTGCACGACCTTTATCGTGAATCGTTATGTGGACCGTGCAGCACCGCTCGGCACAGGGCAGTTCAAGGTGGGTGGCAACTACGCCTCGTCGTTCCGCGCTACCGAAGCCGCGCACATGATGGGTTGCGATTGCATCTTCCTCGATGCCAAACAGCATAAATATATTGACGAGTGCAGCGCCGCGAACTTCATCGGCATCAAGCGGAGAGTCTCCGCAGACGGAAATCCATGCGGCGTGATTGAATACCTGACGCCTAAGTCCACCGCCATCCTGCCGAGTATCACGAATAACAGTCTGATGACTTTGGCACGGGAGATGGGGCTCAAAGTGACGCGAAGGCGGATTCGTCTGGAAGAACTGGAGGAAATGAGTGAAGCCGCAGCCTGCGGAACAGCATGTGTCATCTCGCCGATAGACAAAGTGATAGACACGGAGAAACAGAAAGTGTATTCCTTTGGCGCGGAACCCGGACCGGTACTGACGAAACTGTACCACGCGCTCAAGGACATCCAGTACGGCCGCGCAGAGGACACGCATGGATGGACAGAGGTCGTGTGCTGGTAGCATGCTGGTAGGATGCTGGTAATCACGTATCATACAACACCCTATAATATACATAGTATATTATCCCGTGATTTTAAGAAACGTACATCGCAAATCGTTAAATCGTAAATAAAAGGATTATGTTTAAAAATCAACCCAAAGGGCTTTTCGCCCTCGCTTTAGCCAACACCGGCGAGCGTTTCGGCTACTACACCATGTTAGCCGTGTTTGCGCTGTTCTTGCGCGCTAATTTCGGTCTGTCTGCAGGCGCAGCAGGCACTATCTACTCCACCTTCCTGGCATTCGTCTATTTCCTGCCGTTGATAGGAGGTATCGTGGCTGACAAAATCGGTTACGGCAAATGTGTGACCATCGGAATTATCATCATGTTCCTCGGCTACGTGCTGCTGGCAATACCGATGGGCGGCGTCGAATACGGCAGTCCGGCATTGGCGATGACGGGCATGATTGCCGCATTGGTGCTGATTAGTTTCGGTACAGGTCTGTTCAAAGGTAACCTGCAAGTGATGGTAGGTAACCTCTATGACGACCCGCAATACGCGGACCGTCGCGATGCAGCGTTCTCGTTGTTCTACATGGCGATTAACATCGGTGCTATGTTCGCTCCTACCGCAGCCGTGAAAATCATGGAATGGGCACAACACTCCCTCCACGTGAGCGAGAATGACAGTTACCACTTCGCTTTCGCCGTAGCTTGTGCTTCGCTGGTTCTGAGTATCGCTATCTATTACGCTTGCCGTCCTTGGTTCAAGCACGTGGAGAATACCGCCAAGCAGGCCGCAGCAAGCGGTCAGAAAGTGGAAGAACTGACGCCGGAGCAGACCAAGAAACGTATTGTGGCGCTCTGCCTCGTCTTCGCCGTTGTGCTCTTCTTCTGGATGGCGTTCCACCAGAACGGTCTGACGCTGACCTATTTCGCCAATGAGTTCGTGACGCCGGTCATCACGGGTGTTCAGACGATGGCATTCGACATCATGAATCTGGTACTGGTAGCCATATTGGTATATGCGCTGTTTGGTGTGTTCGGCGAAGGCAGTCGCAAGGCCAAGACGATTTGGAGTTGCATCGGTGTCTTAGTACTCGGAGCACTGGCGTATAAGTATTTCCATCACCTCCCCGTTTTGGATATCAAAGCGCCTATATTCCAGCAGTTCAACCCCTTCTACGTAGTCGCATTGACGCCGGTTAGTATGGCTATCTTCGGTGCGTTGGCCAAGAAAGGCAAAGAACCGAGTGCACCGCGTAAGATTGCGTACGGAATGTTGGTAGCCGCAGCCGCTTATGGTGTGATGGCGTTCTGCTCCATCGGTCTGCTGACGCCAAGCGACCAGGAACTGGCGCGCGTCACGGGTGGTGATGCTACGTTCGTAAATGCAAACGTGCTTATCCTGACATATTTGGTACTGACTTTCGGCGAGTTGCTGCTCAGTCCGATGGGTATTTCGTTTGTCAGCAAGGTAGCGCCTCCGCAATACAAAGGAATGATGATGGGCGGTTGGTTCGTAGCTACCGCATTAGGCAACTTCCTTGTGGCTGTAGGAGGTTACCTCTGGGGCAGTCTGCCGTTGTGGCTCGTATGGAGTGTATTCATCGGCGTTTGTCTTGTAGCGGCTATCTTTATGTTCGCCATGATGGGTAAACTGGAAGACGCGACGAAATAATAGAAAGTCGATAGTAGTAAAAGAAAGACCATGGATGAGTTAATCAAATATTTCGAGAGTCTCGAAGCACGCATTGCCGCCAACGAGGAGCGCATCGCTACCTTGGAGGCGGAACTGGCTTCGTTAGAGGCCGAACTGGACGAGGTTAAGAGTAGTCCGGAACCGGAACCACAGGTAGTGGAGAAGGTGGTAGAGAAAATCGTTGAGATAGAAAAACCGGTAGAGGTCATCAAAGAAGTGATTGTTGAGAAGCCGGTTGTCGTACCACCGGTAGCTCCGGAAATTCCGGAAGAGCCTGCCGCTGAACCGATAATCGAAGAGCCAGTACCAGAGCCGGAACCCGAACCGGAGCCGGAACCCGAACCTGTCATCGAAGAACCTGTTTCGCCGAAGGCGGCGGTTTATGGCAAGCCGGTGGATGACATCCGTCTGGCGATTTCGCTGGGTGACCGTTTCCTCTTCCAGCGCGAACTCTTCGGTCAGAACGCCGAACTGATGCAACGCACGCTCAATGAGTTGAATACCCTCCGTTCCTTCGACGAAGCGATGGCGTATATCAACAAGCGTTTCCATTGGGACGCAGAGAGCAATACATATCAGCAGTTCCTTATCACCCTTCACCGTCGTTTTGGCTAAAAGCATGCTATACATCGTTCCTACACCGGTCGGTAACTTGCAAGACATCACTTTCCGCGCCATAGAGGTGCTTAAGTCGGTGGACCTGATTTTGGCGGAAGACACACGCACGAGCGGCATTCTGCTGCAGCATTTCGACATCCATACGCCGTTGAAGAGCCATCATAAGTTCAATGAGCACGAGACGTCTGCGGATATCGTGGAGCGCTTGAAGGCGGGTGCCAATATCGCGCTAATCTCCGATGCCGGTACTCCGGCAATCAGCGACCCCGGGTTCTTCTTGGTCAGAGCCGCAGCCGAAGCCGGTGTGGAAATCCAATGCCTGCCCGGTGCCACAGCTTTTGTGCCGGCTCTGGTGGACAGCGGTCTGCCTAACAACCATTTCTACTTCGAGGGTTTCCTCCCGCAGAAGAAAGGTCGTCAGACACGTCTGCAGTACCTCGCCGCGCTGGACGAGACTTTTATCGTCTATGAGTCGCCCTTCCGCCTATTGAAGACACTGGAGCACTTAGCGGCTGTCTGCGGCGAAGAGCGCAAGGCGAGTGTGAGCCGCGAGATAAGCAAGGTGCACGAAGAAACGGTGCGGGGCACATTGGCGGAACTGATGAGCCATTTCAAAGCCACTCCTCCGAAAGGGGAGATTGTACTAATCGTTGAAGGTCGAAAGACAAAAGTCGAGAGAGATGAGTGAGATGAAATCCTTGGCGAAGGACACCGCCATCTACGGGTTAAGCAGTATTATAGGCAAGTTCCTGAACTACCTGCTTGTTCCGCTATACACTTACGCTTTGGCGCGCACGGCGGACTACGGCATTGTGACCAACCTCTATGCGTGGACGGCACTGCTGCTGGTTATCCTGACCTACGGAATGGAGACCGGTTTCTTCCGTTTCGCCAACCGGGATGACTATAATGCGCAAACGGTCTATAAGACCGCCTACGGTTCGCTGTTCCTCAGCAGTGCGTTGTTCGCCATCCTTGTGGTGATTTTCAATCAGCCCATAGCAGGTGCGTTGGGTTATCCGGACCACTCGGAATTCATAATGATGATGGCGGTCACGGTGGCGCTGGATGCCTTCGCCAGTATTCCGTTCGCGTACCTGCGTTACCGCAAACAGCCAATGCTCTTTGCCGCACTCAAACTGCTGTTTGTCGTGCTGAACATCGCGTTCAACATACTCTTCTTGGTAATTCTCGGTAAGAACGACGTCTATTACGTCTTCTTGAGCAATATTCTCGCCACCTTCATCCAGACACTCTGCCTGTTGCCGTTCACCCTGCCTAAAGGCGGACGGTTCGAACCCGCCGTACTCAAAGAGATGCTCCGTTACTCGCTGCCGCTGCTCATACTCGGCGTAGCAGGTATCATGAACCAGACACTGGACCGCATTCTCTTCCCCTACCTGTACACCGGCGACGACGCACAAGCACAGTTGGGCATCTACGGCGCGTGCTTCAAAGTGGCGATGGTGATGATGATGTTCACGCAGGCGTTCCGATACGCTTACGAACCTTTTGTCTTCGCCAAGCATAAAGACCGCCAGTCGGCAGAAGCCTACGCCGATGCGATGAAGTACTACATCATCTTCTCGTATCTCATCTTGTTGGGTGTAGTTTTCTACCTCGATATTTTCCGTTATATCATCTCTAGTGCTTACTGGGAGGGGCTGAAAATCGTGCCGGTTGTGTTGTGGACATACGTCTTCCAAGGCGTTTATTTCAACCTCAGTTTCTGGTATAAACTGACGGACGAGACCCGATGGGGCGCTTACTTCTCGCTCATCGGATTGGTTATCACCCTTGTGATACAAATCATCGGCGTGCCGGTTATCGGCTATTGGGCAAGTTGCGGCAGCAGTCTGGTTTGCTACTTCATCATCATGCTGCTGTCCTATTTTATCGGTCAGCGCAAAGCGCATATCCCGTATGACCTCAAGTGCATCGGTCAATACACCCTACTGACGCTTGTGCTCTTAGCCGCCTATTATGCGGTGCGCCTGCATACGACGCTGAATATGTGGGTACTGATGGCTATCGGCACCGTACTTATCGCTATATATCTATTTGTACTAACCCGTAAAGATTTCCCGTTACAAGATGTTCTCAGGAATCGTAGAAACAATGGCTCAGGTCGTAAAGATTGAGACCGAGCAGACCAATAAACACTTCACGTTGCGTAATCCTTTCGGAGAGGCGCTGGCGATAGACCAGTCCATTGCGCATAACGGCGTATGCCTGACGGTCGTGAAGACCGAAGGCGACTTATATACCGTTACCGCGATGCAGGAAACACTGCGTCTGACGAACCTCGACCTGCTGAAAGAAGGTGACTTCGTCAATGTAGAGCGCTCAATGATGATGGGCGGCCGGTTGGACGGACACATCGTACAGGGACACGTGGACCAGAAAGCCGTTTGTATAGAGGCGAGAGAGACCGACGGCAGTTGGTATTTCCGTTTCGAGTACGGCAGTTCGCGTGAGATGATTGAGCGCGGCTATTTCTGCGTGGACAAGGGATCGGTAACCATCAACGGCGTCAGCCTCACGGTTTGCGAACCGGACATCAGAGGCGACAAAGGCTTTGTCTCCGTATGTATCATCCCTTATACCTACGAGAACACCAACTTCAGATATATCAAGGCCGGCACAGTGGTCAATATCGAATTCGACATCCTCGGCAAATACCTCTCGCGCTACGCAGCCATATTAAAATGAACAATGAATAATTAACAATGCATATTTTATGAACACAAACAGTTTATCGTTTCAATTAGGAACCTCCGTAGCACAATACCTGATGCAGTACGGAGAGAAGGAACTCAATTATGAGGAGTTCAAAGCCGGCATTGACTTTGTGATGAATATATCCACCAAGGCCAAAGAGGAAGGAGAGAAATTCCTTGCAGAGAACGCCAAACGCGAAGGTGTGAAGGTGACCGCCAGCGGTTTGCAATACGAAGTATTGGAAGCTACGCTCGGCCAGAAACCCAAAGCGACCGACACCGTGAAAGTGCATTATGAGGGCACTCTCATTGACGGCACGGTTTTTGATAGCAGTTACAAGCGCGGCGAGTCCATCGAGTTCCCGCTTGACGGTGTTATCAAAGGTTGGACCGAAGGTCTGCAACTGATGTCTGTCGGGTCGAAGTTCAAATTCTTCATCCCCTACCAGTTGGCTTACGGCGAGCGCGGAGCAGGTGCTTCCATTCCGCCTTTCGCAGCATTGATATTTACCGTAGAATTATTAGGAATAAAATAAACAATAAATCACAAATTTAAAATTACAAATGAGAAAAATTAGTTTCTTCATGTTTGCCGTACTGGCTATGATTTCCTGCGGCAACAGTTACAAGGCGCAAGACGTAGCGCTAAACAATGAGACCGACTCACTCAACTATGCAGTAGGTCTGCTCAACGGCTTGCAGATTAAGATGTATTACATGACCAATGACAGCAGCGATGCAGCTGTGGCAGAGTTCATCGACGCATTAGAGGCGGCTTATCTCAACAAAGAGGAGCAACTGAGTGAAATCGCGCAAGCCGGCCGTCAGTTCGGTAGTTCGGTAAAGAGTTTTGAGAAGAATGGCTTGGCAGAGAACGCCGCATGGACCATCAATGAGAAACTCTATTTCCAAGGCATGGTGAATATGCTGTTAGGCGACTCTACGATGATGCACCCTGACAAAGCGCAGGAGTTCTTCATGGCCGCATATCAGAACCAGAAAGAGGGTGAGGCTTCGAATGAGAAACCCGTCACCGCCAAGTGCCCGAAGGAGGTGAAAGTATATGAATTGAAGACCTTCAACGACTCGCTCAACTACGCGTTCGGCGTGCTCAATGGATCGCAAGTACGTATGTATCTGCTTGCTGACGACGAGGATGGAACGGCAATGGAAGAGTTCATCGACAACGTCAACAAAGGTCTCAAAAACAATGTTCGTAACCCGCAGATTGTATCGATGGGTTCAAGTATCGGCAAGGCCATCCGCGAGCAAGAGCCCGTCGGTCTGCTTGGCATCGCCGGCATGGAAACCAACTATGACCTCATCAAGCAAGGCTTCATCAACGGTCTGTATAAGCACACCGAGCAACTCGACATGCAGTCTGCCGGATCGTATGTAGAGAGCGTCGTTTCGCGTCTCAAATTCGGCCAGAACAAAGAGGAAGGCGAGAAATTCCTTGAGGAGAACAAACTGCGTGACGGCGTAAAGGTTACCGAGAGCGGTCTGCAGTACGAAGTACTCACACTTGGCAAGGGTAAAAAGCCGACGGCAGAATCCACCGTGAAGGTTCACTATGAGGGAACACTCATTGACGGTACTGTTTTCGACAGCAGTTACCAACGCGGCGAGCCTATCGAGTTCCCGCTCAGCGGTGTTATCCAAGGCTGGACCGAAGGTCTGCAACTGATGCCGGTAGGTTCGAAATACAAACTGTACATCCCCTATCAACTCGGTTACGGCGACCGCGGCGCAGGTCAGTCTATCCCCCCCTACTCTGCTCTTATCTTTACGGTAGAGTTGCTGGATATTAAATAGTTTAGAGTTTAGAGAATTATTATGGGCGTCATCGCCAAACAATCCATACGCGGCACGATAGTGACCTACCTCGGTATCGGGGTAGGCATTATCACCACGTTCTTCGTGTTAACCCGTTTCCTCACCACCGAGGAAATCGGGTTGGCGCGGGTGCTGATTGATGCGGCGACGCTCTTTGTAGGCTTGGCGCAATTAGGGACAAACAATAGTATCATCCGTTTCTATCCGTATTTCAAAGACAAGGACGGAAACCATGGTTTTTTCTTCTGGGCGTTGGTAGTTCCGTTTATCGGATTTGTCCTTTTTGCGTTCATCTATTGGCTATGCCGTGTGCCGCTCGGTACATGGTTCGGCGATAAGTCTCCGCTGTTTGTGGAGTATTATTATTTTGTACTGCCCCTTGCATTCTTCATGTTGTATCAGGCGATTTGCGAGACGACAAGCAACGTACTGATGCACATCGTTGTTCCTCGGGCAGTACGGGAACTGGTGGTGCGTGTCGGATTGCTGGCGCTGTACCTGCTTTATGCGTTCCAAATACTATCGATGGATGGCTTTGTGATTGGTCTTTGCGCCAACTATGCGATAGCCGCCACCATCAATATCATCTATTTCTTCTCGCTGCAACCGATAAGTCTCAAGCCGGACTTCGCATTCTTGCGGGAGAACCCCGGTCTTGTCCGCAAATACCTCGTTTACACGGCTTTTCTGATTGTCTCGGCTACGACAACGGTGTTAGCCCCGACACTTTCTTCATTCTTCGTGACAGCGAAAATGGGACTGGACAGCACCGGCATCTTCGCTATCGCAACATACATGGCGGTGATGGTGAGTGTTCCTTACCGTTCTGTGACTGCCATCGCCTCGCCGCAGCTGTCGCGTGCTATCAAGGAGCAGAACCGGGAGGAGTGCTCGCTGCTTATTCGTCAGGTCACGCGAAACTTGCTGCTCATCGGAGGATTTATCTTACTCCTAATATGGGTGAATATAGATCTCATCTATCATATTCTGCCAAATGGTGAGACATACGCACAGGCCAAAAAGGTAGTCCTTATCCTCGGCATCAGTCAATTGGTGATGGCTACGTTCTCTATCTGCCTGACGACGCTCAATTATTCGAAATACTATGCGATGAGCCTGTTGCTCTCGCTTTTGCTGACCGTCAGCGCCATCATTCTCAATAACCATCTGGTACCCCTGCGAGGGATGGAAGGTGCGGCGCTGAGTAACCTACTCTCGTACGCCGGCTATTTCCTGTTGATTATTATTACCGTCATCGCCTTTTGCCGAGTACAAGTAGTGGACAAGCGATGGTTCTTGAGCCTACTGTTGATACTCGCGCTCTTTGGTGCGAATGCGCTCTGGCAAGCATATGTTCCTACCATGAATATCTGGTTGGACAGTATTGTCCGCAGCCTGGTCATCCTTGGCGGCGGGGCATGGATTGCTTATGCTGTGAAACTCTCTCCGGAAATAAATGAGGTACTTCATTGAGTTTGCATATAGAGGAACTGATTTCCATGGTTCGCAGAGCCAGCCGAACGGTAACACGGTACAGGCTGAGATGGAGCATGCTTTCGCAACTATCTTGCGCAAGCCGGTGGCGCTGACCTTCGCCGGTCGCACTGATGCAGGTGTGCATGCAGAGAAGATGGTCGCGCATTTCGATGTAGAGAAAGAACTGCCCGCCAATTTCTGCGGACGACTCAATAACCTTCTCCCTGACTCTATCGCCGTCAAGGCGCTTCGCCGCGTGACGGATGAAGCGCATGCGCGCTTTGATGCTACGTCACGCACCTACTATTATCGCATCACCACGCGCAAGGATCCTTTCCTATTTATAACGCATACGCGCGTCGCGCAAGGACTGGACTTCGAGGCGATGAATAAAGCCGCACAACTGCTGTTAGGCAAACAGGATTTCGCCTCTTTCTGCCGTGCACATACAGACGCGAAGACTACTATCTGCGATGTCAGAGAAGTCAAATGGGTACAGGTCAATGAGACGGAAGCCTATTTCCTCATTACGGCTGACCGTTTCTTGCGGAATATGGTTCGGGCGATTGTAGGTACGCTCTTTGAAGTTGGTCGTGGCAAGATGACAGAGAACGACCTTAAAGACATCATTGCGTCGCATAATAGATGCAACGCAGGCCATTCTGCTCCTGCAGAAGGCCTGTCGCTTGTCGGGATTGGTTATCCCCCAGAATTATTTCTTTAATTTTCTTTCCCCTATTTAGAACGGGTTAGCACTTCCACCGCCAAGACCATGGTGCGCAGGAGCGTTATTACCTCCTCCTAGCGGATCATGATACGTAGGATCTGCCATACCCATTAAACGCTTGGTTTCAAGCGTCATGATTTCTGTGGCAGGTATTTGATACATCTTTTTCATATCGGGCGCAAAGGTACTGCTTTTTTTTGACATACGCAAATATTATTTGATATTTTTACCGGTAACGTCGTAAATTGCTCCTTCCGGCGTGATGATATACAACTTGTCGTTAATGATTACCTTCCGAACGGCATTACTGTCTTCACTGGTCTCACCAATGCCGGTAGTCATGCGTGGCATGCGTTTCACAAGCAGACCGTAGCCTTCATTCACTCCTTGCGTCAAATCAATCGGATAAGGCGAAGCGGTAAGTTCCCAAATGATTTGCTCATTGTATGTCAGGAAGAGCAATACATCTTCCGGCATTTCCTCCACTGCGAGTATTAACTCATCTTCTTTCGGCGAGAAGAACGACAGCGGTGCATAGCCATACTCATTTTCCAACGAGGTTTCAATATCGCATAGTTTGTCTCCACCCTTTGTTGCCCACATTTGCGCTACTTTCGCCTCAGTAGGCGTGCCGAGTTTCAGCAGGTCATGACCAATAACGTATGCCTCTGTAGCCTCCTCGGTTGCAGACATCCACAGGTTATCTACCGTCTTTTGCGATTCAAAGTTTGTAAGCGTTACCTTGAACTCATCTACTGAGCGCAATTCACGAGCCGGAGCAAAGAACGGACGACCGCTGGTTGCCGGCGAGAGGGAGATGGTCTTATTCGAGCCTACTTGCACGAAGAAGGATGTTCCTACCGCATAGTTATATTTGTCAGCGTCACGAGCCACATAGACATTATTCGTATGGTCATACTGCTGTACTCTCGTTCCTGGCATATTCAGTTCCGCATGGCGCAATGTACCGTTACCCAGACCATTCCAACCACGCAGTTTGTCGTCGTCGCCCGAAGAGATTGTCGCTGCATAGTCAAGCGAACCTCCTAATGCAGCACCCTCTTTCTTCTTGAAGCGGACTACATTTTGGGTTATTTCATCATCCAAGGTGATAGAATATGAGCGTCCCGGATACATGGTCTTGTGAATCAGATACCATCCGCGTTTTCCGGCAGCTCGCTCTGCCTCACTATGCTCCATAACACGGAAGTCCACGTTATCCCGCAGATGCTCCGACATTCCTGCTCGGAAGATACCATCGGCTATTTCCACCTCAAACGGAACTACAAAGTCATACCATCCAAACGTTACTTGGCCCGAAGGATCTAATGCCATCTGGAAGTAAGCGTCTCCTTTGACTACCAGTTTCGCCTCACCAAGCACTTGACCGGAAGCAGATTCTATAGTATCATTGCCAAGCGAAGCATCCAGAATAAAGTCTTTTACCTTCAAAGCGCCGGAGGTAATATGACTCAAGTCAATGAGACCTTTTTCTTTGACATGAACATTACCATAAGTGTATTTATCCGGTGTACTCTCCATGATGACTAACGTACCATATACATTTACGGTAGCTGTTTCTTCTACAGAAAGCGTCTTAACGTATACCGTCGTGTCAGCCGGAATTGTCACATCATTTCGAATAATCACGTGATCATTCTCCGTCGGCAGTGCGCCATTGTGTCCCCAGTTACCATCATCATCCCACTCGCCATTCGGTGTATCGGTCTGATAGATAAATGCGGTTCCGGGTTTAGCGTGACCTTGAATATATACCAAGATACTATCCTTTGTTCCGCTATCTTTGATTATTACGGTATCCAACCAGTCACCGGCAACCATCGGCGTGAAACGAATCGGCCAGTTATAGGTACCTGTCGTACCGCAATCCGGATGGAAGACCGCATTACGAACCATAAAGACATTATTCACTTTACGTGCCGTTTCTGCCATCAAAGCGGCTTTCACATTTCCGTACTGAAGCGTGATAGTTGTATCTACGGTCGCACCTACTTCCGTACTGATTTCGATGGTCTCCTCTGCACGCAGATAAGGGAGCATCGTTACCTTAACATTCTTCACATAATGATAGCCAAATGCGCCTTGTTCACGCATAATCATTACAGCATCTGCATCTTCATCCAATTGGATGTTTTTAAGTTCATTCCATGCGCCCTTGGTAGGTGCTATTCTTGATCCGTCAACATCTACCCACGCGCCGCGGATACGTTGCTGTGCCTTGATAGCTCCCTGATAATACTCTGTATGAATTACCGGAGCGGTATAAACTTCTCCCATGTGCATGAACGACAGTTTATCCGGTTTACCGACTGTTTGGTCAATCAGAATTGTGTCGCCGTACTCTGCCTTCGTCAAGTTCAAATTGGTGAATCCCCAGTCTAAGTCCGGTTTGAATTCATACTGCTTCTTACTATCCACTAACAGTTTGTTCTCACACGTATCCGAAAGCGAACGGATATGAATCGGCATCGTTACCGAAGCAGCTTCCATGTAGAACGCATCGCCGGCAACAGAAGCCGTGATATACGTATCTCCTGTTCCAATGACGCGCAAGGAGTCTTTGCCGAAGATAACAATCTTACCGTTATTCTCCGGACAGGTATAGCGAATACTGTCTGTACGCGCATTGTCTCTCACATAGAGACCCGTCTTCGGGTTCATCACATGTACCTCTGCCTCCAAGCGAACCGTGTCACCCTCGGACAGAGAGTTGGTCAGGTCTTGGAACCATTTAATCATCTGCAGTTTCTTACCGGTTGCCACGATGACGCGTGTGCCCGTAACAGGGTACAAGGTCGTTGTTCCTTCCTGCGTTACCGTCAGGTGCGCTATTCCTTCACCTACCACTTCGAACGAATACTCGTCCTGAGCGATGCGAATAACGGAATCCTCGTTTTGCAAAATCGAGTATTTCAAAGGAAGACCGCTGGAAACGGAAGCTGCGATACCGGTGTAACCAACCGGCAGACTGACCGTATCCGTTACAAAGTCCGGCTTCTTCCAAGTGAGTTCCTGCGTACCCTTATCCGTACGACCGTTGATGGTAATCGTCTGGTGGTCGTATTTGGTATAAACCGAAATGACAGCGGCAGAAGTGTCCGAAGTAGCGCACGTATAAGTCACTTCTATCTCACGACGTCCTACGCCGTTGGTAGCAGACGCGCTGAAGGTCTTATCCGCTTCTTTAATCGTATAATACGGATGATTGCTGGCGATGTGAATCTCATCATCGCATATATTGTAGTCAATGTAGAACGATTTCTTGGACGAGTTGACGTTAATCGGGTCGTTACTTACGATATTCAACGGCATATCCAAGGTCGAAATCTTCGTACCGTCCTTATCTTCTATATCGAAATACGTCTTACGCGTCACACGTACATTCTTATAAGACTTGCTCAAAGTAGCACCTGTTGTAGTCTTGAATCGAATATGTGTTGTTCCTTCCGGCAACTCATACGGACCATATGTCTGGTAAGAAGTACTCAATTGTACTTCGTCACCTAAGACTTGGTATTGATTACCGTTGGTAGAATACTCAATGAAGAAATAGTTTGCACCCGCCGGATCTCTCTTAGCATCGAAGTACAAATCCTTACCCGGAGCAGACAATTCCAGAGAGTCTCCCGTCTCGATACCTGCCACACCGAACAAAGTATGTTCTGCGGTCTCATTGAGTACGTAGCAGTCATTCGGCTGATTCTGCGACTCTACTTTTACAGTAAGCGTCTTGGCTGCAGCCGCTTTATACTTATATGTCTCCGCTTGGGAAATCGACCAAGTCGTTGTACCCACATTGAACCATGCACGGATGGTATCCTTATCTGCGGACGGATATGCGTAATAGGTAGCAATCGATGCATCTCCCGTCTGATTGATATCCAATGCCGTCTCCGAGTTATCGGACCACAGACGAACCGGCATCTTCTGGTCGAAGTTCAAGGTCTGCGACCACGTAGCCCAACTCTTGTAGATTTGGTTATCGTATTTCTTAACCGTCACCTCAATCGTCTTGGCTGCCGCAGCTGCGAACTTGTCATTGCCGTCCTGCCAGATAGTAATCGTCACCTTCGTCTGATCAAACGATTTCGCCTCGCTATTCGGGATAACAATCTTGTTATTATCTATATCATAATAAGCAATCGTAGCGTCCGTACTGGTGGTATGAATCGTACCATCGCTGTTGATATTCGTTACCGCATTCTCAATCTCTTTACCTACATACTCCGTCTGCGCGCTTGCGACACTTAAGGTATTTGCGCGCACACTTACCGTTACTTTAAATTCAGCCGTTGTGGCATTGTAGTAATTGGTAGAAGCCTGAGTAGCACGGACGATGTACTCACCTTCGATGTCAGCAGAGAAGATTGAACCACTAATCGTGGCGTGTCCGGCATTCGCGCTGATTACTTCATAACTAATGGCTCCTACACGGGTATTGCTAATTGGATCGGATGTCTGCGAAGTAATCAAAGAGGTCAAATCTAATTTCGAATCCGCACTGTTGGCATCCAAACCGTTGTCCACCGCTACATTCACAGTACCATCCTTCAGCACAAGGGCTTGATTAGCTTTCGCCACCGCGATTGTTACCATGCCGGTTGCATTATTGTACATACCGGTGTTTGTCGGCTTGAACGTCACCTCATAGCTGCTGTTTCCTTCAGCGCCAGTAGCCTGTGCGGACGTATTGGTCCATGTGAACGCACCCTCAATCTCCGTGTCGGGCACGCCGCGCAGAGTAACCGTTGCTTTACCGCCACTCAACGTGCTGGCGCTCAGGTTCTGCAAGTATGTCAGGCTTGTTCCTGTCGGCAATGTAAGCGTCGGGGTAACCTTATTGACAGCCACGTTTACAACCGTAGTAGAACAAGGTTTATAGACATTATCACCTGCTTCACGCACGGTGATAGCGATAGTGCCCGACTGCGAGAAGGTCATCTCGTTGCCATCGAACGAAGCGATACCTGCCGGTTCTGCAGAATAGGTGAAATGCTTCTCTTCTGCGGCCGAGTTGGTCTCTGCGGTCAATGTTACCTTATCCGTCGTATTGTAGGTCGTCTGGATGTTGTGCTCCGTGATACTCTGAGCCACCTTGCTGATAGATGCATTCAGCGTACAGGTTTGCAAGGTCTTACCCGTATTATCCTTAATATAGAGGATATTACCATTGTCCGTTCCTTCTGCTGCACCTGCGGTATAGGTAACAGAAATAGTCTCCGTTCCCTTATCGCCGCAATCGCCAAAGTCCTTCGGACTAATCGTAAATTTGCTATTCGAGCACTCTAACGAAATCGGATAGTTCGCATAATTAACCGTAAAGGTCTTGGCGGAAGTAGTCGTATTCGGATAAGTTGCAAAATTCAACGCACTCTCTGACGCCTCGCAATACTTCTGCTGTTTATAAGTTACGTTAGTTACTGTATAACCCAGCAATGCTTCCGATATTAACTTAACGGACTTGATATTACGATCCAAATTCTTTATGGTAATCGTTTTGGAGGTGTTGATTTCCGATGCGGTATATGAATAAGTGGAACCGATTTTGTTTCCGCCTCCATTCTTTCCGCTATAGAACTCTACTTTGAATCCTTGCGAATAGGATGCATACCAACTGGTATTCGTACGCTTAACGTCGATGGTTATCTCATCCGGAATGTCTATATTGAGGGTCTGTTCCGCAAGTTTCATCTCTATATCCGAGTTGACCAAAGTCGTCCTCACGTCGCATTCTTTTGTCGGGTCAATGACTTTTACCGGAAGAGAGAAGTTGGGAGCCGGTGCATACTCGTCATTACCGGCTTGCATCGCCACGATAGTCGTGTTCTTGCACTCTTGAGCGGAATACGTCAACGTCCATGTGTTGCCGTTTTGGTGCAACGACAGACCTGTCGCATCGCCTTCCAACTTATAGGATACAGGCAGACCGCTGCTTGCGGTTGCATCCAAAGTAATGGTTTTGGTTGCATCCGTGGTCTTCAGACGGGAGAAATCGCCATTAGCCCAACTGATAGACTGCTTGGTCTTGTTGGTAATAGTAATACTTTTCGTGATGTCTGCGTCCTCATAGAGATTATTACCGGTAACATGAGCTGTAACCGTCACAGCTTCGGATTTGGCATCAATCATCGTTGCTGTATTGCCGCTGCAAGCCACGTAAGCCTCATCCGCAGCAGCTACAGACAACTCGACCGTCAAACCGTTCGCGTTCGTAGCGCTCAACACATCTTCTACGTTGAAAATACTTGCATCCGGCGACCAGGTAATCGTCGGCTGTAACTTCTTTGTTTCGCCCTTCAAGGTCACCGTAGCGCTGTTGCCCAACTCATCCGTGATGGTCAACTTCGCACCCGTATTCTTGTGCACCTCCGCTGTGCTGTAGTTAACGGTAATCGTCGTACTGCCCGTTTTCTCTCCGCCGATATTCGTAATGGACGCCGGAGAAACGGTGAAATGGCTGTCATCTGTGCTCAGCGTCACGTTGTGACCTACGTTCGCATAGTTGAACTCAAAGGTCTTCTGCGTAGCAGAACCGGTGGTATTGATATCCAGCGCTCCGAAATCCAAAGTCGTCGGATTCGGAGTAAATTTCTTCAACTCAGTAACCTTAATATTGTTATAGTAACAATAAACTGTTCCGTGATACGTAAACTTGAGGTATCTTGCAGTAGCCGGCACTTGCACATTAGCACTGGCATTTTCAGAACGCTCATTAAGTGTCCATATAGCACTTCCCCAACTGGAACCATCAGCGCTCGCATATACGTGGCACTCATATGTTCCCGGAAGCTGATTCAAACTCCTTCCCAGCACTCTGTCAAACGTCAGTTTGTCAGGAATACCGGTAAAAGCTATCACGACATAATCATCTTTCGCACTCCATCCGCCATCGCACAAACGGAATCCCGGATTGCTCCACGTAACATTAGAGGAACTCGATGTCTTAAAGGTTGTATAATTAGAATTCGACACCGTGAATGTCACATGATTGGACGGATTTTCCGGAGTTACCGTGTAGGTCTGCGATTTGCCGTTCCACTTGTAGTTCGCACCCTGCGAAACAGTGAACTGCGCACTGCCGTTTTTCGACAGCACAATCAGGTTCGCGCCGGAAATATATGCCACTTGCGCGTCGGTGGAAGTACCCATCGTGTAGGCGAAGTCCGTGTTCGACGAAGTGAAGATATTATTTACCGTCGTATTGTGATAGTACGGTCCCGCCTTCCAAGTGAATGTCGGGTCGTTCTTCGTTACCGTCACCTTAAAACTTGTGTTTGCCGCTTTCACCTTGTAGGTCTCTTGCTGAACCAGACCAATCGTACAAGTTCCGGCGTTCTTACCGGTTGCCGTACGAGTACCTGCATTATAAGCCGCAGCAATCGTCGCGTCCGGACTACCCGTCGTATTGTCGGAAGTCACGTTCTGCGTCAGGGTGTAGTGATAATCGCCCGTATTCAAACTCGGGTCACCGGCTACAGGAACCGTTCCGATATACGCGCTGTTCGGCTTCGAATAAGTGAGTGTATAAGCGGAAATTACATTGGCTTCCACGTTCACGTTCAGGTTCGCCGCACTCGCAAAGGTACTGTTGTATTTATATACGGCTACATCGAACGACTCCGTTGCGCCCGTATATTTATAAGTCTCTTTCTGATGAAGTGTGATCTTCGCTGTACCCGCGTTGCAAGCAGTAATCACCTTCGTGCTCGGATTGAAGGTAACAAGATTATTACCGTTGTTCTTCGCTGCGTTCGTGAAGGACACATTGTCAATCGAGTAATAGAACGCATCGCTGCTGCTTGCCGTAGGCTGCGCCGCAGAGGTGTTAGTATAAGTATAATTAGCGGTTTGCGTACCATCCACCATCATGTTATATGCTGCCGAACCGTCGAACGAAGTCTGGTATTTGTTGATGGTAATGGTTTTTGTGTCGCTGTCCTCAAAATAATTGGTAGCACCCGCCTGAGTCAACTTCAATGTTATCTCACAGGCTCTACCCAAAGACAGGTAGCGGTTGCTTGTAATAGCCGGCTTCGTTCCGGCAGTATTATTGCTTCCGTGCTCGGTGTATGACTCAATAGAATACGTAATCGAACCGTTACTGGTACTCGTCCAGAGAGACTGCAAGTCGATTGCCGCATCATCGACCATGTATGTATCCTCTATATTACACGTGTATGTCGGATACGTTTTAGACTGCGCTTGTCCTTTCAACGTAATGGTTGTTGAAGCGGACAACTTCGTACTCTGATTGTTCTTGGTCGTCACGGTGATGGTCTTCGTCCAAGAACCCACCTCTGTCGGATTAAAGTCTATCGCCAAGGTCTTGTGGTCATTACTCAAAGTAGCCACAAAGGGGTTGATACCGGAAGAGAAAGAGAAGTTGATTGCATTTGCATCAAACGTCAGAGCGACTGTTTTACGCATATTTCCATCCACACCCACCGTAAACATTCCGAAATCCAGTTCCGTAGGACTTGCCGATATATGCGGCGTCAAATCTACATTTGCATAAACGGTTGCTGTTTGAGACGAATTGGCTTTAGAAGTCAAGGTTACCGTTCCAGTGTGGTCTCCTTGGGTTATTGTGTTCGTCGTGGCGGTGTATTTAACCGTTACTGTAACCGTTGTTCCGCTCAAACTCCACGACTCAACACTCCATCCGTCTCCACTAATCGTAGGATCATTAAAGTCCGCCTTCGCATCCGCATTATTGGAAACAGTAAATTTAATGTCCGCCGTCTTAGCGCCGGATGCACCGGGTTCTGTAATTTTAAGGGCGTTTGCCGAAGAAGAAATCGGATTGCTCGATACAGAATTTACCGTAACAGCAGCGAATTTAGCATAATATGGGCCATCCGTCTTTGTCTCAGAGTTTTTCCCAGACAAACTCACCGTCTTCGGATTAGCCGTATCTCCCGAAGTAGCCGACGACGTCTTTGTCCATCCGGCAAATGAATATCCGTCTTTTGCACTTGCGTACAAATAGAAACTCTTGCTAACAGTAGTATAGCCCGTCCAAGAACTTCCAATCGAAGTTCCCGTCTGGGTAGCGTTATCCGACGTCAAAGAATAAGAACTTGGTGCCTTTTTCTGCGTGTTGACATATACATAACCTCCTTCTGCAGGAGAAGATTCAGCGGTAACCTTTAATGTTACTGTTCCTCCCCACGCATTAACAACTCCGAAAGAGAGGAGTGTCGCAAGAACGAACAAAAATTTATTAAAACAACTACGAACCTTCATATTTTTGTACCTTATTTTACGATTGTTGTTACGTTTTGTTAAGTGAAAATTGCAAATTTACTATTTTTAAGCATTTTCACACATTTTCTTCAGTTTTTACTTCGAAAAAGCGTGCAAAATTAATATTATTATTTCACATGCGCAAATTTTAGGACGTTTTTATCGCCGAATAATAAGTATGTATAGCCGAATATTAAAAATTTGCACTTTTTATTATATAATAAATACCCTTTTTCTACGCCTAATATTAACAATAGTACAGGCTTTGCATCAACAATAGTTTAAGTCTTGCATCAACAATAGTGCCGCTCGCCTGCCAGACCGGCATGTGTTATGTCAGACTAACCTGCAAATCCCGTGCTCAAAATATGCAGGTAAAACTAGACCATACCTAGACCATATCTAGACGATATCTAGACCATACGTGGTACGATTCTGTCCGGTTCATAAACTTTTTTTGCCCCGTTATACTATATATACTATGTATATATATACATTTTTTATATTCAATGATACTCTCAGACTTCAAACTTCTCTGAACTCTCAACGCTAAACTCTAAACTAAAAATCCTTGATTTTCCTTGCATATGTCATTTTTTTGTTGTACCTTTGCAGCCGGATTTTGAAAACACGCTATTTTTCCGTAAAAACAAAGCTTAATACATCAACTTAACAAACAACTTAACACCAATCTAATTATGTCAAGTGTAAACAAAGTTATTCTTATCGGCAACGTCGGCGCAGACCCGGAAGTTCGTTATCTCGATCGCGGCGTTGCAATCGCTACGTTCAACCTTGCCACCACCGAGCGCGGCTACGTGATGCAAAACGGCACACAAGTGCCCGATGTTACCGAATGGCACTCCGTCGTTCTTTGGCGAAATCTTGCCGAATGGGCACAGCAGAACTTGCGCAAAAGCATGAAAATCTACGTAGAGGGAAAGTTGAAAACCCGCTCATGGGAGAAAGACGGTCAGATACGCCGTAAGACGGAGGTTATCGCGGAGAACGTGCAGATACTCTACCGTCCCGAGCAATACCGTAATATGAATCGTCCTGCAGACGCCGAATTGGAAGACGAGCCGCTGTCCGAGGCATCCATCAATGCCGAAGAACAGGCTCAAGAGCCGGAGTCGCAAGGCGGTATTTTCAACGGCCTTTTCCGTTAAAAACAACTATCTGTTATGACCAAGAAAGAGCGTTATATAGAATGGGCAGAAAAGCAGGATTATGTGCCTATTTTCATGATGCCCTGGTGGTTAGACGCCGTTTGCGCGGGCAAAGAATGGGACGTGCTTCTGGCAGAAGACGAGCACGGCGAGATAATCGGCGCGATGCCTTATCTGTTGCGTAAGCGCGCGTGGTTCAAATATATCATTATGCCGCAACAGACGCAGATCGGCGGCATCTGGGTGACGCCGGAGATTACTGCGGACCGCTGGAAGACCGCGGAGGTTTGCCGGAACATCAAAGAGCAAATTGATGCGATGGGGCTGGCTTATTACTATCAGCAATACCTGCCCGGTAGTCTGTGCGTCGATGCGATGCGTGCGTTAGGCTTCAAGACCAAAGAGCGCATCACCTATCGGATGCTGGACCTGAGCGACTTGGACGCCGTCATCAACGGCTTCAGCAAGAACAAGAAACGTCAGTTGCAGAAAGCACTCTCGCTGCATGCCGAGCATAACATGGATATCGAGGATTTCTACCGTTTCCATTTGGAATGCCTCTCCGCCCGCAAACGCCGCATCAGTTACAGCCGTGAGTTCCTGCTGGTATTAGAGCGCAAAGCGCGTCGCCTCAAGCAATGCGAGGTGCTGAGCATCTGCAACGCGGACGGTCTCGTCATCGCAGCAGCGTTCTTAGTTTGGGATAAGAACTACCTGTATTTCCTCATCCCTACCTACAACCCCGCTTTTGCGGATTCCGGTGCGGGTACGCTGTTAGCGCTTGAGGCGATGAAATTAGCGCGGGACAAGCATGTGCTGTTTGACTTCGAAGGCTCGATGGAACGCGGGACGGCAAAGCACTACAAGCAGTTCGGTCCTGTTCCCGTCACCTATTATTCGGTGGAGAAATACTACAAACCGTTCTTCAGTCTGGCCATCTGGTTCCAGAAACTGCGAGAATGGGGAATGCATTGATGAGAGTCCTTTTCCTCACACCCTGGTATCCGACGGATGCCGACGCCATGGCCGGCCTTTTCGTGCTCAAGCACGTGGAGGCCGTTCGTGCGCAAGGCATCGACGTGCGTGTCATCCACTCGCAGACCCTCGGCGACACATGGCGGCAGTGGCGGGCTTTGCGGCGCGAAGGATGGATGCCCGATATCGTACAACTGAACGTCATTCAAAAGCAGGGTCTGTTGGCACTCCGGCTCAAGCACCGCTACGGCATTCCGTACGTAATAATTGAGCACTGGACGGGCTATCTGCCTGAAAATGGCACAGTTAGCCCCACCGGTTTGCACACGCGCTTTATGCGGCGTGTGTGCCGCGAAGCGGAATTCGTCATGCCTGTCAGCGAACACCTCGAAAGAGCCATGCGGACGCTCGGCTTTACCGCTAAACGCTGGGAGAAAGTGAACAATGTGGTGGAAGATTTCTTTTTTGAGGAATCAGGAATCAGGAATCAGGATTCAGTCCCGAAGCACCTGTTGCACATCTCCTGCGTGGATGAAGCGCATAAGAATATCAAAGGTATTCTGCGCGCGCTAAAGACGCTCAGCGCAACACGTCCGGAATTGACGTTAACCATCGTCGGAATCAGCGTGGACCATCAGGAAGTACGCGCCTTCGCCGACTCACTCAACTTCCCCGAAGGAATGGTTCGCTGGGCCGGAGAAATAACGCCTCGCGAGGTGTCACGAGCTTTTGACGAAGCGGACATCTTCGTGCTCAATTCCAATTATGAGAACGCGCCGGTGGTCATCGCTGAGAGCATCGTAAAAGGTGTTCCTGTAGTGTCCACAAATGTGGGCGGCATTTCGGAGATGGTGGATGCGAAAAGCGGTATTCTCATCGCGCCGAACGACGACGAGCAGTTAGTCGAAGCATTGACGACGATGCTCGACCACTACGGCGACTTCAAGCGCCAAGAGATACAGAAAAACGGCCGGCAGTATTCTTTCGCCGCCGTAGGCGCACAACTCAAAGCGATTTATTATAGCTGCGTGCCAGCGAACTGAACCACACCAGTTGAATGGCGAGGTAAGCGAAACGAGTCCAGGCAAAGAGGCTGACGGACTCCATGAAACTATTGAGGTAGATACCTATCCCCAATGCTGCTCCCATCGCCAGCACATAAGCCGTCTCCATCCACATGGCGACTTTTTGCTTGGCAAACACGTCCGAGAGGAAGCAAATGGAACCGCAGAGCGGCGTGAGAATCAGGTACGGGAACAAGGCCCGTATAATCGCCGCTGATTCTATCCATTGCGCGCCGAAAAGGAATGTCACCAGTTGCGGCACAATGATATAAATGATCGTCATTCCTACCGCCATCGCGACACTCGACCACAGCGCAAAACGCCATAACACCGGGCCTATCGACCGGCGTTGCTGCACTAACTCCGAAACACGCTGGAAAAGCACTTGATAGCACGCGCGGGCGATGATATTCAGCGGCACGAAGGACACCATGAATGCCAGAGAGAAACGTCCTACGGCTTCAAGGCCGAACTGCGGTGTCAACAGCCATATTGGCAGAGACTGTCCGACAGAATTGACCAGTGCGCGCGGGAGGTTGAACTTCGGGAAGTTGGCGTATTCCTTCGCAACGGCTTTCATCTCCTCCCATCGCGGCGAGAAGAGTTCACGGATACACCGTTTCCACGCCAGAGCGACGCTGATAAGCAAGGACAAGAGCGGCGCCAGCGTCGTGGCGACAATCATTCCGCCTCGCAGCCATCCCAAGGCGCCGAAGCCTATCTTTCCGGACGCGGCGAAGACACTCTGGGTGATTTGGTAACCGCTGATGCGGGTGAACGCCTTCCGGCGGATATACCAATAGTTAAGAATATTCCATGCGCCAAGACCGAACACACAGAGAGGCATCAGCCACCACCAACGTGCCAGTTCAGGCGCTTTGAAGAGCCCTGCTATCGGTCGCGCGAAAGGCAGCGAGAGACACACGACAGCCGTAAGCGCCAAGAGTATCAGCGCACCCGTATGCACCAACGCCCGCGCCTTCCGGTCGTCTTCGGGCAAGACGATGGCGTACTGGTATTCGGACGTGGCTATCAGACTGAGCACGACCGCGATACTCGAGAAGAGACTGAGCAAGGCGAAGTCTTCGGCTGCAAACTGCCGCGTCAGGATAGGATAAACCAGCAATGCCAGGGCCTGCGCGATGATGTTCGCAGAAAGTAATTTTCCTACGTTTCTCACCGAGGCGGAGTGCCAAATATGTGCGAGCGGATTCGCCATTCTCAGAAAATACTCTGCTGTCCGTCAGCACTAATCGGAGTCTTTCCTAAATGCTTATAAGCCAGTTCAGTAGCCTCGCGGCCACGCGGTGTACGCTTGATGAAGCCTTCCTTGATCAGATACGGTTCATAGACATCTTCGATAGTACCGGCATCTTCGCCCATGGCAGTCGCGATGGTGTTGAGTCCGACGGGACCGCCGCGGAACTTATCAATGATGGTCAGCAGCAGCTTATTGTCTATCTGGTCGAGGCCGAAGGTGTCAATATTCAGCGCCTCTAAGGCATAACGAGCTATCTCCAAATCGATTTTACCATCTCCTTTGACCTGGGCGAAGTCCCGCACACGGCGGAGAAGGGCGTTCGCGATACGAGGCGTGCCACGTGAACGGCGGGCAATCTCTCCTGCCGCCTGCTCGTTGATTTCCACGCCTAACAGCCGTGCGCTGCGCTTGACGATGCCGGCAAGGATGTCTGTATCGTAGTACTCGAGATGGCAGTTAATGCCGAAACGCGCGCGGAGCGGCGAAGTGAGCAGTCCCGAACGGGTGGTGGCACCGATGAGCGTGAAATGGTTGAGGTCAATCTGAATGGTACGCGCCGACGGACCTTTATCTATCATAATATCAATACGATAGTCCTCCATCGCCGAATAGAGGTATTCCTCCACGACGGGCGATAGACGGTGTATCTCGTCGATGAAAAGCACGTCGTTGGGTTCAAGAGATGTGAGCAGTCCCGCAAGGTCACCGGGCTTGTCGAGCACAGGACCGGAGGTCACCTTAAAACCCACGCCGAGTTCATTGGCGATGATGTTACTGAGGGTGGTCTTGCCAAGTCCCGGAGGGCCGAAAAGCAGCACATGGTCCAGACTCTCGCCACGCAGCTTAGCCGCTTCTACGAATATCTTGAGGTTCGAAGTGACTTTGCTCTGTCCCGCGAAATCGGCGAAGCACAACGGACGCAAGGCGTTGTCCTGCTCCTTCTCGTTCATTTGTTGTCGGATGTCAAATTCAGACATAATTAACAATTAACAATTAATAATTAACAAAGGGCTGTAGTAGGTTGAGTACTTTCTCTAAATAGTTCCTCCAAATCTTTGATTTGGTCAATTGGTTGATCGGCTTTTATCTGTCCGTGGTCGAGGATGACGACGCGGTCGCACATCTCCCGCACCTCCTGCATGATATGTGTTGAGAGGATGACAGTAGGAAGCCTACCCCCGTCCCCTCCCTGAAGGGAAGGGAGAGTTGTTAAATTCTTGATCAGCGAGCGTATCTCCACCAACTGGTTCGGATCGAGACCTGTGGTTGGTTCGTCAAGGATAAGCAGTTGCGGGTCGCCAAGTAATGCTTGTGCGAGGCCTACACGTTGGCGGTACCCCTTGCTCAACTCACGGATATGCTTGTGGCGTTCGGGCGTCAAGCCCACGCGGTCGATGAGGCCGCTTATATTGGTCGTTGGTCGTTGGTCGTTGGTCGTTAGACGCGCCATGAACTCAAGATACTCGGCGACGTACATCTCCTCGTAAAGCGGGTTGTTCTCCGGGAGATAACCGATACGAGGGGGTGCAACGACGGTGCCGCTGTCCGCTTTCCAAAGACCGATGAGAATCTTCATCAGCGTCGATTTGCCGGCGCCGTTAGGGCCCAACAGTCCCAATACCTGTCCTTCCGGAATGGTGAGGGAGACGTCTTTGAGCACCTGCTGTTTGCCAAACGACTTGCTGATATGTTCGATTTGTATCATACCGTAGCGACTATATCCCATACAAAGGCACGGACGCCGACTTCTTCGTTACGCATGTCGAGTTTCTTGACCGCCTCAAGCAGAGGTTTCACCTGTCCGTCTTCGACAACGGTGATGATGCAAGAGTTCATCTCGGGCCATGCGTGGGTGCCGCGACGTGGCTCACCGCCGTTGGTGCCGCGGCCCTGTACCTGCTCAAAGAAAGTGAATCCCTTGATGCCCAGCACGTCCATCATATATTCTACTCTACCCGTGTTCGCCTGGTTGAACACTATCATGACTGACTTCATTTCTCGTCCTCCTTTTTAACCTTAATATCCATGAAGATGAATTTCTTACGTAACGCTTCTTTCTTATCGCGGTCGCCATGCTTGGTCATCGAGCCGTAGAGTACGGGAACAAGATAAAGCGTCAAGAATGTACTAACCGTCAGACCACCGATGACGACGATACCGAGCGGTTGCCACATCTCGGCGCCTTCACCTGAACTGACAGCCATCGGCACCATACCGAGGATAGTGGTGAAAGCGGTCATGAGAATCGGGCGGATACGGCTGCGACCGGACATCGTGATGGCTTTGTTGAGTTCATTACCACGCTCACGCATGAGGTTGATATAATCCACGAGCACGATACCGTTCTTCACCACAATACCGACAAGCAGAACCACACCGAGTGCACCTACCATGTCGAGCGAACGACCTGTGAGCCACAAAGCGAGGATAACACCCGTGAAGGCCGGAATGATGGTCAGCATGATGATTGCCGGCATGCGAAGCGACTCAAACTGCGAAGCCATCGTGATATACACGAGCAGGATAATGAGTGCCATGAGCAGAATCATGTCCCGGAAAGTCTCCTGCTGGTCTTCGTAGTTACCTGCCAAGTGCAATGAATAACCGGCAGGCAGGTCGAGTTGCGGAAGCACATTCGCTTCAATATCCGCGGCGAGTTCACCCAGAGAGGTGTTGTACGGCGTTACTTTGACAGTAACGATACGCTGACGGGACTTACGCTCGATAGTAGGCGGTGCCCAATACTCACCGATGGAAGCCACTTCGGACAGTTTGATTTTCTTGCCCGCGGGCGTCGGGATGGTGAGGTCCATGATGTCGGAAAGCGAGTTACGGTCTTTCTCTTGGAGACGCACCACGATGTCGTATTCCGAACCATCATCCTTGAGGTATCCGCAGTTCATACCGGCTACACGATTGCGGAGATAGGTAGAGACTGTCGCCGAACTCAAGCCTAAACGGGAGGCTTTCTCCTTATCAACGGTGATCTTGATATCCGGACGGTCGTCCTCACGACTGATGTTGACATCACGTGCACCGGGCAACGCCATACAGAGACGGCGTGTCTGCTCAGCGAGTTGCGAAGTCTTGTCAAAGTCATAACCGTAAATCTCGACGTTCACGGTGTTACTGCCGCCGCCGGGGCCATTGGAAGCCACCTGGCACTGGTATTCGATGATTTCGGGATAGCGCGCCATCTCCTGACGGAGTATCTCGGCTATCTCCCAGATGGTCTTGTCACGCTCCCATTTCTTGGGCAGACGGACGGTCATCTGAATCTTATTGTTCATCGTAGATGAGAAGAGCGCCGCGATGGTTGCATCGTCATTGGAACCGGCAGAGGTGTTAATCAATTCAATCTCCGGCACAAGCACCATGAAACGTGTCTCAAGGGCACGTGCCGTCTTCAGCGTCTCTTCGATACGTGTACCGCGTTGCAGCTTGACAGTCACGGAGAGTCGTCCGTTATCCTGCTCCTGCATGAAGTCGGTACCGATACTGCCGGTGAAAACCGGAATAAGGGAGAGACCGAAGATGCCGAAGATCGCCAAGATGGTGATGAACTTATGATTGAGGCACCATCCGAGCGTGCGCTCGTACCAGCCGTCTATCACATCCAACATGTGTACCACGGTGCGGTCATACCAAGTCTTCTTTTCCGCCTCATCGTCCACGAGGTTACCATTCTCGTCCACATGCACTTTCTTCGCTTTGAGAAGTTTGGAACAGAGCATCGGCGTCAGCGAGATAGCCACGAGCGTAGAGGTACAGCAGACCACCGTCACAATCCATCCGAGTTCATGGAACATGATTCCCGCCATTCCATTGAGCATCGTCAGCGGCACGAATACAGCCACGAGCACAAGGGTCGTCGCGATAACGGATATCCACACCTCGTTGGTAGCGTAGATTGCCGCCTCGTGCGGGTCTTCGCCACGCTCTACGTGCCGCGTGATATTCTCCAGCACCACAATCGCATCGTCCACCACCATACCAATGGCGATGGTCAACGAACAGAGCGAGATGATGTTAAGGGAAGAATCCGCGACACCGAGGTATATGAACGCCACGATAAGGGCAATAGGAATGGTGATACCGATGATGATGGTAGCACGCCATTTGCCGAGGAAGAAGAGCACGACAAGGATGACGAAGAGGAGCGCGTACATGACGGACTCTTCAAGCGAATTGATGGAATTCTGAATGGTATCCGATAGGTCGTAAATCTTCTCTATCTTCACATCCGAAGGAAGTTGTTTTTGAATCTTCGCCAGTTCCTCGCGCACTTCGCGGCAAATCTTCACGGTGTTGGCACCCGTCTGCTTGGCGATGATAAGTCGAACCGCCTCGCGACCGTTGGTCTTCTCGTCCAAAGAGAGGTCTTTAATGGTATCCCTTACGGTGGCGATGTCGCGGATGAAGACCTGTTGGCCTTGCGGCGTCATCGTTACCATCAGATCGGCGATCTCGGAAGACTCGATATACTCCGAACGCACCTGCATCTGGTACTGCTCCGTCGGCATCTTGATGGTACCGGACGAGAGGTTGAGGTTATTCGCCTGCACCACTTGTCCCACCTGCTCTATCGTCAGTCCGTAGGCGTCGAGTTTCTGCTGATCGATGTCGATATAGACATAACGGTCCGGCGCACCCGAGAGGGAGATATTTCCGATACCATCCACCTGGTTGAGTTGCGGAATGACCTCGTCATTCATGATTTTGTCCAAACCGGCGTAGGTCTCATCCGCCGTAATGGAGTACTGAGCGACCGGCATGGCGGAAGTCGAGAGTTTGAAAATCATCGGCGTGCCGCAGTTGTCGGGCAGGTTGGACTTTGTCATGTCGACGTACGAGCGCACATCGTTGACGGCCTCATCCATGTTCGCACCCCACTCAAGTTCCAGCATGACCATGGACATGTTATCCTTGGACTGCGAGGTGATATGCTTGAGGTGGTCCACGGAGGTCAGTGCGTTCTCCATGTACTTGGTGACGTTCGTCTCCATCTCACTGGCGGACGCTCCCGGATAGGTGGTCATCACCGTGATGTACGGCGGGTCCATCTGGGGGAACATGTCCACCGGCAGTTTGACGAAACTATAGATACCGATGACGATGACGGCGATGAAGATAAGCGCTGTCGTTACCGGTTTTTCTATCGCTGTTTTATAAATTGCCATAATATTTTAGCTGTTAGCTTTTAGCTATTAGCTATTGGCTTGCCTTGCGGTTAACAGCCAACGGCTAATGGCCAATGTTAATCTTCCACTACATTCAATTTCACGCCGTCCACGAGCTTGTGCTGACCGACGGTTACCAACTCTACGCCATCGACGATTTCGGGCGAGATGATTTCTATCTGCTGGTCGAAACGCTGTCCGAGTTCTACGGCTACACGTTTGGCGCGACCGTTCTCATTGACGAACACGTAGCGGTCATTGGCGCCGACAAGTTTCTCAACGGCTTGGTAGGGCGCAACAATCGTCTTTACCTTACCCAAACCGATGGTCGTCGTCACGTACATGCCCGGACGAAGCAGCCGCTTGGCGTTAGGAATGACAATCTTCACTTGGAACGTGTGACTCGACGCATCAATGCTGGGATATACCACTTCTACCGTAGCCGGAAAGACTTGGTCGGGGTAAATCTCCGAAGTCAGCGTGAGTTTCATGCCCTGCTTGAATTTCGGGAAGTAACTCTCGGGAATAGCAATGAGGGCTTTGAGTTTGTCTATCTGCGAAAGCACCATTATCGGCTGACCGCCGTACAACTCTCCGTCCTCGTAGTTCTTGGCGAGGATAGTACCGGCGAACGGAGCCTTGCAATAGGTATTGACTTGCAGGAACTCCAACTGCTCTTTGGTCGAGTTGTACTGCGTCTGTATCTGGTCGTATTGCTGCTGGGTAGCCGAACCTGTCCGGAGCAGCATCTCGATACGGTTCTTCTCTGTCTCGAGGTTGGCAAGCGAGATTTTGGTGGTCTTGTACTGTGTCTGGTCCATCGTCACCAGTGATTGGCCTTTGGCTACGTTATCGCCCACTTCGCAGAAGATGTGCTCTATCTTTCCGGTCAGAGAGGGCGCCACGTTAATGGTGAGATAGCCCTGCAGGTTACCCGAAACGGATATCTCACGTTCTATTTCCTGTTCGTGGAGCACTGTGGTGCGCACTTGTTCTACGCGCTCGGCCTGCTCCGTGGTCGTCGTCTTGCCGCACGCCGTCAATGCCAGCGCAGCAAGGGTGTAAATAAAAATTCGTTTCATCATATAATGTATTTAGTCTTTACTCTTTAAGCGAAGCGGTCTATATTCTTTCAGGCCGCAGCCGGTCTAATTGTTCAGGAACTCTTCCAGTTCCACTTGCGCGTTGATGAGCGTCAGTATCGCCTGCACGTAGCTCGACTGCGCGTTAATAAGGTCATTGGAAGCGTTGGTCAATTCGATGTTCGAACTTGCTCCGTAGCGGTATTTAGCGGTCGCAGAGGCGAAGACGCGTTGCGACACGTCGATATTCTCTTTCTCGTTGAGGTAGGTCTCGTAGGCGTTGGTGAGGTTGAAGCACAACTGGCGGTACTGAATCGCGAGGTTGTCGGTCGTCTCGGAGAGCGTGTTTTTCGCTTCTTCGAGTGCAATCTTCTTCTCTACCACGCCTGCGGCACGTTTGGCGGACGACCACAGCGGCATACGCACACTCACCTGCACCACGTTCGGAGGCGTCATACGCATGCCTCCGTCGCCGTAGTAATGCTGGTCGGTGAGGTTATACGCCAGACTGACGGTCGGTCCGTAAGCCCAACCCGCCATATGCACGTTGCGTTTCGCCAATTCCACCTGTTTCTTCAGCATCTGATAGCTGAGGTTGTTCTCGAGGACAAAGTTCTCGCCTAAGAGTTTAACCACGTTCTCCGGCGAGATGATGGCGTCAAGATTGTCCGTCAGCACCAGATTGGTCTCCACCGGCACATCCAACAGCACTTTGAGACTGTTGGTCGCCAACTCTATCGCACGCTGCTGGGCGTTGATGGAGTTCTTGAGGGCGTTCACACGCACACGTATCTGGTCCGCCTTCGTCTGCTCGGCGGCGCCGGCATCCACCGCATTCTGGGTGAAGGTCTCAATATCCTGAATATTCACCAAACTGGAATCCAAGAGGCTCGAGATACTCTGCAGCGCCAACACGGAGACATAACTGCCCCGCACGCTTCCGCGGAGTTGGATTTCTGACATCTCAAGCGACAGCTTCTTCATGTCGATGGCGATGTTGTTGAGTAACACGCCTACTATTCCTTGTCCGTTGATACCCACCGCAGCGGTAAGTCCCAACGCGCCCACGTTCGGCATGTTGATTTTGGCTTCCATACCACCCATGGACAGCGTAGCGCTGTAACCACAGTAGTTGCTGTAGGTATAACTTCCGTCCACTTGCGGCAACATGGAGGCTATTGTCTGCCATCGTGCCGCATACGCTTCCTGCACGGCGAGGGATGCGTTCTTCAGACTGCGGTTCTGCTTCACCGCAAAATCCTGTGCCTCCTGCAGGCTCAAACTGAGAACTGAAGGCTGATTGCTGACCGCTTTCGCCCCTCTCGTCGCCGCCATCACATGGTCTTCGGCCATCATTGTGGCGCTCATCATCAGCGCCGTCATTAAAAAGAATAGTTTTCTCATTATCGGTTAGTTAAAAAGTTTCAAACCTTCCTCGCTCAATACACCGCGCACGAACACATCCATCGCCGTGTGGGCGAGTTGGTGCATGTTATGATTATGCGCCTCGATAATCTCAAAGTCCCGAATGGCGTCGCTGTGAATCTTGGCGAACAGCACCGCCGTTAATTCTATATTAAGGTCCGCGCGCACGAGGCCCTGCGAAACGCCCAACTCAAGATAGCGCATGATATAGTCTTTCTGCGTCTCAAAGCATTTGAGTTGGAAATCCGCGAACTGACGAGGATAGTATTTCTTGAGGTCATAAACCAACTGCGGCACGCGGCGGACGTCGTTTTTCTCCGCCTCCTGGCGTTTGATAAACACTTTCACCAACTGACGGAAGTCCTGCAATCGGAACAAGTCGTCCATCTTGCCGGCTATATATGCGAGGTTGGCGTCCAGCAACTGGTCTATCAGCGCATCCTTCGAATCGAAATAGACGTAAAATGTCTTCTTCGACATCCCGAGTTCACGACAGATATCATCTATCGAAACGCTGCGTATTCCAAGGCGGAAGAATAGTTCGCCTGCCGTTTTGATAATATGTTGCCTCTGGTCTTCTGACATCTCAAAACAAAAACGGCCGCAAAGGTACTGCTTTTTTTTGACATATGCAAGTTTTTTGGAAACTTTTTTCACTTTTATAGTTTCCTTGTCAACTACAGATAGCAAAATAAAGGGAGACCGAAGCCTCCCTTTTATTCTTCAGTGAAAGATTTCCTTTCACCTTTCATTTTTCATTTTTCAACGAACTTGGTTGCCCAGCAGGTCGAACATCTTGTTGTCACGGATAACGTAAACAACACCGTCAACCATTACTTTCTGAGCCTTCTCACCGAGGGTGATGTTCTCGATGCCTTGCGGAGCACCAGCCATTACCAATTCAGCACCCTGTGCAATCTGATACGAATGCTTCGTCTCACCTTCGCTCTCATACGTGCTGTGCGCTAATCTACCGGTAACAAAAACATGGTCACCAGCCTGCAGTGCATTACCAACCTCAGCGGTACAATTTGCACGATAAGCCTGAATATTACCGTACGTAGAAGTCGGATCATCATTCAGCCAAACAGTAATGTTGCCATATTGCTCGCTGTACGCAGTCTTAATACTTGCTACATAGCAATCAACCACCAACTTTTCAGATTGAGTGTTTTCTGCAAGTTCTTGTGCACGCGCATAAGCCTCAGTTGCAGAAATTGTGTCAAGCGTAGGAACAGGAGCGCTTCCAAAGACAACCGTTACCTGCTCGATACGAGCCTGGCTGGGCAGTGCGTAGTTCCACTCGTTTGCATTAACAGCAACTTCAGTATCCAAGCCACCGTTGTAGGTCGAGTAGAATTGGAATACCAATTTACCGATTTGCTCCGGAGCCGTGATGGTAATGTTACCATTCTTGTAGCAACGAAGCGTTGCGTGCTCGTCATCGCTGTAAGCCTTGTCGCAAGTGAAAGTAACGCCTTCAACAGTAGCGGAAACTTCACTACCGGTGCTTGCTGTACCTTGGCCTGCGAAATCGCTACCGGAGATAACTACGTCAGCCATCATGCTACCTGCAAAGAGAACAGTTGCAAAAAGAGAAAAAATTTTCTTCATAATGTAAAAATTTAACGTTAAATGAATAATTGGGTTAATTATATGTTTTGAACATAATGTCGTGTTTATCCATATTCCGCCGCAAAGGTACAACATTTATTTCAAACGTGCAAATTTATTTGCTTTTTTTTGCAAAATTCTTAAAATACTTGCACATTTCAGAAAAAAGTCGTAATTTTGTGCCCGATTTAGAAAGTTTTTACGAGCATGGCAAAGTTATTAATCATTGATGATGAGCGTAGTATCCGTAATACTCTTCGCGAAATACTGATGGATGAGGAACACGAAGTGGATGTAGCGGAGAATGGCAAACAGGGATTGGAGATGGCGCAAGCAAAGACCTACGACCTTATTTTCTCCGATATCAAAATGCCGGAAATGGACGGAATGGAGCTGCTTTCGCAGCTAAAGAAGCCTACCCCCGACGCATCCTTGAAAGGAGGGGAGACAGACCCGATTGAGACGCCTATTATCATGATTTCCGGACACGGAGATATAGAAACAGCGGTACAGGCGCTTAAGCTCGGTGCATACGACTTCCTGCTCAAGCCCCTCGACCTCAACCGGATTCTCATCACTACCAAAAACGCCCTTGAGTCCAAATCGCTCAAGCAGGAGACGCGTCAGTTGCGTAAGAAAATCAGCGCAAAGGGTCCGCAGATGATTGGCGAGAGTGCCGCTATCCAACGCGTGCGCGAGATAATAGATAAGGTGGCGCCGACGGAAGCGCGTGTGCTCATCACCGGCCCGAACGGCACCGGAAAAGAAGTTGTGGCGCATCTCATCCATGAGAACTCCGCACGCGCTAACGGACCGATGGTGGAAGTCAACTGCGCCGCCATCCCGAGTGAGTTGATAGAGAGCGAGTTATTCGGCCACATGAAAGGTTCGTTCACCGGTGCCGTCAAGGACCGCGCGGGTAAGTTCGAACAGGCCGACGGAGGCACCCTTTTCCTCGATGAGATAGGCGACATGAGTCTTGCCGCGCAGACCAAAGTGCTGCGCGCGCTCCAAGAATCCGAGATAACACGCGTAGGTTCCGACAAAGCCATCAAAGTGAACGTGCGTGTACTCGCCGCCACCAACAAGAACCTCGCGGACGAGATTGCCAAAGGGAATTTCCGCGAAGACCTTTTCCACCGCCTCAACGTCATTCCTATTGCCGTGCCGGCACTCAAAGAGCGGCTTGAAGACATCCCGCTGTTAGTGGACTTCTTCGCCGCGCAGATTTGCGCCGAACAGGGTATTGCGACCAAGACTTTTGACAGCGGAGCCATCAAGGCTTTGCAAAGCAAAGAGTGGACCGGAAACATCCGCCAACTGCGTAACGTCGTCGAGCGACTCATCATCCTCGCCGGACCCAAAATCACCAAAGACGACGTCGATTTATACGCCTAATCCGCACCAAACCCGCTACAAACCCTTTGTTAACTGTAAACTGTAAATTGTGAATTGATCTTAACTTCGTTACATATTCTCAACTATCGCAACATCCGCGAAGCGAGTTTGGAGTTTTCGCCCAAACTCAACTGCCTCGTCGGACTCAACGGTCAGGGCAAGACCAACGTCCTTGACGCGATTTACCTGCTCTCGTTTACCAAGTCCGCCATGACCTCGCAAGACAGCCTTAACATCACGCACGGCGAAGAGATGGCGATGGTGCAGGGCACATATAATGATGGAATGAGCGCGACCAAGTCACTCAATGATGCAGCAGAGCTGCCTAATGATGGGAAATTTACAATTTCCTGTGGATTGAGAAGAGGCGTGAAGAAGCAGTTTCGCAAGGACAAGAAAGACTACCCGCGCCTGCTCGAACATATAGGACTGATCCCATTGGTCATGGTTTGTCCCGCCGACCACCAACTCATCGAAGAAGGTTCGGACGAACGGCGCCGATTCATGGACGTCGTCATCGGTCAGCGGAACCGCAAATACCTCGACTGCCTCGCCACCTATAACACGCTGCTCAAGCAACGCAACGCCCTCCTCAAACAACTTGCCGACGCCAATGCCGATACCAACGACCAACGACTAACGACGAACGACCTTCTCGAAGTTCTCGAATGGCAGATGGTCGAACCCGCAGAGTATATCTTCCACGCCCGCACCAAGTTTTTTGAGGAGTTCGAACCCTACTTCCAGGAGGTGTATAAGATGATTAAATCGGACAAATCGGACAAATCGGACAAATCGGACAAATCGGACAAATCGGACAAGTCGGACAAATCAGACAAGTCGGACGAATCGGACAAGTCAGACGAATCAGAGAAGCCGATGTTACGGTATGTTTCGCAGTTGCAGGACCGCGATTTACGCGAAGCGTACGCTCGGACACGGCAGCGCGACCTCATCCTCGGATGGACCTCGCAAGGCCCGCATAAAGACGACCTCGACATGCGCCTCGGCGACTATCCTCTCAAGCAGGTCGGCAGTCAGGGCCAGCAGCGCACTTTCGTCCTTGCGATGAAATTGGCACAGGCTTTGTACTTGGCTGATACAACAGGCGAAGCGCCGATACTTCTGCTCGATGATATCTTCGACCGCTTGGACAGCGAACGTGTCGAACGCATCGTAGCGATGGTGCAGGGCGAGCAGTTCGGACAGATATTCATCACCGACACCGACCGTCAGCACCTCACGGAAATCATACAACCCGGCCCCGACGCCAAAATATTCCATGTAGAAAATGGCACGATTGTTTAAAACATATTTAGTCTGTATTCTGTCAGCGATAGCGACCTGTAATCTGTCAGCCGAAGGCGGTCAGATGCCTTTCCGCGGGGCATGGATAGCTACGGTCGCCAACATCGACTGGCCGTCCAAAGAGGCAGTGGGTAACACTGAAGCACAACAAGCGGAGATGACCTTCATCCTTGATTCGCTGCAAGCTATCGGCATCAACGCCGTCATCTTCCAAGTGCGCCCTACCGCAGACGCACTCTATCGCAGTCCATACGAGCCCGTCTCTCACTGGCTGACCGGCAAACAAGGAAGTTGGGACAATTCACAATCTACAATTCACAATTCACAATTACCATATGACCCGCTTGATTTTACCATAAATGAGGCGCACGCACGAGGCATGGAGGTGCATGTCTGGCTTAATCCCTACCGCGTCAACCTTGCTTCGACAAGCACTTCCATCTTGGCGCCCGACCATATTTTCCGGCGCCACCCGGAGTGGTTCTGGAATTATAACAAACAATGGTATTTCGACCCGGGCAGAGACGAGACACGCGAATGGATTTGTACGATTGTGCAGGACCTTGTACAACGCTACGACATCCAAGCCATTCACATGGACGACTATTTCTATCCGTACCCGAGTGGCGGCAAACCCCTTCCGGACGAGGACACCTTCCGCAAACACCCGCGCGGCTTCGATAACATCGCCGACTGGCGGCGCAACAATGTCAATCTCGCTATTCAGGATATCCATCGCACCATCAAAGAGTGCAAGCCCGATGTGCAGTTCGGCATCTCGCCTTTCGGCGTCTGGCGAAACATCGCCCGCGATTCGACAGGTAGTGCCACTAAGGCCGGCATCACCAACTACGACGACCTCTACGCCGACATCCGTCTGTGGATAAAAAACGGCTGGATAGATTATGTCCTGCCGCAGCTCTATTGGGAGATTGGTAAACGCACCGCCGACTATGAGATTCTTGCACACTGGTGGGCAAATGAGGTGCGTGGCACCAACTGCCGTCTCTACATCGGGCTCGCACCCTACCGTCTCGAAAACCTCAAAGCCGATGCCAAAGCCAACGCCTGGAACACCGGCAATGAGATTAGCCGCCAGATGCGTCTCAACCGCACCATCCCCGAGATCACCGGCGAGTGCTTCTACTCCACGAAGCCTTTGTTGAAAAATCCCCGCCACGTGTGCGATTCCATAAAGAATTATTACAAATAATTTGCGGGTATCAAAATTATTGAATAGACAAGAAGTAAAAGAGCGGGCAATTAAAACTAACAAGCGAAGCAGCGGCGGCAGAGATGTCGCCGCTTTTTTATGTCGGATGTTATCCGACGATAATGGACGCTACTTATTGCATGGCGCTACATCCGCCTTGAGCTTCTTATGGGTGGGGCGGCACGGCCGCGAGACACTAAACCGCCTATGCGGCGAACCTCCATACAAGCAGGAGATGAGTGACCTGACACCGCGTCTTGATTCACTCCGAACCGAGTCCGAAAACCACGCACTTATGACGCACTTATGACCAACTAACCACGCACATATCACCAACTTATCACGCACTAATTCAGCGCGAAAAAATACCTCTTTTTTCGCGAACAAATACTATATTATATATTTATATATAATATACAATATTACATACATTTTTCATTTGCACATGTCAAAAAAAGCAGACAAACATTTGTCGTATCTTCGACCAACTACCCAAACGGGAACCCCTCGAAGCTACTATCGCATAGATTTGCGAATAACAAGCATTTCTCCACCAAAATATAAATAAATTTACATTTTATTGCCAAAATCCTTGTGTATTCAAAATATTTGTTGTACCTTTGCACCCGCAAAGGTTATCGAGAGGCTCGACAACCAGAAACACCGACAAGATTACAAACAAATTTTAACAAACAATATTTCCAACAAACATGATTTACTCGAAAGAAGTACAAGAAATGTGCGTTGTAGCCAAGGGTCCGAAGCACGGACCGGCACCGATTCCCGAAGAGGGCAAATGGGTGAAGGCTACTGAGATTAAGGACATCTCGGGTATGACGCACGGTATCGGCTGGTGTGCACCGCAACAGGGCACATGCAAGCTGAGTCTGAATGTAAAGAACGGTGTGATCGAAGAGGCTCTGGTTGAGACCATCGGTTGCTCGGGTATGACCCACTCGGCTGCCATGGCGGCAGAGATTCTGCCGGGCAAGACCATCCTCGAGGCGCTGAACACCGACCTCGTTTGCGACGCCATCAACACCGCAATGCGCGAGCTGTTCCTGCAGATCGTTTACGGTCGTACGCAGAGTGCGTTCTCGGAGGGCGGTCTGACTATCGGCGCAGGTCTGGAAGACCTCGGTAAGGGTCTGGTTAGCCAGTGCGGTACACTCTACTCGACCAAGGCTAAGGGCGTTCGTTACCTGCAGTTAACCGAAGGTTACATCACCAAGGAGTTCCTCGATGAGGATAACGAGGTTTGCGGTTACGAATATGTTCACATGGGCAAGTTCATGGACGCTGTCAAGAAAGGCGTTGACGCGAACGAGGCACTCAAGAGCGTTACCGGCACCTATGGTCGCACGACCAAGGAGCAAGGTGCAGTTAAATCAATTGATCCACGTAAAAACTAAGGAGGAAACGTTATGATTCGTGAAGTAAAATTTGAGTCGCAAGACCGCCGCGAGAAACAGATTCTCGCCGCTCTGAACGCGAATGGTATCGCTTCCATCGAGGAGGCAAATCAGATTTGCGAGCAATATGGCCTCGATCCGTATATGACGTGCGAGGAGACCCAGCGTAT
>Ga0310696_10000067_pt1 | contig 181071 bp, 222 predicted proteins | sample AusTroGonzalo_MG_4_FD_203885 | JGI IMG/M metagenome (GOLD analysis project Ga0310696, IMG submission 203885) | Bovine rumen microbial communities from tropical cattle in Woodstock, Queensland, Australia - Gonzalo_02 (v2) (version 2) | ecosystem: Host-associated > Mammals > Digestive system >...
TGAAGGAGCTCAAGCCGTGGGTCGACGCCACCTTCCGCACGAAGACCGACCGCGACAACACCGCGATGGCCGGCCTCTCCATGGGCGGCGTGAACACCTGGAACACCATCTTCCCGGACAACATGGACAAGTTCGCCTACATGGGCGGCTTCAGCGGCGCGGGCAACTTCTCCGGCCCCGGCGCGGCCCCCGGCGGAAATAATGACGTGAACACCATCTTCGGCGGCGTCTACAAGGACGCGGACGCCTTCAACGCGAAGATGAAACTCGTCTTCATCAGCGTCGGAGAGGCGGAAAAGACCAACCCCGTCCGCGAGACCTACCGCATCCTGAAGGATCACGGCATCAAGAACATGGTGTTCTACGAATCCCCCGACACCGATCACGAATGGCTCACCTGGCGCCGCAGCCTGCGCGAATTCGCGCCGCTCCTCTTCAAGTGACCTGATCTCTTCTTCGCAGATCTTTCGCACGGCATCCCGGCACACCCGGGGTGCCGTTTTTTGAGTTCATTCCCTCCTCGATCAGTACAGGGCCGGGAAGTACGCCCTCCCTTTGATAAAGGCGTGTTCCGCGCGCCTCGCGCCGCAACCGCGTCCTCAGGCGGAAAATGGCCGTTTTTACGCCCGGATCCCGCCCTGACGGCCGTACTTATTCTGAAAAAAGGGTGAAAATGCGCCAGCCGCTATTGAAAAAAGAGGAAATGGAGCTACATTATAAGAAAATCAATTCTCATGGAACCTGTTTGCAGGAGTCGCCCGTGGACTTCAACACCGACAATCTGCTTCAAAAAATAACGAACCCGCCCCTCGTGACGGAGAACGAGTCGTATCTGCTCAAATTCGCGGAAAATCGCGACGAGATCTTCGCGGCCCAGAGACTCCGCTACAGGGTGTTCAACTGCGAACAGAACCGCGGGCTTGATTCCGCCAACGACGCGCAGTTCGACAGCGATGAGTTCGACGAGGGCGCGGCCCACCTGATCGTCTTTGAAAAGGCCGGCGGACAGCCGATCGGCACGTATCGCGCAATCGGACAGCCGGGTCTCGCTCCGGAGAAGATGTATTCCGCCCGCGAGTACTATGTGAACGGCATCGAACCGTACCTGCCTCAGATCATCGAGGTGGGACGTTCCTGCGTGGACAAGGACTACCGCAACGGCGCGGTGGTGGCGTTCCTGTGGAGCGGCATGGCTGCCATCACATTGCGTTCCGGATGTCGTTACCTCTGCGGCTGCGTGAGCCTGGAGGACAGCAATCCGGCAGTCGCCTGGGCCGTTTACGAACATCTCCTCGGCAAAGGCCTGAGTTTCCCCGACGTCAACTTCAAACCGCGCGAAAAATTCACGTTCCCGCATCCTTCCGAGGCGGAGATCGGTGCTATTCTCAACGATCGCATGCGCATCCGCGAAGCCATGCCGCCCCTGTTGAAAGGCTATATCACGATCGGCGCCAAACTCCTCGGCGAACCGGCGTTCGACTACGAATTCGGCTCCATCGATCTCCCGGTCATGGTCGACATGTGGCGGCTTCCCGACCGCTATCACAAACACTTCTTCCCGAACATCACGTTCCCGGGAGACTGACCATGCGGACGCTTCGCAGGATTTACCGTCTCATCGCCCTTTTCCTGTGGGGCAGCTGGCACGGTATCTACTGTCTTCCCATCCGCTACCTCTACAAAAAGGACCACAGCATCAGCCGGATGGCGCTCCAGACAAAATACTGGGGCGGCGGCATCGTGAAAATCCTCGGCATCCGCACTGTCCTGCACGGAAACCCGGAGGAATACAAAAAGACCGGCGGCCTGGTCGTCGCAAACCACCAGAGTTACGTCGACATTTTCCTGCACGCGTCCGTTTTCGGGCTGCGCTTCACCCCGAAGAAGGAAATCAAGTCCTGGCCGGTCCTCGGCTGGTACACCGACATGACGCGCCCCATCTGGGTCGACCGCGATTCCAAACAGGCTTCCGGCGCTCTCATGGAGCAGTTCCGCGACACCCTGCGGAAAAAAGTCCCGCTCATCATCTATCCCGAGGGAACCACGTCCGACGGTCGTTCCGGCCTCAAGGAATTCAAGACCACGCCGTTCGAGACCGTCTGCGGCACCGACATCCCGATCCAGCCCATCATCTCGATCTACCGCCCGGCCGAGGGAGACATGCACCCCGCCTGGTACGGCGACGCCACGTTCATGCCGCACCTGTGGGCCCTGCTCGGCAACCGCCGGTCCGTCGCCGACGTCTACATCCTTCCGCTCATCTATCCCGAGGGGCGCAACCGGAAACAGCTTGCGAAAGCCGTCCGCGAAGCCATGCTGAAAGTCTATTGCGAGCACACCGGCTGGGTCCCGCCTGACCAAACCGCCGCACCCCAGGCAAAGGAGGCCGATCATGGACAACAGTCTGTCTGAAAAGATCTCGTCCGTCTGGTCGCTTGCGACAGGCCGTCCGCTGCCGTTCCTGCCGCCGCCCGCGGGGGTCCCGGAAGATTTCCCGGTCTATGTCCCGGTGGTCGGGCTCGTCGTCGGATGCCTCTGCTCCTTGACCTCATGGCTCGTCCTCTGGCTTTTCGGCACGCTCGCAGGCTCCGTTGTTTCCGGTATCCTGATCGCCCTTATGCTCGAGATCATCACCGCCTGGCGAGGATTCAACGGCGGGGCGCTTTTCCTCATGCGGCTCTTCCCGAAAACGGAGGAAGCCGCCCCGGACAACTTTATCGCCCAGCCGATGTTCTTCGGCGCAATCCTGTTCGCGGTCCGCGCCGTCATGATCGCGGCGATCGGACAGGCCGGCGGTGCCTTCTGGCTGATCGCGATCCTGCTCTGCGCCTATTTCGCGCGGGAGGAACTCAGCGCGGCGATCACGCCCGGCGGCAGTGAGCTGATCCGGACGTCCGGCCGGGAACGCATGAGAGGCGGCGTGACCGGATGCATGCTGATCTTTCTTTTCATGCTCGCCAGCCGCCGCATCTGGGGTCCCGCCGCAATGTTCCTGCTGACCTGGCTGATCTCCTGGTATCTGGTCCGCCGCACGGAAAACGAAACGCTTCCGTTCGACCGGAAGGCGTTCGATACGGCGGCTTACCTGATCGAGACCGTGCTTCTGGTCCTGACCGTGATTTTCATCCACCGCTGAATCCGGTTTTTGGGAACATTCCCGCTTCGGCCTCGAATGCGCCGATGTTTCTTCGTCCTGCCTCGAATGTGCCTTGGCTTCCATTGTCCCCCTCCTGCCCCGGCTCATTCCTCCGCAAAAACGGCGTACGGCATCTTTCCCGCTTGATTTTTGGAAAGGAAAGATTATATTATTTAGTCCCGCTCCGCACGGCGGAATCGGTTTTCCGCATGCCGTGCCGCCTCCCTCATGCACGGCCGGCAGAAAATCCGGCAGGATGTCCGCTGTTTCCCCGGCTCCTTTGAGGCGGAACGGGACATCCCGGCGAGGTTGCGCCGCCCGGCGCCCGATATACACGGGACATGACTGCACACGTTTTTTCGTGGATCCTTAGCTCAGTGGTTAGAGCGGAGGTCTCATAAACCTTTGGTCGCTGGTTCGAACCCGGCAGGATCCACCATTTTTATGCCCTGATTATCAATGAACTTGAACTTAAACAACCCAACTTCCGCATTCCCTTCTTTTCCGTCATTTTGTGCCATTTTTCGACTGTTTTACCCGTCGTAAGGCTATGTTAAGGCTATGTTGTTTTGTTGAGGCGGACTAAGCTCAGAAAAAAGTATGCAAAAACGGGCCTGACGCCTCTCATGGCGTAAATCTACCCAGCTTTTATGGCTTTGCTCTAACTGTTTGAGGTGGGCAGGACAGTATGCGTGTCAGCTGCCGAGGCATCCAATCGGGACGATATACACGCCGTCTTTCCTGCGGTATGCGTAATCCCCGACGCCGGTCAGCACCATCAGGAACGATGGCTGCTTCATCTTGCCCGTGTCGATAATCCCGGACAGAGCCAGCAGATTGTCCACGCCATCGGAAATCAGCTTCTCCCCGCCAAGTTTGATCTCGATCAGCCCGTAGGAGCCGTTGCGCAGATGAACGACGGCATCGCATTCCAGCCCGGACTTGTCGCGGTAGTGATAGACTTGACCGTCCAAGGCTTCGGCGAACACGCGCAAATCCCGCACACAAAGCGTCTCGAACAGCAGACCAAACGTTTTCATGTCGTCGATCAGGTCGTTCGGACCGAGCCCAAGCGCGGCGGTTGCTATGGACGGATCGGTGAAATACCGGGTATCCGATGTCCTGATTGCCGTCCTGGAGCGCAGATTCGGATTCCAGGCAGGCATATCCTCAATGACGAAGATTTTCTTCAGCGCGGCATGGTAGGCCGACACGGTGTCGTATTCCGGCGAGGTGCTTTCGTTCGCTTTCATATCTTCGCAGATGACCGAGACGGCTGTCTGCGTCCCCTGATGCCGAGCATAGGACCGCATCAGACGCTTTGCATATTCCGGGTTGCGCAGAACCCCCTCGACACGGGAGATATCCGTGTTTACCACGGCATCGAAATAATCAAAAGCCTGATCCAGAGCGGTCTTGGCAGACATGGATGTTGCACGAGGCCAGCCGCCGCGGCAGGTCAGGAATGCCAGTTGCTGCAGGTCCAGCTTGCTTGCGCCGGATACGTCTTCCGGGGCGAAAAACAGTTTTTTCAAGCTGATTTCGCCGTTGGAGTCTCCTGATTCGAACAGGCTCATCGGACGCATCTTCAGCCAGGCGAAACGGCCAGTACCGCTATGGCGGACTTTATCGAGCGACGGCGGGACAGCGGAGCCGGTCAGAATGAATTGTCCAAGCTCTTCCCTGTGATCCACCTCGAAACGAACGGCATCCCAAAGCTGCGGAGCGATTTGCCATTCATCCAGCAGTCTCGGCGTGTCGCCATGAAGCAGCTGTTTCGGGGAAAGCTCGGCCATTGCGAGGTTTTGCCCGACTTTCTCCGGGTCGTCCATGTAGAGAATGCTCTTGGCGACCTGTTCGGCGGTCGTTGTCTTGCCGCACCATTTGGCGCCCTCGATCAGGACGGCACCCTTGCCTTCCAGTTTCCGGGCGAGAATCGCATCCACGACACGAGGCTTGTATTGTTTCATCAGACGTCAGGCTCCTCTGTTGATTTATCCGATCAATACTATAGCATCAAAATCGTTTTTGTCAAGCACGAATTCGGCAAGTTGGCGCGTTTTCATTCGGCAAGTTGGCGCATTTTTATTCGGCAAGTTGGCGCATTTTTATTCGGCAAGTTGGTGCGTTTTCATTCGGCAAGTTGGCGCGTTTTCATTCGGCAAGTTGGCATCCATCTGTGGCAATCAGTCGGGGATGGATTCAGCTTCTGGCATATAGCCGCCTGACAACAGGACCATGCAGCGACACGACAGTTGGAGTCATCGACAGACTGGCAGCGAATCCAGCGGAGGCGTTTTAAGGACGGGTAGGTACGTGATCCGCCCATCTGAGCGTCCTCCGCTGTGTTGTCCATCGGAACGGGCTTCTACCCCCGTTAAAAACGATTTCCCTATCAAGCGGATGCCCGGCATGGATGATAACGCTGGCAGATATGTTTTCGGAGGCCGGAGGCGGTCGGCATGTGAGGTGGAATTTCTGGGGTTGGAGAGGTGGAATTTCTCTACCTGTGGTGTAAGGCTGCTTGTGTATGACGACGAGACAGACGTGGTCTATATCTTCCCGATGCTCCGATGCGCAGGAAGCCCCTGAAAACGGCACCTAACGGCCCGCCCCTTCCAGATTCCCGTCTAAGCCGTCAACTGCGACGAGAGAGGCGTTCCCGATGATCCATCGGTTGATGTCGCGTCATTATGCCGGGCATGAGGCCATGCCATCCCCATCTTACCACAAAACTGTGTTAAAAATTCAGCCTCGCGTAAGCTTAATTAAACGCTCACGCACGCTCGCGATGGTGGATTACGGGGTCGGAACAACACTCATAACACACAGCTGTCCCACTGGGCTCACTTGCGTTCGCCCACCGGGGATTGAAAACCCCTTGACTCTTTCTTTGTTCATTTCTTTCTCATTACATTCGTAAGAAATGATCTAAAGTAAGAATCAGGGGCTCCACTCCCCTGTGGGAACCCTAGAGACCCTAGCGGGAAGCCGAGTAGGGTGATTGTTGCGCCCCCGCAACCCAGAAACTGTTCGTTTCTGGTTTAATTTGCATCAGTTGTAAACTCAACACTCAGAACAACTTAGAAAGGAAAACCATAAATTGGCACAGAAATTAACAGAAAAATTCCTGTTCCTTGCAGACTTTCATGTGAAAGCAAGAACATGGACAAACAACACTCAAGTGAGGGGAGACGCTTATGCAGCCATGCAGAAGATCGGGGATCTCGCAGAGGAAAACGGTCTTGATACTTTGGTGATCGGAGGAGATTTCTTCGATTCCAACAGGCCGACCCCGGATGATCTTGTGCAGACCGTGGATTTCCTGTCCAGATTCAAGCAGGTCTATTACATCCGTGGCAATCATGACTCGTGCGATCCCAGCTATCTGGAAAGCGTATCCAGGATCCTCGGCGTAAACAACTTCGTCACCCAGTTGAACGGCCAGTTCGTACAGCTGGCGAACAACGGCTACTTGACCGGCATTTCATGGATGCCGTCCAAGGAAGAGTACAAGCACGCCGTGCAGTCAACGCTGGCGTATTTCAAGAACGAGTATCCAGGGAAAACACTGTATCTTGTGCTGCACACTTCTTTCCAGCATCTGCTGGCTTTCGAAGGTGCGTACACTTTCGATACATCGGAGGTTGCGCAGTGGTGCAAAGACATGGACGTGGTGCTCCTTGTCGGAGACGTTCACGTCAGAGACACCAGGCAGGTCGCCGTCTATCCGAATCCGAATAATACCACGGGTGTATTGGATAATCTGGGTGAGCTCATATTCCATAGCCCAGGTTCCGTGTACCCGCTCCAGTTCAACGACACAGAAACCGTGAAATCCGTCTCAGCGGTGTATACTGGTGCCGATCAGCGCATTCTGCGGATTGTACCATTGCAGGTGGAGGTCCGGAAGTACGCTACCTGGCATTACACCGAGGTCGGATCGCTGAAGGAGTACCTGACAGGCTGTGCGGATCTTCATCGTGCAGCGAAAGAGAAAGGTCTGGTGACTCTGCCGACATACATCCGTATTGTGGTGGACACCGGAGTGGAGCCTCCTCATATCATCCCGTCCGATTATCCGGAGCTGGTCATCCAGATCCAGACGGAAGCGGACGAGTTCGACCCAGGTCATGCCGTTGATACCGCAGACGGGACATACACGCTGGAACAGGCGATCAACGATGAGTTCCCGGATCCCGATGTTGCGGAAATCGCAAATCAGCTGGTGAAGTCTCCAGATCCTGCCGGAGACCTTCAGCAATACCTTGAACTTTGGCAGGTGGAAAGGACAACGATGTAATGAAGATCGACGAAATCCAAGTAGGTGGAGACTATTACGGCTGGGAATGCACCACGAACAGTGGCTTCAGACTGCTCCACTTTGCTATCAGGTTCAAACACAGATGGACCTGTGGCGGAATTGGCTATGAAGTCCGTAAGTGGGGTGATCATGAGCTTGGTGACTGGTCCGGCTACCCGGACAACCTGTACAAGTCGATCAACGATGCACTGAGCGATCTGCAGAAGAAGGTGCAGGAACTCGTGGATTCCAGGAAGCCTCAAAAGTCCAAGGTGGAGATCGTGAAATGCTCCTCCCCCTATATCTGCTGTGACACATGTCTCAGGCTTGTCTCGAATCATGAATATGGAGATTGGTGTGAATCACATCAGGTAGCTATCTACAAACCCAAGGAAAGTATCTGTAAGGGTGCTGCCGAGTATAAATGCTTCGATGTGCGAATTAACGAACTCGTGCATGGTTCCAGCAAGACAAAGGAGGAAGCTAAGTAATGTGTAACGAAAACGAGATCCAGGATGGTCCGTACACCGTGCGACAGCTGATCGAAGCACTGCAGAAGTGCAAGAACCAGGACGCGCCAGTGAACGTGTATTTACTGGATTCCACAGACAGCTGCGACTATGTGGCTACCGGGCGCTATCCAGTTACGTTCGTGGACGACAATTTCCAGAACCATTGCATGGTGGATCTGAATGTGTCTGCGGAATGGTTGGGACTCAGAACACACGAAAGGAGAAAGGAACAAGATGCTTGTACTGAAAACAATTGAAATGGTCAACATCTGCCAGTTCGACCATCAGCTTATCCCGTTCGACACGGGTCTGTCCGCAGTTTGCGGCCGCAACGGCTCAGGTAAGAGCACGTTGCTCAGGGCGCTTGCCTACGGTCTGACCGGTATGGTCGACGGGTCCTGGGGTACGCAGAAGGACCTGCAGAAGGACGGCGCCGGTATTCCGGGCTATGTGGAAGTGACGCTGGATAACATGGCAGACAACAGTCAGATCACGATCCGCCGGTATGCAATCGGTGGCGCCAAGTGCCCTGACAGGATCACGCATTCGGCTCCGGGCAAGGATACCAACGAGGTACTGCGCAGGAGCAATGTGGACGCCTACCTGTCGAATCTGTACGGTATCCCGTGCCGGCTGCTGTTCCAGCTGTTCTGGCTGCGGCAGTCGAACATCGACATGCTGCTCACCAGTACGTCCGCTGATGTGAACTCGTTCCTGCAGGAAGTGTTCGATATGCGGAACCTGGAAGTGGTTCGTGACAAGATCAAGAAGGCGCTCGATACGGTGGCCACCGGTTTCGGTGGTACGCAACAGGAGATCGCCGAGCTGGATGCTGAGCTGTCAACGATGCCGAGCGAGGAGTACATCGCGGAAGGTCTCAAGGAAGCAGAGGAACAGCTTGCAGACAGCGACAAGGAGCGGGCGTACTTTCTGGCGAAGTATGGAGACCTCACCGACATGGATAAAGTCGCCAAGAAGGTGGCCTCCATGCGATCTGACGTGCACCAACAGCAGAAGATGCTGTCTGATGCGGATCATGTGCTGTCATCGTTCCAGGAGCCCCCGGATTTGCCGGGAACGCATTCCACGCGGCAGGAGATGGTCGATGGTATCTCGCATGCTGATGAGAAGATTCGAAAGGCTCATCTGGAACAGGTGCGCTTGGAGAATCTTATCAAGAACAGCAAGCTCAACAAAGAACGGACAGAGGAGGCTCTGGAAGCTGCGAAGGAGAAACTCAAATGCCCGGACAAGTGTGAGCTCTGCGGCGGAGAGATCCACGACCAGCAAGCCTATATGAGGAGCCAGTGCCTGATGCTTACTGGGTGTGAGTCCCTGGATGAGTACCAGACGAAGCAGGAAGGGACAATACTGGCGCATGAAGAGGCAATCGACAGGAATGAGAAGGAGCTTCATGAACTTTCTGAGAATGTTGCTCTTCTTGACAAGTCGAAACACTTGCTGGAATCAGAGCTTCAGCGGCTCGACGACTACATCCTGTACAAGGACAAATTGGCAGTGAAAAAAGCAAGCGAAGCAGCACTTGCACAGATGCAGCCGGAGCTTGAAAAACTGGAGAAGCTGCTGGAGAAATCGGATGAAATCCGGTGTCTTCGGAACAAGCTGCAGTGGACAAACAAGGATCTGCACAGAACGGTTGACAAGCTGAAAGCTGAGGCAGCCCGTCTCCAGGAACGCCGGCGCAATCTGACCGAGAACATCGAGAAGCTGCAGAAGCGCCTGGAGAAGGAAAAGGTCAACCGGGAGGCTCGCGGTGTCCTGACCGAGCTGCGCGATGGTTTATCCGCCAACAGAGTGCAGGCACGGTATCTCCTGTCGAAGATCAAGGAGATCAACCGGCAGCTGGAGCACTTCATGCAGTTCACCGGCATGTCGTTCAGCCTGTATCTGAAGGACGACACCCATACGTTTGCCTTCAGCAATCCTGACGGGTTCGAGCATCCGACGGCACACTTGTCCGGTGCCCAGAAGAACATGTCTGCGGTCGCTCTGCAGATGGCGCTGTTCAATGTTATCCATCCGAACATCAACCTGTTCCTCATTGACGAGCCTTCCGAGGCGCTGGATGACGGGAACAAGGTCGTGATGGCAGAGATGTTCCGGCGCATGAACAACATGCTGTCCGCGATGAACGGGACCATGCTGATTGTCTCCAGAGACGAGAAGATGGTTGAGTCCTGCGAGACGGTGATCACGGTTGGTGCGTCATGAGAGTGATTCTGACGTACAATGTCATCACAATCGAAGACGCTCCATTGTGGATTGACAGTGTCGGCCGGTATAAGCTGCGTGTCCGGAAAACTCCGCAGGAGATGAAGGAAGAGCGCGAGCGAAAGAAGCGGTATGGGAATACCTCAAAGGTCGTTCCATATCATTTTGAAGAAAAGACGGTTATGGAGAGGGATCCGGATAATCCGGGTACTTTATACTTCATGGCCGGATTGTGGCCGCGCATCAAAGGCTATCTCGATGACCGCAATGTTCAGTACACCATTGAAGATCAGAGAGACCCTGCGAAGAAACCGCCCCTTGACCTCAGCAGGCTTGGGGATGTGGAGTTCAGAGAGAATCAGGATGTCGCAGTAGCGCTCATTGCCACCAGCGACTGTGGTATCATCAACACGCCAACTGGTTTTGGTAAGTGTCATCATCCAGATACTCCCATTATCATGTATGATGGAAGCATTAAGAAGGCCAAGGACATAGAAGTGGGTGAACTTCTTATGGGCGATGACAGTACTCCTCGGTGTGTCTTATCCACTGTTACGGGTAAGGGACCGTTGTATCGTTATAAACCCGTACATGGAAGTGAATATATATTCAACGGCGATCATAAGCTGTCTGTAGTACATTGTGCTTCAGGTGATAGTGTTATGATTTCAGGTAAACGATACAGGAAAGGAGATATTCTTGATATTTCTGTGAAGGATTGGCTCGCGCTTCCAAAGTGGAAACAAGCATGCTTCAAGGGATATCGGGTAGGTGTCGATTTTCCAGAACGGCCTTTACCAGATCTGGACCCATATTTTGTGGGTGTATATCTTGGTGATGGTACCGAAAGTTTCGCGCAGATAACAACACCAGACATGGAGATTCTGGACTATTGCGCAAATTATGTTAGAAGTATCGGATGGTCGTGCAGACTGGAGAGACCACTAAACAAGTGTGTGTATCTCCGTATCTATGAACCAAATATACATAGGAGGAAAACTAAAGCGCCAATTTGTAGCATACGGCAAGCGTGTGGAATGAAACTTGGTAGTCGTGGTAAATCTATTCCTGATGAGTACAAGTTTGGTTCCAGTGAAACTCGTCTGCAGCTTCTTGCAGGTCTATTAGACACAGATGGTTATTTGGCAGGTACATCGACATTCGAGATATCTACTAAGTGGCCGAAACTGGCAGATGATATTGCTTTCGTTGCAAGATCCCTTGGCTTTGAAGTACGAGATCAGCTGCACACAAACAAGTGTCAGACCGGGTTTGTCGGTGTGTATCACAGAATGACTATTTTGGGTCATACTGAACGTATTCCAACAAAGGTCCCAAGAAAACAGGCGAAGGGCTGGGAAGTAGAGAAGCGTGATCCGACACATACTGGCTTTGAGATAGAATATGCGGGTGACGGTGATTTCTGTGGATTTTCGGTAGACGGTAATCACAGATATCTTCTTGGTGATTTTACCGTTACTCACAATTCATTTATCATCAGTGTACTCTGTAAACTGCTTCCGACCTTGCGTATCGTGGTTACGACCAGTTCCACTTCTGTAGTAGAGACTAACTACGAGTATATAAGCAAGAGTATACCAGGTGAGGTTGGTTGTCTTACTGGAAAGAGGGACACAACGAAAGGAAAACGTGTAATTGTTACAACGTTAAAGTCCTTAGCGAAGATCCCGTCGGAGAATGTAGATCTTGTCATCGCGGACGAGTGCCATGATATTGGGGATACACAGGCCGCAGAAACAATCTCGCAGTTCTATTTCGCCAGGAAGTTCGGGTTCTCCGCGTCGCCGGTTCGAACGGATGGTTCTGCCATCGTGATGGAATCCCTATTCGGTCCTGTAATTCTGAACATGTCTTACAACGAAGCTGTAGAGGCCGGCATGGTGACGCCTATGAAATACGTCATGCTGCCTTGTTCCAGTGGCCCGGAGTTTCTCCGCGCCAACAAGGATCTGGCTGATGTTGTCATGAAGCGCTACTCATACTGGTGTAACAAGTACAGGAACAGAGTCATTGCGAACTTCATGTATGACCTCAAGAAAGTATCGGATGCGCAGGTTCTTATCATGGTTGCTACGCTACACCATGCATTGGAGCTGAAAGTGATGATGCCGTGGCTTGTCGTGGCGTATTACGGAAACGCAGACATGGAGGACCTGCGAAAAAGATTTCCGAAATCGAAGTATCCGAATCTTGACCTGGATAAAGTCAGGATGACACCGAAACAGCTGGACATCACCAGGAATGCTTTTGCAAAAGGTACACTTCGTTGGGTTGTAAGTACTTACGTGTTCCGGCAGGGTGTCAATTTCAAGCATCTGCGTGTTCTGGTTCGTGCCGACGGTACCACTACAGAAGTCGCAGGTATCCAGATTCCTGGCCGCCTGTCCCGTCTCGACGAGGGCAAGGACTGCGCCTATCTGGTGGATCTCAACGATACCTTTTCTGATTGGGCTGCCAACCGATCACAGGCAAGAGCTAAGTTATATCAGGAACAAGGTTGGAAGGAAGTCACAAGAGAGGAGCTTCTGAATGATCTCAGAACAAAGCCTGACGACGAACCTGACGACGCTCCTGGGAGGGCCTCCGCAGAGGCTGGATATCCAGAGTCTGTCGACGAGGTTGAATGAGGCTTCATCCGAATACGCTATAGAGCTGTCGTCCTATGGCTATATCATGCATGTCATCGAGAAATACGGCATGCAGGGCGTATACAAGGGGATGCTTGGCACCAAGGATTCCATCAGCAGCTATGTCACGGAAGCCCGCAATTACAGGGATTCCATGATGGAGCTGCTGGTGAATGCGAGTTCCTATGCCAAGAACGTCTTCTCCCAGGTCACAGATCCTGATATCTGCATGAAGCGCCTGGAGGAGATGTCATTCCCGTATGTCCTGTATGTCCTGTTCTGCGGGCTTGGGCAGCCGGAGCAGGTCGAGCAGTTCAGGGAGGAAGCGGAGGAACATTTCCGCCGGTATCCAAGTACTGCCGACAAGCTGACACCGAAGTTCAGAAACGTAGTAGAGGAGTTCTTGTCACATGAAAGTGCTGAATAAACAAGAGCTCACCATTCTCGCCATCCTGTCGTATCCGAAGGTAGCGAGGAATGCCACGGAGATGCTCCGGTCGCACATCAACCTGTTCTCCAGCGTGCAGTCTCCTCATGTCGACCTGATGTGGAAGGAATACCTGAAGCTCAGGAAGAAGCACATCGGCAAGCGCCTCAGCAAGGCTATCGTGAAGGCGGAACTGGCAGAGCGTATCCAGGAAAACGAGGATATGCCGCCGGAGCTGATCGAGCGGTGTGATTACATCCTGGAGAAGTTCAGCAAAGGTGAAGATGTCCCGTCCATTGAGGAGAGCAACGAACTGCTCCAGACGATGGTCAAGGGTGACGTCAACCGGAAGCTGTCCCGGCAGATCAGCAATGACGCCGACATCCAGGAAATGATGCGCACTATGAACAGTGCGTCCGACGCGCTCTCTGAGTTGGAATCCGTCCAGAAGGATGACAACAAGTTTGTCTATTCTCCCTTCCAGGAGATTGATAAATTGGCCTTGCATACTACAAGGCTACCTACAGGGATCAACTGGATGGACGAGATCACCAGTGGTGGCGGACGCGGCGGCGAGCTGTGGTTGTTCCTTGGCGGATCAGGCGGTGGCAAAACCGTCACGGCCGTTCAGTATTCCTGCTGTCAGGCACTGATGGGAAACACCACAGTGTGGGCGACTTACGAACAGTCACTGGAAGGTGACATCTCCGAGCGAATCATCTCGTATGTCACAGACGAGAGCCTGGACAAGATCCGGGATATCGGCTTCAACAATCTGCCGGATGACATCCAGAGAAAATTCTGGGCATCTGTCGCCGGCACGAATGACAAGCTGGTCGTCCTGGATATGACGAAGATGAAGCGAGAACAGGAGGCCGACCCGCAGGACTACGGAGGGATTTATTCCATCTGGAAGCAAGTCAAGAAGCTGAAGGAGGAAGGCAAGCAGGTACGCACGGTTCTGGTCGACTGGATCGGCGCCATGATGCTTCGTGTTGCGGCAAATACAGGGAAGGATCTGTCCAACGGATTCCGGTTCCTGGCACAGCATGAGATTGACGTAGCACGAGACATGGTGAAGAAGGAGAACATCCAGGTGATCTTCTTCCATCAGATCGACTCCAAGACTGCGGCCATGCGCCCGACATTCTGCCCCGGTATGACATGTGCCAAAGACATGCACGACATGTCCAATTACATGGACATCGTGATCACACTTGGCAGACGTGATACGAATAACGTCTGCTGGATCAGTTCCGCGAAATCCAGACGCGGGGCTCCTATTTCAAGAACCATTCAACTCATTGGAGAAAAGTCGCGTTTTGTGACCGCAAAGGGCTGGATTCCGAATCGCGATGGAAACTTCTACAAACCCAGTGATGACTACCAGCCGGACGAGCCACAAAGCTCTGGGCCGGCGGCAAATGCAGCTTTTTCCAGAGAAATTGATTAAAAAGTTGAAAATTTCTTGAAAAACAGTTTGACATTCGGTAAAACCATGCTAAATTGGTGGTAGGGGCTAAATGCTCCAGCCGTAAAACGAATCAGCAACCGGAGAAGCCGAATGCAAAGAACAGTTTTCAAAGAGCTGTGTATCTGTATCCGAAAGGCTTGGACTCCGAAGGATGGCGTGATCATTCGCCTCCTTCGTGGGTCGGAGCACGAGCGGGAGTTGCTGCTGTGTGTCGGGGGACACAGGAACCCGGCTATCTGCGCAAGGTACTGCGTCGTATGGGACGGAGACTCGAAGATCTATGATGGCGAAATTCAGTCGGATGAGCTTCAGCATATTCTGACGGAGAACAAGATCTGTTTCGCCGAGATTACCAATGCCCGCCTCATGGAGCATAACAGACACGGAGTGTACAAGTGCATGAAATGTCCGAAAGGGTGCACTCGTGCCTGCATGCTTCGCACCGCGAGAAAAGTCGAAGTACTCGGAGGAGTTGAGCTGGCGTTTGCATGAAGTTCGGGTAAAAAACCCGAAGGATTGCCAATGCTCAACCAGAAACTCTATGACTGCTTGCTGTCCATGTTTGGCGAAGTCGTTGTCGTCAACGAAGGGCAGCAGGCAGACATCTCGGTCGACCCGCGCAGGGTCGGCAAATGGAAGATCGAGGACAAGAGCGATCACGGCGAGCAGTATGCCGTAAATTGTCCGTTCTGTCCTGATCATGATACGAACCATCACCTGTACATTTCCTACTTGTCATTTGCTGTGCCGGTCATCGACGGCATACAGATGCAGATGGGCAAGTTGCGTGCACAGTGTTTTCGTCACGGTTGCCTGAAGAACAAGGACAATCGTGACACTCTCAGGCGCCGCATCGGACTCAAGATGGCGGCTATGTCTCCGGATGGGAATTCCTGGGCATCCATTGCACAAGGCGACGACACCAGTGAGCCGGAGAATAAGCTCAATGTATCTACGGAACTCACGTTGGAGGGTCTTCGTACCTGGGTGCCGGATTATGAGCCGGTGACAGAGAATGCACCCGAAGAGGTGCTTATGTACCTGGACAGCCGGCGTATCACCTGGGATGATATCCAGTGGCTCTACATCGGATGGGGTCCTGTGATGTCACCGGTCAGCAAGAAGTATCTCAACAACGGTAACATGTGGATTATCTTCCCGATTATCAATAACGGGAAGCTCGTAGGCGTGCAGGCGCGATGCCTCCCTCAGTATCTGAAGGAAGATGGCATCAAGTATTGGACGCATCCAGGTTGCCGCAAGCGCACGGTTCTGTTTAATTTGGACAATGCGAGAGATACCGGCGTGGCCGTGGTCTGTGAAGGCGTATTCGACGTTGCCTCCGTAGGCAAGCCAGGAGTATGTCTGTTCGGTCACACGCCATCTAAGGTGCAGATGACGATGCTTTCCACGTTCCGCCAGGGAGTTATCTGGCTCCCGGATACGGATCTTGATTGCATCAAGGAAGCCAAGGTCTACGCGGACCGCCTGAATCTATCTGGAGCGTTCCCATTGGGAGCGCATGTCGTGAAACTTCCAGCCAAGGATGCCGGTGAGATGACACGGGCTGACATCTGGAAGGAAATCTTGAACCAGGTGCCGCAGAACATGGGAGAGTATCTCATGGAGAAAGTGGTGCCGCAACTGGGAGAATAAATGCAAATTCTCGGTAAGACCCAGGTCATGCTTCGAAATGATGATATCAAGAAGAGGTGGTGGTCTGGAGAAGTGGAGGTGCGCCTATGGGAAACCGGAGATCCGTTTCCGACGTTGGGCAGTTCGGTAGGCATCGACACAGAGACGGAGCTTATCACGGACACAGTGAAGGATCCGCCGCTGGTTGTCTACGGCTGCTTCGACCCGGCAAGTTCGATTTGCTGGATTGCTTATTGGGATGAGGCGCTGCCGTTGATGCAGTATGTCAGTACGACAAGCACGCGGCAGTATTACTTCAACGTCGGCTTCGATGAGATGGTCATCGACAACGAGGACCCGGACGAGACCCTGATGGGAGCCGTGGATGCCGGTCGTGTGAGAGACATGCAGATCCGGTACCATTTGTGGTTGCTGGCGACGGCCGGTGATATTCCTAAGACCGGCCACGGTAAGCTGTATGAAGTGGCGAAGAGGATGCTGGATGTCGAGCTTGATAAAGGCGCGGCAGATGATCCGGAATCTCATCGCCTGACATTCCGTCGATACAACGAAGACGGTACGATCTACAGGATGACTGAAAAGCAGGCGATCTACCTTGCATGGGACTGTATCTCTACCTGGGGTCTTTCCCAGGCGGTGCCTGAGCAGCCGACGGAGGTCCAGCACACTAAGGGTATGATCGTGCTCGCTCATATCGCGAGAAACGGTCTGCAAATCGATCCGATGGTATTTGACCATGTAGAACGCCAGCTGGTAGAGCACATGGAAGAAGCACGGGAACGCCTGATGTCATTCGGGTTCCCGGATCCTGAGAAGCGGAATGACAGTACCGAACCGCAGGAAACGCTGTTCAAGACGTCAGTACAGCAGTTCTGCGAGGTGACTGGTCAGGACTTCAACATGGAATACCTGACATGCTCGAAGGACCGTATGAGATTCCTGCTGACGTTTGTCTACAACTACAGAAGCAGTACGGAAGCGAGCGATCTGGAGACACTCGCGCAGCTCGTCCCGTATGTCCTGAGTGCAAAGACACCGGATAAGGATCTGTCACTGACCAAGAAGATCAAGGAGATGTGGAATGTTGTGCTGGAGGAGTACGAACTTCTGGCCTTTGATTCTAACAAACGCAAGATCGTTCCAGTGGCATATCTCGGTGCGTTCATCGAAGACCTGGTGCGACAGTGGAGGCTGCCTGAATTTTCCACCTCAGGTGTAAATTTCGAGGAGGCCATAGATGCCGCTGGTCGGTACATGGATGACCATCCGTGGCTGATGGAGAACAAGTCCGATAAGATCGGCCCGAAAAAGTTCTTCCAGAACCATGTGGCCGGGATCATGAAGCAGTACCCGCAGCTGGAGCTGCCGCTCACGAAGAAGGCCAAGCAGGTGAAGCTCGCCAAGGATGATATGTGGCGGTTGAAAGACCTCGGAATCGAGGATGATTTCCTGACTGCATATACCGAGTACGGTCATCTGAGGAAGTACAAAAGCACCTACATCAACCGGGAGTACACGGCCAGTGATGGGAGGGTGCATCCGTTCCTAAAAAATGTCGTTCGTACAGGCCGGACGGCGGCAAGCGCACCGAACGTTTAACTTAAACATAGTTTTGGACGTTCTAAAACCCGTTGAATTGCTGGAAAACCTCCGAGAGGCCAATCAGCAGCCAAGCATAAGTCAGTCTCAATTTGAGTTTGACTTTTGAAGGTTCAGAGACTATCGAAAGGCACTACGGTGAACCGAGTAGAGTAGGCATCAAGCGATGCCGAAGCGGCGGGACGCGAAAGCGTAAGATATAGTCCGATACCGGTAGTAATACCGGAGTTGCGTAGCGAACAACAGAACAAAAGCAAAACTATCCGAGTAGGGACAAGATATGGCCATTAAAAAACATATTTGCCCCCTACCCAGGAACTATTCTTTGTGCCACAGACTTCTCATTTGTTGAGTGGTAAATCGCATAGCTCAACTAAAAGAAAGTGAATTGCTGGAATCCCGACCGGATAATGCCGAGGGCAATCAGCAGCCAATCAAGGGACAGCCTAAACCGAAAGGCATGGCACCCGGAAAAGGTTCATCGACTATCCCGCAAGGGAGTAGGCAGTAGCGTGCCGAAGTGCTCCTGGGAGGGAAACCGACCAGATGATATAGTCAGACCCCGTAGAAATGCGGTACGACGCTACAGCAGTGAGGATGAGTATGCGGATTTGCCCAAACCTGCTACACTCGCTTCGGAAAATCAACCATGAGAGACATTATCAACGCTGGAATTGACCCACACAGATGGTTCGCTGGAGTGATGAAGAAACTCATCACAACGGACTTGAGGGAGAAGGACAATCCAGAATGGGTAGCAGAACTCAACAAATTCTTAAAGGAGAACGTACCGGATTCTGTCAGACAGTTGGCCAAAGCAGCAAATTTCGGTGCCGAAGTTAGATTACTTGATTGACTGACGTATGTGCTATAGTAGATTGGACAACAAGGAGGTCTCTATGGCGAAATACGAAGAAATTGAAAAATGTCTTAACTGCGGAGAGGAATTCAAAAAGCACACAAGGAGACACATGTTCTGTTCGAGTCGGTGCAAGGAGGCACATAGGCTCAAGCAGCTTGAATGGCATGATGGCGTCTGTAAGGGCTGTGGTGCTCCTATCAGGTATAAGCTGAAGCATGGTAAACCTACAAGGGAATACTGTTCAGCGCCCTGTCAGGTTAAACACACAGTACCTACAAAAATGCTGACATGTGTTGATTGTGGTAGAGAATTTGAATTCCGAGGACGTACCAAGAAGCTCAGATGTGATGAATGCTGGCATAAGCACAGATCGGAAAATGCTATGGCGAATAGAGCTCTTAGAGACCCATCTGTTCAGGTTGGTATTGGTTCTGGCGGCGGTCAGAATCTGGATACAGCCATACCGGATGAGATCAGGGCTTCTGCTAATGCAGCAAGACGTGCAAAATATGCAGCGCACAGAGAGGCATTTAGGATGATAGCCAAATCTCGTTACAGGGAGAAGAAACTGGCTGAGAGTTCCGAATGTGCTATCTGTGGGTATCATGCACATGTTGAATGTTTGGTGGTGCATCATATCAATATGGACCGAACTGACAATAGAGGCGAGAATCTTGTTGTTCTTTGTGCAAATTGCCATATGTGGCTACACAAGGAAATCAAGTGCCGTCAGAAGGTTGAACAGATAACCGCAGAATCAGTTTACAATCAAGTAAGGGAAGCCGAAGTAAAAGAGCGGAATAAAGCTGGAACACCCGACAGGGCAATCAGAACCGAAGGCTTGAAGGAATTCAAGTCAGGGGCAACGCATAGCAGTACGTCCAGACCGGATATGAACTGCCACGAGGCCGCTCCATTAGCCGAAGACTTAGTCTTTGACTTTTGAAAAGATATGCTGAACGTGCGCGTATAGACAGAAAGGCGCAGAAGTGACGGATAAAAAACCGACACGATAACAAAATGTTCCCAGGTGCTCTTGGCGCAAAACGCTTTTATCTCAATAGCAGAGCCCAGGGTCTTGAAATGACTATGGATGACGCTTATGAGATGAGGGAAGAATGGATCAGAGCATTCCCGGAAATGCGTAAGCATATGAATCCAGAAAAAGCGAGAGATACAGGTGTGCTAAATAGAAACCTTTTCGGTTTTCATGGCAACTGGCATCCTATTGCAGAGGACGAGGAAGAGGACTATGATGAGGAAGAGTATGAAGAAATTGCAAATGGCAGAGATGATTCTTTTGCCTATTGTGCAGTTCTTCCATGCGGCCAAGTCAGAAACTGTTGTAGTTACAATGCTGCATGCAATTTCCAATTCCAAGGAACAGTTGCAGTAGGAGCCAAGGCAGCAGGTTGGAATTTAGTCAAAGCCGGTTATGGTGAAAGACTTTACAACTTCGTACACGACGAGTACCTCTACTGCCTCTACCCGGATGAGCTCAAAATCCATGTTCCGATCATTGAGAAACTCATGATTCAGGGCATGAAAACCGTTATCCCGGATGTTAATGTAAAGGTAGAAACTACCTGCATGTTGCACTGGGATAAGAAGGCAACAGAATTTGTCAATTTACAATGGACACCAGATGGCGCTCCTATCATAGACGAGCCGCCATACGTACAAAAAATACTAACACACAAGGAGTAACGCAATGTACGACGCATCGCGTAGACGGACCCAGAGCGGGTCGAGCAAAAAGAGAATCACCTATGTCAAACCTGAGTTTCAGCAGAAGGGAGTCACGTTTCCCGGCTTCGAGACCTGGCAGCAGTATGGGTATCTCACCAGTGCTCTCTGGAACAGCAGAGATCACATCATTAGAATCATTCCGGGATATGACCCGGAGACGAAAGAGATCTTCCGTCAGAATGTCAATGTGAATGATTTCTCCGAGGATGAGGCGCCCACCGCCTATCTGTCGGATACGTTCATGATGGCGGATACCGTGCAGGGCTTCGGTGAAGGCCGCAACGCCTTCATCACCAGTTATGCTCCGGATTCTCCGGAAGAACAGAAGTACGGCGGTGACACCATGATCGCCATTTTCAGTCGCAATGTCTTCTGGACCGTGAAGCCGACCAAGAACCGCAAGCCCCGTTTCGGCTGTATCCCAGTCATGCATCGCTGGACGGCCATGAAGGAAGGCACTCTGCCGATGACCCGCCGCGCCATCCTGGTGCAGGCACTCATCTACAAGCTGCAGGGTGACTGGCTGAAAGATAAGGACGACAACTATCTGCTGGCAGAGGACGGTTCCTATCTGCCCAAGATCGGTGTCGTGTCCCTGGACGGCCCGACGACTGTGCAGGCGGTTCTGCGGGCTCTTGTTGAGCCGATGAATCCTGGGCTCCCTCTTGATGCCAAGACGAACAACAAGTACGGGGCTTTTGCGGAACTTGAGGGACACAAGCTGTATCTGAATGCAGCCATCTCCCCTGAGCGCAATGTCAAGTACCTCAATCCGTCTGTGCATGAAGCCAAGGCGAAAGGCTGGGAGTTCGATGAACTCGACTTCTCGCCAGAGGACGTGTACAACTGGTGGAAACCGTGGACGGAGATCATCAACTACATGACGCCGGCGCAGCAGGCGGAGCTTCTGGCAGCCGAGTTCGGCGCTGATTCCGTGAATTACTTTGTCGGCACCGATCCTGCATACCGTGACTTCGAGATGCCCGAATCTGTGGCGTCCGCCGGCTACGGCAGATTTGCACAGTTCACGGATGGGGTGAAGGATGTCCGCACGTCGGGTACGGTTACTGTCCCGGCGTCCGGCGGAATGGTTGCTCCTGGCAAGAACAAAGCGGAGACCACACTGGCGGCTGCTTTCAGACCGGCCAAGAACCCGGTTTCCAAGCCCGCTGAGGGCATCAAAGCACCGGCCAGGGGTCCTCTTATCCCCAAAGGCTCCGGCGTTGATCAGAGCCCCACCAGCGCGTTTTCTGCGACACTCGGTCAGCTCCGTCGTGCATCCAAGCCGGCACCGCAGGAAGAGGAGCCTCAGGAAGACTACGCTTCCGGGCTTGAGAACGACAATTTCGATGACTACGAAGAGGAACAGTGAGGTGACTTATGGCGAATAGCCTTATGTCCAACATGCTGAAGGCGCTTCGCAATAAGAACACAGGAGGCTTTGTCACGACACCCCAGGAGATGAAGGAGAATCAGTTCGGTTTTCCACTGAGGCATTACGCCCAGCAGTATCTCTTCGGGGCGACGGGACTGCGCATCCAGGTGTTCAACTCGATTGCGGGTTCTGCAGGCAGCTGTAAAAGTACGACGCTCTTTGACCTGATTGGTCATACCTGTGCTGATCCGGAGAACGGAGGCATTGGCGGTATCGCATGGTTGTTCGAGCTGGAAGGCAAGATCAGTCCGGTATTGCTGTCCTCCATCCTGAACGGCTACGGCGTGGATTTCGGGGAAGACGGCGGCGTTGGTGTTCTTCAGCCGAAGACGCTTGAAGATGCCATTACGATGCTGAACAAGGATATCATCCCCATGTACAAGGAGATGGCTCCGAACAACGATGTTCCGATGCTGATCGGTTTCGACTCCATTGGTGGTGCTGCATCACGCGACATCTCTGGCAAGATGGAGAAAGAAGGCAATGTCGGCAAGGGGTTCCATGACAAGGCTGTCAACATGAAGCACTTCTGCGAGAACGTCGTGGCTACTATCGGGGATATCCCGGCGGTGTTCGTGATGATCAATCAGGAGAAGGAATCTCTGAATGCTACGCCGTATGGTCCTCCGCAGAAGCACATCACAGGCGGTACCAGTCAGGTCTTCAAAGATGGTCACATGATCTCCAACAAGGTAAACAAGCTGGCGTCCGGCGACGGCAACCAGGTTATCATGAAGACGACCAAGACATCCTTCTGCGATCCCAGGAAGATCGAGGTTTACTTCCGCTGGAACAAATTCGGCACGTCTGAGGATGACTATTACGGTCATCACTTTGACTGGGCGCTGGCGAGTGCGAATGTGCTTGCCAACCCGGAGAAGGGCGTCGGTGAGCTTCGTGACATCTGCGACGTGAAGGTCTCCGACAAAGGACTTGTCACCAGTGAGAAGCTGGGGCTTCGGTCTGTACCTGCCGAGGAATTCGAGGCAGCTCTGTTCGATCCATCCAATGCGGCTATCCTGAATGCGCTCTACACATACCAGAAGATCGACCGGTTGAAAGGCATGGACGAATACCGTGAATACCTGAAGAAGCGCAAGGCGGCAGCCAAGGAAGCAAAGGCAGCCGACAAAGAGATTCCGAAGGTCACGGTTACGACCAAGAAGGGTGCCAAGAAGAAAGCCGCGTCAGCGCCCAAGAAGGAGCCGGAAAGTATGAGCTTGGAGGCTGCTGCGGCCGGGGACGACGATGAGGAGGTGACGCTCTGATGTCTTCCAGAAACGAGATGATCCAGACAACGATAGCAAGGATTAAGCGTAGCTACCAGCAGCAATCCAAGCAGCAGAAGTCGGATGATATCATCGAGTTCATCAAAACCAACTGGAAACTGTTCACTGCCCGCCGCAGCGAGATGACTGCGGCGGTGCAGTCCCTCGGTTCTCCGGGTACACCTTACAGCGTGGACGGCTTGTGTGACGTTCTCGGCATTCCGCCGAACGTGTACTTCAAGCGTTCACCTGTGAAGGATGTCGGTGCAGCGATCCTGGACTTCCCGCATAACAAGCTCTACGACATTTTTGAGAAGTGTGCGGAAGCGAACCCTGATGAGCAAGTCTGCCTGTTCGTTGTAGCAGGCCAGAAATCCATCTGTATCACTAACATGCCGATCCAGTATCCGCCGGATGATGTCATTTGTTACCTTCCGGCCAGGGACGACATTCACATCTTTAAGGCTACGGAAGCCATGTACAGACTTCCGCAGCTGTTCGAACATGAGGAACTCTAATGAGCAAGAAACAAGAAGAAAATGCCGAAGTGGTGGCCGCCGAGGTCGTCACGGAACCCGAACAGACGGAAGCTGTCGCTACCGTTGAAGAAGACGAACTGTCCATGGCGACCCAGTTTGGGGACAATGACCCGATGATGGTGTCGAACATTCCTCTTCCCACCGAGGACGATACTACCATGAAGAAAGTCGATGATGCCCTCAAGGCCAGCTTCGACAACTTCACCTTCGATGAGAACGAGGACATGTCGCTCCAGTTCGACGACATCGAGTCTCTCGCGGACTATTCGATGCGCAGCATGAAGGACATCCGTGAGAAGGAGCTCAAGAAGGATGCGCAGAATCGCACCAAGAACGCGGCCATTCTGGTTCGCCTTTGGTGTCTGTGCAAGACATGGAGCGACGCAGCGGCCAAGTCCAAGAAGTACGGCGCCGGCGCTGTGCAGAAGCTGGCCGCGAAGCTCGGATATTCCCAGAGCTACATGTACAGCCTGATCGCGGTTGGCAAGAATCTGACCAAGATGGATGCCTATCTGCTCGGTGTCCGTGAAGTCGGCAGCAAGACGCTGCGCGATGTCGCGGCCATCAAGGATGACACTGTGCGCAAGACTGCGATCCGCGAGTTCTGCGACGTGTATCGTGATTCGGCCAACTTCAAGGAACGCGACGAAGCCAAGCGCAAACTGGTGCTCGCCACCGGTATCGGCTCCAAGAAGGATGCCTTCGAGGGAGATCTCACAGCCAACCCCGGAGCTCCGGACAATGGAACTACGCCGGAATACGACAACGTGATGTCTGCGATGGCGGCCGTTACAAAGATGGTGGACAAGCTGTCCAGGGAAGACTCGACCAACAATTTCCAGCAGTATGCTTCCAACTACTTCATGATGAGGGATACCCCCGGCTCCGAGTTCATGCACGGGAACGTCATTGAACGTGCCAAGGCACTTCGTGATGCCTGCATCAGCGCCCAGGCGAATATCGACATCATTGTCCAGGAACTTGACAGCGTGATCGTTTCCCAGATTCTGGACAACGAGAAATGAAGAAGGAACCGTCGAGGAACCGGATCAACAAGGCTCTGGCGGAAGTACAAGGGCAGCTGTCGAAGTTCGTCGGTCATTATTTTGATGAGACGAAACTTCGGCAGTTTGCCGTAGTGCTCGTGCGGGCGATGCACAAGAGCAACGCACCGTTCAAGCAGAGAGCAAACGAGGCGCTTTATGCGACCTGTAAGCATCTACTTGGGCAGGCCCCGAGCCGGGCAGTTGTCAAAGGCAACATGCTTCGTATCATCGCCAACTGGCACTTCATCGAAAACGGTATGGAGATCCCTGTGTGGGATGGCTCTTCGTGCACATCTGATGCAGTATTCCTGGGAGTACGGCGTATCAATGTACCGGAGGGCGTGATGCCGAAGATGATCGTCAGAGTCAAGTTGAAGAGCGGATTGTGCGCCGGCGTAATCCGGTCGGTCGAACTGTCTGCCAACCGTATCGGACAGTTCCTCGACCGCGTGGCCGGCGTGAACCATTATCACTGTGCCTTGGAAGAAATTGCAGGTATGGAAGCGAAGCTGATGGTCGATTACAGCGGCAATCAGCTGAACATCTACGACTGGTCCTGTACAGAGGCGCAGAAGCACGTCAACCGTGAAATAACGGCGGCACGAACTGATGCCGCAAAGTGTCCGAATGCGCAGCCATGCAACGTTTGCAAGAAAGACATCAAGCAGTGCCCACTTGCTGTATGGCTCCCCAAACCATGTAAAGAAACAGAGAAAAACAATGACTGAACAAGAACAACCGAAAGAACCAAGGACGAAGCTCCACATCTTCCGGGTCAGAACCCGTGGAGAAGCGGATTTCTTCGATCCCCAGACTGACATCAGGAAGCTCCTGCCGTATATCGGTCTCATGGTGATCGACGACATGAAGGTCGCCTACAAGGATGACCCGATGGCGCAGTACAGCATCAGCTATCTGTGGAACTGTCTGAATGTGTTCCGTATCCGCATTAGTGAGGATCCGACACCGCTGGCGGAGCAGATGCTGAAGTTCGTGGAAGCGATCAACCAGGTGCCGCAGGATATTCTGAGCCGGTTCACCACCAGCGTTTTCGTGATGCTGACCACGATCTATGCACTTTATCAGCGCCGCGATATTCAGATCGACGGTCCTTCCCAGGCACAGATGCTGGCAACAGCACGTCTGGCGGATTTCATGTCCATACTTCCTCAGGAATGTGCGGAAAAGCTCCACAAGTGTGTGAAGGCGAACCCGGCGTTCCAGGAGAAATTCGTGTCCGTCGATCAGACAAGCAACGCGGAAGTCGCCAAGGATGGCAAGGTCGTGGATGTGTTTACCAATCTTAAGGAACGTGCCAGACTGTTCTTGGCCGCTGATGGCGACCAAAGCTGGGAAGCATTGGCTGAAGCATGTGACCAATGTTTCCAGACGCTTCCTGAAGATGCGCCGGTGCAGACGAAGGCTGCGCTGTGTCTTGCATATCCTGATTACAGATTCCCAACCCAGTGTGAATTCGATGAAACCGATCAGAGTGACACTACACGAGAAGCTACGCCACCTGCATGAGGTCGGCGACATCGTTCTTTACAGGTGGTCCACCGGTCGTTTCCGCATTGCGAAGGATTACACCGTGCTGTCCTCGCTCCGTATGGAGGTGCTGACATGCACGAAAGATCATATCCTGTTCAGTAGCTGTGCGCCGTGTCTGTTCATCCCGAACGGCCGGCCGCAGGTGCGGTTCCAGGATCACGATATCCTCAGCATCAGCGATGGACCACGTAAGGGAATGAACATCACGTCTTCTATGCTTAAAGACGGCGAGATGGCCATTGAGGCACGGCACTGCACACACCAGGAAGTGGATGAGTTCCATTGCGAGAAATGGCTGGAGAAAAAGGTCATGTCGATGGGACTTAGCCCAGTGTATCCGGTGTCCAGGATCATCATGCCGGAGCTGTGCCGAATAAGCAAGAAGATCAACGTACTTAAACCACAGATCACCAATGAGTTAAAGCGCACACTCGGCTGTGCTATGGATGCTCCGGTTGAGGAGATCAACCAAAAGTTCCAGGCGAACCTGCAGTTGTTCGGGCACAAGTCGGATGACGGCTGGGTTGTCTCGAATGATCATATTGCTTCCGGCGGCTGTCTTGTAGCGGCCGTGAAGGGGCTTGCAGGCAGCTGTTCCATGGTGCACAAGATGCCGCTTACCATGTTCCAGATCGAGATCGCGAACAGGCACTGGGAGATCAGAACGACAAAGGAACACAGATGAGCTGGACAGATACACTTGAACTGCTGAGTCTGGGAAAGTCCGGCGCCGTGCTGTTCTGTACAGCGACTACCGGTCTTCACAGGACGGATAAACTGCTGGCAGTTGCCTATCAGCTGTACAGTGGAGATACCGTGGAGAAGACCGGCACGTTGTTTCTGGATGTGACGGACGAGGAGCTCGCTCCAGGTCAGCAGTATCATCAGATTACCCCGGATATCATACGGGCCAATGCGATGAAGCCGGATGCCTTCAAGGAAGCGCTGATGGAGATCATGACGCAACGTGTGGCGTTCACTTACAACACAGCTTTCCAGTTGAAGGCTCTCATGGTGATGGGTGGCGGCATAATAGATGCACCCCCATGTGAGGTTTGTGAGTTGCCTCTGTGGGTGAAAGCAGGGGAATCCAAGTTGCACTTCGTGGTTGATCTCCCACTGAGTAAAGCAGAATCCCAGATGGCGAACCGCATTCCGATTCCCACGTGGAAGAAGATGCTGGAGTATCGTGGAATAGCCGCGAAGCCGCCTCCGGGAATGCTTCCAGTGGTCTATAATGCGGAGTGTCTTGGGAAGATGTATGAGGCGCTCATCGAGCAGCCACCAAACATCGACTTGGCTTTGTAACGACCGGCAGAGGTGCTGTGATCGCAGACAGCATAAGGGAAGCACGGTTCATCTGGCGGATGAATGGCTTCCCGTTTTCATCGACGGCAACGATCATGGAAGGGTCGTGCCACGATACAAGAGCGCAGCTGGTGTTTGCGTACAGCAGCAAAATTGCATGGCCGTGGAGGCCGCATGGGTCCACGATTGCTGCCGGAATAACGTCTTTCGCGAGACGCCATCTTTCCGGATTCACGGCAAGCAGGCAGTTGGTCTTCGACTTCTTTGTTTTGCCCGTGATCTCATGCAGGAATGTCATACTGACACCTGCCAGGTAACGGAAGTCCCCGATGTCTTTCTGGGCTACTTTCGCCACGACAGGCTCTGTCTGAAGAGCCGCCTGTTTCACGACAGCAGTATCCGGGCTCACGGTGATGACGCTTTCAAAGTCGCCAACCGTGATACCGGCAGTGATCGTGTTTTCGTAGAGAGAATAACAACTCAGCGATTCCAAAGGAGACCTCAATGTTTAAGTTCGATGGTGTTCCACCAATCTCGTATCAGGAATACCATATTCCCAAAAAGAGTAAAGGCGTTCGAATCATCGAAGAGCCCAATGCTCAACTAAAAGCAGTACAGAAGAACATCTTACAATACCTGTATCAGTGTACCCGTGCCGGGATACTTCCGGTATCTCATCTGGCACACGGATTCATTCCATACAGGGGTTGCATGACAGCGGTGCCGAAGCATTCGCTGAGGTCGCCGGTGCTGATTGGAGCGGATATCCATGATTTCTTCTTCAATTTCCCACCGGAACCTGTAGCGGAGAATCTGTCATTTGCCACGGATGGTCCCAGGGTTAACTTCATCATGAAGTGTGCTTTGTGGAGGGGTAACTACCCGAAGGAGCATTTCCCGCAGGGCAGTCCCATCAGTCCGTATCTGACGAATGTAGGGATGTTCGACGTGGATCGTATGATTGCGTCGTACTGCAAGAAGAACGGCATCTTCTTCACGAGGTATGCCGATGATATGCTGTTCAGCATCATAGACGGTGCGGAGGATACTCCGGCTGTTCGGCGCATGATGCATGAAGATGAGCCTTTTGCCTCGTTGTTCCACGGCGTAGAGATGATCCTGCAGGATCATCTCGGTCTGGAGCTTTCGAAGGCGAAGTCACACGTTATGTGGCGGTATTCCACGTGTAAGACACAGGCTCTCGGCATAACGTTCCGCCAAGACAACAAAGGCTACAACGCCAACAAACGAAAGAGAAGAAACACACGAGCCCAGCTGTATAACCTGTATCGCAAGGTTCAGGCACAGAATGGGCATTTCGAATATGATGACTGGAAAGAGTGGCAGAGCGTGAATGGCAGTATGAACTACTGCAATCTCGTTCGCTCTCTGAGCAAGTTCCCGGAAGTAGCGGGGATTGATCCGGTCTTCCAACTTTCCTACTACAACGAAATCGAGAGGTGGGCAAATGCTTCCTTATGAAGATTTATGCTTGAAGGCGCGGCATGCTGCCGAAGCATACTATGAGAAGGACGATCCCATCATGACCGATCAGGAGTACGATGCCCTTATACTCCAGATCGAAGCCATGGAAAAGGCTGATCCGTCTCTACGGCATCCGAACAGCCCAACAAGGAAGGTCGGAGGGCGTGCGGTCGACGGATTCAAGAAGGTCAAGCACCCGAAGAAAATCCTGTCGCTGAAGAACGCCTACAACGATGCAGATCTGGATGCGTTCTTCAAGACGGTGACGGGTATCCAGCCGGATACCAAATTTGTCGTGGAGCCGAAGTATGACGGTCTCACGCTGGTCTGCAAGTATGTGGACGGCAAGTTCGTCCAGGCAGTCACGCGGGGTGACGGCAAGGTCGGCGAGGACGTCACAGAAAACGCCAAGCACATCATCGGGCTTCCCATGCAGTTATCGAACATGGATATGTTGCAGATCGACTCGCATATTATCTGGGCGCGTGGCGAGGTTCTTATGTTCAAGGCGGACTTTGAGGAGCTGAATAAGCGTCTTGAAGTCAACGGTCAGCCGAAGATGGCGAATGAACGCAATGCGGCGGCCGGCGCACTTCGTCAAAAGGATCCGGAAGTGACACGTAGCCGTAAACTCCACATTGTGTTCTACGACATGTGGGAGGACAACGGCGAGTACTACACGGAGGAGTGGGGCATGCTCCAGACTATGCGTGTTCTTGGGTTTGAGAGTGCCTATGATGATACCGAGACGGTTCCGATGACAGCTTCGCCTGATGATCCGAATCAACACGATGTCCGGTGGGCAATCAAGGATCTGTATGAGCAGCGTGAGAAGCTCCCGTACAAGATCGACGGTGCCGTAGTGAAGCTGTGCAACAAGGATCTTCAGGAAGACATGGGCAATGCCGAGAAGTATCCCAAGTGGGCAATCGCGTGGAAGTACGAGCAGCCGCAGTACGATACCAAGCTGCTCGGTGTTCAGTGGGAAGTCGGCCGCACCGGTCGGCTCACGCCTGTCGCATGGTTTGAGCCGGTGCTGATCGACGGCACCAGTGTGCAGTTTGCCACGCTGAACAACCCGGATTACATCGCCGGTCTCGGCGGTCTGCGGGAAGGTGATATCGTGTCCGTCTATAAGGCGGCCGAGATCATTCCGCAGGTGGACCGGGTCGTGGAACCGAATGAGGACGGCCAGGAATTCACTACACCGGAGAAATGTCCGGACTGCAACAGCAAGCTGGAACGCGATGGCGCCAACCTCAAGTGCCCGAACATGTTCTGCCTGGGCAAAATGGCTGCGCAGATGACGTATTTCTGTTCCAAGCCGTGCATGGACATCCAGGGACTCGGTCAGAGCATCATCAACGAACTCGTCGAGCGCAACATTGCGTGGTCGATTCCGGATCTCTACCGGCTCAAGGTTGAAGATCTGATGAAGCTCCCGCGCACCACTGAACTGGTTGCCACGAAGCTCCAAAAGGCGATCCAGGCATCCAAGCAGATGCCGTATGATCGGGTGCTCTGTGCACTTGGTTACAGGCATGTCGGCACAGTTGCGTCCAGAAGGCTTACGGAGAAGTTCCCGTCGTATGCACAGCTCCTGGTATGTTCCGTGGAGCAGCTCGCTGCGGTTCCTGGAATCGGCAAAGTGAAGGCCAAGGAGATCTGGGAGGATATCAACAACGAGGAGAACAAGAACATTGTCCGCCAGCTTGCAGGGTTCGGGCTCAAGCTCGAATGTGAGAAACCGGCGACGCAGCTGGACAATACGCTGCAGGACAAAGGTTTCTGTTTCACGGGCAAGCTGTCCCATCCAAGAGACTGGTACAGATCGTTCGTCAGCAGCCACGGCGGTATGTTCAAGGAAGCCGTGACCGGCAGCCTGGATTACCTGGTGGCCGGCGAAGGCGGAGGTTCCAAGCGCAGCAAGGCGAAGGCGCTCGGCATTGCAATCATCACAGAAGAACAACTCATGGAGATGGCAAATGGTGGAACCAGACCCTCTTGATCTTGACACGCTGTCGCCCGTGAATGACGCCATCATCGTTGACAGAACCGAGGACATGTTCCTGCAGCATGGAGGCTGCGCAACCAGGCTTGTTTTTGAGGAAGTCGAAGAGATGTCTGTGTCGGAGTTCCTGGATGAATTGCCGCTGCATCCGCACCTGCCGGACAAGGAACTGGACTTCATACGCAGTCCATCGACGCAGACGGCTATGCTGCTCAGAGGCGACAAAGTCATCCGTTACAAAGGCTGCCAGTTCCAGGACGTCCTTGTAGACGGCATGATCAAGTTACTGACGGAGAAGGAAGCGACGATGACGTATACACCGATGTCCCAGTATCCTCTGGTGCATGCCTGCATTCAGGGCGGGGAGCGGTGGATCACGGTGCAGATTCCCAAGCGTATCGTGCATATCTTCGGGGATGAATACCTCGGTGATATTGATGATGATGTCACGATGCCTCCGTTGTGGTTCTGCTGCAAGATGACGTCGACGTTCACAGTCACCAGTGGCTGGGTCGCGGTGGTCGGTCGATTGGATCCGGACCCGACAAAGTGTGAACTCCGTAAGTTGTGCTTCCCGAATACATACGATGATGCGCATATTTGCTTCGGTTCGACCAGAACAGATGCGGTCAAGTATGACAAGATGACGGAAGGTCTTGCGGTGGCCAGTACGATTGACCGGTTCTTCAACAGCACCAGGAACAATCACTGTCTGCATTATCATGCGGATTTCCTCCAGACTTGTCGTAGCATCTATAACGACATGCCGAAGGAGAAGCAGTATGAGAAAGCAATCTCCAAAGTCGCCAATGACTGTACCACAGCCAACTTTCTGCGGTATCTGCGGATTCTGCATGAACCGGATGGCTGGATGCGCATTGCGCTTCCGAGATTGTCAAGCAAGGCAGTTTCCGACAACTTCCTGCATGGAGCCTGATGATGCTTCACGTTTATGAAAGAAAACCGAAAGTCCGGCGTAAGCCGACCAAGATGCCGACACATGTCATCCAGGTGGCTGCTCCGCCGTTCATGCTGCAACCATCCAAGGATTATCTCCTGTTGCGTGGCGCGTTCTTTGCCTGCCTTGAGCAGACGAAGAAGATGCGTCTGGACAGGGATATTGACAAGCTGATGGAGGAAAAGGTGGATACGACTGGACTTCACATTGTAAGAGAGGAGGACCTTGATGGTACCTCAGTTCAAGATTTGTCCTGATGGTGTCTATATCAGATATGACGGCCCCATGATCTACGGTTGGGAGAAGATTGAAAAGGCTGATGACCTTATCGGCTATGCAGGCGACCAGCTCTCGACCGAGTCCCCGAAGACGGGTCTTACTTGGCACGGTGCTAAAATCCCGATGGCTGTTATCGGTCCGGTACTTGGTACTATTCGGGATTTCCCGGACATGGAGACCGGCTACACCCTGTATTACAACAGGCCGGCCGGGAAATGGACAATCGGCTGCCCTCGTCAGTTCGGTTATCAGAGCGCTGTGTTCTTCGAGAACGACGGTGAGATGCCAGACGGCTACCAGGGCTATTACCAGATCGGTACGATTCACACACACCCGAATATGGGTGCGTTCTGGTCTGACATGGATCTGAGCACCAATGCAAAGCATTTTGGCCTGCACATGGTGTTCGGGCTCCGGGAAGGAAAAGTCAAGGAATCGAAGATTACGATTTTCACGCCGCGAGCGCACTATGATGTGCCGTGGCACGATATCTTCGAGGAGGATGTTAATTTCCTGGCCGATTATCTACCGGATAATACGGCCTGGAAGGAGCGCATCCTTGAGCAGTTCAAGCCCGACTTCAGGTTGGTTGTGGATGGTAAGACATACGGACCACATGTGCAGAACAGGGAAGACATGCCAAAACTCTATTCCGAGAAGGAGTTGCAGTTCATGCATGATTCTATTCAGATGGCCGCGAGAGAAGTTGTGGCTAAGAAGAAGAAGGTAAAGCCCAAGAGTAAATTCCAGAAGCTACTGGTGGAGAAGTATGGCTATGACGCCAATGACTTGGCAGACTGGATCGGAGATCAGACGGATTCCGGTTTTGAAGATGCGGAAGAGGTTTGCATCTACGACCAGAACGATAGTGGCTACTGGGGAGATGGCATCATGGCCAGCAACGATATGCGTTCCTTCCTGGATGACAGCGACACAGCGTTCGGCAGCGAATTTAAGCCGGATATGACGGTTAACGAGAAGATACTGGTTACTGTCCTGTATGAAAGGGTTACGAGCTGCAAGCTGGTCGAGAAAGCACATGCTGCAGAGGATCTGGATGAATATGATGAAGACCTGAAGGTCATCTTCGAGTACATCCCGGAGGAAACCCTTCGTATTCTTATCGAGGATTTCCGAGATCAGTTAGATTTCGCATGTGATGCGGGAAATGACGCCTTGTTTGGTGGTCGCTTGCTGACCCCGACGGCTTTCAGATGGGCTGAGGCAGCTATGCGCAATCCAGGCGTAGACCACACAGGGAGAGACCTTGCAGAGGCGCTCGACAGGTGTGCCGATATGAATGGCTGCTTGTCGTGGCATGCAATGGCACTGCTACTGGTAGCACTCGAAACGACGCCCATGACATGTATTCATCTCTGGGAGCTTTACCAGAGGATGAAGAAGGAAGGACGGCTGGAATGCTGAGTCTGTACGTAATCGGCTGTGGCGGCATTGGCGGCCACTTGCTGAATCATCTGCTGGAGTCTCTGGCAAGCCTTGACCTGGATGTCATGGCAAAGAATGTCAAAGAGGAGAGGTTCACGGATACCCTTGAGAATTTCGGAAAGGAGGTCGTACCATCCATGATCGACAGGATTGTACTGGTGGACGGTGACGAATATTCCCCACGGAATGCTCTCCGGCAGGGACATGCCGCAGGAACAAAACTGGATGTTTGTATGAGTCAGCTGGAACACAGCGCGATTCGCCGGACATTCTTCAGGCTTACCGACCTTGTAGGCTACCCGATGTACATCAATCCGGGCAATATGGCGAAGATCATACCCAGGAACCCGAAACGGAATCTGGCCAACGATGGTGGCTGCTTGGCGGATTATCCGAACACGAGGACCAACATGATCAGATCCACATGGCCCGGACCGAGGGATATGCCGGTGATCTTTATCTGTGTCGACAACATGAAGACAAGATATGAGATCAGCCGGTATGCTGAATCCTTCGATAACATTCTCGTCATCAACGGCGGGAACGAGAAAACGACCGGTCACGTAACCGTGTACGAAAGACGTGACGGCGTAGCGCTCGATCCCAATCTGCCAGACGTTTACCCCGATGTGACGGCAGATGCTGACCTGAGACCTGACGAGGTGGACACATGCACGCACATTGCTCCGAAACATGACCAGGTTTCGGATACCAATGAAATGATTGCGCTCTACATGCGTCGGTTCTTCAACCGCTGGCTCATCCGGGGGCTCAGCAGTTTTGGACCCAAGGGGAAAGACAGGTACAATGACGAACTGATAGATCTGGAGAGCATGACGAACATGCCGGTCTATCACCCACCTAGAACCTGACAAAGGAAACGAAACATGAGTTTCAATATTACGACAAGCGTGTACTGCCAGCAGGACCGCAACATGAATCTGGATGAAGGGACCACCTGCGAGACCCTTCGCAACATCCTCTATGCAGCAGGACTTGATACCCACGCTTCCAACGTGCGCGTCTTCCGTGACGGCAAGATCCACATCGGCCGTATGGATGGTTTCGTGCTCAAGGAAGGCGATCACGTCGAATTCCGCAACAGCTATGACCTGGTGGTCGAGCATGATGTGACCATGAAGAGGGAGCCGAAGAAGACTCCCAATCATGACCAGGCTCCGACCGGCTATCCCACCAGGGAACAGATCACTAAGATTTGCAACGCTATTTTCGACCACTTCTGCATCGGCTAATTAACACAAAGGACAATATACTATGAAAACTATCACGATTTCCGCCCGTAATGCTTCCCGTGAATTCGAGGGCAATGACCTTGACACTGTCGTTTCTGTTCTCTCCCATGCGGCTACCCGTTCCTTCTTCGGATTCGACCCCGCAGAATCCGCAGATGCCATCAATGAGGCGCTCGACACGCTTATCCCCAACATCGTTACCATCGTCAGCGGTGGCAACGCAGTCGAACTGAAGAAGATCCCGGAATCCTTCCGCAACGCCATGCTGAATGCAGTTCTGGAAGATGGCGCCGAGATTGAGATCGATTACTATGCAGCTGAGGACAACGACGCCAATGAAGTCGATAACGACGGTGGCTTTGATCCGACTGCGAATGGCAATCCGGAGAACTGGCATGTGAACGGCATGGATACCGGAATTCCTCTGAAGGACGCTCAGGAAGGCGACTTCACAAAAGCCGGTGACGAGCAGTCGGAGCCCCCGCAGGGTACGGCCGGTGAAAAGCGCCACAGCCTGGTCACGGTGAGCACCAATGGCGGCATGGTCACGACCCCGATTGAGATCGAGGATGGCGTGACCACTGTGCGCACTGTCATCTACAACAAAGTCGTTCTCAGCCGTGCCGGCATGGACGAAACTGCCATGAGCAACTGTATGGTAAATCTGAACGGCGACATCATCAATCCCAACAACATCAACATCCGCAAGCTGCATGCGGGTGATACTCTCGATATCACCCCGCGCTTCGCATCGAAACTCGGCGCAGAATGAATTCTCCTCGGCATTGGAAGATCGTGATACCGGTGAAACCTAAGGCAGTGCAAGCTGTCAGAGGCGGTCGCCGGGGCTTCTATGCCGACAAGAAGGTAATTGCTTGGAAGGATTCGATCAGACCTTTCATCAGAAAAGCCTGCAAGGGTTCTCCAAGCAAGCTGCCGATTCGTGCAATGTCCTTGCGCTACATCTTCAAGCTCCCGCAGACGGCTCCTCCGCACATTGTCAAGTTTGTTGAGCAGGGTGGCTACGTACCGTACCTGATGCAGATTGACATTACGGACAACCTGTCGAAGGGCGTGATTGATGTGTGCAAGGGCATTGTTTTCGAGGATGACAGCCAGATCTGGGATATGAGTGAAGTCAAGAAGCTGTACGGCACCAGTGACCGTATAGAGCTTGAGTTCGAGGAAACCCCTGATGTGGTGATGTTGCATGCGAAAGGGGAGAAATGTGAGTCAAAAGACCAACTTTCTGTCGACGCAGAGCTTGCTTTTTGAGCGAGCTGCTTTGCACGGGTTGGTGGACACGCTGTGGCAGGATGGAGTCCTGAACAGGAAAGGTGTCTACGCTCTGATGTCCGAGACGCTGCAGAAGGACGAGGTCCATATCTCCGATATGACAACGGAGGAGATGGAGAAGATCGTCCAGAGGATGCAGCCGATGGTCGCAAAGCATCTGAACCGGATATGTCACTGCTGCAAGCACGGATACAAGGGAGCACTTGGTCTGTATATATGCGAGTGTACCGGCAAGTTCTCGCTCACGAACAAGGAGCCTTGCAATGCTTTTGCCGGCGATGAACTTTGACCAAGTCAACTGCCGGATGGATTTCTTCTTCTGTCTTTCGTTTGAGGACATCACCGAGGAATCCTTGCGGGCTTATCTGCCGATTCTCAAACTTTCCACTCCAGGTGGAATATCTTTGAAACTGTATGGTAAGACTTTGCGTATCCGACTGACAGTCAAGAACATAGAAGCGTGCTTCCCCTTGACGGGAATGGCGACGCACACTAGTTACGAGCACAATGTAATCTATCGCAGCGTGAGGAACGCCGAGAATTACGTCGATACGATTTATCGGACGATTCTGGAGTTGGATCACGTTGCTACAACAATGAAAGGAGATCTCAGTGGCTTTATCCAACCGAGACAAGAACCTGATCGAGGCGTTCTGGCAGTCGTGCCAGTTTGATTCGGTGCCGGAAACTGTCCAGTATGTGCGTGGTGAGGATGTGTATTACACCCACAAGTACGCATTTCTGATTAAGCCGGCAGCAGACGCAGACAAGGCGACGATGAAACAGGGTGAATTGTACCCGTACATCAAGTCGAAACCTCTGAAGACGATCAAGGATATCACCCGGTGCGATCCCAGCGTGTGTCTGTCGGGTGATGGCATCGAGATACCGGATATTCGTCAGCTGAAGGATACGGAGTTCCTTGTCACGAAGGCGGGAACTGGCGGCAGCCAGGCGTCTTTCCTGTATTTTCTGAGAGACAAGCCGTCCCATAAGGAAGTGACAGGAGGTGTGAACCTGGAAGGCTCGTCCCTGTCTATGCTTCCGATGCGCCCCTATACGTTCAAAGAGGAGACAATGGGAGGGAACTACGATGGCTGCACATTCGAGCTCCACGTGTTCTTCCCGTTGAATGCTCCTATTGTCGTTATACGGGGCGATGTCGTTCGTCTCTATTGCATGACCTGCACGGACTTCAAGGACATCCTGTATAAGCCTGTGCTGGTGAACGGCAGTTATTTCAAACTGGATGGCTGGAGACACTCCCAGACACCAGGATCTTCAACATATCAATACTTCAAGAAACTGAAAGGCAAAGAAACCATGAATCTGCCCAAACTTGGTTCCCCCATCAAAGCCGGTGCCAAACCTACCGCTCCTGCACAGACCGTTACTCCGCCTGCCGACGCAACCCCGCTCGAACAGGCTGCCGCCGAGACACCGGTCGCGCCTCCTGTCCGTCCGCTGCCGAAGCGCAGGCTTGCTCCGACGCCTGCACCGGCGCCCAAGGTTGTTCCTGCTCCGGAACCGGCCGGAACGCCGGAAGACAGCGTGACCGTGGAAGAGCTCCAGCAGCGCCAGGCTGAGGAGCCCCAGGTCGAGACCTTCGAGCAGCCCATCAACGCGATGGAGCAGCCGATGGAGGATCCTGCGGAGCCCGTCACGGTCGCGGAAGAACAGACTGACATTCCGAAGGACCGGGTGACTCAGCCGGATCGCGAGATGACCCAGGCCGAATATGCGGCACTCAAGAAGCGTACCCGCAAGCCGGCTCCGGTCGTTCCTGTGGGATTCGATTTCGGCCCAGTGCTTGAATACACCGGGAGTGCCCTGCCGGAAGATCTCACGGCTGACCAGATCGAGGCGGAGATTCGCTCCCTGCGGGATCTCATCATCAACGCCGGTCGCCGTATGTGCAATCTCACGTTTGCTATGCGCAAGACCGGTAGCGCTTCCGAAGCGAAGCTCAAGGCTCTGGCGGATCTCCTCGGAAAATGAGAATCCAACGGCAATGTCGCGCTCTTGCAGACGAATTGACCGACAGGGTACGCACCCAGTTGCCGGGTGAGGTCGACAATTACTGCAAGGACCGTGAGAGCAAAAAGCCGAACAAGAAGCCGGACAGCGAACTGTATGTCGATGAGAAGGATAACACGGTTCTCATCGGAGGTACGCTGTCCGGCGACCTTTCCAACACCAGCATGTGTCTGGTTGGTGAGGGCATGACCGTAGAGATCGGGGAAGGCAGCATCGTGATGGGCTGCGTCTTCACCAGACTGGATTTGTCCAGTATCTACGACGCATCCGTGAAGGAATTACATGAGCAGCATCATGTCAAGATCGGCAGGAACTGTATGCTGATCGGTTGTCTGTTCCGTGATGATTGCGTCATAGGGGACAATGCGACCATGGCATCTTCCGCTGTCAGCCAGGCAACGATTGGTGAAGATGCAAGGCTGTTCATGTCATCTGTGCTTCTGCGGTATGGACGGGTTGGAGACCGCTTTACAGCCGTCCAAACGCTGTTCCATTCGGACAAGTGTGAAGTGGGCGCAGACGCCTTTATGATGAGCGGAAAGTACGGCATAATATCATGGGAACCCGCGATTAAAGAGTTGTACCAGGAAATCTATAGTCGCTGTGTGTTCCTGGCAGGCAGTAATGCAGTGCTAAACACGGTGAACGACTGTTTCCAGCATGGGGTGGAATACTACGACAATCAGAAAGAGATGCAGAGACTTGCGGAAGAGGATCCGGATGACTTGTCTTACAAGTATTCGGTGGCTCCCACGGTATACCGCAAGCAGTATTTGTACCTCGACAAGGTTGCCCGAATGCTGAAGCTCACGAACGATATCATCTGCTTCTACGCGAAAGATATCACGATGGACAAGGCCAAGTTCCCGCCTATGTACGTTGTGCTGCGCGACCGCATCACATGCAGTAATGCAGAACGTGAGTGGGACAACTACGATGAACGCAAGTTCACGTTCCGGGAGGTATTTGCCTATGAGCCACGTATCAGAATCGGCAACAATGTACAGTTCTTCAGTCCATTTGCCCTTTGCGTGACCCGTATCGAGCAGGATACTTATGCAAGCTGGAGACGCCAGAGGGTGAAACCCTGCGGCTTCGACAGCTTTACCTGGAACAAGTTCAACGGTTATGAACACGACTTGGTGATTGGTGACGACTGTGTTATCACAAGTTGCGCCGACTGGCTTGAGTTCAAGCCGATCCCGCACTATGAGCGTGCGGGCAAATTCACCATGAAGGATGGCGTTACGTTCTATGTCCCGACAGAAAGGGACGGCAGCGCTTCGTTCATTGATGGACTGCGGACAGTGGATATCCTCGCTGATTCAGGAAGATCACATAGACTGTTCACCGGAGTGGAATACATCTTCGAGGACAACACCAGAATCTTCATGCGGCAGGCTATCAACTGGCAGGCCAAGTCGAACAGTTACGTGTGGCGCATTAAGGTAAAGCCAGGAGACATGGCAGTCATTTAAGGAGAAAACAATGTCTTTAACAAAAGCAGCAGTCGACATGCTGGGCGCGAAGCTCGCTGACGACAATGTTGACGGTCCGATAACGCCGACCGGGATGACCAAGGGGCCGAGAGGCACCGTGATCGTCAATCCGTCAACATCCAGTCCGCGAACTGCGAAGACTGGTCCCTTGGTCGATCCCCAGGGACAGATGATCCAGCAGCAGACAGAAACCGCGCCTCCTCCGCCGGCGAAGAAAGGCAGGAAGCGCGTGCTGAAACAGGAGCCGCCCAAGCAGACGCTTGTGAAGGCTACTGTGCATGTGAACGGCATGGATATTACGACACAGTATGTGCACCTGAATATCGGTGCAGGCATTCTGGTGTTGTGGCTGAATGAGATGTCGTTCGTACCGCCGCCGGCCATGAAAGGCGCTGATGGTAACATCATAGGAAAGGTCCAGTTCGCCGGCATCGAAGGCGAATGGGCAAATCTCGGCCAGGCATTCACGGACAGAGACGGCACGCGGTGTGTCGTGCTCTTCAAAACGTAAGGAGGCCATTATGGCAATGGACAAATGCAGTGCAGAGGGTCGCCCTTGCACGTTCTGCGGGAAGGATGCCCTGCCGGGTACCGACCCCGCCGTCTGCGAGGATCACCTTCAGCAGACGAAAGAAGCGTCCGGGGAGGAGAAGAAACCTCAGACGCTGAAAGAATTGGAAGCGCAGGACTGATGGGATCGCTGTTCGAGTTTCTCGGCGGCTACTACGTTGGCCTGATTCTTCTTACTCCAGTGCTGCTGTTCATCGGCGTGTGCGCAGCAGCCTCCAAGCGATAACCAGGAGGTTTTGTGATTAACTTTCGAGAACAAAAAGCAACTCTTCTCGCCATGCCCAATGCCCTGGACATGGCGGAGTACGCCGCAAGGATCTGCTACAACAGTTCCAGGCCGCAGCGCGAAGATTACGACAGGATCAAGTTCCTGAAAAGTCTTGCGCATCGTGGCCATCTTACGCCGTTCGAGCATGGCTGGATCTGCATCCCGATTGGAGATAACTTCGACGGGATGACCAAGGATGTTTTCAAGGACATCGCTAACAGATCCGGCCGGCCGAGGACTTTGGTGAGATGGGACGATACGATGGACTATTGCGTGGCGAACCTGCGGACGTTCATCGAAGTCTGCGGCACGGAGAAAGCGTTCGAGCTCTTCGAGAAATGGAACGAGCGGGTTCCTGGCTGGTACTCGTTCGAAATCATTACCAGCCGTGCTATCGGCAACCAGCTGATCCGGCATCGCAGCCTGTCTTTCGAGAACACCTGGGAGCTCCCCGAATTTTCGATCAATCAGGAGTCGCTTCGCTGGGTTCCCCAAGGCGAGGCGTCTGTCTGCATTGGCAAAGGGTACAAAGCTGCGCTTGACGAGAATCCCGGCATGAAGCAGAAATGGATCCACTCGATCAATCAGAGCTTCGAAGCGTACCGGTCATTGTGCGAGAGCTACAAGAAGGAGTTCGCAAGGACTGTCCTTCCGCTCTGCACGACTACCAGGATCATGATGACCGGCAGCGGCCATACCTGGGTGGAGTTCCTCAAACTCCGGCTTGAACAGAGCGCGGAGCCTCAGATGAGGGAACTTGCCCAGGACATCTACGCACAGCTCAAAGACCATCTGACATTCGAGGACGGATATCATGCCGAAGAAGAACCCTTCGCCTCCGTTGCCGAGGGTGCCTGTATCGGATGAGGTCTACGTCTTTGCGAGGTCGTGTCGCACATTCAAGGAAGCCGCAAGCAAACTGATCTGCAGTCAGACCACAGCGAAGGCGCTGCGGAAGGACGACAGATCACTTAGGGTAACGCCGCTGGAACTGGCATCCATGGAGATGCAGGTCCGGCGGCTTACTTCTTTGACTGCGTTGCGCGGTCTTGTACAGACGTTCCGGAATCCGCCGAAGTCTCAGCTGAAATACATCGAGTTCATGCGGTCTGTAGCCGTATTTGCCGTGGATCACAGCGACCAGCTGGACAAGTTCAAGCGAAAATGTCAGTTTCCGCGTGTCCACAGTGCTGTAGCATGGCATAGACCGCTGTATGCCCTTGCAGACATGATGTCCCATCAGATCATACCGCACATGCGGCAGACCTGGTGGGACTTCCCTGAATGCAGAGAAATGTTTTTCGGCGGGACAGGCTTCGAAGAGAAGTATATCAAACATCACAAAAGGCACTACGGTGTAAAGAAGGAGGGCCCTCCATGAGAGGGCCTTTTATATGATGACAACAGCATTTTATCTGGGGCTGTTATTTGCCCTGATTGTAGGTATAGCAAGTGCACTTAATCGACATTGATTATTACGACAGGGCTATCAGGCTCTACGGAGCACTTCTTCCAGGCAGTAAAACAAAGATACCGATTGTCATAGCGAGTACCACTTCCCCATGCCCGAACTGTGATAAGGGCCATGTCTTCTTCGACACCATGTCGACAGAGGGACATAGACCTGACAGCAATCACACAGCTCCTCATGTAGAGTTCCGTGTCCCATCCAGGACGACGGACGGCTGTGGGGATAAGGAAGGCTGGGGTCGTGCGGAGCCGTTGTTCACAACCAATGGTGCGGCTCTGCTGTCGAACACGCGATTCGTGGTGACGAATGCGTGGCTTGGCAAAAGTGGCCGCGTCGATGAACCGGGGAACACTCATACCAGAGACCATGTGTGGAACGTGTATTTGCGTGGCGTGATACACCAGCGGTTGAACACGGACTGCAATGCGCTGCTGTTGCCGGAAAGCAATCCGGAGTTCCGGTATGAGTTCGACTATCTGTGGCGTATCCCAAGGCATCCAGGCGATCTTCGGAAAGTTCCGATGATGGCCGCTGAAGTTGAGGATATGCACATGGACGCAACAGAGGGCGATGTCGACAGTGACAGCATCGGTCTCCGCGTCATGACAGCAGATGGTCCTTTGAGGTTCGGTGTTCGCGCACCGGTCAGTACTTTGCCTGACATCAATATGTGCTCTATGGACGCTTCCCTGCGTCAGTTCTACGGAACAGACCACATGTACACTACACCATTGAACAGACTCTGTCTGACAGCGATTGTATATTCTCTGGTGAAGAATCATCACATTACGAGGAAAGCCGCGTTCGATTTTCTCGGTCTTACGACGTGTGATGTCTACCCCGTGAAGAAACCCGGTTTTTACACCCTCGACGACCCGCAGATGGAGCCTTCGCTCATCTATGGACGGGAGAAGCTCTGGGACAAGCGGCTGTACCGTCTGTACGGTGAACCGCTGTTCGACGGAACCGCATCCCAGGAGGATATCAACAGATTCAAGGAACTGGCCGGCAGTACATGGGAGTATCTTCAGGATGTCCAGGTGATGTTCGCGCTTGATAAACCGCTCGACAGCGATATCTGGTGGGGTGGTTCGAGTTACAAGCCGGACTGGCACTTGAGTGTCCGTACCTGTGGTCTCTTGTCTGATTTCCTCTGGAGACAGGAAGACATCCCATGGGATCACCAGGAGCTGAAAGGGGAGAAAGACATCTGGAATGTCGACTGGAATCTGAAATGGGAGGCATGGAGCAAGACACGCAACAACAGGACGGATTTCCGTCTGCTGGAACGTCTCGGCATTATCCCGTTCCTTCCCAGGATATACCCGGATGCCAAGCATGCAAGACAATGGGAATGGCTCGCGTCCTACCGTCGCAGAATATATCCGGCCTGCGTAGTTCCGTGGAACAAGATTGAGCAGATGCCAGGAGAGATCGCCAAGCTGGCGAAAATGCTCGGTGAGGATGTCGATCCGAAAACTGTCAAAGAAGGGCTCGCAAAACGAGCAATCGGCAGCAAGAGACCAGATACAGCCGTGTTCATGCTCGGCGTGATGGAGCTTACTGCATTACCCAAAAATGACGTGGAGAAAACAATCAAGGACCAGCTCGGTCCGTACATCTATGTACCGCGTCCGTAACCCTAAAGACCGGCGTAGGTTAACCGCCGTTTGAAAAGCAATGGAAAAGTCTGTTGAAATTGAAGTTAACAGTTCCGTGAAAGAATTTACTGCTCTCTGGAATGAGAGCCTGGAGAACCGCTACGAAGCTGCAACGATCTACTACGGGTGCGTGACCGAGCACCCGGACGCTGAGGTGAAGGAGAAATTCTTTGCAGCGTTCCCGAACTGGACCGCTCTGCGCTGGCGCTGGATCTATTACGTCGGCGCCGGCAAGATTTGCAAAGCCATGCTGGACGTGCATAACTACAGCCTGGCGCTTGCGATGACCGCTATCCCGATCAAGGATCAGGAGGCCATCGTGAAATCCGGGCTGAAGCTGTACTGCAAGGAGCATCCCGGTGGAATCGTGATCCCGCTGAAGCGCCTCAATCGCAGGATGCTGGCGCATGTCTACGATCTGCGCACGGGCGAAGCCAAGTCCGTTGCCCAGCAGCGCAAGACGCCGCTGTCCGAGCGCCCGGAGAAGGCCGCCATTATCTGGGTCCATGACAAGGATGACCATCTGGCTGCCAAGGTCATCCGCCCTGTGCTGCTCGACAGGAAGATGCTCGAAGGCATCCTTCTGTTCAAGAACGCGGAAGGCGAGCGTATCTTCAGCGCTGCTGATCTCCGTGGCATCGCCAACAAGATCGGAGGACTCATCTGATGAACTACCAGGCATCCAATCCCTCCGACTATCCGGTAGGGGAAATGGTGAAACTGCTGCCGAAGGATGTCAGGGATTGGGTGCTTGCCCAGTCGTTGGATACCAAGTCCCACCTCGACATCCACCAGCTCATGCTGAAAGCACGCAGTGAGATGGGGCTGCCTCCGTGGCACATGTTCACAGCGGTTATGCAGGCATACGCGGCTGCCGCGTTCGAGGAGACAGGGGAACGGCTTGACGTTACTTGTTCCTGGTTCGCCTGCGGGAAACAGCCGAGACCGCTGGATATCTACAACCACAAGTATGAGGACACCCACGAGATATGGGTGCACATGCATACTGGTGAGGATATCATGGTTGGTCATATTGTCGGCCGCTACGACGGCCGACCTGTGTTTTCATTCTGGGACGTTCGTACAGAACGTTACTGGTCTGATTGCACGAGGGCTATGACCATTTATCACCCATACACCCGTGAACCCATTCTCACAAACTATGGGCTGGCGAAATGGCGCGACCATATTGCCGTGGACGGCCGGGCGATTCTGCCGGAGATGACCAGACGCAGCGGAAAGAAGAAAGGCAAGGTCAACAAGGACGATGCACCGACAGAACCTCTGCCCAAACCTGTGGCTACGTTGTCCGAGACTTCCGCGAATATCCGGCTTACGCTGCTGAAGCTGTTTCAGTCCGTCATGGACCGGCGCATCTTCACCGACAGAGTGGCCGGCGGCGTGAATGGGGATGACGACATGTTCGAAGCGCTGTGCGGGATTCTACGCAACTCGATGGACATCTACATCACCAAACTTGAAAAGCGCGATGTTACTGCGATCCATATCCCGGATGCAGTATTCCTTGCGTGCAAGACTACAATGGAGATATTGGGCGAGGCTGAAGGCCTCGGCAATGCGCTCAAGATGTGGATGGAGGAGCTGGTGAAAACCGACGTCACCAGAGGTTAAAAACGAACACCGTTTGTCAGGAGTTTCTCTTTCAGGATTCTCTGAATCTTGGTTATCCGGATATGAAGCCGGGTGACAGAGAGGCCAACTTCCTGGCAAACGGTGTTTTCATCAAGGCGCTCGGCGCCGATTCCAAAACAATGCTGGAGAATGAATTTGTCCCGGTCGGACAAGTCTTTCATGGCGTTTTTGAGTTCTGTGATGACGGCGTCCATCTCGTCAGATTCCTGAGAACCGTCGTCCAGATTATCTTTTATAACTTCGCCGAATGTACCTTTCTTTGGATCGTCTTCTGAGATATGTGCTTCGATGGAGTAAACTTTCAAATCAGCTTTATTGATGTTGTCGAGCTGCTTCTTGGTCATTCCCGTGATTCCCAGCAGCTCCTCTTCGGTCGGTTCTCTGTTGAACTGACTTCGGAACGAGTGTTTCACCTTTTCCAAGTTCAATACCTTCTGAGTTGCTCCTCCGGGGATCCTGATGGTATGACACTGTTCCGCGAGCGCCTTGCGAATGGATTGCTTGATCCACCAGGTCGCGTAGCAACTGAACTTGGCTCCCTTACCCGGAAGGAACTTGTCGGCTGCGATTACCAGGCCCCGGTTTCCTTCTGCCACGATATCCGCAAAGGTCATTCCGTATCGCTTGAAATCATGAGATATCTTGATTACAAGGCGCAAATTACTACAGATAAGTTCTTCTCTTGCAGCAGCTTTCTCCTGGTCAGTCCCATGGTGGATAATATTCGATAGCTCAATCTCGCGTTTGGTCGTAATGCGCGGGATGTCTTCGATGTCCTTCATGTAGCGGGAGATATCTTCTGTGATGATGGAAGTGTTGCGGGTCTGGGCACAAATCATGAGCTGCTCCTTGTGATTTGGGTTGGTTGTGGGAATACGAAAATATACCATGAAAAACGCAGATTGCAAGCCCTGTTTCGAGACTTTTTCGAGAAAATTTACAGGGCGCGCGTCTGATGGCATAATATGATGAGACCTGCTTATTTGTGCCCACAGTGGGCATGAGAGGCAGTATCAATAACCGGTGCACTGTGCACCAGGAAGGAGTGGCTCTATGCCACAAAAAGTCAAAGCCGTTGTGTCTGACATGATCGGGCACGAAACCAAGAATCTGGTCATCTCCAACGAATGTCTCGCCCTTGGCGATGACCTGCAACCCAGGATCATGGGCTCCGCGATCACAGTCGCGCTTCCCACGAACTTCGGCGAATATCATATCGCCGCAGTCGGGTTGCTCTCCGTGATGACGAAGCGGAAGATCAATTTCGTGTTCGTCACCAAGGAGGAAGACAAGGAATGGTGTGAAGCAGACATCTGTCTTCTGCCATGGAGCAAGATCTGGGGCGGCGATAACGATACATGGGAAACCATGATCGGCGTCGCCGAGAACACCCAGTGGTTCCTCGATATGTTCCAGGAGCCCCAGGCAGCGGAAGGGTTCTTCCGGTCTCTCTACAACGAATACTATGATGGCCTTGAGGACATCATGGCGCTCGACCGCCTGGAGGGACGTCAGAATGAGAAGATCGCGGTGCATCTCCTGATGTACTGCCAGCAGCGCATGAGCACCCTGTTCAAGCTGCAGCAGTTCAGAGGTAAGATGATGCGCGAAGTTCGTGTTGAGGTCATGAAAGACCGTCCCGGCATCCTTGTTGTGCCTGAGGCGAGCACGAATATGTACCTCATTAATCTCTTGGAATGGATCGCCCTGTGCGTCTGTGAGCAGAATCTGCAGAAAACGAATCCGGTCTATGTCGTCGTTCTTCATTGGAGCGATGGCTGGCGCGTGTATCCGGCTCTTGAGCTGGAAGACACGGGTAAGTACCGTGAAGTCAAGAACATGCGGTATCCGTTCAAGCTGCAGCATGCTCTTTCCAAGTACAAATGCAAAGCTGTACCGCAGGAGATCCTGCCGTACATTACTTGCCCGGACAACAAGACGGCCTTTGAGGTCGCGGTCTGGATGAACGAGAAACGGCTTGGCAACAAGACCAAGCTGGAGGAGATTGTGAAGAAATGACTACGACATATCAACTGGTTACTTCCAACGCCACGGAGCAGATGTTCCGTGGCGCTATTTTCGGGATCCCGCCGCTCAAGGAACAGGACCGTCGGTTCTGCGAGCTGATCGACAGGCTCCATGAGGTCAGTGAAGCTGTGGAAAATCTCAAGCCTTACAACGCGCTCGGCAAGAGCATGCAATGGGGGCTCCAGCAGATGATCCAGGCTACCACAGCCAACGTGATGAACACCCGCCTGCTCAAGAATGACAGGGACGTGTTCCGCACGTTGAACGAAATGGAGAAGCGCACGGCAAGGTTCGAGCGCATCGTTGGTATCCAGGGATGGAAGGAGCTCTACGCATGATCGAGGGCTACAAAGGATTTGATCGGGACTGGACATGTCTCAACCAGCGTTACAGACTCGGTGAGACTGTCACGGTCGATGGCAAATTGGAGATGTGCGAGAATGGGATTCATTTCTGTAAGAATCCCATTGGCGTGTTCGGTTACTACTCCCCCTGTGATTCTGTATATGCTCGTATCGAAGCCAGTGACGAGTGCATTCAGGAGCCTGCGAGCAGTTTCAACACTACCAAATGTTGCGCACGTTCGATCACGGTCAAGAGTGAGCTCGATGTTTGGGACATGGTATTCTTTGCAGAAGACTACATGTCAGCCAACTCCATCAACGGGAACAAGAACATCTACACAGAGAACTACTACGAAGAACGTGTCAATGTTACCTATGTGCGAGATCCTTATTCGTACTGGGTCGCTACGTCTACGATGGTTCTTGCAACGGAGCTCTCGTCATGTGTGAGGAACACAGGCGGAGGCATCGCCATTGCTATGGCCCCGCTGTCAATCGCGACAGTGGAGCGCGGCTGGGAAGGCGTCGCCATTGCAAACGGAAGTCAGTCGGCGGCGAGAGCCGCGAGCAGCGGTGCCGTGGCTGTTACTCTTGGTTGCGATTCGGTTGCTATTACCGAGGGTGACGAATCCGTGGCTTTCGTAGGTGCGTCCAGCCTCGCTGTCGTGAAAGGTCGCAACAGTGTAGGCATGTCCGTATTCCGTGGAGCCAAGGTTCTACTCGAAGGTGATGGATGCGTGGCTATGGCTCTCGGTGATGTTGAAGTTCGAGGGAAAGGTTGTGTTGTCATATTGGCATGCGGCTACAAGAAGGAAGCCCTGATTAAAGCCACAGCCGGTACCAGACTTCTCATCCCATTCCTCGACACAATGACCTACAACGAAATCATCTGCGGAGAAGCGGATGACTGGCCGGCGGGCGTTGCCCGCAGCTACATGGATATCATGGAGGATTTTCTGAAAAATGTATGACATTCTGATTACAATCAATTCGCCGGGACTCTATGCCCTGGTGCCCGTTCGGGAATTGGAACAGTTCCACAAAGTGCTCATTGTTACCGCAGAGGAGATTGCTCCTAAGCGCTGGGATACAAACAACAAATGGATGGAGGCCACTCATGCACAAGAAAGCTGAACGCAGCGATATCGTTCCCTTCGGGGATTTCAACTGGTGCGCCAACAGGGACTGCCCGAAGGCGCTGATCTGCGGGCGCTCTGTGAGGCGTTTGGACTTTCTGCCGAAACAGGTCCTGTGGCAGATGGCTCCTGCACCGGATGAGACAGGGAGCTGTGAGTTCCAGGAGCCGTACAAGACCTATGCCCATGCGCTCGTCTACCCGGAGCTGAAGGCAATGCGGGATGACGTGGCGGAAGCCATCGACGTCATCCGCAAGCTGTACGACGAAGACGGCACGCTTGATAACATCCAGGCTATCCTGGAGAGTGTCGAAGAGCGTGTGAACTACTTGCTCACTGGCTTCGAGGAGAAGAAAAATGCCAAGAAATGACACTGTGGTCGACAACAACGACTTCGACTGTGAAGACCTGCACGCCGCCTTTGACAGCCTGCAGGAGCTTGAGTCGACTGTCCGGTCGTTCTGCGGCAGATGGGATTGCAGTGAATGCCCGCTGGGCAAGCATATTGCTCCCGAAGCAGCCTATCCGGCTGACGCCTGCCCCACACTCCAGCATATCCGTGATCTGCGGTATATCCTGCAGGATCATGTACGGAAGACTGTTGTGAAGGAAAGAGGGCTTGATAAGTATAAAGTCGACTGGGTCGATAAACAGAAGGTATTCTTCAAAGGATTCGACCAGGATCTGTGCTGCAGAGGTATGCAGTTCGAGGTCGGCTGGGAGTTCTCTGTGAATGGTCCTGCTGCTATCTGCGAGAATGGAATTCACTTCTGCTGCAACATCCTGGAGGTGCTTGACCATTATTCGCTCCCGTGGAGCAGGTACTGCACAGTAACTGTGCCGGAAGGTGATGATGTGTCCGTCGCGTTTTCATCGGATCATGAGGAGACAAAACGGTGTGCGACGAAGGTCAAGATAGAATGTGAACTCAGTCTATCTGATTTCGTTCGTAAATTGCAGGCCGGTTACGGTTTCCGGTATGACATCGGGACTTGGTTTTCGAATGACACAATTACCGTCGGCACCGATTGGGCATACTACTGGTGCAATGCACCTGTCGGTGTTCTCACAGGATGCTATTCCATGATGCACTTGGATGGCTACATCGGGGTTGCCAAAGCATGTAACTCTGCTGTTTACATTGACTGGGAACACGCCGTGGCCATCGGGATGAAAGAACACACAGTGGCGCATACCACAGGCTACATGAGCATTGCCATCGCCAAGGAGTGGCGCAGTATTGCGCTTGCAGATGGGACAGGTTCTATTGCCATTGCGCATGGTACGGAGGCAACGGCCATCGTTGCAGAGCGCTACAGTGTGGGTGTCGATGTGCTCGGAGCAGGCAGTGTAGTTCGCCTGGAATCAGAGTACTGCGTCGCTGTTGCCACAGGCCATACGGTTGTCACGGCAGACTGCTGCACAGTAGTTATCCCTTACCATCATGACAGCGAGAGATTCTCCGTGTGCGCAGTAGAGGGAACCAGAATCATCTGGGTGGGTAACAACGACGAGGATCCGGTCGTAACCACAGTAAGTGAGGACGGGCCTATCAAACCAAACAAAACCTATGTGTGGTCGGACTTCATCTACAATGTTCTTGGTAGACCGGCCACTTGGAAAGACTGAAAGGAAACAATCATGTCTGTTATTATGACCATTGGTGTGGCAGCCACCATTATTCTGCTGCTCGCTGCGTCTTACTTCTACGCCAAGGGCATGGAGCAGGATGCTGCGCAGGACGATTTTGAGCACTTACGCAACAGCTTCCGTGCCATCGGCCACCTCGCGCAGAAGCACAAAGATGGGAGTATCACCACAGCTGATCTCGAAGCGGAGATCGACAGGGACGCCGCATATACCGACAAGTTGCGAGGTTTATACGGCTCCGCGAGCAGAAAGAACTGTCGCATCAGCTGGATCGTAGGGCTTATTGCCTTCTTCACGATACTCCTGTCAATCCTGCTGGAGTCTTATCTGGACTACGCGGTTCAGGAGGCCTATCATCGGGGCGTTCTCGAATCCGTCCAGAAAGGAGTCCAGCCATGAAAATGGTATTCAGTGACGGGACCGAGATCGAGATCCCGATGACAGATCCGGATGCTGTGCAAAAGCTCATGGACAATACTGAAGCACTTATCGAGACCAACGAGAAATGGATCGCGGCGAAGGAACGCGAGATCCAGGCAATCCGTAAGCATGTATTCACATTGCGTCGTGAGTACGATGCTCTTGGTGCTCTGAAAGATGCTATTGAGCGGCACAATGAGGCCATGGAGAAGTATGCGCGGGAAAGCAACCTGCAAAACACTCAGAGGAGTATTGAAGATGGCGAAGAATGATTGGAGCAACATTATTTCCGGCGGTGTCTGCACCAGCGGCACGCTTATGGATCTTCATGATCTTGACAGAGTCCGTGTTTTGAATTATCATATCGGGCATGGTGCTATCATGCGTACTGGTAAGCTCAACTCACTGCAGGACATCGTGGTAGATGGCAATCTGAATGCGAGCGACACATTTATCTGCAAGATGACGATACCGACGGGCTACGCTGCCTTGTACGGGAGTACAACAGGATCCCGTGTGTTTGTCGGTGGGCATCTGGACTGTAACAGCAAAGTGGTGCTCACAGAGCTGGAAATTGTGTCCGGCGGCAGAGTCACAGTTCAGGGAAGTTCGTTCATACGCAATACTACGGTCTGCTCCGGCGGGGCCGTTGCCATGTATGGGAATACCAGCGCGCATCTCATGGTGATTTCCAGTGGTGCAACTGTGACCCTCTACGGCCAGGCTGAACTGACCAGTGCACAAGTGTGCTCCGGCGGCTATCTGGAATGCTGGGATGATACCAACACGTCAGATCTCTATGTCGCGGAAGGCGCCAAATTCGTGTGCCATGATGGGGCCGAGGTTGTTTATCAGCGGGATTCCCCGCAGAAGCCTATCGACTTCGGTGTCTCATCTGCAGGCCAGTCCACAGATAGTGGCTGGGTGGATATTTACAGGGCGAAAGTATCGGTATATCCGGATAACCTTGTAGTGATTGATCTTCCCGTGTCCATGCAGAAAGCATTTGCAGTCGACAGGATCCACATCAACTGGAAGGGTGACAAAAATGGTAAATGACAAACCGTTCGCCAATATCAGTGGCCACCTCTATATCTCCAGCGGTCTCTTTGAGTTGCCGGAGGACATCCAAGCCAGACTCGACGGAAACGTACCTGGCGGCCTCATAGCAGTGGGGAGAGAGGGCACCATGAACATCTACGGGGGTAAAGCCTCACAGACCGTCAGAAAGGCCTGCGTTGAAAATGGCGGGTTCATGTTCGTGTCCGGTTCTCTGGCCGGCGTGTACGACTGTCATGTCAATGAAGGCGGCAAGCTGTCCGTGGTTTCCGGGGCTGCGGCCTGGGAAATTGAAGTGGAGGGTGAACTCCGTCTGGTGTCTGCTGCCGGCAACGTGGGCCATGTCCATGTATCGGCCGGCGGATACGTGCAGGTCGAGGGCTGCTGGGTGGATAGGGTCACGACGTATGCCGGTGGTTCTCTGTCCGTTCTGAGTGGTGGTCATGTGGAAGTTCTGCATGTTGCTCCAGGGGCTGTGTGCCATGTCATCAAAGGTTCCGTTGCAAGTGCGGAAATTCATTCCGGCGGTACGCTGACTGTCACGGATGGCGCAGCCACGGAACTCAGCGTGGATTCCGGTGGAGTTGTCATCAGGAACGGTCGTTGCAAGATCCACTACCAATCCTATTCCCAGGTTGGAGGGGCCTCATTCGAGGAATACCACGATGCCGAAATTGATTAGAGCTACTTGGGACTGGGGCTTTGAGTATCGTGGCGGAACGGAGGCATCTGGTGAGCCTGGTCATTGGACAGTATGCCGTGACAGGTTCCAGGATAACTCTTTCCCATTCGCAAAGCGAAATGCCAAGAGTTGCAACCTCCATGAGGACAAAGAGCGGTGGAAAAAGCTGCATGGATTCAGGAAGGTCTTCGATGAGAAGGCCCTGAAGGAATTCAGGCGCCCGGAAGGTATGACAACACCGAAGTTTGTCCCAGGTGAGAAAGTCTGGGCGGTGTGCCCGGATGTTTGGAGTCCCTTCGCGGCCAAAGGTGTTGTATGTTCCATAGACTGGAGTTTCTCCACGCAGAAATGGATATATGGCATTGCCTGGTACGAGCGTGTCAAGAATACACCGGAAGGTTGCCCGAAGAACCAATACCGCATCGCAGTCAGACATGTTCTGGAAGAATATCTCTACAAGTTCGAGGATAAGGCGAAAGCAAGAGAACTTATGATCGGCACCATTGCCAAGATCTTGAAATGGGTTGCCGATTTTGAGGACCGCTTGCATAATCTGAAACCCAAAGACTTGAAAGAGGGTGACTGGCTGAAATGACGCTGGGTCTCTTTGTAGGAGGTAACGCCTATGAAGAGACTCAAAGTTTTGATCATCAATGGTGGCGGAATTTTCGGCTGTCTTCCAGCTCATTTTCTTTCCATGCTACCAACAAACCAGCAGAGCCTGAAAGGTATTGATGTTCTTTCAGGATGCAGCGTGGGCGGCATATTGGCAGCCGCATATGCTGTAGGTCATCAGTTTGCGCTCATTGATGACGTTTTTCAGCGCAGGGCAAAGGATTGTTTCAAGAAGCGGTTCGCCGCCAAGATAAATCCACTCGCATGTCCCACGTATGATAACGACAGCATTGATGAAGTAATACAAGAGATGATCGGAGAAAGTACGATGCGGGATGTCCATAAGATTTTCCCGAAGTTGTCTCTGATTATTCCTGCGTTGGATGTCACTGATGATAAGTACATTGTGTTTGACAATATCAGACACAAGTATGATCTGGTTCCTCTGAAGAAGATCGCAGGTTATACGTCGGCTGCACCGAGTTATTTTGCGGGAAGAGACTTTAATGGTCACTGTCTTATTGATGGCGGTTTGATAGAGGTCTTCCCTATGATCACAGCAACCACGTCCGTGAAGAAGAACCTTGGTGTTCCATTCATGAACATGTCTGTGCTGATGCTCGGTACAGGTCAGGACAAGGATCAACATCCTTTAACACTCAAAAGCTACAACAATCTTGGACTTCTTGGGATTGCTACTGATGTGCTTGTTCCTTATGCAACTCTGAGTAATTCTCTGGCAACAGAGTATTGGGGCCGCAACATGGGATACGGCAATTTCTATTACTTCAACCCAGTTCAGACGGATGGTAAACTTGATGATGTCAAGCAGATTCCGGCTCTGGTGAAAGAAGCAGACAACCATCGGGAAGAATTTCTCGAAGTCTGGGATAAGTGGTACAACGACTAAGGTTATCGTAAATAAAGACCCGCTGAAGTTCACGGCTCCAGCGGGTCCAAACTCTAACACACATGCGTAGTATTCGCCAATCTAATGAGAAACAAGCAAAACCAATTCAGTGTATAGAAACTGGAGAAATCTGGGAATCTGTACATGAAGCAGCCAGACAGCTTGGGTTAAACCAGGCTAATATGTCTAAGCGCTGTCAGAATTATGAAGCTGGCAAAACATACAGACGTCACACTTATCGGGGCAAGGCTGTACTTCATTTTCGTTGGATTGATAAACAATTAACCAACCAATCACCCAACTTGGTTGTATAATCAGGTTGGGTATTCGCCTTCAACTGGCCCGGATCAGAAATGTTCCGGGCTTTAATTTTCTACCCCAGGTGGAAATTTCAAATGAGTGAAAACAAAGAAATCGAAGTGACTCTGCGTACACCGGCCGATTGGATGCAGATGGCAATCGAACATAAGATCGGGAACCAGGAACTCTGGGACCATATCGACAAAAGCAAGGAAGAGAAGACCGTGTTCGACGGTAAGGAATGGCCGACGCTGTTTGCTATCACCGAGGAGCAGCGTCAGACTATCAACGAACACGTCGACGCGATCTTCAACGTCTGCATGAGCGGCGGGATCCCGATCACGGTCGTCATGCAGGAGATGAACATGGGTGGCATCGGTGCCTACAACGTGATGAATGTCATCCCGCGTGGACGTGCCGGCCGTAAGATCATGGAAGTCGGAAACATCGTGCATGCTTTCATCGGGGAAGGCACGATTGATTCCCAGAACAGATCGCTGGACTACATCGTCACCCGGCACATCGCCAACCTGACAGCGCTCCTGTGGAAGGCCAAAAATCACGAGGTTCCCCGCGAGGAGTTCCACATGCAGATGGAACTTATTGTCCAGGCGATCTGCAATTACGCCGGAGAACTCAGTAATACGCTGGAACTCTCGGATCCAGAACCTGTTCCCAGTGAAAATGACGAGAAGGAGATCTGATCATGTTCGCTGAAGATGACTTCAATTTTGAGGACTTTGTCGATAATGCTGCTCGCAATGTCCGCAAGAACCTGAAGAAGGAAGAATCGCAGGAGAAATCGGAAAAGAAATCCGGGGAACAGCCTGAGAAGGGTCCCAGGATGATCAAGAGCAAGGATGGCAAGAGCGGCATCATTGCGTGCAGAACGCCGGAAGAAGCCATCGAGGCTATCAAAAAATACGGCGTGCCTGACGACGTTATGACTATCGGAGATATCCTGAATCGTATTCTCAAAGGTTCCGAGGAGTATGAACTCACAGAGGAAGAGGATAAGGAACTTGAGTCCTTGATGAAACCTCTTCAGAAGTTCTGCGACAAACACAAGCTCCCGGCCATGGTTCTTGTCCAGCATGGTAAGAGCGGGACATCTGTTGGCATGAAGGGATTCCGGAATGCCGAGGAAGGCCGCATGGAACTCCGTATGCGCTTCATGATGCGTCTGAAGGATCTCATTTACAATGATGCCTGCTGTGCCGAGGACATGGAGGACATTGCTGAGATCTTCAATCGCATCTATGAAAGACAGGAGAAACGACATGGGTGACTGTCCGGGACGAGGTTGCCTGACATACAAGCTCTCTGAAGCCGACGAAAAGAAACTACAGAGAGCTGTAACCAGGCTGGAGAAGCTGTGTAAGGAACTTGTTGTTCCGGCCATGTGCGTTATCCAGGTCAGTAACAACAATCGGCACTATGGCACCATCTCCTTCAGCAACCAGGTGACAGCCAAGTCTGATCTGACTGTCGACGCCATGGTGAAGCTGGAACATCTCTTTTGGGGCTTTGAAGACTGCCTCAACAGGGAAGATGTCGCCGATATATGGGAGCATGTGGACGACCTCCACCAGATTTTGAAGGAGAGGAACTGATGCTCATGCCTACATCCCTTGTGGTGGGCATGGCAATCGGTGAATGGGTAGCCAAAGAATGGGATGGCTGGATGGATGGATGGACCTACACATGGGTTTATACTCATGATCGGGACCTGTCTTTTGCTGATGGGCATTCTTCTGGCTGTCGGGGAAAAGAAACCAGAACAACAAACAACGAAGGAATCGACAATGGCTGATTGTACCAAATGCAACAGCAGTGACAACCCAATCGTGGAAGGCCCGGACTGGAGTGGAGAGAACGAGATTCAGGTTCACCGCAAATGCGAAGTCTGCGGCCATGTCCAGATCGAATATTACAAGCTCGTGCTCACTGATATTGACGACATGGGGGATCAATGAAAGCGCCTGAGAAATGCTCCAAGTGTGGAAAGGACGATATTCAGACTTTCGAGCCTCCGCTGTTTGAGAGTGACAACCGCATCAGTGTTGTCATGCAGTGTCAGGATTGTGGGCACAAGTGGTATGAATACTTCGATCTTACCGAGGTCGTGGAGGAGAACGACTGATGTTCATCGAAAAAGCATGTCCGCAATGTGGCAGTGAGGACATCGACATCGACTATGGACCGGAGTTCAATCTCTTCCAGGATGATGAAGTCACCATAGGTTTCCTGTGCACGGAATGTCTTCATTTCTGGTCCAAGAACTACAAACTCACGCCAGTGGAGGATAACAATGGCTAAAAAGAAAGAGAAACCGGTTCCCAGGATGCACTGCCCTAAATGTGGCAGCGATGACCTCGATGTGCATGAGATTAACAGAGATGATCGTAGCATGTCCGAGGAAGTCGACTGCTGCACTTGTGGTAAATCCTGGACTGAGCACTACAAACTGGTTCTGGAGGAGATCGAAGATGACGAAAATGAGTAGCCCGGAGATACCGCAGAAGGCAAAAGACCTTTGCGCCAAGCTGGAGAGGCTCGCTGAAGACAGAGGGCGCATCACGGAAGCATACCGCGCATTGCGCCATACGGAGGAGTGCATTCAGGCACAGCAGGAAGAGATCGAACAGGACCTGATGGACATTCTCAACACTGGTGACTTCGAGATACTGGACATCGGTCGGCTTCGCCTTATCTTCCAGCCGGAGGACAAGTATAATACCAGGCCGTGGTTCGAGGTTCGCTACCCGGACTACACCGGCGTCTATACCAAGCGACACTTCCTGCGTAAGCCCGGAAACAAACGCCGGCCGAAGAAAGGAGACTGACATGGGATTTTTACACGAATGCCCATCCTGTCACAAGGTGTGCGAGCAGAACATCTGCACAAGAACAGATACCAAGGGATATGAGACCGAACTACTGGAATGTTCAGGTTGCAAACATACTTGGTTTGCCACGCACGTGATCACAGAAGTGAATCTGAATATCGTGACGTGCCCAAAGTGCGGCAGTCACGAGACGGATGTCAACGAAGGCCCGTGGATCTACGACACCTACATGAAACTCAACCAGGAATGCTATGAATGCGGCCATCTGTGGACCGGCATTTATAAACTCCCTGAGAGAATTGGTGTGGAGGATGAATCGGATCCGACGGACGCCATGGAGGATATCAAATGAAATGCCCGAAATGCAAAAGTGAAGAGATCTATCTGGAAGACGGTCCGAACTTCGGACACGGCTGTGACGAAGAAATCTACAACGTCTGGCAGTGTGAGAAGTGCGGAGCCCGATGGGCCGCTTCCTATGAACTCAATCTCATAGACATAGAAATCCTGGAGGAAGGGAACAATGGATAAGCCCCAGTTCTTACCATGCCCGGTCTGCGGCAGTATGGTGATCGACTACACGCGAGTGCAACCGATTACAGAGCAGCAGATCGTGATCACCCAGAAATGTGAAGCCTGCGGTCATGTGTGGGAAGATACCTTCTGGGTGGAGCGCAGTACAAACCTGGAGAACTGACATGACTATGCAAACAGTATGCCCGCATTGCGGTTATGCAGCTGATTCGGCCAACCTTGCTGTCATGGATCCACCTGATCACATGTCGTTTCTCCAATGCTGTGAACGGTGCGGCGAGTACTACACGGACCACTACAAGGTTCATTTCCTCGGTAGCTCCGCTTATGGCTGCAACCTTTATCCGGCAGACGGTGAGACCGAAGAGTCTATGACAGCTGCCGGTGTGGAGCTCGACGACTGATGGTTATGCCACATGAATGTCTGGAGTGCGGAGAGCATTCTAATATCGGTATGGATACCACTGTACAGATGACTCCATGTGGCGAACCAAGTCGCCTGGAGTTCACATTCACGTGTCTGCGATGTAATCACCAGTGGACAGTCACCACCAAGTATTTCACCGTGGATTTCGATAGGAGACCGCCTGATGAAAGGTAAACAAACAATCAACTACGAAGGCCATAAGATCGGCGACAAGGTGTGGATCTGGGTGGGCTGGTGCAAACTGCTCACCCAGGTCGAAATCCTGGGCATGACACTCTGGTTCTATGAAGACGAACCGGATAAATCTCACCCGGATTACACGGTCAAGTTCGTTGATCCCAATGGAGAAACTCAGACCTACACGTTCCAGGAGGATGACGTCTACGACACCGCAGAGGAAGCTATCAGAGCCGCCATCAAGGAGGAAGAGACGGATCTTACTGAGAACAAGGAGATCATCCAGCGGCAGGAGTTCAGCCTTGACTGGCTCAGGCGCCGCCTTGTACAGGAGACAGCTGATGGCTCTGAAGCATAAGTGCCCGAAGTGCGGAGAACTGACGATCCAGATTGTGGACCACGAGTTCCGCCTCAAGGGCGTCATGATCCTGTGGCGCATCTGTGAAAACTGCGGGCATAAGTGGCGTGAAGTCTACAACCTCAGCTTCTTCCAGGGGCTCCCGTGGATCAAGCCGCCGCATAACGACGGAGAAGATATATTCGAGGAGGATGACGATGGCTATTGAATCCATGTCGCAACTGATCCAGCATGTCAAAAATCACGACGACATCACAGGAAGATGTGCCGTGATTTTGTCGTTCTGGGCGCACTACTATGAGAAGTCGAGCCATTATCGCAGTATCTCGGTGATAGACTGGGGTCTGCATCAAGGAAAAACAGCGCTGGAAATCTCTGCCAGTTACAGAGCCTGGGACAGGACGTCCATGGCGATCAGAGGATCCAGTTTCCCAGCGATGTACCTGTTCATGCCGATAGAAGATGTCGAAGCAGACATCAAGAAACGCCGGCGTGAATACGACAAGGAGATCCGCAAGGAGCGGAAGGCGCAGGAACGTGAGGACCAGGAAAAACGAGACGCCCGGATCGAACGGGAATATGCCGAGCTCCAGGAGCGTCGTGCTAAGAAACAAAAGAAAGGAACCAAGAAATGAAATTCCGCAAGAAACCTGTTGTCATCGAGGCTATCCAATGGACGGGCGACAACGTTGAAGAAATCGGCGAGTTCATGACTGGTGTCCACTGGGCAATGGCAGGTGATCGCGATCCGGTTATTCCCACGCTGGAAGGGGACATGAAGGTCTCAGTGAACGACTGGATCATCAGAGGCGTGAAAGGGGAATACTATCCCTGCAAGCCCGACATCTTCGAGGCCACCTACGAGCCCGCGATGAATGAACAGTCTGTGAAATGTCCGGAGTGCGGCGGTACCACTGACCAGGATATCATTATATCCACAGAGGTCCCGCAGTACAGAAAGACCATGCAACTGCGTGTCTGCAAGCGCTGCGGCAGGGATTTCGTCACAGAGCTCTCCACAAGGGAATTCTGACATGGAGACGAAATGTCCGACATGTGGTCATGAGCGCTCCATACCACTTGGAGAGCTATTTGACAACCAGCGGGGTTCTTCTGAAGGATCGCGCAAGGATGGCTTATTCGGCTTTTGGCTCATCTGTCCGGAATGCCATGAAGCATACATGGAATGGGTCAAGGTGCAGCGTCTCGGCGTTACTGTGGACGACGCCATTGCGACCATACCGCACAGATTCTTCTACCCTGCCGAAGGGCAGACAGAGGAATCTATGGTCGCAGCAGGTGTCCAGAAACTCGGTTCTATCATGAAAGGATCTGACAAATGATTAAACCACAAGTCTGCTCCCGTTGCGGAAGCGAGAACATCTGGCGAGTCTTCAGCCATAAGGAAGGAGACGACGAATACGCCATGATGGTGACTTGCAAGAGCTGCGGCTATGATTGGCTGGAGCATTACGAAACTAGGCTGGTCCGTATCGAACTGGTGCATTTCAACAAAAAGGACTCTGACAAATGACCCTGAAGATCGGAATTGGTATCCTGATTGCAGGGCTCGTGCTGATGTCGCCGGTGTTCTTCCTGCTGATACGGGATATCTTCAAGAAGATCATGAATGAGTTCAAGAGCGACTTCCCAGTAACCGCCTATGTCATCGGTGTGGCCCTGCTCATAACAGGACTGTTCGTGTGCGCCCTCGCCCTGGGGCTGCGCAACCAGAAGCAATCAGAGGCTGACGCACAACCAATGAAGGAGACAACCACCAACAATCAACCATAGGAGTACCCAAATGAGCAAGAACCTGTACGGGCTGGTCTTCGTGGAAACACATGATTGCAGCCCGGAATCGTATGATGTGTTCGACAACGGCACCAAGATAGCCACTGTGACGTATGACTGGGGGAAGATGACCTGTACGAAAAAAGGCAAGGTCGTCTATACCAGAGACGCGGAATACAACTGGCTGTCCAGATTCCGCAATGACAAGGAACGCACGGACTGGCTTGAGGATGCCGCGAGACACATCAAGGCCGCATAAGAGCTTTGCGCCATTACGCTGCAGGTATTGTAGCACAAGGGCAGTGGTTCCAACACACGGAGCCCCTGCCCTTTCTTTTACAATCCGCACGGGAATAAAAGAATGGACGAGAAGGACTCCAGGAAGTATGGCATACCGATCTATACGCAGACACAGATGGACGAGTTGAAGAAGCTGTACATTTCACTTATCTGCGCCGCGATGTTCTTTGCGTTCTGCCTGGGATTCGTGTGCGGACATCTTGATCTCCAGAAGTTGGCGGACTTCTTCAGATAAGGCGGCAAGGGTCTTCGACGGTTTTCCTCCTTTGCTGCCGGACGGCGGTCACTGCTTTCATCCTTTCCAGTGGCCGCTGTCTTTTATTGTAGAACGCACGCTGTTTAATGAGAACAACATAAGGAGACACTCCCACTATGTCCACATACGAAGTCATACAGATGCATGATGCACAGGATTCGTCCAAGCTGCAATTCCCCAAGGTTCCGCTGGAAGCGCTGATAGAGGATGTCAACCATCTGACAACACCCTATGGAATTCCCGCCAGAGTCACGGAGCTTCTCGCCCTGTCAGCAACAGCTCCCACTCCCACGAAGGCAGGCCAGCACTACTACAACACGGCAACGCACAAGATCCATACGTCGGAAACAAGCGGTGCGACATTCACATGGGATGCGGGACAGGAGCCGCAGGCAGGCATTCTCTATAAGGTGCCACAGCAGAGTGGATCCAGCGATACTCTTTACGTAAAGAGTATCGATGCTCTGGGTATCGGGCTGCATGCGATTGGTGTGTACCAGTACAATGGCCCGTTCTGGTGTGCAGGGGTCAAGTCGGGCACGACATGGGTTGTCGCAGTGGAGTCAGGCAACGTGTACGCAGGCTGGAAGGAGTACACTGTGGCAAGGAATACCAGCGGTATCACACTGGAAGCAGGGCAGACGCTTTATCTGGTGGGGACCAACGGATCCACAGATGCCACGTTCCAATATACCACAAATGCTTCTGTCACGGGAGACATGAGAGTCCGCATCGCATATAACAACGCAGGCAATCTTGTACAGTGTCAATACGGAGATATCCAGACGAATGCATTGACGTAATATTCCACTCCAGGTGGAAAATCCCGGTAGTGTTACGCCGCTTCTATTGTAACACGATACTCTCTTATAATGGTTGCAACCCAGGAGATTCAACATGTATGACACAAAGCCCGAATTGATCGGCATCTACAACAACGGCGTGAAAGGCGGCGGTGGAGGCGGCGGTGGCTCCGGAAGCACAATCACCATCACAGTACCGAATGCTACTCTCACGGATCCCGGTGTCGTTGTTACCGGGAATACCACCAGTGAAAGCGTCACCAGCGAAACTGTCAATGTCGTTCCTACTATGTGGTGGTTCCAGCAGGAAGTTGCCCGGCTGGACCTTCGCATCGACAACGCACAGGGAACTGTGATGTACACCAAAATCGCACAATATCCACCTGAAGACTAAAGGAGTCTACATATGAGCCAAGTTTACATGACAGCGAAACTCAATCTCGCGGATGGCACTATCATCTATCCGCAGGTTTCCTTGGATAATATCGTCGCCAGCATCAGCAACCCCACGCTGGTGTCCGTGGCTACTACGGCAGATGTGTCTGCACAGATGTCAACCAAACAAGATACACTTACGGAGGGTCCTGGCGTGCAAATCCTTAACGGCAGCACCATTTCTTTCAACGGCACCACGCTGGATGTCACCACCATCATGGAGACAGAGAGCAATGGTGTGCACCTTTCTCTGGATGGGGCCAACGTCAGCGTCGTGGCTAACCTTGCTGCCAACGACAGCGCCGGTGTTATTGCCGGTGCGGCTGATGGTGTCACACTGGATAATGGCGTCGTGAAGGCGAATATCGGCGACGGTCTGCTGGTTGAAGACAGCCAGATTGCTATTGATGAAGCCACCGTGGAGCAGGTTCTCCAGGGCGGTACTGCTACATGGACGGAAGGTGCCGGCGGCTGGTCCCAGTCTGTTGTGCTCGCCGATGACAAGGTGGACACTCCGGCGAATCTGCGTGGCGCTCTTTCCGTGGGACAGGCTGTAGATGTCAGCTGTGCGCCGTATAACAACAGCGGCAGTATCGTTTATGTGAACGATGATTTCCTTCAGGGCTTTACAGCCACGATGGTCAATGGCACCAAGGTCGGGTTCTACGATACCACGACGCACAGGTTCCCGAAGTTTGCCGACGGTCTGGTCTACCTTTTCATTGCCAATGTTTCGGGTTCAGGCACGGTTACACCGAATGGTGCATCCGCTGTTACACTGTCCGATACGCCGCAGCGCATTTGGACGAAGGTAACGGCAGCTGACTCCGGCTACATCTCCGCATCTGCCAACGCGACCATGACTGTAACCAACTGGCGCCAGTATGAAGTCACCGCGCTCACAGACGAAGCCATCGCTTACATCGCCAGTCTTCCGGATCCCGACCAGTTCTTCCGCAGCTCCACGATCTTCCAGGTCCGCGACAAGTACCTCGTGAAGCAGGACATGGTCTGCCCCTGGATCTATACCATCGGCATGCCCGACAACAGCGATCTTACGGTCGCCGCCGGTCTGAGCTACAAGATCAAGTATACCAATGACAATCCGCACAAGATCACCGTGGATACCATCCCCACGGATGCCTACGGCTGGGATACTCACGTGCAGATGTTCATCAAGGGTACATCTTCCATCCAGTTCCAGCACCCGCTGATCCTGATGGACGCTCTTACGCCGAATGCCGGCCACAACCTGATCATCAAGTACCGCAACGGCGATGCCCTGGTGTACGTGGATGACACCAACGCCGGTAACATAGTGGTCGCAGCCACAGGTACGACTGCAGGCACACTGAACTACTTCCTTCAGCAGGATCCCGGCAGTGGCAATGAAAACTATATCATCTTTGCGCCTGCTACCGATGGTCTTACCTGTGATGCCGGTACAGTGTCCGTGGCTTATAATACGGATATTCTCGGCAACGGCATGGACAAGACGGCGATCAGCGGCATCTGTACCATCGGATACAACAAGGTCATGAATCTGCAGGACCTGACGATCAGCGGCAGCACGATCAATGGAGCCGGAACGGTGAACTTTGATAATGTTTCGCTGAGTAACGTTGATTTGTCCGTTACGGTCAGCGAATACGGCACAGTTATTGTTCCGGCGGGCAGCACAGTTACGGGCAGCGGATACTTTCTTAAAGGTAAGTCACTTATTATAAATGGTACTCTATACAAAAAGGGTGCAAAGTCCCATTTTATAGATGGTGACGGGACCGGCGTGATCGACGGCGGCGGCTCTATGAGTGATCTTATCAGTCTCTATCTGTCCAACGAGAGTTATATTATAAAAAACATAACGGTCACAGGAGGTTCCTCCTCGACGTCCGGCGGCGCATCCTGGGTCACAGATATAAAAGACGCCTATTTCTATAACTGCACTTTCCAGGGAAATACAGCGAGTTCTGCCAGCAGAGATTTTTACTTGAAGGTGATAACTGGGGAAATCGTTTTTGATGGGTGCAAGTTCTTGGACGAGTATCCTATCATGCATACCAATTCCTGCAACGTGCTGAAGATTGTTGACTGCACTTTTACGGCTCAGATCAGAATCATCACCACCGCTCCAAGTGGCTCAACACCATCATACAGGGGCAAACTGATTTTTGCCGGCACAAATAAGATTAACAGTCGTATCTGTGGCCCCAGCACAGCCGCCAGTTATAACTATATAGGCTGTGACACTTATCTGTCTGCTGGAAGTGTACTGGATTTTATGGATTATGCATTACCCGTGACTACCGCGTTTCTTACCTATACAAGTTTTGCAGAGGCCAACTCACTTGGGAAATACATCTTTGTTTCCGACGATGTTTCCGTGATATCGCCCGGTGGTACGACCGCTTCCATAGACGGATGCAGGATTGACGGTTTGTTTGTGACTGGTATGGTCAGAAACATTGAAGATGGCGTCGTTACGATTACCGGCTCCACTGCAAATCCGTGGAAAGCGACCAACGTCATCTTTGCCTCACCCCTCGATGCTTCCGCCGCTTCCACGGTCAAGCTCTCCGGCACCACGTTCACCAGTGGCTCCCTTATTTCCGGTCAGCCTACCCGTATCCAGCTGCCTGCGTCTACTACCGTCAGCCTCTCCGGCAATACCAACGCGGCTGACACCAAGATCATTCAGGCACCGATCATCGTGGTCGGCGACGATCCGGCTGCTCCGAGCGGCAGCGCCACTGTTGTCAACGCGGCCGGTACCACCAGCACTATCAGCGGCATCGGCACCTACATCGACAAGGAAGGCGACAACGACTTTGTGGCTAATAATTCCACTAATGTTGTTCCAGTTGATAATTCTACTACTGGTGCTAAATATCTTGGTACTGTTCTCTCGGCTACTACTGGTGAAACTGGTGCTAATAGGTTCGCAAAGATTGACAGTGGCGCGGTTGCTGTTGTGGATGGGGCTGTGAATGCTGTAAACAAGCAGATTATCACACACGATTACGAGCCTATTATTGGTGGTACTTTCTCATTGACTTCAGCTACCGTAAATGAAGCTACTAAGACCGTAGCTATTCAGTCTGGTGGTGCTATAAGTGTTGATGATATTCGTGGTGGAAACGATAGTATTATTGACCTTAATGAGAAATTGTTTGCTAAGTTTGCTAGTAGATCTGCTAGTATAAGTGGCTTTACTATAACTAATGGTGGTCAATCAGGTAATGGTGGTGGGGTTATACAATTTAGCGGTTCAGATAAGCAACTTAATATTAGTAATTGTTCTTTCACAAATAATTATACTGGTGGCACTTATACTCTTAATGTCATTGACAATGAAGCTGGTACAGTAATGATAACTGATTGTTACTTCGGTTCTCAAAAGAATAGCAATAGAATCATTAAAACTAGAGCTGCAGGGACTACCATTATCGAAGGTTCTACTATCTATGGATTCGTAACTTTTGTAGGTGGTCCAGGAGGTTCTTATGTATTATCTGGTTATAATTATTTCAATGGATCACTATCAGCTTCCAATTCTAATGCTGGTACTGTAACACTCACCAGCGGCGCTGTCCTCGACCTCACGGGCAACGCGACCGTCACACCTATTGCTCCTGGTGTCGGCGTTACGTTCGAGGCTGGCGGTGCAACTGTCTACCCATCTGCCGGTTCTGCCTCTGCCTATGTGCTCGGCGGCATGACTGTTCCGCAGATCGGGAACACCAATGTTGTGAACCTGAGTGGCGGTACGGCTATCGTGCCAGTCAACACACAGGCATACGCCAGCGGAGCCATTTTCAGCAGCGGAAACGTGTTCGTCTCCAGCGGCGGCACACTCACGCTTGGAACTGTCGGGTTGCAGGAAATTGCGGGGGAAAGCGGCGCAGTCATTATCAGCTCCGGCGCATCGGTCAATCTCACGTCCAGCATTGCTCCCGGCGGCGGAATCACTGTTCTTACTGGTGGTTGCAAAGTGAACGGCAATACCATCCCTGCCGGAACGTACACCAGCATTGACAGTAATGGTAGTGCCACTGTTTGACACATCTGCCAGTACAGATACTAGCCCTCCTGGGAGTAATCCTGGGAGGGCTTTTTCATGCTCGTATAGTAAGACAACCGCTAAACCCAAACAGAAAGGATTCCCGCTATGTCAGACACTACCCTTGTGCCCAATTCCGTCTACTGCGTCCCGGACACCTTCAACGTCTTCCTTGCGGATGACATCAAACTGGACTTCCCACCGGACAGACTTCATCTGGGCTTCTGCTACCAGCTGGCAAAGATGCCGGTGATCGCCAGCAGCCTCAAGGACGGCAAGCTCCGTCTGAAAGTGCACGGAGGTGATGGTGATCCCAATTTCCCTGCAGAGATGCATGGCATGCTCGGCGACTGCTACTGGGCGACCGCAAAGGAGGCTACTGTGGCACTTCTGAAGCGGCGCATTGCAGATGTCCGCAGAGCATTGGACTCTGTGCTGGAACTGCCTGACATGATTGACAAGCACGAGGGGCTGTTGGATGGCCAGTATGATGAAGAGACCATCAAGTACGATTACACCACCGGAGACATGATCATGATTCTCACCACCAGAATTGCCCCGGTACTTGGCTCCTTTGTCAGCGACGTCGCCAAGCTCCTTATCCAGTACCGTCGGCTCCGCAAGGAAGAGCAGGAGGCCGCCAATGATCGTTAAACCGAGAGCTGTGCCGGCGGATCCCACCAAGGTTTGCAGAACCTGTTCTCACTATGACCCCAATCTGCATGTATGCTGCGCCAATGATTATGCTATCCACGATGAAGAGGCTAATACTATGTCTTGCAGTGATTGGAATCCGAAGAAGATCTGCATTACCTGTGACCACTTCGACCCAGATACGAATCAGTGCTGTTCTGAGGAGTATGACATGTCAGAGGAAGATTCTATGACGAGAACCTGCGAGTCCTGGGAGCAGAGGGAGGATAAGCAGACAGTCTTCGGCGACACTTCCCTGAATGAGCTGGAGGCGAAAGCCAAGGTCTGGGGACACCAGCAGGAAGCCAAGACTCTTAATCGCGGCGCCAAGCAGGGCATGACCCTGGAGGCTCTGGACACGGTTTTTGCGATTGCCTGTCAGCAGGTGCCTTCTATGGAGCAGCGCTGGATGGAGCTGAAGGCTGAAATCAATGTCATGTTTGCCCAGAAGTGGTCAGCGGAGGATATGACGAAATGAATAACGTCAGCATTGTTCTGTTTGTTCTGTCCGGCATTTTCTTGCTGCCATTGCTCGGTGCCTGCATTGTTGCCTGGTGCCAGGAAGCACTGCGTTTGTTCCACTATGCGATCAAGACGCACAAGTTCGATGACATCGCGGCTTTTTCGGTTTACATGTGTGTCAGCCTCGGTCTTCTGGCAGTCATTGTCGCTGCAGTAGACAGATTTCTTCTGTGAGGTGCCCTATGACATACGAGAGAGTACTCGAAATCATTAACCAGGCGGACGAAGTACCTATCTGGGGCTACGCGCTGGATGACACCGGCTGGTACCTGTTTATCCTGGATCGCAACGACGAGGAGTTCCCGGAGCCGCTGGCGTGGGACATCATGCTGGACGAATACCGGGATGCTCCGGATGCCAGGAAGCGTGCCAAGCGCAAAGCGACCTGGTGGGTGTCCACCGTGAATCCGCAGGAAACAATCAGACAGAACCACTGGGAGTCATGACATGAGAATCGCCATGTACGTTTTCTTCAGTATCGCTGCTCTTTGTTTCCTCCCATTCGCCGGCAGTATCATTGTAGGCGCTTGTTACTATTTCAACGAGTGGCGCAAGGAATTCTTCGGGAAAGGCGGATACAAAGATCCACAGCAGGTGATGGATGCCATCATGTTCATCGGTTGTATGTGTTTCCTTCTCGGCGGCATGACGTGCTGCTTGCAGGAGATTGAAGACAAACCGCAACAGGAAGTGCAACAGGAAGCGCAGCCATGACGTTCATCAAGATCCTTGCTCTCATTGGTGCGCTTCTTATGGGTATACCCCTTCTATGTGGCATATGCTATGTGCTCTGGGAGTTTGCCAAATATGTGCGCAAGATGACATGGTGCGAACGGCTGAACCTTATGTTTCATACAGGCTGGGCTATTTTGATCGCAGCGGCTATGGGCTGGACTTTGATTCGTATATACGACAGGAAGATTACCGCTGATGCTTCTACAGATACTAAACAAGAAATTCCACCTCAGGTGGAGAATCTCAACCAAGAGGAGCTTCCGAAATGAAATACTATATCTGGCAAGGGGTTACGTACAAAAACAACCCGCCCAATCCACTGTACACCGAAGATGGCCGGTCCATCAGTCCCGTGGATGACGAAACCTTCATTGCGAATGGCGGCGAGATCACCGAGGACGCCAAGCCAACCCCGGTGGACGAAGCACATGCGGCCTGGAAGCAGTTCCGTAAGGCGGTCTATGACACCCAGAAGTTCCTGCATGATCCCACCTACATGGGTGGCTTCGACGAGGACTGGAAGATCGAGCAGTCCGAGTACACTGCGGCTGATCCCACGACCGCACTCATGCTGACCACCAGACTCCAGAACGCCAATGCCAAGTGCGTGTATCGTTCCGGTCTCATCGGCCTTGGACAGCCGGAATGGTACTTCGAGTGCTGGAAGCACACGGACGAAGACGATCCGGAGGAATAAGCAATGGCTGACGGAAAACAGAGCGATCCGGAATTACAGGAGATTCGCAGGAAGTATAATATCTGGCGTAAGAGTACAAATCGAATCCCTGTAGACTATAATAGGGAACAAGCTGCCGCTGGCGGCAGCTCTGTTTTTCGTGGCCTGATCAATTACAATGATCCTGTTGATGTAGCCACAAAAACACGCGCAGATAACATACGTCTTTCCCTGAATAAGTGGCGTGATTACATGAGCCCGGAAAGAGGTAATGCAGGGTACTACGCAAAGCACATGGAACTCCCACCGTTCTCCATCAGGATGTTTATGGGTGGCAAACATACTTTGGATTCCCGTACGGATCCGAGTAAGCAGAAACAGGATGTCACACCGACGGAGAAGTCTGTCGAAGCTCCAGTCAATGCAGTGCAAGAGAAGACAGCAACGGCTCATAATATGAATATTTGCACGGTAAGAAATGCCATGCAGAAGCGAGCATTTTTCTCCTTCTGGCCACAGTGGCCGAGCGATCAGGAAGTCGCTGCTGTCTATGGAGAAACGCCGCAACAAGTCGCTGACAGGCAATTTGAAGCGCAGCATGGTATGACCCGTGGTGTCTGGGATCAGCGCTATCAGGAGGCTTCCCAGAATCTTGACAAATACTTATCCGGACAGCCTTCGGAATCGATCTTCTCGCCGGGGCACATGATCTATCCAAATGAAGGCCCTGCGCAGATGCGTACCAGAGCCAATATGGAGAATGATCTTCGGACACTCTCGGCAATGAATCCGGACGCCTATAACCATTTGATGCGCATTTCCGGAGGCAACCCGACACCTCAACTGCTGAACGACTACATGTTCCGTGCAGTCCCCGGATATAAAGGAGCTTACCAGGGCTTTAACATATACGAGTACGGCAACTATACACCAAAGCAAAGAAACCAGATACTCAGTGCCGCAAGGGAGTTGGGAGTTAAGCCGAATCAAATTGCTGCGGTACGCCTTGGTCAGAGTGGGCTCATCAATGGTTTCCAGACGACAAGCAATCCAGATACACTTCGCCGTCTTGTCCAACTGAAAAACCCACAGGCTTATAACAACTATATCCTGAGTTACCTGAAGCCCCAATGGGGTGCGAATCCCAGGACGAGGGGGCTTGCGATGCCATCTAATCAGCAGTTTCTTACGGCGTTTAACAGAAATCAGAATCCTGCATGGCTGTCCAGGGATATGAATGGTATGCACCTTGGCAAACGGCCAAAAGGTGCTGCACCCATGAGCACATTCGGTATCAATGGTCAGTACTATGACAAGTACGCTGATGGCAGAATCGTTGCGGTGAATCCCGGCATGGTGAGAGGACGCTCCATGATGAATGGTGGCCACATGACTGGAACAAGAGCAGGAAGAGCGCCTGGGTACAACAAGCCGGATTGGTCCACAAGGCCCCAGGGTGATAACTACTGGAACGGCCAGAAGTGGGTCGCGATTGATCGCTCCGAACTCGGAAAGCCTGTTACCGCAGAGGAGATGGGATACAGGACAACATCAGCTGGAGGCACGACATCGGATTTTACCCGCTTGCCGCAAACGCATTACAAGTTTAAGCCATCTACGACGTCCACGAACGGTACATCCGGAGCTCTGCGCAGGCAGATGAGGAATACGGTGAACAGCCGAATTGCTTGAGGATAAGGCCCTGCAATGGGCCTTTCTTTTATTGTAAAGGGAACAACAAAGGAGACACAGCATGGCATACCCGGACTATACCAGTAATTTTGACAGTAAATGGAAGGATCAGAGTACGCCATGCAAGTATGATGTGGATAATCCCACGTTCTGTTCCCCGATGTCTGTCCTGTCCGGTCTTGTCAGCGGATTCTGTGAGCGACAGGCCGTTGTTAATTCCAGCTTTGTCACCGGAACTACGACATCTCCTGTTACTTCGGACTGGTATGCGGCCACACAGGCAGGCCGTGATACCATTGTAAACAATGCCGTGCAACATGTTGCGCTACATGATTTGAAGCCGTCCCAAGTCGGTGCAGAGAGCTACAAGGGCCCTGTGGACGCTACGTTCGCTCCAGTGGACAAGACTACGGTGACGGATGGTGGTGTTTCCGTTGTTACCACCTATATGACATATATGGATAACCTGATCACTTCTCTGGTCGAGATAGGAAGCTATTGCACGGATATTTCAGGTGGGACATTTTTCACATCCTTTGACCAGCTCGCTCAGTCCGCTTATGCATCTATCTCCGGAGGTGCTTCTGCACTTGCAAACGTTCCTGTATATGGTGGTACAAATTATAGCCAGGATTTTATGCCTGCTTTTCCAAAAGAATGGGCAAAAGAGCGCAAGTGGATGCTGGAACAACTGCGATATACTGCGGACAATACATCCAGCATGATACAGGGGAATAATACCGAGTTGTCAGGCGCTTCATGGGTGGAGGATTTGACAGTAAGCAGGGCAACGCTATCCCCGGATATTGCAGTTTCAGGGGGCACGGCTTTCAGCGATGAAATACCGGCGAGTTCCATGATTCTGCAGATAGGGATGCGGGGAAATAACTATGATGATGCCACATTATCTCCCAGTACAGCATGTGCTGTTGCCTACGAATACGCAGATACCCAGACAGTACAAACAGTCGGAGAGGGAGTCACTGTAACGCGCGCCGGATATAACGATTTTGTCACATATGACTATAATATTGCGTGGTGTACTGATGATGGCACCTATGAAATACTGGATACAGCTGTCCTGACTGGAACGTCGGCTACAGAGGTTGACATTACCGGGACTACCAGTGGTACGAATCTGAGACTCAGCGCCTATCTTAGTCCTCCAAACAGAAGATACAGCGGTGTTTTCTACAGCTCATATATGAATGATGCTTCTGTGATCGTAACGGGTACAACTATATTTACAGGACAGAACATGCCAGGCAGTAACCAGGATAATGTGCCAGGCACTATTATAGTCACATCCGGCGGTACCGCCGTGGTTTCGGCCGGCTCAATGGATCGTGTAATCGTGGAACCGCATGGCAGCTTGGTTATCCAGAGTGGTGCTCGTGTTACGAACTGCTGTGTATTGACTGCAGTGGAAGAAGGTCAGACGGTTCGGGGCACTGTGACAGGTCTATACGAGACAACTACCAGTGCAGATACCATCTCATCTTTACTCATAGATTTCGTTGACATGCACTGTGCCTCTGCCACCTCATGTTACTTTGTCTCATCCGGTGTTCAGTACACATACACGTCTGCCACTGTTGGCGGCGCCGATTGTATTGTGGTCCTTACAGGAGGAACATGTGTGGTAACTGATGCAGAGTATACAGGGGAAGTCCGTGTCGAATCCGGTGCTTCTGTCCTTATTGCAGATAACGGGAAACTGTTGGGCGACTGTGTTGTGTACGAAGGTGGCTATGTTGGTATTACCGGCAGTGATGCGGGTATCGGAGATGTGGATCATGAACAAGCCTGCCTCTTTTTACATAGCGGGGCATCCTGCAGGATAAGCCCTCCAACTGATGAATTTGCCTGGGTCAGAACATGCGAAATTCTGAGTGGGGCTACGTGTACAATTACATGTAGCGTCGGATTGGCAACTATGTGGGGCGGTGGTAATAACAGAGGACATTTACACGTAGAAGATGGCGCTGTCATACGTGTAGAGTCTGCCGGCGTAATTCTGAATAAGCCGATAGATATTATGACAGCTTATAAGGGGCAGAGGGATTGTCCTGATATAACATATGTGCAACGATTCTATGACCAGGAAATGGTAGCGGGCGAGAACACCCTGCACAGGGGGTGGAATACTTTTGAGCTTTCGCCAAGTGGTACAAGTGCCACGTTATTGACAAGGCGCAGTACACCAACCGGTATTACTCCTGTTAAAGAAACCATGTTTGTTGGTACATGTAATAACGCTGACTACAGTCAAGTATATCTGAATGCCGGTTTTCATATATGCACAATACGAGCCGAAATAGTAGGCGCAGGTACTGTTGATCACTACACCAAATTCAGACTTCGCCAGAACGCGACTTGACCCGCTCTCTTCCATAAGAGGAATCACCAATGCCAGACTTCGCTCCAGGAATCCCAGACAAGCTCAATAAGGGCAGGCTCATGGATCTGCCGACCGACGTGTTGCTCACGATGGTACGGCAGCAGCATGACGCCCGGAAGGCCGGCCGGCACACGGATCTGCGCATCGGCAATGAGTCTGGCCTCTTCAGTTGGGCTGTGCCGAAGGATCTTCCCACAGAACCCGGCCAGTTCCGTCTGGCGATTCCTACGAGCCTGCACCGATATTCCTACAAGGACTTCGAGGGCGACATCCCGGAGGGCAAATACGGCGCCGGCCATGTGAGCAAGCAGGAAGAATCCCCTGTGGTTCTCCTGAAGAACACGTCCAGCTATATCGAGTTTACCAGGGGCACCAGCAAGGATTCCCCGGTATACAAGATGAAGCGCACCAGCGGTGGCAACTGGATCATCGGTATCAAGGAGCCCCAGGAGCCGGAGTCCGTGGCCGATTACCAGCGTGAGCACTTCAAGTCGGTTCCCATTGAGAGCGTCCAGAAGATGATTGATAGCGGCGCGACCATTGCCCCCAAGATCGACGGCTCCTCTGTGTTGGCATATCTGGACAAGCACGGCATCAAGGTCTATGGCACCCGACCGGACAAGTCGGGGCACAAGCCTGACTACAGCGCACACATCGGCGGTCTTTCTCAGGTGCAGGTGCCGGAGGATCTCGTGGGCATGATGCTGCGCGGAGAACTCTACGGTGTGCGTAATGGGCAGGTGATCCCACCTCAGGAACTCTCCGGGTTTCTCAACAGTACCATCCAGAACGCCATTCAGAAGCGCCAGCGTGGTCTCCGACTTATGGTCGCGGCTCTGGCCGTGAATCGTGGCAAGGATGACTATGGAGCGCCTGTGGGCGACATCGTGCGCCGGCTCCACAGTCCTTCTTTTACAGCATTGCAGCCGGTCGGCGGGGAGAAAGCCCGCAGATTGCTCCGGCAGATACTGGCTGGCCGGCATCCGCTCACCCAGGAGGGCTTAGTGATCCACCAGAAAGACAAGCGGCCGCTGAAGGCGAAGCTCCGTGAGGACTATGATGTGGTAATCCGGGACATCTTCCCGGCGGATACCAAGTCCGAGCCACGGGCCGGCGGATTCACCTATGCACTCCCTGATCGGCCGGACAAATTGGTCGGTAACGTGGGTACCGGGTTCTCCCATGAACTGCTGCGGGACATGCTGCAGCACCCGGAGAAATACGTTGGCCGGCTGGCCCGCATCCATGCTCAGTCTCAATATCCGGACACCGGCGCTTACAGAGCGCCGAGTTTTATCGCAATGAGGGAAGACTAATGCGAACTTTGCGCATCGGATTCAAAATTTCGCAGTAGTTACTGTAGTAACGTTTACCGACACTTCTTTTTATAGAACAACAAGGAGCAACTTATGAAATACACCGACTTCAAGAAATCCTATGATCCCAGCAAGCAACTCGTTGCTGAACAACCTACGGAAAAGCCCATCGAGAAGCAGGCCGCCGAAGACGCCACCAAATCTGACATCATCGACATGCTCTGCAAGATTCTGGCGGATGAGTATGTGTCTTACTACGCATACTTCGCCGGCGCCAAGAACATCCGTGGCGAGAACTGGATGGACGTGAAGCAGGAGTTCGAGCAGCATGCAGAAGACGAACGCGGCCATTTCGAGTCTGTGTTCGACCGGCTCTACCAGCTGGGTTACTACAACAAGGATCTCCTGAAGGACATCAAGGAGAATGCTGGCTACTACTGGGACGTTGACACCAAGGATCCCAAGAAGGCTGCCGAGATCGCCCGCACGGCGGAGAAGAAGGCCGTGGAAGCCTACCAGAAGCTCCTCGCGGCCATCGCCGGTCAGGAACCGGAGAAGCGGGACTACGCCACCGAGAAGCTCGCCAAAGAGCATCTGGAGACCGAGCAGGATCACCTGCAGGATATGGAACGGCTCGTGGAAGAGTTCTGATCCAGAAGTTCCACTTCAGGTAGAAAATTGAGGCTCCAGAAATGGAGCCTTTTTCATGCCAAAATGGGCTAAATTTGAAGGGTTTTGAGGGCAGTATAAGATGTCCCTGTAATTCTTCATCAACCAAACTCTAGAAAGGAGAACTCAAATGAAGAACAACCCTAAATTACAGTTCGTCGTCGGAATCATCCTCATGGTTGCTTGTGGTGGTATGCTTACGGCCGCATTCCGCACACTTGGACATTCCTGGCTGGGCGCCATCGGGCTTGCAGTCCTTTGGTCTGTGCTCACTTTCATCGGACTTTTGCTCGCGATTGTTCTGCTCGCAGTCTTCACAGGCTGGATTCTGCAGGCAATTCGCAGTAGACGATTCGATAGAAATTGGGTGAAGCATACCCAGGAGATCCGTGATTTCATGGATGCTCTTACGGTCGATCCTTCGTCCTGCCCCGCAGACAAGGATATCATCGTAAGTGGCACTGCCAAAGTGAGAATCACTGGACAGCCAAAGCAGAAGATCTACGTCAAGAAAGGAGCCATGGTGTGGCTCAATGACGGAGAGGTCAAAGGGGAAGGAGGAACGGTCTGTATTGGGTCGGGCGACAGCCTGATCTATGTGGACAACGATCCTGAACCGAAGAACCATATTTGGCTTTCCGGCGAATTCAAGGAAGTTCGAGTTGGACTGGATGTCCCGGTGACATTCCGGCAAGGAATCAAAATCGGACACATCAGTGTTTACTGATTGTCCTGCCCCTCTGCCCCGCAAGGGGCATGGGCTTTTCTTTTATTCTGTACCTGAAAAACGTGGGCTCCTGGGGGCATAATACGATGAGAGCTCTATACCATAAACCAAACTAACGAAAGGAGTTACAAATGGAACAAGAAGAGTGGAAGCCAATCATCGGGTTTGAAGGGCAATACGAGGTATCCAATCTTGGCCGACTCCGCAGAACATGTAATCAGCGCATCCTGAAACCAAGCAGTGTGAGAGGGTGTCTGCTGGTCACACTTCGTAAAGACAGGAAAGCACGGTCATACACGGTAGCAAGATTGGTTGCCTTTGCATTTCTCGGTGCACCGGATAACAGTGAGTCCGTAGTAGGGCATCTGGACGGCGATACTTGCAATAATGCGTTGAAGAACCTGTACTGGACGACCAATGGCTATTTGCTGCAGACACCGAGAATTGTGGCGCTTCTCAAGGCAGCAAGATCTTCCCCTGAGGCTCGCGCAGCCATGGCAAAGCGTATGGAAGGTTATGGCGATACTCCGGAGGGAGCCGCCAGATTGCGTAAGATGACAGACGCTGCTGCTTTGCACAACATAAAAAAGATCATGTGTCTGGAAACCGGCGTTATTTACCCGTCTATCAAAGCCGCTTCTGCTGCATTCGGGCTTTCCAGGGGAGCAATATCAACGAAACTTCTCCGGGCAAAAACCAGGCAGTATAACAAGTTCAGCACGAAAGGTAAACCTGTATTTCATTTCCGGTTATATGACCCGGAGGAATGGAAACCTAAAGAACGCATCTGGCGACCCGTAGTGGGATTCGAAGGGAAATACGAAGTCTCGAATATGGGTGAAGTGCGGAATGCTAAAACGAAGCGGCCAAAGAAAGTCTGTTGGGATAAGGAAGGCAAGCCCGATTACGTTGGTCTCTCTGTGAATGGGAGCAAAGGAAGAACCCTCACGGTTCCACGGCTGGTTGCAGAAGCATTTATCCCCAAGGTATATGGATCTTCAGCAGTGGGTCACAGGGATGGTGATCGACACAATAACTGTGTGACAAACCTGTTCTGGTCCAGTAAGCGTGGAGTGACTACTCCCATAGCGAAGGCACGATTTATGGAGAGGCTACCAAGGAGACAGATAATTTGTATAGAAACTGGCAAATTATATGGCTCCATCAGGGAAGCAGCAAAAGACTGCAACATGCGAGAAGGCACTGTTGGTATGGCCTGTAAGCGAGCAGAGAAAGGAGTACGGTATACCGTCCGGAATGCACGTGGTAGATCTATTCTTCATTTCCGGTATGCTGACCAGTGACCCCGGAAGAGCCAGGTGGTGCAAACCCCCTGGCTTTTCTTTTAGTCCTTAATCGGGTATCTTCCTGTGGCATAATCAGATGCAAGGCTTACAATTTTCTAATAGTCAATCAATAACTTTTAGGCTCCAGTTGACCTTAATAAGGATACCTTTTGGGGCAGAATAATCTGGATCGGGTGATCCAATAGTTTAACCAACCAAACAGAAAGGAGGAACTATGGAATTTATACCCATTGATCCATTCCTGTCGCTGCCTCACCCGGCACGCGACGGAATCTGCGGGATGCCCAATGTCCAATGGGATCCTGCCCTGCTTACAAAGCGCGAGCAGGAAATCATCATCGCCGCCTGGGACGGAGATGTCATCATCGACTTCCAGGCGAAGCGCTTCGAACGCGGCCGCGTAATCACGGTTGCAGTCCATAACGGAGATCCTCACGCCGATGACATCGGTGCTGTGGCGCTCCTCATGGTTCTGCTTCGTGGTTTCCAGATCCGGGTTTTCCGTACCCGTGATCCGCAGAAACTGGCCAATGCCGATATCCGCATCGACGTTGGTTTCGGCGCGTTCGATCACCACGGGCTCCGCGCCGATAAGGCGCATGGGATCTCCGCGATTACGAGGATATTCTTCCTCCTCCTGAACAGTCTGGGCGATGAATATCCCCGGATTGTCTGGGAGCGGTTCGCAGATATCTGCGACCGTATCGCGGCGTCTGATGTCGGCCTCATCGAGTTTACCATCACCCCCTGGGTGAACGATGCAGTGGCCGCACATCGTGCCGACCCCGGCTGGTCGGCTGACGGGGACGGCAGCGATACGACGGAAGATGGCCTGTTCAATAGGCTAGTCGACCGTATGTATAGCTGGTTCGACGACGTGTTCCGCAAGGCGATGGCGGAGCACAGAGCTACCGAAGCAGCGCTTGCTGACATTGCGGAATCGGGGGATCCTGCCTATGTCGTTTTCTCCGAGGATGCCAGGCAGGCGCCGTGCAAGGAGATCCTGTGGAAGCAGGGTCACACCGCATGGTACTTCATCAGCCCCGGCCGGGCAGGTGAAAGATGGGTCGTGGGTTGCACCTGTGATCCGTCCGGTCCGTTCCTCCGGAAGTCCAGCTGGCACCTGTTCCCGGAACGCCTCTGGGGGCTGGAAGATGCCGCGCTGGAAAAAGCAGCCGATCTCCCGAAGGGGACTATCGGCTTCGTCCACGCAGACGGCTTCCTGGCCGTGCTTAATAGCTTTGAGGCAGCTATTAAGTTTGTCAAGTTCTGCCTCAAGGAAGGGGGCTGGGGGTCGTGAGACCCCCTCCACTTTTTCTTTTAGAATCGGGCTAAATAAGTGGGGTTTTGTTGGCAGTATAAGTTGAGGCTGAATCATCAACCATTAACCAGGAGGTGTATCATGGCAAATGAAACAGTCAACCCCACCAACAATGTCGCGGTGCTCTACGGGGACGCCACGATACATGGGACGTTCGACAAGATCAATGTAGCAAAGGGAACCCTCAGGTTCTCTGGCTCAGTCAAATTCTTGGAAGTCGATGCGAACGCCTCCGTGTATGTTGCAGAGGGCAGCGACGTCGGGCAGTTCAAACTGCATCCTGGCGCCCGTTATCAATACGCGGACGAAGATCCGATCACCGGCTGGTGCAGCTGAGGTGGCCTATATGCATAAGAGACCACAGAAGCAGCAACAGGATCCTGAGCGCTATATCCCGTCTCCGACGGAGCGTATGGCCCAGGAGCTCGCGGTTATCGGAGGCACGGCCAGCATCCTGCAGGGGACGCTGGACCGTGTAAATGCCGCTGTGCTCAGGAATGGTCTTGACCACAATGTCGGAGGCTTGTTGGTCAAGGCTACCGAATTCATCGGTGCAATCGACGCCGATGGTGCTCGTCTGGTAGCTCATCATCTGTTCATCATGATAGATGATATTCAAACAGACAAGCATCCCTGGACGGCTCGCTACGCGATCCCGTTTCTCCAGCAGCTAATCCAGCAGTCTCGTGAGAGCGCGTTCAATACGCGCTTGGGACTGTGAACAGAGAATCGACCGGGCGTGGGAACCCCGGTCTTTTCTTTTAGATTTGAACTTAATAATAGACCTTTTGCGGGCAGTATAAACTGAACCTCTTAACCACAAATAAAACCGAAAGGAGAATTATCATGTTCAACTTCATAAAGAGGCTTTTCACGTGTCACAAACCGGAAAAACAACCTGATGTCGAACTCATTCAGACCAATGAGGATGACGGCTATGAGTGCGCATATCTGCGCAATCAGGGGACGTCTTCGGTCGAATGCGAAGTTCACTTTAGGTATAAACCAACTGTGACATTGAGATTAGGAGCCACAGCACATGTGGCCTATGGATATAACACCATTGATGGTGTTGTAACCACAATTTTTCACACGGGCTTCGAGGTCAAGTCGGAGTCATGGGATGGAACGCCATTCTGGGAGTGGTTTCCTTACAGAAACTTGCTCGGCGCCAAGTGAGGCGCCAGGAGATCGGGTGCCCCGAAAGGGATGCCCGGTTTTCTTTTACAATGTACTTGAAAAGCGCAGCTTCTGATGGCATAATAGCATGGTAGTGTTACACCTTCACCAATAACAATCAACAAGAAAGGAGACTGTCATGAAAAAGAGCTTTCGAGACAAAGTCCGTGATGCGCTGGCGCTGCGGCACATCAAGAGCCTGACCCCTGGCGGCAAACCGGTTCGTTCTGCCGAGGTCAACATCGTCACTGCCCAGGTGGCGTTCAAGCATTTCTGGAAGAAGGACTTCGACAAGTCCATCATCTGGACTACCGTATGGGAAAGCGGACTGAAGAATCACTATTCCAGCGGGGTCATCTACATTGGCGATTACAAGCTGACTGCCGACGGTAAGGACCGCAAAGAAGCGACTGCGAAACTCGCCCGCAAGTTCTGCAACACTGTCCCGCTGTTCACTGCCAACGGGAAGGAGATCGAAAGGGTCATTGGCAATGGCTAATTGCTGCATGATCACCCTTCGTATGGACTTCGGCAGTAAGTTGGAAGCAGACACCTGCTTCAACTGGATCGAAGCCAAGATGAAGGAGACGCTGGAAGACAAACCAGGATACGGCTTCGAGCTCGGAAAGGACACCAAGTTCTGGATCCTTGACTACGATGTGGTTCGTGTGTCGGATATCAGTGTGGAGATTGGCGGCTGGGTGAAGTGGGCCATTGACACGCCTGCTTTTGTCAAAGCTGTGGACCAGCTCACCAAGAGCTATGACATTCGATACCTGCGTTGTGACTACGAGGAGTCCGGGAACAACGTGTACGGTTACTGGGAGTATTTCCAGGAGAATCATACCCTGACAGACTGGGGCGTGGATCAGCACTACTGTGATGAGTACTGGGACAGCCACCGGGAAGAAGCCGAAACAGACGAGGGCGTGGCGGAGATCATCGAGCACTTTTGCAACGCCCCCGCAGAAGCCTACAACGCAGACTATGAGGTGCAGTTATGACCGACGAAGAGTTCGACGAAGTAAAGGAGAACGATACCGTTTACATCGTTCTGGATGAAGAATACAGGTATCCGGAGGATGATCGTTCCATTATCACGCAACCCATCAAGCCGACGCTGTTCAAGGCAAAGGTACTTGGCAAGCTCTGCGACTACGACAACTGGGGCGCCTACGTGCACATCGAAGGTTCCCAGCGGAAGCACGAGTTCTTCCAGTACTATTCCCTGGAGACTCAGCCGGTCAAGGCTATCTGGAACTATACCAGACAGCTCCAGATGAGTCTTATGCACAAGCTCAAGGAAGAGGACCGGACGGAACAGTGCGGTGTGTTCGGCGGACGTTGCGATCACATCGGGTGGTGTGATGAGTGCCCCCGTGTAACAGAGGATGACGAATTATGAATGTTACTAAGAAAAGTCGCAAGGAGCGTCTTGCCACTTTCCGGAAGGAGATCGAAGACGACCTGAAGAAGCTCGGGGAGACGGAGGAAGTTATGGAGATGCTCCATGATATCGTTCGGGATCCAGATAGGGCTTATGATTATTTCTACAGGTGTCGTGACGATGCAGTGAACCTCAAGTTGCGCCTGAAGGAAAGGATCAAATTCCTTTTGGACAAAGACCTTCTGCCGCGTGATTTCGGAAAAACGATTCTTGCAGAATTGGAGAACAGCTGATGAACAAAAGACAGTACGAACTCCTCAAGAAGGCGCATGCGGAGTTGGTGCGCCTGGCGGATCAAATGACCGATGTTACCTGTGACACGGAAACACTTGGCACAGCAAGAGATGCGCTGGAGGATGTTCTCTTCCAGGCATCGGATCATTTCGAGGAACAACCCTCGGAAGACGACTACGATGTGGAGGATCTCTGATGGTTGCCATATCGAAAGCGCAGATGGATGAGCAGGCTCGCAAGGCTTGGCTCATGGGGATGCAGCAGTGGGATGCTGTGATGCAGATGGCGAAAACCTGTCCGCATGTCAGAGGGTTCACTTACATCGGACCTGACAGCATCACCATTTCTATCTCAGATAAGTGTCCGTGGCTGAAGTTCCGTGAACGCCTACAGAAGGAGGTGCAGCATGCTGACGCAGTTTGAGACGGACGCGATCACCAGAGGCGTTCTCGCCTTGGAAAGAATCGCAGACGCTCTGGAGTCAATCCGGGATAAGCTGCCGGAAGATGTTCCCAGTCTGACGGAGGCGGATGCCTGCGATTTCCCGTGCGATCACAAACACGACAAGTGGAAACAGGGATATGACTGATCCCGAAAGGGGTCGAAATCGAGCCCCTTTGCTGCAAGGCATTGGGGCTTATTTTTACAGGTTTCTGGGGCATAATAGGTTGATGCGGTGCATGGTGTACCGCACACCTTCACTTAACCAAAGGAGTACAAAATGCAAGTACAAGAAGGTGCTGTCGTTCACGCAGTTGTCGTTCAGGCAAATGCCGTGATTGTGACTGAAGTTCGTGTGGACTACGAGTGCGACGGAAAGTGGCACTGCCACGAGTTGCACAAAATGATGATCCGAAACGGGGAAGCCTATCGCCCCGGATTGGATCTGTACGCGAACGACCTGTTTACATCGGAACAACAGGCAGTCGCTGAGGCTAAGAGACGTCGGCCGACCGGCCAGAATAAAGGAGGCCACTGATGCAAACTAAGTTCAGACCGTTGGATCGTATGTATTTCCCAATGTGGCAGAAACAGTTCGCAGAGAGTATCTCGTTGTGCCCAGTCGAGATCGATTCTGCCACAGGAATGGTTACAGCGTTCGTGGACAAGACTACGGTTAATGACAACAAGGAAAGTATACTGGCAGCAAACATGCATCAGCTTGCTGATTGCGTTGCCAGAACTCGTAAGTGAGTTGTAAGCCCAGGAAACTCCTGGGCTTCTTTTTACACTTTAGGGGGTGGCTGACCATACTGAAGCAGGCGCTCGATATCTTTCTTGTCATACATCCGGTTGCTTTTCGTGATGTAGACTTCCCGGATCCAGCCGTTCTTCACATAGCGGCGCAATGTTGGCCGCGTGCATCCCAGGAGGCGCACAGCACCAAGGGCAGTGACAGTTTCCCTTTCGTCTGCGTGATCCAGCAGATACATGACGTCTTGCATTGTTTCCGGATGCACCGTTGTGTCCCAGTTGAGGATCTTCTGGATACACCATTTTGTCAGCTTTTTCATATGACACCTCCGCTATAGTAAAGCGCAGGGGTTATAATGGTGCAAGACTCCCGGAAAAGTTCTCCATAGCTCTTGCCGGGAAGTGGAAAGCCATGCCTATGCAAACCGGTGTACTGTTTCTGTTTGGGTTGAAGTGGGGACGATGAACATCGGTCAGACATGTGATGGGTGCGTGACTCCAGACGCGCCGAAACTCCTTTCGGGGGTGCCCGCCGGATTGCCCGCCGGCGGGCGCTCTTTTTATTCCTCTGTATCGTAGAGGAACATCTCTGCCAGCTCTTTGTAGAACTCGACGGTACCCTGCACGAAAGTCTCTTCCATGGTCTCCTCCTTGGTTGTCCCTATCGGTACTGTAAAGCATAACAACAACGGAGTACTGCCATGAAGCATTCTGATTTTTACAACATGATGTCGCAAGAGAGCGGCGTGATCACGACAGACGACAACGGCAACAGCATCTGCACCATCTGCCATGGTGTCGGGAAGCACTTCGAAGCCTCTGTCAAGCACCACAAAGGCTGCGCCTTCATCAAGGCGATTAAGTCCATGGAAGACATCATGCCGGACAAAATTACACTCCAGGTGGAAAATTCGATCACACTCGGAATGATGCTTCCGTACCTTGCCAATATGGAAGCTGTCAACATGGACAGGATCTCGGATTACGTCAACTGCATGAAGGAGGCGGAATCCAAAGAGGAACGCGATCATGTCGCCGCCATCATCCAGGCCTGGTGTTTCTGTGTCAAGGATGAGATACTGGAAGCGGTTGTCGAACACGGGCTGCCGGACGACAAGGCGGAGGAAACCTTCAAGAACTACCTGATCTTCGAATGGTGCAACGAAGCCCAGCTGCTGCATCTTGCAGTTGAGACGCTTGCATTCGAGAACAGCAAGGCCGCCTTCTATCCGAAATTCAAAGCGCTCCTCTGTGAGAAATATCCGCATTACGCGCAGTCTTCTAAGAAAGACTAACACAGGAGCCATCTATATGGAATGGAGATATATTGCAGATCCAAAGGTGGCCTCGAATCGTTATCGTATTTCTGAATACGGTACGCTCCATGATGTAGCCCGAAACAGAGATATCAAGCAGTATCCTGATAAGGAAGGTTACATGCGAACGAGGGTGGTAACTGCAGATGGACAGGAAGCGAAATATCCAGTACACAGGTTGGTTGCTATGGCATTCCTTCCAGCTCCATTGGAGGGGCAAACGCATATTGATCATATAGACGGTAACAGATCTAATAATCATGTCAGTAATTTGCGTTGGTGTACCCCAAAAGAAAATAATAACTACGCTGGAACAGTCGTGCGAAAAGAAGCAGCGCACAGAATTGCAGAGGCATCTTTGAAAAGAAAAGTCCTGTGCGAGAATACGGGCGAAGAATTTGCCTCCATGACAGAGGCGGCGAAACATTTCAATATATCCCTTTCCGCAGTCACGCAGAGTTGTAGGAAGTTTGCAGAAGGGAAGCCAAGACGTCCCACCAAGTTTGGAAAGCCAGTTATGCACTTTCGTTTGCTTGAGGAATCCCAGGGAGAAATTATACAGGATACTCAGGATACACTGGAACGCGCTGCCAGTAGATCTAATTCCAGAGCAGTGCGCTGTATTGAAACCGGTTTAGAATACCCTTCAGCATCTTCTGCGGCGAGAGCGCATGGCCTTCGCTATACTACTGTTGTCGGCTCCTGTAACAGGCATGCAGCAGGAAGCCGACAGTCTAGAGCCTTCGGTTCGCGTAGATGTTATCATTTTACTTGGCTGGGACAGAGTGCTTAACGTCCAGCAATCTTATATAAGACACACAGGAGACACAAAATGGCATTCCATCCTGACCCAGTTACGGGTTCTGCAGCATATTCGAGACTCAATCCTTTTAGGACGTGGTCAAATTTTGTCTACCCGCGTACCATCGACCAGGTGCTTATCTGGGCGCAGTGGTTCTGGGATCGCAACGCGAAATACCGCACGGTCATCCAGAAGGTTATCTCGTATTTCGTCTCCGGCATCAATGTCACCCAGACGAATGAAAACGAGTCCTCCGATACGGACGCGGTGGCCGATGTCAAGGCAATGCTGATCGACCAGTACGACCTTCTGAATCTCACCAACAAGGTTGGCGTGGAGCTGGCGGCTCTGGGCAACGTGTTTGTCTCCTGTGAGAAACCGATCACCAGAATGCTCCTCTGCCCGACAGAGGGCTGCAACTGGATGATGGCTCTCAAGCAGTTGACCAAGAATGTCGAGTACAAATGGGACGGCAAGCATTTCACCGGTGTTTGCCCGAAGTGCCATAAGGAAGTCGTGTACAAGATCCATGACCAGGAGACCACGGATGCAGAAGGCCGCAAGGTGAAATTCATCTTCCGCGATCCACAGGACATCCGCATCCAGTATAACCGGCTGACCGATACCTTCATGTATTACTACAAGATGCCGGATGACATCCGTAACGCCATTCTCCGTGGCGACCCTGTGTATCTGCTGAATACCCCGCAGGTGTTCCTGGAAGCGGCGCCGGAACAGGCACTCATCGAGTTCCGGGAAGAGGATTTCTTTGCCGCCAGAACCTACACGCTGTCTTGCCTGGACAAGCGCTATAAGGGCTGGGGGCTTCCTCTTTTCATGCCCAGCTTCGACAACATGCTCCGGTTGCAGCATCTGGATAAATTCAACGAAGCGATCACGCTGGATTACATCGCACCGACCCGTATCATCAGCCCACAGCCGCAGAACCTGCAGGCCGGCATGGGCGATCCGAACCGCGCACCTCTCAGCGGCAACGTCTTCCGGAGCTTCATCGAGAGCAGCCTGAAGCGTGTCAAGGAGAACCCGACCACCTGGATCGTTTCGCCGGTTCCCGTGCAGTACCAGCTGATGGGCGGCGAGGGCAAGGAACTCGCTCCCGTGGATCTCATGGAGTGGTACGTCACCCAGTTCAACTCCGATACCGGCATCCCGCAGGAATTCCGTCAAACCACCTTCCAGGTGGTTGCTCCGTCCATGGGCATGCGCATGTTCGAACGCCAGTGGCGCCCGAATACCAAGCCGATGGACCGGTTTGTCCGCTGGGCTGGCCAGCATGTCTGCGACGTGGAAAAGGCTGAGAACATGCGTGTCACGCTGGATATCACCAGTTTCGTCGAAGACGACATGAACAAGCAGATGCGCTTCCAGCTGATGCAGGGCGGCGTGATCTCCAAGACCGAAACGCTGCGCAGTATCGGCATCGAGTTCGAGGACGACCTGAAGACCCGCATCGGAGAAATGAAGAAGGAACAGGAGCTCATGCAGAAGGAAGAGAAGGACCAGCAGGACCGCGAGATGGTTGGCTCGGTCATTCCTCCCACTGTTCTCAACGGTGTCAATCAGGCGCAGGGTGTTCTGGATGCCCAGATGGGTGTTCCACAGGATCCCAATGCACCGGCTGGTCCTGGTGCCCCGATGGCTCCTGCTGCACCGGCCCCGGCCAGCAATCCGGATTCGGAGGGCGGCGGTGCCCCGATGGGCAGCGTCTGGCAGCAGGCGATGGACGAGGCGAACAGACTCTATACGCTGCCGCCTGAAGTACGTCGTCGTGAGCTGGTCAACATGAAAGCCAATAACCAGGAACTCCATGCGGCAGTTATCGAGATCATGAAGGACATGAAGCAGGACGTCGCATCGCAGGCCGTGGCCCAGAGCCAGCAGCCGCAACAGTAAGGAGAGCACCATGACACTTGGCACGCTTATTAAGTTGGCGACAGAGCCGATTGAAATACCAGAAGGAGATCATTACGGTCTTGGGAAAGTCCGGGATTTTTCCAATAAATATCTTGGCACGAATTTCACCTTTGGTGGGGATACCACGATTGATACCACACCCAGAGAACTGATGCCAAAGAATGACCTTTCTGATGATTTAAGTCGCAGGCAGTCCCTTGTCAACGCATATCAACAGGGCCAGAACGACGCAAGCGACCGTTCCATTTTAGGTTTTGCCAAACCTTGGACAGAGCACCCCGATTATATTTCTGCCAAGCCGCCGACGGATCCGTGGTTGCGAGAACTGGATGAAGCGAAACGTCAGGGATACAATGACAAGATGAAGGGCTACGCCATGAATGCCTCGGAGTATGCCGCTCGTCTGTCAAGAATCGCTCCATACGGTGTCCCACAGGTCGCAGATCGTCTGGCCGGCGCTATTACAAATGGAAAGATGGGTGTCACGGACTGGAACCAGACCAGGTCAGCCAACGATATTCAGAGAGAATATGCCAATGATGTAACTCGTACACTTGATAATCCAGATACGCCACAGGGTCGGGACTATATCGCATTCAGGACGGGACTTACAGCGAATTCCCCGTGGACTGCCGGCATGAAAGACTGGGGCAGGGCGCACCCTGATAGCCCTATCGGCACAGTCGGAAATGCTCTGGGCCGTGTTGAGGATTTCGGGAACGAGCTGTTCAATAAGGGGAGTCTGATCAATGTCGGTCTCGCTGGTCCTGTAGGAAAAGCACTCACGTTCGGCAAGATGCGCCCAGGCATGCGCATCGCCGCAGAGGGCGCTGCTCTTGCTGCCCCGGACTGGGTGTATGCTGCAAGCCCGGAAGCTGCCATGTGGATCGGCAAACGGCCCATGCAGCAGGATGAGCGAGCAGCCCGGTTGACTTATGGTGATGCCATTGCCAACCGCATGGCGAACGACAAGTATATGGGCTACTGGAGCGATGATAACGGTAATTACACGTTCAGTGGCTCGCAGATCAAGGATCCGGCGAAATTCGGTCAGGCTCTTGGTTATTTCCCGGACTACGGGCAGTATCTTCAGCAGCATGACATTGCGCCGGAACACTATGCCAATCAGAATGTACTGATGAACTATGTGATGAACCGTGTAGGCACCGGCACAGCCGGTACAGAGCTGTTCAACACACCGATGTTCCAGATGCTCGATCCGTCGAACAAGGCAAAGGCATTCGATACATGGCTGGAGAAACGCTATATCTCTGCGGAACGAAATGACAAGATTGGATGGAATTCTGCAGACAGCAAGGCGGTCAAACTGTCGAAAGCACTTGCCAGTGACTCGACTGGTGTTCTTCGCAATGGCATCCAGAATTTCTTCCGGTACGCAGATGCTCCGACGATTGCCAATTATCTTGGTAGCCATGCCGGTGGTGCTGGCGGTGGAACAGAAGGTGACATGGATGCTTTGTACGGCGTTTTGAAAGACAGTATCGTGATGAATATGCGGGAGAATCCCGGACATATCACACCGCTGGTTCAGGACCTTGTGAAGCTGAAAGCATCCCAGGATCTGCTCGCAAAGAATGATCCCAATGCATCCATGAAGGGTGCCGAAGTCATCAAAGCGGCTTTCAAGGATGTCATGAAGGATCCGGAAGTGACTTCCCAGATGAGTGCAAGAGACAGAGAGGAATTCATCGCCGCTGTTGCACCTATCATGGAGACACCTGGTGGCGCTGAACTTCTCGGAGGCGAGGCTGATGAAGCCGCTATGGCCGCTGTGCGTAATCTGCAGGGAGATGTTCTCGGTGCGGCTATAAGGCATCCGGATATCATACCGAAACTTGCCGGTTCCTGGACAGCGACTCATATTTCCCCGGAGGCTGGCAAATATGTCAGCAATCCATGGGTCTTCTGGAGCGTTCTGGCAACATTGGCGGCCGGCGGCGTGATTGCCGCGAGCAGTGTCTTCGACGATGATGAGGACGAGGACGACGAAGAACGCCAGTACAGAAAGGCAATCAGGCTTCTCAGTCGATGATGACGCGGCGGCTTTACTAAGAGGTGAACCATGACAGATAATCCAGTTTCAAGAGCCGCAAATGTTTACAGAACGGTGACTGTGAACCCGACAATCAATGCCGGGATGCAGGGCGCGGTGGGCGCTGGCGTCGGTTATACAAGTTGGGATAGAATGATGAGTACGCTTCGTTCTCTTCTCCGCCGGCCTGTGGCAGCCATGACCAGAATGTCTCCCAGGGAATTCGACGAAGAATGGGAGGAGATCCAGAAAGACAAGAAGATGCGGATCATCATTCCCAGCAGCATCGGCGCCAGTATCATGGGGCTCAGTCTTCTGACTTCTTATCGACCCAATGAAGCACACGGCGGTCTGCTCAGTTGGAACGATGATCCAAAACCGCTGGATAAGACTGTGTATCGCGGCTACCGGATGCCGAATGATCCGAATCTGGAGATCAAGAAAACGGCGGCACTCAAGAAGCTGGCGAATGACATGTTCGAGTACGGCGGCTTTGTTCCACGAGTGGATTTTTCACAGGTGTTCGATGCTCCTGCCATGAGACAGGAACTTTTCTCCAATGACCCCTGGATGAAGAAGGATCCCCTGACACAATACCGTGGTATCTCGATTCTTGCAGATGCCCAGAATCGTGCTGGTTCTTCGAATGTGTCCCTTGGTAATCTGTACGACAGTGCCATGGACAAATTCAAAACGAAGTTCAGCCTGATGGGTGTTACCGGTATCGCGGCCAAGACGATGTTCGCCAATGCAGCGTCCGACCTCCTGGTCAATGCTATCGGGACCATGCTTGATGTTCCACAGGAGACTCGTGAGGATCTCATCAGCGCCGGTACATGGTACGGTGCAGCAAAAGCAATTCTAACATGAGGTATTACATATGAATATTGAGAACGTGAGAAAGCACATGCTGCACAAGAAAGCCTGGTTGGAGATCACCCCCGTGCTCAAGCAGCTTTTCGGCGGTGCGACAGCCGGCGCGGAAGCCGGTAAGAACATCGCCCTGTACTTGCTTGGCGCGGCCGCTGTAGGCGGTGGCGCCATCGGCGCTTTCGGGGCCAACATTACGGCTCATGGGAAACAGGATGAGGATACGGTAAAGAAAGAGTACGAGAATGAACGTCTGAAGGCCGACGTCGGCTATATCGCCAGTCGTCTGGAGGACGAGTACAACCGGTCCAAAACTGCAACCAAACCGAAAGCCGCAAGGGTGCTGAATGTCTAACGATCCGCTGCTTGGAGAACTGATCTCCCCCGAAGATGTTGTTCTGATCAACGATGAGGATCTCCCTGGTCTCGATGATGAAAGGAACAAGAAAGACAAGAATACCGTGACCGCTTACAATGGCGATGTTCTTTTTGCCTATCGGGAAGAGAACAAGATCAACGGTGTCATTGTCAACGAGGCAGATCGCGATCTGCCGGTCGAACGGGACGATCAGATCCAGCAGTTTTTCCGGCTTCATCATGTACCGCACTCTGAGATCCTCCGTCTGCCGGCCGACAACGATAAATATAATCAGTTGCTCCAAGACGTTTATGACGGAAAGGCTATCATAGTAGATGAACAGAAACAATTCGATGCTGCCAAAGGCGAGTTCATTGTCTGGATCCGTTGGGATTCAGTATGCTATGAATTGAGTCCACGGTACGCTTACCTGAAAGAGGACAAGAAATGAACAAAACAGCCGGACCATCAGCGGCATGGGGCAGCAGCCCTTATGGCTCCTATGTAAATACAGCGTTTCCTTTCTCCCAGTTATTTGGGATGACTGACCGTATTCCGAAAACATGGGTTGACATGTTTCCGCACACAGAGGGTGGCCAGCGTGCCGCGCATATTACGTTCAAGGCCGGCTTCGATGCTCTTCTGGCGGCCGGACTGATCGCATTGTATCGCGGTGCCAACCATATCAGCCGCATGGCGGATATGGCAAAGAGCGATAACCCGGCCAAGGGCATGAAGTCCCAGCTCTCCACTACGTTTGCCGGCTCGCTTGAACCGGAGAAGCAGAAGAAGAACGCATCGTCCAAGTGGGGCCCGAATACCCTGGATCAGCCGGCTGTTTTCAGCATGGGGAATGCCTTTGGCACAGCTCTTCCCCTTGGCGCCGTACTTCTTGCCACGGCGGCCGCGTACAAAGCCACGGATGACTATCTGGACAAGCAGCGCAACAAGGCGCTCGATGTCGCCATCAAGAGCAAAGAGAATGCTCTGAAACGTCTTATCAAAACTCGCTCCAGACTGGCGAAAGGCAATGCTACTGACGGAGAAGTCCAAAGTGCGCTTCGCGGCATCAATAACGAAGACCTGTATGTGAAGCAGGCCGGCATGGATAAGCAGGCATTCCTGGATGGTCTTTGGGATGCCATCAGCGGCGGTGCCCGGACGACCGTCGGTGGTTTCTCTGCGCTCAGCTGTCTTCTTCTCGGAGCTGCGGCGGTCGGTTCCTATTACTACTTCAGCAAGGCGGATGAGAACAACGTCAGATACCGTGCTATGAAGCACGGTCTGAAGGAATATGCCCGTACACGCACCGGCTATACACCGATTGCCATTATCCCGTCGAAATCCCGGAAATTCTTTGCTGACATCGACGAGGAGAATGCTGCGATTTCCAAGAAGAAAAAGGAGCAGCTTGCGGCTGCTCCGAGTGTTGAGCCCGTTACTTCAGTGCGTGATGAAAAACCCTTGCTGACAGAGGATTATAACAAGCCGATCTCCCTTACTCTGTGAGGCCGACATTATGCGTAAGAGGTCAGATTTCTTACCAGGAAGTACACTTGGTCCGACTATACGACCGAGTAGCCCACCTCCTGTCACAGCATCTTCTGTCCAGTCTACGACTTCACAAAAGCCGGGGAAGAAAGAAGAATTCACCGGTTCCCCTCTGGATATACGTCTCAGAACTGAAAATCCCGCACAGGCAGAAACACGTAGGAATGATGATTTTGCCCGCTCCCTGGCGGAAAACATACGGTATACACAGCAAACCGGACGGATTACACCTACCAGGAGACAAGCGCAAAGACAGCAAGCAGTCGAAGACTCTGTGACTCCAGCCTTTCAGGATTACAATTCCAAATTGCTTCCGTACTCTGCTCGTTTCGGGTCTTTTACGAACGGTGGCAAGCAAGTGTATACAGGCACGGCAGGAGGCAATTCCGAGCAGGATAGACAGATACGCATTATGAGTGGAGTTCCCCGTCCGGGGGATCTGCCTATTATCAACCCGGCATGGTATAGAAACTTGAAAACACCGCAGGGCACTGGCGGTATGGCCGGGCAGCTGAACAGGTTGCTTTCTCTTGACAGAACACCGGACGCTCCGAAGCAATCTATCCCGATGATAAGCAGCTATAAGGACTGGCAAGATGCGCAAAACGCCAAAAGACTTGCTGATCATCGTGTGGCTATGTTGCGGGATTTATCCAATCCCTATACATATCCAAAGCTCTGGAGCACTTACGGCAGCATACCTGCAGAATATGCCCCGGTGGGGCGTGACTATGACATGTCGATCCTGAAAGCGCTTGCGGAGCAACGCGGAACCCCATATAGCATGTTGACCGGGATGCAGAACCCGGCGGACGTGGCAAATTTCCTGTATTGGCAGGAAAGGGGTATGGACAGCGGTGCACATCCGGATCTGCTTCCTTATGTGTATAATCAGCGCTCCTGGAACTCTGCAGTGCATTATAATCCGCCTGATATGAATGTGGTGCGTGAGGATGCGCTTCCGTGGGAAAAGGCACTGGATACGGGACAAAGAGCTGTTCGGCTCGCACATAGCACCGCGAGTATTCCACGCGGACTGTTCTCCCAGTTACCCCAACTCGGTGTAAGCACAGTAGGTTCCATTATACAGGACATCAACTCTATGCGCGGCGCTGAAAACAAGAATTATGCCGTTCAGCAGAAGGTGGATGCTATCAACAATGCTATAGATGCGCCATGGCAAGGGCTCTATTTCCCAATCGACTATGCCAGCTGGAAAGCGCAACAGGCGATGCAGCCCCAGTTTTATTCTCAAGAGGAACTGAACAGGGTTGTAAATCCGGAGACAGGTAACATTGATTCTATTGGCTTGTCCAATCTGCTGACCAGAGCCGGTTTTACTTCGGCGGAGCTTGCCAGGAACCTGGCAGTGTTTGGCGGGGTGAAGCCAAACGCAGAAGCAACTTCGTTTATGGGCCGCTACATCAGACCGAACGTTGTTCCTATTATGGGACATGTCGGGTTCCTGTCAGAAGTAGGGAAGCCCGTGCATGATACATCCATGTATTTGCATGATGCATTCAATAACTGGATGCAGCAGCGTATGAACCCGACTCCGGCATCAAATCAACCTCAAGAAAGGCCATGATATGAACTACCCTGTTCCTTATAAATACAACATGACGAAGCAGGCGGAAGACGAGATTGCTCCGCCGGAATTCACTGCGAAAGAATGGGATCCCGGCTATAAAGCCAGCGAGGAGCAGAAGACTTATGCGGACTGGCTGCACCGGTACTATGACCGCATGGATGAGTACACGGGAGAAGTCACCACGACGAAGCATCGTTTCGCCCAGTCGCTCGGTACTATTGCCGCTGCTCTTATCGGTGCGGCTGGAGGTGGCGCTCTTGGCCTGCTTCTTGGCGGTAAGAACGGCATGAGACTCGGTGTTCCGCTGGGCTTTTCCGCTGGTATGGCGGCTGATATTCTCGGTGCTGCCTATGGCTACAAGCAGCCAGCACGCTCCAAGAAGGAACAGATGGATTACATGAGCAGTAACGATGGCATTCTGCCGGAGCTTCTTACACCAGGCTACGCCGGCTATCAGCGCGGTCGCACTGCCAAGCATGTGAATTCCGTGGTCTCCAGGGAGATCCCGAAGAGCGTTATGAATTCCAAGGTCCGCAATTTCAATGATGTTGCACCCGCCTAATAACTCAGAGGAGATATCAATATGAAACTTACACAACGCGAAATCAACATGGTGAAGCTCGCAGCCGCGCAAATCGCGGTCAACCGCAGCATGAAGAAACAGGCTTCTTTCCAGGAGAAGCTGGCGAGCTATGGAATCGGTCTGTGCAAACAGGCGGAAACCTATGGCCAGGCGATCAGCCGACAGGTTGACAAGGGTCTTGATAGTTTTGGCAACTGGCTGGACAAATCCTGGAAGACAGTCCAGATGAATGCCGGTAAGACACCAAATCAGGTTAACCCACCATCTGATGCTGAATATCAAAAGGGCTATGAAATCTACGGAAGAAATCTCAAAGGTCCTTTCATGACACGTGTCTCTGGTTCTCCGTTGTGGGAAGAGACGGCTCGTGATCGCAAGATGAATAGGAGACTACAGAAAGAGGATGCCATATTCAACGCTCGGCTCGCTGCACGGGCTGCCAAAGAACGTTTTCAGCGTCAGAAGAGCAATTTCCAGTTGAACATGGATCTTGCTCGTGGTGCCTCGACTCCAGAACGGAGAGATGATTATCTGAGAGAAGCTCGTCTTCTTCCGCCTCGTGATGACTTCGAGGCAACTTATCTCAACATTTTTAACAGGTAAGTATTAAATGCCTGATCCAACTGCCACACTCAAGCAGCTTGTCGGTGCCCAGCAGAAGTTCATCGCGAACATTCTGGACCAGGGCAAGCCGAAGCAGATCTACCGGCTGGATGACTACAACCAGATCCGGCACGCACTGTTTGACAACGTGAAGAATGCTGTTATGCAGCGCTTTCCGCTGCGCAACGACCGATATACCCTCGGTATCGAGGAAGTCGACTACGATGATCCGGACGAGATCGACATCGCCAAGCAGAAGCGCTGTATCCTGGAGGGAAAGTCCTGCGACCGGCGTCTACGTGGTTCCTGGGTGCTCAGGGATGCGACGAACGACAAGGTCGTCAGCAAGACCAAGCGCATGACTATCATGCGTGTGCCTTACATGACAGAACGTGGCACTTTCATCAGGAATGGGCACGAGTACGCTTTCACAAATATCATGCGCCTGGAGCCTGGTGTCTACACCAAACGCCGCGACGACGAGATTTCCGCACAGTTCAACATCCAGAAGGGTACCGGTGCTGGGTTCAACATGTTCCTGTCACCGGAAACCGGCGTATTCAAGATCAAGCGCGGCACCACGACCTGTCCGGCATACACTGTGTTCAAGGATCTCGGCGTGACCGACGACCAGATGCAGGAAGCCTGGGGCAAGGAGCTTTTCGAGAAGAACAAGACGGCAGGTTCAGACGAGAAGTCCCGTCAGGCGGCTGACAAGATATACAACATGTGAGGACCGACATGCAGGCATATGCACAGTTCAAGATCGGACAGACGCCTTCAACGCCTACGGTAAAACAGAACGCAGCACCGATCCAGACTGTACAGCCGCAACAGCCTACGCAGTCGAATCCTTCCGGTGCACCAAAGCTGGAATCTTACGCGGAATTCAAGGGACAGAACAAATGACACTCAACGAATTGATCAAGACAGCAGCGCCGAATAATGCGCCAGTACAGACTGCCAAGAAACCTGCCCCGGATACGCAGCCGACACAGGCGCAGAAGGTACAACCGCAGTCCGTCCAGCAGCCACAGCAGAAGAAATATACTGCCAAAGATCTACCCAAAACATCACTGGAACCGCTTTATAAACGCTATGCACAGCAGGAAAACAGTGAGAGTCTTATGGATTGGTCTCCTGCCGCGTTTGCAGGATTCGAGAGAGATGTACAGCGCCTTGGAGAGCAAAATGCGCGGCAGGCTGAGGAATCCTATTATCAGCAGGGTCTGAACGAGATCCTGCAACGCAGCCCCTGGGTTGCCCAGCAGATGGGCTCGATGCCCGGTGCCACACCGCAGGAACTCTATGACCAGGCTGTCCGTATGGAACATTACGGGGCTACACAGCAGGGCGTACCTGGCGCCATGGCATATCAGCAACAGCAGGAAGCTGCCAGACAAGCGGAGGCCGCACGTCAGCAGCAAATGCAGGCGCAAGCTGATGCACTGAACCGGCAGCAGAGCGCCTTCTGGAACCAGCATCATCAAGTACAAGCTGCAACTGAACGTGCCCGGAATCAGGCTATACAGAATCAGATGGCTCAGCAAATGCAGGCTTACAGCAACTGGTACAAATCTCCGGAACAGGAAATGATCCGAGCAGATGCCCAGTACAAGAACAGCCCTGAGTATGCGAATTATGATCTCCATCAGAATATCATAGGCAACTATGAAAACATGAACAACGAGATCAACGCCATGCTGGATTACGTCTATGGGAAGTACCCTAATATGACTCCAGAGCAGCGAGCTCAAATGGATGATCTTGGTTTCCGACGCTGGGGCCAGACTTATACTGATCGCAGAAATGAATTCATAGCGAAACAGAATGCCCAGGCCCAGGAGAACTACAGACTTTCCACGGTGGCTTACAATGCCTTCCAAAAGGACGCACAGGAAGCCATGCGGAATACTGATGTGCGGAATGGTTTTGACATGGCGGCCTTTGAAGCCCAGTGGGAAAAAGAGCACGGTCTTCCCCCTGGTTCTGTTCAACGTGTTCGTCAGGAGGCGTCGGTGGCGTTTACGCCGATTCCTCTTTATACACCGCAGACTCAGCAGGCAGTTGCACAGCGTGAATTTTCCGGTGACAATATCGCAGCGGCAGAAGCAAAGGCCAAGGCGGAGGCTCAGAAATATGATGAAATCAACAAACCGGCTCCGAGCACCCAACAGACCGTGACTGCTCAGACAACAGGAACGCAACCGGCGGGAACTGCCGTGCCTGCCACCGGTACCCAAGTGGCCAGCACGCAAACCAGTGGTAAGCCGGTCAATACCGGAAGCGGCAGACCAGTGGAACAACTTCCAGCTGATTTAGCTGGGGAAGGAAGCAACCCGAATCCTAACCCGAATCTGGGTGCAGGTGGATCTCCTTCTGATCTCGGCCTTATGGCCTGGGCGCAGGAACATCCGAACATGGCAGCCGGTATCGCGGCTCTGCTTACAGGTGCTCTCACGCTGGGTCTTAGTGGCGGTGGCGGCGACAAGAAGAAAGATAGCTCTCTTGGCCTGGTGCTTGCAATGCTTCTTTCCACGGGCGCTTTCTTTGGTACAAGGAGTCTTCTGACGCCGGAACAAGTTGCCCAGAATTCCAGTAAAGTCATCGACAGTACCAAATCCGGAACATGACGCTGACGCTAATGTAACGATAACCCGTAATTCATATACGAACCAAAACAGCTACCAAGTAGCAACAAATACAAACCAAAGAGGAGTCTACAAATGACTTATCAAGAAGCTCTCAAGAAACGCGCTCGTCTTGCTTACACCGGTCTCCAGAAGAAGGCCGAAGGTGATGAAGCACAGAACAAAGCCTGGAACAAGAAGGTCGACGAGGAAGAAGCCGGTCGCCAGCACTATATCGCTGAGAAGAACGGTATCGTGAATCGTGCCAAGGGTGAACAGGCCGTTCGTGATATCCAGGATGAGAAAGATCGTGCTGCTGCCAGCGCGGCTTATATCGCCAACTACCAGAAAGCACTGGACAACAACCTGGCTTCCGGTCAGGCGTACTCCGACAAGCTCAAAGAGCTGGCTGCTCTGACAGCTGTCGCCCCGGCGGATTATACGGACAAGATGAATCAGGTCGTGAATCGTGCTCTCGGCGAAGAAAAGTCCCGTCAGCTTACGAAGCAGAAAGAAGACAACGCCGCTTTCAATGCGCAGAATGACGCCATGCTTGCTCAGGCTATGCGTGATCAGGGTATCGCGAATATTCAGGGTGCTCTTTCTGTCCCTGGCATCCAGCGTCAGCAGTATCTGGATTCTCTTGAGCCCCGTCGTCAGGAGATCGAGCAGCTCGCCAACAAGAACCCGCAGCTTCTCTATCCGATTCTGAATGATCTCGTCAATCACGGCGCTTCCGCTGATGCAATCATCAACGCGCTTACTCAGGCGGATGTCGCGAAGGGCATGGAATTCGACAGTGCTCACCGCAAGGAAGTCGCTGCCCAGAAGGCTCTGGAAAATCGCAACCTCGGCATTGGCATCGGCGCCGGCGCTCTCGGCGGTCTCGGTGCTGCCGGTGCTGCCTATGGTCTCGCCGGTCTCTTCCCGTCCCTCCGCAAGAAACGTCTCCTCCGTGCCCTTATCGCTCTCGGCGTCGGCGGCGCGGCTGGTGCTGGTATCGGTATCGGGACGACCAAGGGTCTCAACAGTGGCGCGATTCAGGGTGCCTACGGCGCTACCAAGGATTACCTCGGTAGTGTCGGCCGTGGACTCTCCGGAAAGGCCTGATCCAGTCGATCAACAATAGGGGCTGGGCAACCAGCCCCGATTCTTATAAGGGAAGCGCATTATGAATAGAGCGCAATTCATGTTCAAGGTCGCCACCAAGGACCGCTCCATTGGTGTGCTTCGATCTATGATCCGTATGTCCAAGCAGGCTGCCGGTGCACCGGCTGGTAATGTTCCACAGCAGGACTTCTACAGCACGATCAAGTCCATCTTTGAACCAGAAACCAAACCGGCAGGACAACCTGCAGCAACTGGAACAACTGCCCCAGCTACTACACAGGCTCCGGCTACCACGCAAGGTCAGGCGAGTCAAGGAGCTCCCGCTGGAACGCTTACCCCTGAACAACAGGCGTATCTGAAGCAATGGATGGAGCAGCAGTCGAACTACATCGGAGATCAGGCTGCAAAGGGTGCTCAGATTGATCTCGCTACAGAGCTCGGAAAAGGCGCTATAGAAGGCGCTGGTCTTGGTCTCTTTGGTGGCGGCGTTATCGGTGCGGGGCACAGGGCGATTTCCGACTTCTGGTCCCCAAGTGGTTACTGGAATGCTCTCCGACTGAATAGAGCCCGTGTGGCGGAAATGAACCGAAGTATTGCCCCCGGAGCTCCAGCTGGTACGACATATAACTTCGAAGACATCGACACACGTATTCACAACAACGAAGCAGCAAGAAGCAGGTTGTCGAGACTCTTCAGGCCTGGTCCAGTGGTTGCTGCGGGCAAGAACCCAACGTTCAGCAGGATGACAGGCGGTCAAGTGCACGGTCTCGATGTTGCCACAAACGGAACCGGCCCAGGAAGTGTAAGCCAGTCGGCAGCCACACGCAGTCACTATCTGGATCGTATCTGGGGTGGTGCTAAGCGTGGCGGTGGCTTTGGTGCTGTCGGTGGTGCGTTCGCTGGACCTGTTTTTGAGGTGCTTAACGGGGTCAGTGATTCCAACCGTAAGAAATACGGGCAGAAGGCGACAGAGGAAGTTTTCGGTACCCAGGATAACCCGAAGCCTATGCCCTGGTATCTCAGTGGCAGTAAACCGCAGCAGTGATGCAATTTTCCACCTGAGGTAGAAAATCTTTCAGGCCCCGTAACAGGGGCCTTTTCTTTTATAGTAGAGAGTGATACGCGCCCGGTTACATAAGAGGAGACCATAACATGAATATAGATCATATCAGACAAAGCATGCTGAAGCAAGCCGCTGACAAAGATCATTCCAAATTATATAGGGATTCAGGCGATATACTTGAAGGCCCAACTGCATATATTCGTGGTGTGGGAGGAGCTGATGACAAATACAATGAAGAAGGCTGGGACAACTTTCAGAAGCAGACGGGTAACTGGCAGAGAATAGGTGCTACTCCTTACTCTTTTAGTCCTGATATAAATAAAAAGACCCCGGTTATCGATTGGAAGCTGAGAACGCCAAAAGCAGGCGGCGGCACAACTGAATATAAAACAAGGACATTCCCAAATCAATCTATTAGTGCCAGAGTTGGCGCCTGGATGATGAGTCCGTCTTTTCAATATCAACAACAGGCAGCAGGAGCTAATACAGCAGGATCAAATTCTGCACAAGGTGCGCAACAAAAACCAGGTCCTCTAAAAATATACACTGGCAGACCGGGTGAGCAACTGACGGAAGATATCATAAATGCCGCGAATGCTGGAAGAACACAATTTACTTTGCAGCCATTCACTAATGAGCAGCTAATGAGGATAATGACTCTTGATCCCAAGAATCGAAACTATATGAATGAGCTGTTGAGACATTACAGCCATATCCCATTAGAATCTTGGCATAAGGGAAATCTGCAACTTGGCTCGCCAGAAGAGATCGAAGCATGGAAAAAGGATAAACCTCCTTTGGATAATAAAAATAACAACCAGAGTGGAACTTATTATTCAACTCCTGGAACCATATCTTTGGATTCCACTGGTTTGTTCAACAGATATCTCGATGGATGGGGCAGTCAGGTTTATGATGGCAGATGGACTAATGCTTTATCCCAGGAAGCATATGCAGGGAATCTCATGACAAGCTCTCCTGTATTGGCAGGTCTGATAGGAGATACATATGGTCATGAGCTAGGGCACAGATATATGATGGGACAAACTAAAACCACCAAGGCAAACGGACCGATAAAACTAGAATATTCAAGGAAAGCCTTTAATCCTAAAAAGCCCGCGTCGTCTGACAATATTCCAGCTTTGATGAGCTCTGTGGACTTCAGGCCCCTTCCATTCGATGCACAGCAGTATGAGTGGCTGAAGAACAGAGCTATTCAAAGTTATGCTGTAAATGAGAATGAAATGAATCAGGCGCTCACTAGCTTTAATCGTGGTCGATGGGCATTGAAGCAGGACATGATAAACAATCCGGATAATCCAAACTATAGGTATCTGGCGGAGAATTACCCTGGATTGATGGACAAGTTCAAGGCTCTGCCGGATTTCATTCCAGCCGGTAACGAAGGTATGAAACAGCTGGATAACGTGATGCAGCTTTTCATACAGAACCCTCAGTTGAAAGTTCTCATGCCGGAACAAGCGCGACTCGTCGGTTATTACCAGAATCTAAAGGCCGCTGTGGATAATGCGGATACTCCACAGGAGAAGCAGTTTTTCCAGAACCTTATGAATCGTATGGTTTACAGCAAAGCGTTCCTGGCAAATAACCAGCAGAGCAAGCCTCATATCTCGTATGCTGATGCCTATCGAGCGTATGCATAACACCGTGTCCCTTATTCTATAGTAGAACGAGACGCGAGGGCTACATAAGAGGAGATACGAACATGCCAGAAGAACCTGTTACACCGATACAAGCAGCGAAAACCACGATGTCCACGATCCGGCTGGTGCCGGACAAGCCGAAAAAGACTGCTGCAGATTGGGTAAGGGATATGCGCATGTCTCCTGAGGTCAATAAAACGACCGTAGGAGTCGATACAGCGTCTGTTACCGGTGATCTCCTCCTGGCGACTTCCAATAAGCTCCTCGGTATTTCCCGGCGCAAACTGGAGCCGGATCCGAAGGATTCCCTGGAGTTCCAGCGTTTTTATGGGCCAGCGGAGTACTTCGCAGAACACGTCATGCGCGACGGTAATAAGCTCGGCCGCAATATCCTTTGGAAAGCAACGAACCAGGGCAATCTGGATTTTATGCCGGTTGCCGCGCTGGACAAGCATATTTCCGATGTCTACTACGACAGCAAGCTCGCCCAGATGATCGACGGTTCCTCTCCGCTGGAAACAGTGGATGCTTCCTATAAGACCACCCGCATCGGTGAAGGCGGTGTCGGCGACCTGGATTCTGCACCGGAAGAGATGCGCACGGTGCAGCCGTCGTTCCTCGGTTTTATAGATTCAATAAGGTCGCCTGAGAGTTTCCGAGTCGGCCTTGATGTCTATATGACTAAGAATGTTATGAAGGGTTCCGACGGAAAGCTCTACCAGAAGTTCATCAATGCTCACACTGGCAAGGAAGAACTGGTGGATTCCGAGACTATTGCGAAATCCATAGTAACAACGCCGGAAATCATGAAGACAAAGACTAAATCAGTCTTTGCGGTTGGCGGCCCGACTGGTGTTCGCATCGTTCCGCGCAAGGATGTGGATTACTATCTACCCAGAGCGGATGAGGCCTATAGCCTTTCCTCGAATATGGTCACGATGCCATCGGCTGTCATTGGCATGCGTCTGCTGATGGGCTGCCTGCACCCGGAGACCAATGTGTTTGTGGCCAATGAGCGCAACATGGTGTCTATGGTGAAAGCCAGATACCTGACCGGGAAAGATCAGCGGATACCCGGTATGAACAAGGAGTACAATTCCCTCTGCTACGGCCTGCGGAATACGATCACCAAGTGCGTTCCCCAGGCAAAGTGGTTCAAAAAGATCGTCTTGCGCTCCGGTCGCGTGATTATCACCAGTTATGACCATAAATGGCCGGTGCTGGTTAAGGATGAGATGACTCTGGTCCAGGCAAGAGATCTTCGGGCCGGCGACACGGTGTTCCGTACCACTTTCAAAGACGTGCCGAATCGCCGGACGTTCCTGAACAAACACATCATCACCAGGGACGTTGCGTTTGTCCTCGGTCTGATCTGCCGGTCGGTCTATACGAATCATCCGGGATCCGTGGGCTTTTGCTACCCGATTGCAACTGATTTGCGTGTAAAAGAGGCAATTCAATACGTCTATAGAGATCTCACTCCCAAGCAGTTCCATATCACGAAGAAAGACGGTTTCCGGTACATGACAATCAAATGCCAGGGGCTTTATGATTTCGTGAAGCAAAACATTGGTTTCAAACCAGAGGAACGCCGGATCCCGTCCGAAATCCTCAGCGGCTACGCAGATGTCGCTGCAGAGTTCATCAACGGTTATACCTCGGATGAGACGAAGGTCGGCATCGACTGCAACGAGGATATCTGGGTGCTGTTTATCCCGAATATGGATTTCCGGGATCAGCTGGCGTTCCTGTTTGCCCGTATGGGTACTGATACGCTGTACCGGGATGCCTCCCAGAATGGTGAACTGCAGATCGCTCTCAAGATCAATGACCAACCCAGAGTTTTCCATGATATGTACCAAGACACTGTGAAATATGTCTGGGAAGGCCCGAAGTGTCCGATCATGGTGGACATCGACATCAATGACAACATGTATGCAGTTGCCAATGGCATCGTGACGCACAACTCGAAGTATCCTCTGCAGGCTGTCTCTCTGGAGCAACGCGAAGCTCCTCTGGTCCGTACACTGGACGAAGCCTCCGGAAAAGATATGGCGCAGATCGCCGGTAAGTTCCTCGGTGCCAGGTTTGCCCCGAAGGGTGGTATCGTCAGTGCAGTCCGCAAGGATAGAATCGATGTCATCTGGGATGATGGTTCGAAGGGTGCAGTTCCCCTCTATGTAAACTTCCCGATGAATGCCAAGGGCTACATCAATAATACGCCGGTGGTGAAGGCCGGCCAGTCGTTCAGTAAGGGTGACTGTCTCGCGGCCTCCAATTACACAGACAAGACAGGCACTGCAGCACTCGGCATCAATCTCCGCACCGGTTGGATTTCCTGGAAGGGCGGTACCTACGAGGATGCCGTTGTGATCTCGGAAGAAGCGGCCAAGAAGCTCACCAGCACGACGATGTACAACACATCAGTTGATCTGGATAAGACTGTTTCCCTGGGCAAGCACAATTACATCACCTGGAAGCCGGCGGAGTACACCAAAGAACAGATGCAGCAGCTGGACGACAACGGAATTGTCAAGCCAGGCACGGTACTTCACAAGGGCGACCCGATGATCCTCGCCATCCGTACTAGCGAACCTTCACCTGGTACGATGGGAAAGCGTATCTTGACCGATCTTTCGGAGACCTGGGACCACGATCATGCTGGTGTTGTGACTGATGTGGTCAAGACCCGCAAGGGTGTCAAGGTTTATACCACCGTGACTGCGCCGGCGGAAGTCGGGGACAAGATCGCCGGCCTGCATGGCAACAAGGGCACGATTGCCCAGATCCTGCCGGCCGACCAGATGCCACAGACACAGAACGGTACACCGCTGGATATTTGCTTCAGCCCGCTGGGTATCACCAGCCGTAACAATACGGCGCAGCTCTATGAAGCACTGCTGGCAAAGGTTGCCAAGAAGACCGGCAAGACACAGGTTGTCCCGGCGTTCTACGACGGGGATCTCTACGAGTACGTCCAGAGCAAGCTGAAAGAAGCTCGTGTACACGCAGATGAAGACTTGGTGGATCCGGAGACAGGCCGCACGATTCCGAATATCCTGACCGGCTACATCTATACACACAAGCTGAAACATCTGGCTGAATCCAAGATGTCGGCCCGTGGCACCGGCGAATACGCTGCGGATGAGACACCGGCTGGTTCTGGCGAGACAAAGGCGAAGCGTTTTGGGTCGCTCGAAATTGGCGCGATGGTGGGCCATTCTGCTTTCGAGAACCTGCGCGATGCAAAGCTGCTCAGGGGACAGTCAAATGCCGACTTCTGGCGGTCTATCAGAACCGGCAACATCCCGACGATGCCGGGCGAGCCTCTCGTCCACAAGAAGTTTTTCGCCCATCTGATTGGCTCAGGCGTGAATGTCCGGAAGAGTCAGCAAGGCGTGAGCGCGTTTGCTCTCTCCAGTGACGATGTGGAAGAACTTACCGGCCCCCGCGAGTTGAAGACCCGTGATACCTACGAAACACGTAATTTTCGACCCATCGACGGCGGTCTGTTCGGCCAGGACATCTTCGGCATCAATGGAGACAAGTGGGCATATATCAAACTCGACGAACCGGTTCCGAATCCTGTAATGGAAGAGCCTCTCGCCCGTTTGCTCCGAATGCCGGACAAGACATTCATTGGTGTTGCGACAGGCAAGACGGAGTACAACGGAATCCGTGGACCGCTGCAGCTGAAGGATGCGTTGGCAAACATCAATCTGGAAACCGAAGCCAAGAATGCTCTCCAGGAACTCAAGAATGCTCCAGTGTCCAAGAAGGATGCCGCGCTGAAGCGCTATGTCGCCATCGAACGCATGCGCCGGCTCGGTGTCAGCCCGGATAAGTATATGCTGGACAAGATCCCGGTACTGCCTCCGCAATATCGTCCGATCAGCACGCACAACGGTCTCACGATGGTTGCTGACAGCAATTATCTGTATGCCCAGCTGCTGGATGCAAGGGATGATGTCCGGGAAGCACGGGATCTACCAGAAGAATATCAGCAGCAGGCACGCGAGACGCTGTACAAAAACTGGAAAGAGCTGACCGGTCTGTACGAACCGGAGAACAAGGCGTTCAAAGCAAAACATATCCAGGGACTTCTGAAGTGGGCATTGGGTGACAGCCCGAAGTTCTCGGCCGCGCAGCGGAAGATCATCGGTATCGGTGTCGATACTGTGGGCCGTGGTGTCATTACCCCGAACCCACGTATCAAGCTGAACCAGGTTGGTCTTCCGGAAGATATGGCGTTCGGTATCTTCTCACCACTGGTGGAACGTGCTCTTGTGCAGCGCGGCTACACCCCGGTGGACGCCATCAAGCAGGTGCACGATAAAACGAACCAGGCTCGTGAGATTCTACTGAAGGTCATGGAAACACACCCCGTGCTTATGAACCGTGCACCTACGCTGCACAAGCTGTCGATCATGGCGTTTAATCCGGTACTTGTCAGCGGTCATGCTCTGCAGATCAATCCGAGTATCGTTGTTCCATTCGGTGCTGACTTCGACGGCAACTGTGTTGATTACGACAGCGAGATTTTCTTGAAAATATCAAAGTCTCAACACAATATTTCCACTGCTGATTTCGTTAATTGTGTATCAAACCACAAAAATAGAAAGGATACACAAGACATGAAAACAACAGCTGAATCCCTCGTAACCTACTGGAGCGACGCAGAGAATGACTATCTGGTGATGAAGATCGGGGATCTTCCCCGTCTCGGAAACCCCATGAAGGACAAGAACGGCGCCGATTGCTATCAGGTTCCTGAAGGTCTCGAAGTCCTTACATGCAATCCGTCTACTGGAACGGCTGAATGGCAGGCAATCAATATGCTGACAGTGGAAGAAGACTGTGATACTGTCAAGATGAAATTGGGCGCGAGGGATGTGATTCTGTCTACAAACGAGTCCGTTGCCGTCTTCGACCATGGGACCGGGTTGCTGACTAAAGTTACCCCAGAGACCGCGTATGCCGAGAAAGCAATGATTCCTGTGTTCAAGCAGAATCCTCTTCCATTCGGGACATATGCAGAACGGGATCTTGGCTGGCTTTTCGGTGCTTTTATCTCGGACGGCTGGATGACTGATCGTACTATTGGTTATTGCAAGCTGGAGAAGGCGAAGAGGGATGAGTTCGTATCTATCCTGCGCCGCTACCACGATAACTTCACGGTGTACCAATACGATGAGGATGGCAAAGCAAACAAGTGCAAACTCGGAAAGTCGGCTAAGATTCACATAAACAGTAAAACAGCTGTTGATTGGCTCAGCCAGTGGAAGTTTGTGGACGAGGAAGCCAAAGCAAAGAACCCAGATAAACGTACTGCGTTGTTCAAGCACGTTCCGGAACATTTGATTACTTATGGCAGTGAAGAGTTCCTTTGGGGGCTGTTCTGCGGTCTGATCGACGGGGATGGTAGTCTGGTTAAGAATATGTCCACGGGCAAACCTCGTTTTACCTGCAGATTTTCTACCTCAAGTGTAAAATTGAAAGATGACATCTGTCAGCTCTGTTACAGGCTCGGTCTGCGCTACTCTGTGACCGAGATTCCTCCGCGCAACTTCTCGAATACAGCGTATGTTGTATTTCCTTCTACGACAGATCTTTTCAGCAAGTTGGACAAGATTCAGCTGATTGGGGAAAGAGAAAAAGCCGTTTTGGAAGAGTGGAGACAAAGTGAACCAAGTTTGGACAGGAACGACATTGTTCCTATAACAGAGTTCGAATGGGATTGCATAAAGTCCTATCCGGAAATCATGTCCGACAAAGGTTTGTACAGCGCAGCCAGTAAGTCCAGAAAGATAGGAAGACGTGCTTGTCGCGAAGTCCTGTATCGTCATCTGGATATATTGAAATGCGCTGCACCATCGTTACTGCGCAGAGTTCTTAATACAGACACAATATGGATGACCATCGACAGCTTGGATCCGACCGGTAAGCGTCAGGTGTTTGATCTTGAGGTACAGGACACGAAGGTGTTCGCTGTTAACAACGGCATCATCATCTGGGACACGGTCAATATCCATGCTCCAGTCAGTGACAACGCTCGCGAGGAAGCCCGTCGTCGCATGTTCCCGGAGCGCAACCTGATAGCCATGAAGAATCGGCAGATCGCTTATAAGCCGGAAAAGGAATACACGCAAGGGCTTTATACCGCGAGTCGCATTAACGACAAGTCCACAGTACGCCCCATCTTATTTAAGGATCTGGCTGAAGCTCGTGCGGCCTATCGTCAAGGTCTTATCAACATTGACGACCCCATTGACATCCAGACAATATAACGTAAAGCAAACAACCAGATTCAAATATAGGAGTCAACATGAACTACTATCAAAGACAGCCGATGTGGCCGCTCAATAAACGCGCAGTTGCGATCCTCACACCCGAAGCGATGCAGGCAGCTATGCAGCCGCCCCCACAGGACCCCTCGATGATGGGTGGTGCTCCTATGGATCCTTCCATGACCGGCGGTCAACCTCCGATGGACCCCGCGATGGCCGGTGGCGCTCCAATGCCTCCTCCGCAGGGTGCTCCGATGGATCCCTCTATGATGGGCGGTCAGCCCCCGATGCCTCCGCAAGGTGCGCCGGCCGGTGGTCTTCCTCCTGAAGCATTGCAGGACCAGATGTTCCTGCAGTTCCTTGCCGAGGCTTTCGGCATCATGCTTGATCCTCGTTCCGGCCAGTTCTTCGATCAGAACGGTCAGCCGGTTCCTCCCGAACTTCTGGCTCAGGCTTTCCAAGCCTATATGCAGGCGATGCAGCAACTTCAGATGCAGGGAGGCGGTGCCCCGATGCCTCCGCAGGGTGCTCCGATGGATCCGGCCGCCATGGGTGGTGCGCCGATGCCGCCTCCTGGCGAGATGCCTCCGATGGATCCCGGCATGGCCGGTGGTCAGCCCCCGATGGATCCTGCAATGGCCGGCGGCGATCCTGGTATGATGGCTCCTCCGCCGGAAGGTGGCGAGCAGCCAATGGATCCCATGATGGCGGATTTCGCCAGCATGATCGTCAGCGCCATGGAAGATACCGTCGTCACTCCTCTGAAAGAAGAACTGTCGAACCTCATGAAGCAGTTCAACGATCTGAAGGAAATGATGAAGACCATGCGGGACGACATGGGCACCATCCGTACTGATGTTGATGCCCAGGAATCCAGAGCGGATGAATCTTCCATGCTTCGTTCCCAGCTTGCTGAGGAACTCGAACCGACCGTTGAACCAGAGCCGGAAGCTCCGCAGGAAAAACAGGCAGCTCTCCGTCCACTGAACATTCTTGACATTCTTGGGAGCAAGTAACATGACATACACCGAGTCCTACATCAAGAAGACGGCAGTAGAAGAAATGCCGTCCGATTACCAGCTTATTGGCCAGAAACTGAAGGAAGGTAATTCCGCAGTTTCCAGCGCTATGTCCACGCCTGTTGCAGCGGAAGTCGGCTGGGGTCTTATTGGCGCAGGGCTCGGTGCAACTGGTGCTTATTTCCTGTCCAAGAAGCTCAGGCGGGACGCGACAAGGCGTCAGCGGGCTCTTGATATCGTGATCGGAGCCATTACCGGTCTTGCCGGCAGTCAGCTTATTCTCAGCGGCGGTGCTGATGAGAGCGGTCTTTCTACGAGAGGCCGCATGCGTGCTGATGCTTACCTGGAATCCATCAACAAGGGCGACAGGGATCACAATAAGAAATACCCAGTCACTGAGCCGTTTGATCTGAACAAGGGAACCATTGGCGGTGCTGCCGGTGGTGCTTTCACAGGCGGTACGATTGGAGCCATGTTCGGGAATCTTGATACAGTTATGGCAAACAGAGCTAGTAAGAAACAGATGGCACTTGCCACAGCGCAGGCGGCTTCTGCGAAAATGGCCCCAGATAAAGCGGCGGATTACATCAGCCGGTACATGAATCAGGGTCGCGGCCACAATGCTGTTGAAAGAGCTCGCCAGATGGGCAAGGGATTCAATATCGGCGTCGGAGGCATCATCGGCGGTGCCGGTGGATTTGGTCTTGGTGTTCTTGGCAACATGTACGCCAGGAACAAGGAAATGCAGGAATACGGTGGTGGATTCTAAGGAGTGCATATGAGAACCACTCTGGGCAGAGAACTCATACGGCAGAAGCTGCCGGACAAATTCAAATCCTATGCGGATCAGGTGCTGGATAAAAAGAAGCTCACGGAGCTGATGACAAACCTGGCTCAGTATGATCCGGACGCTTACGTCGACATCCTGCAGGACTTGAATAATCTCAGTCAGACCGTCGTGTCCCTCTATGGCAGGAACACGGCTTTACCATTTGAGGACATCAAGGTTTCCAAAGGGATCAAGAGCCTGAACGCCCAGCTTCGCGCTGTCGTGGATAATGTTCTGAACGACGACCGGCTGACTTCCGAGCAGAAGGAAAAGAAGATCACCGATCTCTGCTACAAATATACCAAGAAGGTAGAGGATGCCGTTTTCGCGGACAATGACCGCCGGCGCACTGCCTTTGCTTCCCAGATCAATTCCGGTTCCCGTGGCAATAAGACCCAGCTGATGCAGATGCAGTTCGGCAACATGGGTATGAAAGACGCCCTGAACCGTGATATGCCTTATATGATGATCGACCCGTATGCTCTGGGTGCATCCCCGATGGGATATTGGGTCAGCGCATCCTCCGGCCGAAAAGGTTACTACGACGTCCAGGCGGCAACCGGTCAGTCCGGTTATCTTGGCAAACGCGTGACAGCGGCCACCCATGATACCGTGATCTCTGAAGATGACTGCGGTACAACTGACACTGGTATCCCATATCCTGCGAACGATAGCAAGAACGTGGGTGCTGTGCTTCTTCGCCCCTGGCATAGTTATCCGGCTGGCACAGTCGTGACGGATAAGATGGTAGGCGAAGCCGATGAGGACGAGGAGATGATCCTGCGCAGCCCGATTACCTGCAAAAGCAAGACGGGTGTCTGTGCCAAGTGCAGCGGCCTCGGTGAGAATGGTAAGTTCCCTGGAATCGGCGAGTATGTTCCAATGAATGCTGCTCGTTCCTTCGTGGAAGTCATCACCCAGGCTGGGGTTGGAAGCAAACATCGCGGGGGTGTTGGCGGACGCAAGGTCGAGGATCCGGAAGGCGAAGATCAGCCTACTGGTTTCCGAGCAGTGGAACGTATGTTCACGACGCCGAAGAATTTCCCCGGTGGCGCAGTGCTTGCTCCTGTGGACGGCATCGTGACAAACATCGCCAAGGCCGCCCAGGGTGGCAATTATATCACGGTTGGCAGCAAAACCGTGTATGCTTCTCCGGCTCGTACCGTGAAGGTCAAGGTCGGTGACAAGCTGACTGCCGGCGACATCCTGACGAATGGTGTCCCGAACCCTGCCGAGATCGTCTCGTACAAGGGTCTCGGAGAAGGTCGCCGGTATTTCACCAACAAGCTGAACCAGGTTCTCAATGACCAGGGCTGGGGAACTGACAGGCGCAACATCGAGTCCTTCTCCAGAGCGTTCTTGAACAAGGTCGAGATCACTGACCCGGACGGGTTTGGAAACTATCTCCCTGGAGATATCGTGGACTACAGCGGTATTGCCGCAGAGTGGGAGCCCCGCAAGGATTCCGTGACGACCAAGGCCGACAAGGCCATGAACATGTATCTTGAAAAACCAGTATTGTACTACAGCGTGGGAACACGGATTACGCCCGAAGTGGCAAGCACGCTGAAGAAGTACAAATTCGACGACGTTGTCGTATCAGACAAGGAGCCTCCTTTCTCGGCCAAGTTCATGCGGCCGGCCGAAGCGCTGCAGCACAGCAAGTACTGGCTGCCTCGTTTCGCCGGCGAACGTCTGCGCGACAGCTTGTTCGATGCGGCACAGCAGGGAATCACTGATCCCTATGACTCACCAAGTTATGTAGACAAAATAGTGGCACAGCCATTCAAACCATAAGAGGTAACGACATGCAGAGTTTGATTGTCCGAAACGGACTCATGAAGAAAACAGCTGAAGAAGGTCTCTCCTTCGAGCAGCAGTTCGGAATCCTTACCAACTCCCTGATCGTCGAGAAGCTGCCCAGCCTCGACAACATGAAGCTGGCATTCCAGGTGATCGAGAAGTCCGATGATGATACCAAAGCGTGCGGCGCTGCCGTTTACCTCATTGGGGACAACGTCATCTTCGTGCCCGCATTCTTCAAGCAGAACAAGATCCAGACTGGCGACATGATGTTTATCGCCCAGACGCAGCAGTTCCTGCCGCTGTCGGATGCCTGGGTTGCGTGGCTGCGTGACAAGGATCTCAAGACTCCTGGAAAACTGGTCCCGATGGAAGTGGCTCCGGAAGGTGGCTCCTCCAAAGCGACCACGATCCGTGATATGGCGGATCCGATCACCAAGACCGCTTCCCAGCAGATTCCTAGACCGTCTGACAAGATTCTTGGACTGTACGTCTGGGAGAAGACGGCTGCTCAGGCGGAAGAACAGATGGTAAAGACAGTCAATCGCATTGCTCCAGTTTTCATGCGTGGGCTTCTGTATCTTGATCCGGATATGCATAAGACCGCTTCTGATTGCGCCTCCATTCTGGATGTTTCTCTGCATATGGGCAAAACGGTTGCAGAAAGCATGATCAACAAGATGGTCAAAGATGCGAACTTCCTGAATGCTACGATGGTGTTCTATACGCCAGAAGAAGTGAACAAGTTTGCCAAGCAGGCAGCGGTCATGGAAGAGGCTGAGAATACTCCTACCGTGGAGCTCATCCTCCCGCTGACCAAGGAAGCCAAGACGCTCAATGCCCAGGAACTGAAAGCTCTGCACAAGGATGGGTTCTTCATCCGCAAAGTTGCCGATGTCTCCATGGGTGAATCCCCGGATGTTATCCGCAAGAAACAGCTCGACGGCATGTTCCGCGTTCTGAATGGACCGGGTAAAGCCGGCCTGCTCAAGGTGAACGGCTCCATTTCGAAGCATGTGGTTCTCCCGCTGATCGACAACAGGGAGCCATGGCGCCAGTGCATCCGCTCTGCAAATATCCCGGCGAATCTCGCCATGCACCAGAATCACATGGTCGTCATTACCGACGGCAAGTACACTGAACTTCCCATCGACGTTATGCACAACCAGGAGGAGTTCGAGGAGTGGAAGCCGGAGATGGCTGAAGGCATCGGCAAGGTTCTCAAGAATACCAACTTCAAGCAGGTTGGCTGGCATGACATCGTTCTGGTTCCATCCTCCGGTTATGCTTACTGTGTCCCGGATACCTGCTGCGATGGTCCGATGATTTACAGCGTGGCGGCGGAAGATGCCGGGCTGAAAGCACCGATCATCACGATGTCTTCTGTGGTCGTCCCATACGGCAGCCACCTCATCGAACAGAAGGGTGCGCGTGTGGAGAAAATGACAGATTCCGGCAGTGTCAAGGATACAGTGGATAAGAACGAAGAAGCGACCAGTCCTGCTAATGCTTCCTCGGTTCCATACGCCACGATCAATACCTTTGATGCGTTCCTCGGCGCTTACATTGACAAGCGTTACCACAAGACCCGTGTCTACAACAACGGCAGCGAATTTGTCATCTCCGGCGACAAGTCAGATGGTCAACCGCAGGCTCTCAAGGAAGCGGCGCTGCATCTGGTGCAGGCGTATGATATCGAGCCGGCGGTCGCCAAGATCATGCTGAAGGAAGCATCCAACGGCGCGACCTACAACAATCCGAAATCGCTGACCTACTACATCGAGAAGAAGGGAGCCTTCGAAGGCGAATACTCTGACCCGGAACCCACCATCGGCTCTGACAAGATCATGCAGACTCCTCCGCAAATCTCTATGCGCGAGATGCCCACCATCCTGGAAGATCCGGCCAATCTGGAACAGGCGATCACGAATGCTGCCAATAACGGCATCAAGGAAGTGTTCGACATCACAGCGCTCAAGATCCTTGCCCGCCAGAACCATTTCTTCGACGAGATCCGTGACGACATTCCAGGCTTCATGAAGACACTCGACAGCCTTTGCCGCAAGCTCTTCCAGTTCTACTGGCACACAGAGAAGATGGAAGAGAAGTATGGTACAGTCAAGCTGAAAGCACTTGAGGACAGTCTCAAGTGCACACTCGACAGCCTGTCTGACCTGACCATCTTCTTCAAGGTCCGCACGGTCGATGGAACACAGTCCACCGGCGACGTCACAGGAGACCTGATGTCCGGACAGATGCTGTAATCCAGCATAAGGAGGTATCCATGTCCGAAACAGCCGCACCGACAGTCGAGGTGCTGGAAGATATGCCGGAAATCCCGGCAGAAAGAACTCCCTCTTGTACCAGGGAGTTCTTTCTGCGTCCACCGGACTGGAGATACCAGGCGGCTGTGCGGTATCTCAATGATGAGAAGCATGGTATCACTCCGACGATCCCGACGGATTCCTATGTCCAGTATGCCATCCGGATTCTCCGTGCATACCAGCGAGCCGGTACCAGAGTGTATCTGGAAACGCTGGCCCCGGATGCTGTGTCAGTCATCATTCTCGGTGTCTATAACAAACACTCAGCTATCACGGCCGACATCGAGGGTTGCCTTATCAACGGTACTACCACGGAAGCAGCCAGGTTCGAGGGCTTTTATGTAAAGCCGGCTGTGTTCGATCTCTACGCCAAGATCTTCTGCGACCTGTCCGGTATTCAGGCGGTTCATTCCTGGATTCATGACTTCTTGATCGAGCCGGAGCGCTACAATGAGAACACCACGCTGCTGAAAGCCAGGCTGCTTGCCTACTACGGCGGCCAGAAGCTCGGTGGTGCAGCTGCCATCACCGGTTATGTCGATGATGATACGCAGTCGATGATGAAAAAGATCGCCAATAATGAGCAGCTGAAGCGCATTTTCGAGTACATTGTCCGTTCGACAGACATGAACAATGAGGACTATGTCGCGATCATGGAAAGTGCCGTTAAAAGTATGACGGAGAAAGATTTTCAGGAGCACATGCGCGACAGGGACGAGGCTGGATCGAGCTCTTTGAACGAGATGGCGGAGCACCTGGAAGAAGGCATTAGAGCTTATAGTCAGAAGGAACTGGAATCGTTCAACCAGAACGGCCTGGACTTCGTTAATCAATATACACCAGTGATAATCCGAAAGGAAACTACGGATGATGGAAAATAAAATCTCCCACGAGGACGAGCGCAAGTTGACGAATGCCATCGAATCGGCTGTCACGCTTGCCAACAATGATGAGTCCCGCAACAGAAGTGCCACACTTGCCGGCCAACTGAAGGAAGCTGGTGTTGATTCCCGTTTTGCCAAAGTTGCGGCCGCTGCTTTCAACAAGCGCCTTACGGTGCTGACCTTCAAGAAGACAGCAGATGAGCACAAGGCCGATCCTTTCGAACTGGCAGACGGCGACAAGGTGCTGGAGCTGATGACAGGTGAATCCCTGGAAAAAGCTGCCAGTGCCGAGCCTGTTTTCGAGATTTCCTTCCAGAATACTACACCGGCTATGCAAAAGGCGGCTTCTGCGGAAACCAGGTTTTCCCGTCCGCTGTACGAAGACACAGTTCGTTACCAGGCACTCGTGTCTCATATCGAAAGTGTCATGGAGAAGAACGCTGCAGCTCTGCAGGATATCGTGTATGCGCATGATGACGAGCAGTGGAAAGCTGATACGCTGGCCACGGAGCTTGCCGATTACTTCATGAAGAGCGCCTGTGCTTCTTTCGAATTTGACACGCTGGTGAACGCTTACGGCGACCGGTTCAAGAACGCCATTGCGGACAAATTGCCGGAGTCTACGGAATTTACCAAGACTGCCAGTGGTGCGATCACCCCGGATACTCCGCTGTATCGGAAGGCTTCCGCTATGATCGCTGCACACGAGAACGCAGAATCGCTGAAGAAGTCCCTGGAATACTACGGCGCCGGTCTCAGTCAATTCTGCAAAGCGGCTGCCGATCTTGGCGATCTCATCCAGAAGCTGGAACTCGGTATTGCCAAGAAAGCTGCTGCAGACATCGGAAAAGAATATCTGTCGGAGCTTGGTATGCTGCTTCCGGCCGGCGTCCGGTCTGCAACTGATTTTATGACAGGTGCCGTGAATGACATCACGGATACCTCCAGGAATGCGCTTACCAACGCATACGCTCTGTACCGTGCGGGCAACTCCGCACACATGGCGCCGAATGAGATCCTGGATGCAGAATTCCTGACGAAGGATCGCTACAGAGATCGTCTCCTTGGCTGGTCCGATATGACCGCTGATCCTCAGTTTGCCATGTATCCGGCGGAGCAGGTGTTCCTCGCCACGCAGAAAGCGATGGACATGGATACTACTCTGGAACGCCCGGACAAGCGCGAATTCCTTCGTGCTTATGTTGCGCAGCTCCTGGCGCAGAACAACAGATTCTCTACCGCTGATGTTGCGGCTCTTGCCCAGACACTTCGCGGATTCACTTCTGCTGATGGTCACGGTATTACCCAGCTGGCAGTCAATGATGTCAAGCAGATTGATGAGAAGAAAGCACCTGAACTCCCGACACTCACTCCGCTTATTGGTGAAAAAGCCAATGTAAAGGAAAGGAAGGGGTCTGTCTGGGATGATGTTGAGAAATCCCAGAAAGCCTTCGACGAGGCTGCAGGCAAGAAGGACAAGGAGAAGAGCGAGACCAAGGAGAACGCCGAGAAAAGCAAGAGCGATAAGGCGAAGGCGCTCGCAGATGCCAGAACCGCCCGTAACCAGTTCCTCACTGGTGTCATGAATATCGCGATTGGCATAGGACCCAAGGGTGAGCTCACATATACCCCAGCCGGAGCAACGAAGGGACTCAGCCAGAAGGAAATTGATGCAATTCTTGCCAACGCGGAGAAAGCCAACCTTGTTCCCGGTCTTCCAGTGTAAGGAGATCTCACCATGATGAAGAAAAGTTTCCTTCCTGAGTCTTTCAACTTCGACGTCCCGCCGGTGGAGATCATCGGCATGGGCAGCAGAGGCCTCGACAAAACGGCCATGCTGAAACGCGGCAGCGCTTTCGAGGACGTCATCGACAAACTGGAGAAGAAAGCCAACAGGACTTACCTCCATGTCATTACGACTGGTGCCTACGAGACCTATGGTCCGAACCTGAACGGTGACGGCTGGAACGGTGAATCTTTCGAACTCAAGTTCCCGCACCCGGAGAACCTGGCGAAGACTGCGATGGTCCTCGATGGTGGTCTGTCCAAATACCACGACAAGACCTACATGACGGATGGCGCTGTCTACCAGGAACACCAGACCAAGACGGCCGGCGTAGATCCGTCCGGCGAGATCGTGGCTGCCAAGTATGACAAGATGATGAAACGCGGTGAGCTGATCATCGCTGTTGATACCAACAAGTGGGCTCCCAGGCTGCAGAAGAAGGCCAAAGGCGAGAACATCTATCTCAGCATCGGTGCCTCTGTTCCTTACGACGTGTGTTTCACGAAAGGAACACTGATTCTTACAGAGTATGGGTATAGAGCCATAGACAAAGTGGCAGAAGGTGATATTGTCATGACTAAGTCTGGCACATGGCAACCGGTCACAGCTTCTATGGTGCATTATGCACATATACTCACACGCATACACACGATGGGCTTGCCCATAGAAATAGAATGTACTCCGAATCACCCATTTAGCGTTGTGCGTGCACCTAAATGGCTTTCCTGCCAAGGAAGTACAACTAATGGGAAAAAACGTAGACATACGACGGATGGAAACGGTGTCTGTCGTGTCTGCGGAAAGATTGTAGATACAACAGAGGAATGGGTAAGCGCAGGTGATATTCAGGTAGATGATTACCTGAAAGTCAAGGTGGACGAAAACGCTGAGTTCGACACCGTAGGTGTATCTTTCGCTTATTTATGCGGAATGTACGTGGGTGATGGTTGCTTTAGTAAGGCAACCACTGGACGTAGGGAGAACGAGGAAGATGGCTGTGAGTATATGGAGGCGATCAGCATATCGGTTTCCGGATCAGAGAAAGATTCTGATATTACCATCAATATCTGTCGTTGCTACAAGCAAGTAACAGGTAAAGATGCTGTGATTAGGGATGACAGCCGTGGTAAAAATGCAAAAGTTGTACTTCTAAGTGACAAGCTGTTAACAACCCGTATTTATGACCTCTGTGGTATAGGATCCAAAACAAAACATATTGCGGCAGATATATTCGGCTGGAGCCAACGGGAAAAAGCCGCTTTCCTTGCTGGTTATCTTGATGCTGATGGTTGTGTGACTCCAAGCACAAGGGCTATACGTATTTGCACAATCAACAGAGGACTTGCGCTTGCAACGCAGCGTCTGTTCTGGTCTATCGGTGTTCCTGCTACAACTTATGTCGGGAGCAGCGAAGAAAATCTGCGCAGGAACTCTACGTTCGGATCGTATTCCTGTTCTTATGCCGTTGGCTCTCGAAAATTAACTGATGAGCTTACACGCTTCTCAGCTAAGTTATCGAGGGTTGGTATGCTCAATGAACTGCACAATGGCGGGAATAGTGTTGTTCTTGATTCAGGTTATGCCTATATAAGGGTGGATGGCATTCGAACATTTGAATGTGATCCTGTAGCCGTTTACAATCTTGAAGTGGAAGGAGATCATACTTATAATGCTGAAGGCGCGGATGTGCATAACTGCGTCATTTGCGGCCGCCAAGCCAAGACTGCCAGTCAGCACTGCGAGCATTTCAAGCATCACCGCAACGAAGTCTATGACTGCGGCATGAGAGCCTGCGTCATGAACGATGCCCCGGATTTCTACGACATCAGCGGTGTCAATACACCGGCCGACAAGATCGCCTTCGTCCTCAAAGAGGTCGGCAGTGGCGACTCCCTGTCGAAGCACGCTTCCCTGCAGGATACGCTGATCGCAGCCAGACTTGCCACTCCTACCAGACCCCCGATGGTTCTGACGAAGGCTGCACAGCTTCTGCACAAGCTCTCCCGTATGGAGAAGAAGATCGAAGGCATCATCGAGGGTGACAACAAGCCTGATACCGACGTTTTCAAAGACTCCGATGAGGCAAAGAAAGATTTTTTACTCCAGGTGGAAAATTTCCCGGCAGAGGAAGTCATCGACAGTTCCAACCGCAAGGGAATCCTTCTTACACCGGAAATGCTGTTCAAACTTCTGGGTATGGAGTCAGAAGATGAAGACTCTATTCTTAATGAGTGCGACGACGACTGCTGCGGTGATATGTCCTGCATGATGCGGGAGCTGGAAGATGATGAAGATGTCAATGAGGAGCTGCTCGACGGTTCCTTCGACAGTCATCCGCCGGTCGACTTGAATCTGGATGCTATTCTGGATAAATTCATTCCGGAGTTCGGTATGACAGACCCTGCTCTCAATGGGAAAGCCATCCACATCACCATCATTGGCATGGCTCCTGGAAAGGGTAAGGTAGACAAGAAGGCTTCCTTCAACAAACTTGCCCAGGAGGCTCTGAGACGCACTTATGCCAGGTATCTCATCAGTTTTGCGGCACAAAACAATGACAGCACTTGCATGAATGCGCTCATGAAAGTAGCAACAATCGGGAAATGAGGCATTTTGCTTGCCGTGTTTCCATCTTATAGAAACCTAACCCGTGGATAACAACACAAAGGAATCCATACCATGAACAATCAGCTCGCTTACAAGGCTAACCTCCTTGAGGAAAAGCTCAAACAGTACGGTCTGAACAAAGAGGCTGCGCAGTCCATTACGCATAAGAGCCTCCTGTCTCAGAACAACCTCGGTCGTGAAATGACCAATGAGATCCATGAAAACGAAGACGGCGTCCAGGCTGACACTGATGCTGCCAAGAACCCGGCGACCAACCGCATCGAAGCCATCCCGAATGCTCAGAACCTCAACACCTCCGCTGAAGCGGCTCTCGCCAACACCGGCAGTACGGTTGAGACCCAGACGACTGACGGCTGTGCCTCCGAATCTCCTGCTGAGATCGGCAAGTCCGCCGCGTATTTCGCGGAAGTTCTCAGAGGTATTCAACAGAGGAAGCAAGCGGCTGCGCAGGAAGCAGCCGATCCCTTTTGCACGGCAACTGACGTCTACCTCAAGATTGCTTCCCTCGGCCCTCGTCCTACTGAGCAGGACCAGGCGGCTGTGAAGGGCCTCATTCAGAAACTCGCTTCTGTGAACCCCGTGTTCGTCCAGACCCGCGATCAGTATGTCATGAAGAAGCAGGCCGAAGAGGTCGAAGCTCTCGCTGAAGAAGCTGGCATTTCTCCTGAAGATGCTGCGGCCGCCATGGACGCCGCTGTCGCCGCTAACCCGGAAATGGGCGAAGAGCTCATGGATGAAGCCAACGGCGAAGCGATTGCTGATCTGGCCGGTGCCGAACAGGAAGTCGGCGAACTTACCGAAGGTGCCCAGATGCTTGCTGATGGCGCTTCCCAGGTTCTCGGCGAAGAAGTCACTGCTGATGACATTGCCAATGCTCTCGAAGATGTCACGCAGATGGCTGACGAAATGGGAGTTGATCCCGAAGAACTCATCATGGCTGCTGCCCAGGAGATTGAGCAGGGCGATGAACCTTCCGAAGAAGACATGGAAAACGCGAAGCAGATCGTCGAAATGGCGGCTGAACAGGGCATGTCTCCTGACGAACTGATCCAGGAAATTGCGGCATCCATTGATGCCGATGAAATGGGTGGCGAAGCCGCTGCCGCAGAAGAACCGATTGAGAAGGCAGCCAGTCTGCAGAAACGTCCGGTGAATTCGCGTGTGGCTTACGTGGCGAAAGCCCTCAAAGAAATGGCCCAGAAGTAAGGAGTCGTATCATGGCAGATCAGGCAATGGAAAAGCTCGCCAACGAGCTGATTGAGCGCCTGGGTGTTGTGGAGGCTGAGAATGCTGCCCTGCACAAGGACAATGATGCCCTTCGTGCCATGGTGCAGCAACAGGCCAAGACGGCTTCTGAAGCAACCATCAAGCAGGTCGATGACGGCCTGCTTGACACCACTTGCGAAAACCTTGTGAAATGCGGCGCACTCACAAAGGACCAGGTGGCGCAGGCCAAAGAGATTCTCAAGTCTGACCCGAATGCACCGTTCAAAGTCATTCAGGGTTTCATTGACGAGAAAACTCTTGTGAAGAGCGCCGCTGCTGACGAAAGTCTCCGTGGAGGCCGGATTGTCGGCAGTTCTCAAGTCAAGCGCACCCCGGAGGACGAATGTTACGAACGGATGTGCAAGATTCTGCACCTTTAATAACCCAATGAGGAGCTACCATAATGGCTTTTACTCGCACTAACTTCGAACGGCAGATGGATTACGCTGCTGTTCTGGCGCACGGTGCGCATCCTCGCTATCGCGTCGAGTTCGACGCGGAAGTGGATACCGCTACCGACACCAAAAAGTCCGTGAACCAAGGCATCAAGCAAGGTTCAGTCGTTTACCTGGATTCTGACACTGGCAAGTACAACCTCGGTCTCGCGGCTGCTTCCGGCCAGAACTTCCCGGTGCCCATCATCTCCCTCAAGAACGCTTTCGATCCTGATGTGACCACGGGTGTCGTCGGTGTCTCCGGCACCACCACCGCTGTTGTTGTCAGCGGCACGACCACCTATCACACCTTCTCCGACTACCGCAAGAACACCTACAGTGCGGTCGGCGGCAAGATCACCGGCATTCCTTGCACTGCCGGCTACGAGATCGAAACGACCGAGTTCGTCAAAGGCACCTACAAGGTCAATGACGCGCTCACCACTCCGACGGGCGCCCCTGGCGACACCGTTGCCAATCGTGGCAAGCTGACGAAGGCTACCGCTGCGCCGTTCGCTGACGACGGCACTTCCCAGCCCATCCTCGGCTTCGTCTCTCGCGTGCCTTATGAGAATAAGGCGTACATCCAGAACCGCATCGGTTTCTGGACTAACTTCATCCCGGCTATCGGGGCCTGAGCATAGGAGGAAATAACTATGGCATGGGATCAAGTCAAAGTTGCCTCCGTTTCTGAGGCAGTTCGCTCTCAGCTCGCCACCGACGACGCTGACATGCACAAGCAGGCCACCCTCGCGGCCAACGATTACTTCCGGACGGAAATCCGTTCCAACGGTATCCGTCGTAACATCACCCCTCCGACCCAGGTCACGAAGGATATGTTCGACCCGTCCGAAACCTCCGATTTCCCGATCATCTACGCGGAAGTCGCTCCCAAGAGCTCCGGCGCCTACATGGTCTCCTTCGAGACCGGTCCTCGCAACGAGAACATCTACGGCGGCAAGATTCGCATCGAGCTCAACCGAATCATGACGAAGAAGTACTCCATCGACAAGATTCGCCTCGATGCCTACAAGATGCCGCTGCTTGAGATCCTCGAAGACCTGCTCCTCAAGGACATCATGGACGTCGAAGACAACCAGACCATCGGTCTCGACAAGCAGCTCTGCGGCGAACTCAACATCGTCAATCCTTACATGGGCGTTTGCCGCTACGTCACGACCGGTCCTATCGGCCGCGAAGCTCTCGTTCACCTGAAGAAGGGTCTCCCGGTTGCCCCTGGCCACCTGATGACCAAGAAGTTCCTCATGAACGACCTCACCTACTTCGATCTCGGTTCTCTCGACCGTACTGAAGTCGGCGGCGACATGGCTCAGGACATGTTCGTCAACGGCGTCACGATGTCCACTATCCAGGGCATCGACACTGTCGTCACCATCAAGACCGACCTCATCCCGAACAAGGAAGTCTTCATCTACACCGATCCGAAGTACTACGGCGGATTCTACGTCTACAAGGACGTCGCCATGGTCGTCGACGAAGTGGATGACATCTGGATGACCTTCTTCGCTCACGAATGTGTCGGCGCCTCCGTCGCCAACGCCGCCGGCGTTGCCCGCGCTTCCATGACCGGTACGCTGGTCGAATGGGAAGACGGCATTGGCACCCAGACTGTTGTCGGCTGATCACAGCTGACACAGTGAACGGTTGATTCCGTGGCCCCTCCTCTCCGGAGGGGCCTTTATTGTATATAGGAAAACCCTTTAACTGAAAGGACATAACTATGACACCAATCGCAACGATCATCGAAAACCACACCCCCAACGGACGTTTCATCAACTGGACTGGTGCTTCCAAAACCTGGCTCCCAGGCAACAGCACTGTCGAGGTTCCCTTTGAAGTCTGGTCCGTGTGTGACAGAAAACAGCGCGAGGGCCTGATCGCAGATCTCAAATATGGCACCGTCTCCCTGGCTGTTCGTATTCTGAAGCCGTCCGGAAACTACGAGACCATTCCGTACAACCCGATTGCGAACCTCGCCGCCGTGTCTGCCAAAGTGCCCGCACCTGTTCCGCAGGCATCGCCGACCGAAACACAGACCGAGAAAACTGTGACCAGCAACCGGCATATCGTCCAGGCCGGGGACAAGGAAATGAGCGACATCGCCAAGCATTTCCATCTGAAGGCCGAGACCGTGCGTCAGCCCAGCGAGCAGGAGGTCGGAGCCGACATCAAGGACACCGTCGAGTTCAAGAACGGCATCCTGAATGATGTACCGGCGACGGACGAAGCGGAAGATGAACCTGAAGCTGAAGCCCCGGCTCAGCAGGAGGAGCAGAGCCCGCTCGAAAAGGTGGCCGCTGAAGAGGAAACGCAGGAAGAGGAAGCAGAAGAGGAAATGACGGTTGAACAGCTTGCGGCTGAAATCGACGAACTGCTTTCCGCTAAGGCTTATGAGGAGGCCCACAAGATTCTTGTCGAAGTTTATGGCGAGGAAAAGATCACGTTCAAGGCATCTGCTCTCAGCCGCCTCAAGACCTTCGCGGCCATCGTCAAGAAGTACAAACTCGACGAGTAAGGACAACGAGACATGAGCAACAGTTCATACTACTGCGACTACTATGGCCGGACCAGAGGCGGTCAGGATAATACCTCTCCAGTCGACATCCCGATGCCCTATCAGGTGGCATGCACCAGTTCCACGGAATCTGGTACCGGGAACAAGATCGTGGTTCGTTACACACGCTTCCAGGGCGGTGGCAATAAAGTTGCGCTGTGGCGTGAGACCACAGTGTTCGACGCCACTACCAATGACATCGTTTCGTACACCCACGAATTTGCCTGGAACTACTGGGATTCCAGAACAAGCGATTCTGTTGTCTGGGTCCCGATCAACGAGTGCTGGGATTACAAGCAGAAATACGGAGGCTGATTATGGCAAATCCGTTCATCACGCAAAACGGTGTGGTCTTCGCCAGGAGACCTGATTCCTCTTTTGTTGAAGGGAATGGCAGGAAAGCTATTTCCGCCGGTATGCTGTCCAGTGACCCTGCGGTGACGTTCCAGACGACAGCGCCCTTTGATGCCATCTTGGATGAAGAAGGTACTTACTGGCGCTTACGCGACCGTGATGTGGTGTACGGGGAAAACAATGTCAAGGTCAGTCTCTACAGCATCTGCGAGATTCGCAACATGATCACTACGCAGGCCACGGTTACGGTGAATGTCATAAATAACGGTTCATCTGGTACCATGCAGTTTTCCAGATACCGTGAATCCGATCCTATCCGTGGTCTTGCGTGGCGTAATGGCAATGCGATCATCTTCACAGCAACCCCGTTTGTGTCAGCAGGTACGCCTTGCTACACAGACGCCAATCTTACAATCAACGGCGGAACACTGGCATCGGTGGCCTATCCGGAATTGACGAGTTCTTATACACCGACCGCATGGGAGGGCGTTTTCAGTGAGGTTCCGGCAGCAATTTCATACTCGGTGGTGTCCAGTGGCACATACGGCGCCTGAGCATATCGAGTTTATCCCATAGGAGTGGACATATAAATGAACAACCTCACGATTGAAGACATTGAAACCCTGAGAGCGGCACTTGCTGCACCTGATACCTCGAATGCGGCGATCCTGATCTTTGCGGGCATCACCGCTTTCGCCGGAATCATCTTTGTGGTCTGGTGGATCCTGAACATCAAGTTGGAGCCTGTCAAATCCATGCAGGAAAAACTGGATGTAATATCCACAGCAGTCACCGAGATGAAGAGCAGCCTGTGGACCGAGGAATCACTGAATCGGCTCATCGTGTTCCAGCTGATGCAATACCTCCAGGCGCATGAACAGAACTGCCCCTGCCGGAAGATACACAATCAGATGCCGATCACGACAGTTCAACAGCCAGCACAATCCGTTATGGGTCCACTGGTGCAGCCTGCGGGCATGTCCACGACACAAAACATTCCTACAATGGGTAACAATCCATGATCTGTTTAGCTGAGAACATCGGGGGCAAAGGCGGTATCGCCGGGGGCGCCGGGTCGGAAGGCCAGGCGTCTGTCGATAAGGGCGGTATCGGTGCCAACTCCTATGGGTACCCGACCATTGAAACGGTTACGGGTGTCACGAAGACTTTTGAGATCCAGCTGACGAAGGATTACACCGGGGCGATCCCGGCTGATCTGTCTGACATCAGCAAGGTCGTCTTCGAGATGCGCCCCACGATGAACTCATATGACAAGAAGGTGACGAAAGAATGCACCTTCACACCAGATGGCAAGGTTACGCTGCAACTGGGACCCAAGGAGGTCAACTTCAACAACGGCGTCTGGTTTGCGGAGTTCAAGACATACAAGGAAGATGGCACGCTGACGCATGACTACCGGACTTATGTCGAGATCCGCAAGGGCATGGACGGGAGCTGCGACAGCGATCCCAATACGATCACCGTGATGGATGTCCGCATGGCGATCATGGATGTGTCCCCGGAAGCCAACGTTCTTCTGGATGACCTTGAGTTTTCCGATGTTCAGATCCTGGCCGCTGTACAGCGCTGCATCGACGAGTGGGAGGAGACACCTCCCTCACTTGGTACGCACTTCAACGGCCGGACGTTCCCATTCCGGGAGCATCTCATCAAGGGTGTTGTCGGATACCTGATGCAGCAGATTGCCTACAAGTACACCAGGAACCGCATGCAGTATAACGCGGCCGGTCTGACGCTGGATACCAACGACAAGGGACCGCAGTACATTGCACTGGCCCAAGCGGCCCGTGGTGAATGGCTGAACTTCATCAACCACAAGAAGACTGAACTCAACATGCAGGAGTGTTTCGGTACAGTGGATATTCCATGCTTCGGTGGTGGCGGCTGGTGGTGGTAAATATGGGAGATCTGTTCACCTCTTTCACATGCTCCATTTTGCCGAACAATCACCGGCTGCTCAGCTGGAATGTATTGTCCGGCGTTACTTTTCCTTCCAATTTTCTACTCCAGGTGGAAAATTCGCGGGCCGGCGGTCCATGGGAAGTCCTGGATACTGATCTGAAGGATAAATGCGTCTGGGAAGATCCCAGGAAGCGCAACTTCAACAAGTACATGAATGAACACTATCGGCTGCGCCTGATCGTCCCCGGAGACAACGAAGGGGATGAGCCGAAGGAAGAGTACGTCTCCCCAATCGTTGCAGCAGGAACGCTGGAGTCCTGGCCGTTCAGTTCCGAAGCCAAGAACATTGTATCACAAGTGGAGAAGCAAATCGAGTTATCCGGCTGCACCGGTGTTCTGCTCAAAAAGAAGCACTGGGGTTCCAGGTGTCCGCTGTGCACGGACTTCAAGGATCAGGCTTCCGTGAACGAGCACTGCCCACAGTGCCTCGGCACAGGCTTCGACGGCGGTTACTACCAGGGGATTTCCATGAGTATTCTCAAAGGAGATATCCAGGGTGACGAAGCACAGGGTAAGAGTGCGATTGAGGGACACGAGACGGTAACGGCACGGTGTGTTGCTTACCCGTGGATTCGCTTCGGGGATGTCTGGGTGGAAGATGGCACGAACAAACGGTATTCTGTACATCAGGTGAACCCGGTGAGCACCTATAAGCAGACAGCGCTGGTGTACACGGTTGTGATGCGACAGATTGAGTACACGGATATCATGTACAGCGGTCCGGCGGACGCTAAGGTGGAGATCAAGGATCTTTATGACAGCGCCCATGTTGAATACACTCCGCAACTTGAAAAGGAGCTTGATGACCAGGCTCTTACGGATTGGAAAAGGAAACTGAATCAGTTATGACAGACCCAATCTCTACAGACTATTCGGAAGCAGCAAATCCGGACTCCATGCAGCCCGGAGTCTTTTCTGCATACAGGGTCATGTACTGGATGGTGGATATCCTGAAGAATTTCTTTGCGGATCCCATCAATATCAAGGACGACCGCCTGCAATCGCTCCTGTGGCGCCAGGATGCCGATGTCCAGGAAGATAGACTGAAGGCTGTATTTGAGATTACGGCAGGCTATCCTCCGAATACGCAGAAGGCGAGCACGACCCCCATGATCGTTGTTCTCGTTGGGGATACGATGCACGACAATAATGGCTTGAATCTGCCTGGCGGCGCGATCATGAGTATGAACGGCGCGAGACCGATGTATCACGGCCAGTGCATCAAGCAGCTACCCCTGAACATCAGCATCACAACGGAGCTCTATGATGGCACAGTGCTGTTGGCAGGTTATATCGAGGACTTCCTTACGACACACGAGAAGCTCCTGCAGCAGGACAGCGGGATGCTATCCTCGTTCCGTGTAGTAGGGGTCACAGCTCCGAAGAAGACAGATGACCAGACGCAGGCGAAGGATACGTATGAGTCCTTCATTCAGATACAGACGACCGGCTGCATTGGCTGGACCGTTGATACACAAGGACCGGTGTTTAGAGGACTTCGCATAAGCGGCAATGTCAATTAACGAATTCTCTTTTATAAAGAAACCAAAAATGCAGGCAAAGGATAGCTGACACTTGCCTGTTTCAACACGTCAGCGGATCGGATATATCCTATGGCTATTAAAAACTTCAATTTCCCTCGTGTCACGCTCACGCAGGAATTTACTGCTTCCAACGTCGGAAGCCAGGCGGTTCTGAGCGCTGCGTGTATCGGTCGGCCTTTTTATCTGCATCGTGCAGATGTGGAATCCGAGGCCGCTATCGGAGAGTTCGCCTATGACGCCACAAATGGTGTCACCTCCAGCACACTCCCAGGTCTTACGACTGAAAAATTCCTGAATGGGAAGGAAGACGACCTGGCTGAAGTCGTGGTTGTTGATGCCTCGAACAAGGAATGGGAAAATCAGAAGGTTAAGGTGCTCAACGGCATCTTCCTGCACAAATCTGTCACCAGTGGCATCACACCGAATGATGAGGAAACAGGACGCACGACTAAGAAGCTCATGCTCACGGTCGGAATGGTTATCAAGTCCGGACTCGGCAAAGTCGCTTCGGCCGACTTCGGCAATATTGAAGTCGCTATCGGTGACAAGGTTGACGTCTATGTGTCCACTACGGCACACAGAGCTACGATTATCAATATCACCAACTCCACGGCGTCTTCCGGCCTGGATACCATCACAGTTGCTCTGGATAACATCAGCGACTCGATTGCAGTCGATGCCGACATTGCAAAAGTCGATTTTCTCGTGACGACTGATTGGTCCTGGCAGAACACAAGCTCCACCAATACCTATTTTGCGATTGCCAATGGTACCTTCACGATTACTGGCAGCAAATCGGCTGTGAAGCTGGACGGCACACACGACTGTGCTCTGGTTTCCGGCTCATACAACTGGGCCATCCAGTATCGCGAATACAACACGGTGTTCAACGGCGTTCTCGGCAGCGTCTACAACGAAGATGCAGTCGAAGAAGTCCTCGGCGCTCCCTGCAAGGCGAATCCTCTGGCGCTCGCTGTCAAGTTCGCTGCTCTTGCCGCTCCGGAAACCGTTGTTTACTTCACCGGCGTTAAGGACGAGACCACGGCCGCCTACAATGAAGCCAATGACTTCCTGAATAAGTACGAGGACGTTTACAGCATCGTTCCTGCCACCAGTGATACAACGATCATCGCGTCGCTGCTTGCCGACATCATCGAAGCGTCTGCAGATGAAGACAGCAAGATTCGCCGCTCCCTGTGGTATGGCCTTGATCCTGATCTTTCCGGACTCAACGCCAATTACCTCCGTGTGGAAGCCATCATTGCTGCGAAGAAGATCGTTCCGGCTTCGTTCAAAGCACAGGCTGTCTGGGCCGATGGCATCAGCTACAATGGCGAATCTGATCTTCCGAACTGGTGCGGCGCTGCGGCTGCCGCCGGCATGCGCTCTTATGAGCCCTGCCAGCGCCCGCTGTCCAATCTCGGTTACACATTCTTCTCGGTTTCCGAGCCGAACGGTTACACGGATACGCAGCTCCGGGCTATCGGCGCGGAAGGCATCTGGATCATTGCCAACAATCGTGACAGCCAGCCGATCAACAAGCGCCAGGTCACTACGGCTGTTGCCAACGACATCAACATGGATGAAGAAAGCATCGTCGCCAACGCTGACGAAGTGGCACTCTCGCTCTGCCACGTTGGTGAAGACAAGGTTGGCAACAGCAACATCACACCGATGATGATCATGGCGCTCTCCGACGACATCACGCTGAAGATGGATCAGAAGCTCATCAACACGACCGGCAGCGAGTACATCGGCCCGCAGCTGCTCAGCTGGACCCTCGACAAGATCTGGCAGGACAGTGTCCAACTGGACAAGGTCTATGCCATCATTTCCTGCCAGCCGCCCAAGCCCTTCAATGAGTTCAAGATGACTCTGCGCATTATCTAAGAGGAGGTAACATACCATGGCAGACAAAATTTCCGTTTTCAATACTCCGAATACTACGACCGAAACCTGGACACTCCAGGGCGCGGTCGTCCAGTGGGGCACCAATAACAGCGCTTCTTCAGCGATCCCGATGGTCCTGAACTCCATTCAGATCAGCTACGCTGTTCCGACCACAACCATTACGCCGCTGAACACCACGGCTAACGGCAGTGTTTCCCGCGTTGTCATCAAGGGCACGCCGGAAGGCAGCCTTACCGTGCAGACCATTTTCAGCCCGGCCATCAACGACTTCAAGGCGTTCCTGAAGGCCGTCACGAAGAGCTGCAAGCTGGCTCAGGACCAGGTCATGATGACCCTTCGTCCGTTCGGCAACCTGCAGTGCAGCAACAGCGAGCGCAACACGACTGGCAACCTAATCTTCTATCTGCATGACCTTGACCTTCGTCAGATGGACATCGCCATCAGTCAGCAGAACAACATCGCCATCGTGAACATGCCTCTGCAGTTCAGCTTCACGAACCTCGAAATCGAGTGATCGGAAGCAGGCGAAACAGACCTTTCTGGGTACCCCGTCGGTAAGGTAACTTATCGGCGGGGACTTTTTATAAGAGGAATCAGCACATGAGAGCAGACGGAGAACTTATCATCGGGACAGTCGTGATGTCCATGCCAGAATACGGCGCGGCCAAGGTGGTCACTTGCGGGGGAGCACCCACCATCAAGGAGCCGATTCTTTGCTACCTTCCATACAGTGACGCCAACTGTGGGTCCCTGCTCCAGTCTCATATCCAGGATGGCAGCACGGTCATCTGTATGCGCTCCTACAGCAATCCGAACCAGGGATATATCCTGACTGCTGTAAACGAAGCCCAGGCCGATCTGACAGATACTCTGGACGGTCGTGTGTTCTATGCCACGAACAGATGGACAACCTGGCATTCCAAGATCTTCGACACGGTGATTAACCAGTTGAAGGACTTCGCCGGCACGATCTTCAGAAACAGGGCTAACAGCGTCGATAAGGACGTTCTGCCAGGAGATACGGACATCACCAATAACAACGGCACAGCGGCCATTCACGTGGGCAAATACCTGGTCCAGATGAAAGGCTCTCCCATTGCTTTCATCGACGTAGCGGCCATCAAGGATCAGATCCGCATGGTAGCGGCCAGAATCGAGATGCACACACTGACGACATACAAGCACATCGAGAGTGATGTCGCCGTCGACAACATGGCTACCAGTGCCCCGGAGACTTTCGGGTTCCCCTTCGGTGCGGATGTGAATGAGAAGTGGGACGAAGCTGCAGCCAACGGTGTCCCGTTCTTCCGGATGCAGCACACCAAAGGCGCTCTCATAGACGGCGAGGAAAAGATTATCCTGGCGTTCCCGCCGAAAGCATCAGATTCCAGCTCTACGAGTTCTTCTGGCGAAAAGCAGTGGACCTATGAGCCGTCCGCAAAGAAGGCGCAGGAAAGCACCGAGAACACCCTGCAGGAAACTGCGGACATGCACACTGATACAACAGAACCGCCTACTCTTCACAAGGACAGGACGGCCCTATCCGGCGAGCGCACGATTGCTACAACGCAGAGCATCCATCTGGTGAAGACACCATCCATTTCTTCTGTTCTTCAGTATGGCTACTCTAAAGTCAACGCAAAGAAAGAAGAGGGAACTTCAAAAGATTTGGATTTACTCACACCTTATGTGCAGGAAAATGCAGAGGATGAAGAGGAATCGGCTGAAGTCGATCTTGACAAGCAGATCATGGACGCAGCCATCAATCGTGTCGTTGACAAGCTGCTGACAAAAGATTATTTGCCTGTGCTGAAACAGCGCATGGCGGAAGCCGGTCTCATTGTATCAGAGTCCTCTTTGGATGACCTCTTCAAGGATCACACGACGACGGGGCCGACGACACAGACCGTCTATGATCCACCTAAGTTCCTGCAGTTGACCGATCCTGTTACAGGCAAGGTGCATACCTATTTTGATTCCACGTCGTTCATCTCCCAGGAAGAAGACGGCAGCATTCTCATCTGTGATGGCTACGGCAGCGAGATTCGTATGTCCCAGGGCAACATTTATATCAGCCCGGCGCTCGATCTCCAGTTGCGTCCCGGCCGTGATATGTGGGGGCTTGTACCACGACATATGACCTTGGATTCTCAGGGCTATTCCGAGCTGAACAGCATGAAGGCGGTCTACATCAGATCCACAGGTGATATGCAGATTGCTGCAGCAACGGAGGGCAAAGGAAAGCTGACACTGGAATGTGACTCGAAGGCCAATGGTGAAAAATCCGGCGTTATTATACGAAGTCTCGGCAATGTTGCTATGACTGGGCACGATCTCTACATCGGTGTGAATAAAGGGACATCAATGACCAAAGGTCGTACCGAACTTGTTCAGAATCCTGGTTCCATTATCATTGATGCAGGTGAAAATGGGGGTCTTGTACATAGGTGTAGGCTGTGCACGGTGGACACGATGTCGTTTACTGTTGTTGGAGGCGGCTCTGGAAGAACCGGGAAACATGCGGCATTTACGGTGTCTACGAACATGATAGGGCTCTACGCCGAGATCGTCCAGATGCCAGCACAGCTCAATATAAGTGCTGTTAATGGCACGGAAGAAGTTGCTGTTATGCGAAACGGTGAGATGGAACAGCAAGAGATCAATACAGCAACTGCGCCTCATCTCTATCTGAAAGGTGCTTTCAGATTTAATGGTACCGCTATGGTTGTCAGCGGTTCTATTTATGTCACAAAGGATGTTATGGCGACCAATGTGGGATATGTGGAAGGAAGCGGGAAGATAGTCGTAAATGATATAGAGGGTAATTTCTTCAAGAAGCAATGGCCAGTGGATAATCTGGAAATAAATAGCGAGCTGAAAGAGAACTCTGGTTATAAATTCGTGGAGTTTATAACAGAGACTATCTATCAGGATTACTACATAGCTAGTAACTGCTTCAAATTCCCGGAGGATTACGGCGTATCAGAATCCTTTGTGATTCCAGGCATGGTATGGCAGGAAAACACAAGGTTGACCGTTGATGACCCAAATTCTGTTGTGTGGACGGAGGAACCTGTATTGGATGTGGACGGGGAAACCCTCACAGCTGCTTATCCCGGCTGGTCTGCATGGGTGCGCGGCCGCATCACGCAGAAGGGATACGAAAAAGGCATACTTCTATTCGATTACATAACCAACACAAAGAAGGAGACTTCCAATGAGTGAAGAACCCGCTGCTCCCGCCGAAGAAAAAGATGACAATATGCCCATTTGTCCTTGCTGCGGCAAGAAGATGGACAAGAAGCCGATCAACCTTGACAGCAAGGTGGTCGATGACTACCTGGCGAGCATTATGACCGGCGTACCGTTCAGTCATACATTCGAGCTGTTTAACGGACGCCTGACTATCACAGTCAGTGCCCTCGACAAACAGGAAGGTCTCGCTCTGTATCGCTTTGTCCTACTTGTGGAACCTTTCGGCACGACATCCACAGTCATCCAGGATTTTCTCGGTGTTGTTAATATGTACAGTTTTATCCGTCGCATTGTTGTTAAGAAGGGCGACGAGCAGAAAGCATATATCCCCGCTGAGCATGTTTTTAATGAGTGCCGCAAACTGGTCGATACCTGGGAAACTGAGGATCTGACCAAAGATGAGAAGAAAGCAGAATTTCTCCAGCAGGTTCAGGAGGTCTACAACAATCTGACTGCTCCGGATGTCCTGTCATCCACACCTCTGCTTATTCTGAACAGAGCGATCAATGACTACAAGGCAGTCGAAACTCTTCTTCTACAGGCTGGATTCGATGAAAATTTTTGGAGGGGTATCGAGCTTCATTGATGCTCTGCCTGCCTGAGTTCGATACCTATCATATTCTTCCACAATACGCCAGAGAGCCGGACGATCCAAGGAATATTATTGCTTTGAATGTCCTGAAACATCGCGCCCGTACTCAGCTACATTGGCGCGTACTCAACTGTCGCCTGATGAGCATGAAGAATATGAATGCCCTATATAATTTCCAAATTGGTTATATAGAAAAGGGATCCGGTGTTGTAGTAGAAAAGCAAGTCGATTTTTCCACTATGACTGAGGAAGAAATGATGACTGTCTACAATATGGCGTTGAAGAAGGTCGGGCTGACTCTTGACCCGGAGACTTTACTAAAGGCTCAACAACAAGGCGGATAAGACATGGGACCTGTTAACTTTACACCGAATATGGCCCTCCAGCAGTTCCTGGCGCAACTGCTTGGGTTTGATATGAGCTCCCTGATGGGGATGCAGGCAGGACAGGGCATTACAGCGTGGCTGAAGAACCTGGTGATCCCCGGATTGTTGGGGATTAGTCCTACGAGTTCCTTATGGAACATGTCTCTGTATACCAACATGACTGATTACGGCATCATGATGCAGAACATGAACAGTGCTGCAAACATGGCCGGTATACAGCAGATGATGCAGCTGCAGAACTCGAACAGGTACAATCTGTACGAAGGCTGGCAGAAGATGGTCATGTCTAAGGCGGCTTTCAATGATCTGCCAGATGCACAGAAAGCACAGTATAACAATAATTACGATGCCTACATACAGCACAAAGCTCAGGGCATGATGGATAATCAGGCTCTGAATACTTTCATGCTACTGACCGGCTGGGATCCGACCGGTGCAGCGAGAGCCGCATTCAATGTGAGAGAAGCTGCTTCTAACATAGCCCGCAACGCCATGTGGCGAGGTGATGATAAGGCTATGCAGAAAGCAGAAGCGATCTCCAGGCTCTTCCTTGACAAGGACGACAAGATTGCCTATTCGAAATGGGAATTCGGTGGGATGACGCTCAACGAGACTTCAGCTCTCGCTGCTATGCTCACTAAGGGGATCTCGCTCGGCGGTACTGATACTGATTCCATAGCAAAAGCTATTGAGGAACTCAGAACAAGACTGCAGAACCTAACAAAAGCCATGAGCCCTCTGAAGGATTTATTCGGTGATGATGTACCGAAGATGGTGGAGTTCCTGGAGGATATTACGGGAAAATCCATCAAGCAACTCGATGAGGGTACGATTGCCAAATTATCGGCTAACGTCGTGAATGGCATTACAACGGGTGCCTTCACACAGGAGCAGATGGCGAAACTTACGGTGCAGCTCCAGGGAAACATTGGCCAGATGAATCTTCCATTCTATTTGGAGAATGGTGCTATGATGATGTCTGACCGGATTCTGACGACTGTCAATGCCGGCAATATACCTCTGATGATGTCACGGGCTTCTTACCAGACCGCCGTGTCCGAGCGAACAATACGTCAGGCTGCATCTCCATTTGCCAACAATGTGAATCTTGCATATGCCCTGTGGGAAGCGGACAAGCGCAGAAGGAACGAGAACTTCGATGTTAAGGAAGGAACAGCGTTGTTCCAAGCTGAATATGAGGCGCTGAGAGCGAGCGGTCGCTTTAATGAAGAACAGGCGCTCCTGCGTCTGTCCGGGGCATCCTCCCTGCAGCAGATGGCTGTCATGGGCACGCGCTTCGGCGGTTACAACAGGGCTGTTTCTGCTGGTCTTGGTATGGATATGGCATCCACAGAAGGCGTGCGTCGCAGGGCTGCCACGATCATTATGGGTGAAGACACACCAGAGAAACGTATCGCTATGCAGCGAGTTATCAATATGTTCATGTCTGGAAATGGACCAGAGGGTAAGAAGAATATGACCGTGGATGATCTTGACCGGTACTTCCAAGGGCTTGAAAATGCATCTGGCTCCGATCAGCTATTGTATCAAGCCTATATGGAGCTGAATCAGAACAGACGGTTGATGGCCTTCAATGTTGACATGCGTAAGTCTGCTGAACAGCGAGACGATGCCCAGAAACGCCAGATAGCAGATGGCATGCGTAAGAGAGCGAACCAGATGACTGAATGGCTTGGCAGAGCAAGTGAAAAAGATTCAAGTCTTGGTGAAACGCTTGTAAACTGGTTGCGTGGTGACAAGACGTTTAAAGATAAGGCAGCATTGGCTGAAGTTCAGGAGTTCATGTCTAGCAAGAACTTTGATCCCCAGGATATAGCTGCCTTCAAAGCAATCGCCGAAGCGAATGGGGATGATAAAGCACAGACACTGCGACATATCCAGGCGTATATTGCGAACAACAAAACGAACCCGGATAGAAATGCCAGATTGGCCTCTATATGGGAGAGTCTTGAACCGGGCGACGACAGGAATACGAAATATGCTGCATTGTCAAGGCTTTCAGGCAGTGCGCTTGGTCTGCTTGTTACCTGGGACAAGGATGAGAAGAAATACATAGATAAAACAGACTGGAAAGATGCTCTCGCCGGCAGCCCGGATGCTAACACACTTCAGCGCAGACTGAAAGAGCAGGCGCTCAAGAATGCCACAAATGCAAGTGATGATGCCTACAAGATAAAGGCGAGAGAAAATACCGTTATCGACTTGCTTGGAAAAGGCGGAGAGCAGAAGTTCAAAAGCATACGTGATGCACTTGTCCTAGATGAGAAGACAATAAATCAGGTAATGAAAAGTGACAGCAGTCTGAAAGATCTTCGTGGTGACGAGAAGCACGAGATGGAACGTGCTTTGCGTGGCTATGTGGAGTCTGTAAGCGGGCTCGGTTTAAACGACTCCAACGGAGAAACCATGTCACCGGAGCAGATCATGGCAAAGGCTTTCGGTGCAGGTGGTATATTCCAGGAAGTGGACAATACACTGTCAGATCTTGGAGATGCTATAAATGATCTTATAGGCTGGCTGAAGAAGGTTGCGGAACCCGGAAATTTCTCGATGCTCAGCTTCCTTGGCTTTAAGAAGAAGGAGGAATAAATGGCCAACAAAATACAGGTTTTTGATCCAGCAGGCGGCATATCCTTCCAGTCTATTCCAGTCAAGGAGTCCGCTTTCATTACGATCACACCAGTGCGCTCGAACAAATACTACAATGATTCCAGCAGCACAAATATTTTCCGTATGGGTGATTCCAACGTGACTGGCCGGGGGAACAAGGGATCCGCCCTATATGCACACATGCCAATTACAGGTGTGCATATCGCCCAGGGAGTTGACATGAGCATATCGAAAACACTCAATGCCGATTTCCTGGTTGCGGAGTTCGGAGATAACCCGGTGCAGATCACGCTCGCTGGTGTAAACTTCTACGGGGACATCACCTGTAACGGCATCGGCAATGTCCAGCACAAGCAGATCATGGATTTCTATGAGCGTAACAAGCTGAGTGCCGATATCAAGAACCGCATCGACATCAGTGTTACTCCGGCGTCCTCACCGAACAGCGGGGCTTTCCGCTGTGTTCTGGTGCGCATGAGATCTTCCACTCCGATTAAAGATGGCCAGGGCACTGTGCCGGCATATACATATGAACTGAGCTTGATAGGAGTCAGACGATGATTGCGATCAACAAACTCTACGGTGTTCTTCTTGGGATGGCGGCCGATGATATTCCGGCGACCTACAAATGGTATGCGAAAAAGTTCACAACCGTTGCCACCAGTGAGAAGGTGCAGAACATTCTCAAGATCATGCTCCAGACTGTCTCTATCGACAAGCGTGCCATGTTCGCCTGCATCGTGTGTAACGCCGTGTTGCACACAATCTTTGGCAAGGAAATTGAGAATCTGGATCCAGTGAACACGTATGTCCCTGTTTCGCGGCCGCCGGACAGCGCGAATGATAATCCGAATTTTTGCTTGCTTTCTATGGCTGGGCCGGCTGACATGTACAAGCCCATGAAGCAGTTCCTTGACCAGGACATTCTGGATAGACTGGAAACACCTTCCTGGATGGAATACATAGCGGCCGGCTGTCTGCAGATCCTGAGGGAACTCAAGAAATGAAGGGCGATCTCAAGACTCATTCCGGGGGTGTATTCATCCTCGGTGTGCATAATCTGGATGGTGATTTTTCTGGCTGGAGGCCGACATTCTACTCCTGCACGTCTGTCGAGTACAGCATGGGGATGAACGATCTGCCGTCATTGAATCTCGTCGTTGGACAGGGCTCACCTCTTTCCGGCAGCAGCCAAACAGCTACGAACAGTGATGGCTCTTTGCAGGAGCTCCTGGACCAGGGTATCAGCCGTCGTGCTGATGCTTCCAAGTTGCTTCGATGCACGCTGTACGAAGCCGCAAATGACGGAACAAGCAAAGCTGCTGTGTTTCGCGGTTATATTGTCAATGTGACAGCTCTCATCAAGACAGGGAACCTGACGATTAAGGCTGTCCGTGTGCTCTGCCTTGGTCTGGGTGCCGTGCTGCATATCTCTCCTTTGGCCGGTTATCGCAGAACAAGTGCGTCCGTGTTTATCAATGCGGCATCTGGCGGTGGCTCCGAGCTGCCTACTAGAGGCGCAACTGGTGTTGGCTATGTTGACCCGTTTGTCCTGCAGGATGCGACATCTGATGATTTCCTGTGTGCGAATTATACAGACAAGATGAAGGGACGGGATATTCTGACAAAGATATCTGTCTTGATGAATGTGATCGCGGAAGCAGGCACTTATCAGGGATCGGAGAGCTGGCCATTACCATCGGATGATTGGACGGAGGATAAGCTCGGTATCAAGAGCTGCCTGTTCTGCAATTATGTTCTGGACAACAGCACATTCCCGAACCCTAACACGGAGAAAAGCCTGAACAAGTTCCTGTGCGATGAGATCTTGTCCAATTTGCAGCAGACGTCTGTACTGACAACGATTATGAGCCTGACAAACAGTATGGACCTGCTCATGTGCGTGGTTCCTCACTTTGTGTACGGTGGAACTGCAGATGATTTCCGTATGGAACTCAGGCCTCCGGATTCCTGGAATGCTGTGAATATTATCGAGATACCGGATCACTTTGTGACAAGCTGCAATACAGCACTGAACCATCTGGCGCATCTGAATGATCCTGAAGTGCTTGTTGTGGATTACTCGGATGGTCCCGGTTCCACAGACGGATCGAACTCCAGTGGTCAAGCTACTGGTTGCTTCGGCATATTCGCTTTGTCCCCGGTCGTTCGGGAATGGGCAAGACGCCGGTACACGTTCTCCAGTGACAACACGGTTATTAAGGAAGCGCTGAGACCGATGTATTACAAGACACGGTTTTTCCGTGCTCCATCCTGGCTGGATTTCTCCCACATGGAAGATGTCTATGATGCTGCTGTGTTCAAGACACCGGCGAGTATCCCGGCCAATGATAATGAGGCTAAAGGCGGCTTTGTTACGATTGACCAGGACAACCTGGAGAGGAAGACGCAGATTGCTGATGATATCGCCCAGGCCATGTACGTCTATCTGCATGGCGCATCTGATACGGCATCTTTTGCACTGACTCCAGACGCCAGGTTTGGTCTGAGCTCCATCGGCTGCCTGGAAAACCATATCGGCCGTACAGTTGACATCTGCGGGTACCGTGGTATTCTCCGGCATATCCATTTCGTCTATAACAGCGGGAACACTACAAGTGCTTCCTATACCATCACGCTGGAACGTGTCCGCCCGATTGATCCCAGCGAAAAGCATATCACATGTACGCTTTACAGACAGACGCAGACGAACACGGAGAGTACCGGTAATAACGCTCTCTGGGCGGATGGCAGCGGCTCCTTCTTCGGTTCCCAGGCACAATCCGCCGTAAAGAATCTGCTTGGTGCGGAGTACATGAGCAGCAAGCTGCAGAATGTGGCGCAGCGTGTTTATCAGGTGCTGCACAACTAGTAAGACGGTATAAGTATAAAGAGGTGCGCACATGGAAAACATTTTCGATAAGCTGACAACCAAGCTCCCGAAAGCTACTCCGGATGAGCTGGAGATGCTGGATGATAACATCACGGCTGCTCCGATGGAGCAATTCAAGGCTAAGTCCTTGAAAAATATAGTCTTGGATTGGCAACAGGATCGTAATCCGGAGAAGACTGCGTTCATGTTGAAGAAGCTGAAACCGACGATTAACTCGGCACTCACCAGCTTCGCTCCCGGCATGGAAAAGTCCCTGCAAATCAAGGCAACTAAACTGGCGCTGGATGCCGCTGCTTCCTATGACCCATCCTACGGTACGGATCCCAGTACCCATGTTTTCCATACGTTGAAGCGGCTCTATCGGTATGGTGCCAAGAGAAACAATATCATGCCGGTCTCCGAACGTGGCTATGCGGAATCCAAGTATATCAAAGAGCTGATGGCTGAGTTCGAAGATGCCAAGGGGCGCGAACCTTCTGCGATGGAACTGGCGGATCGTTCCGGTTTTTCTGTGAAGAAGATCAACAAGATCCTCGGTGCAAACAAGATCCGCAACGATTCCTCTACCATCAATCCGGAAACCCATCAGTCCTATGTGGCTGCCTCTGACCTGGACGATGACGACTACTTCGAATACGTCTACGCTTCTGTCGGACCCATTGACCAGAAGATCATGGAATGGTCCTCCGGCAAGCATGGCCGGCCGGTGCTCGCCAATCAGGAAATTGCTCGACGCTTGCATGTCACACCGGCCGCGATCTCCCAACGGCGTGCCAAACTGATGAACATGATGTCTGATGTCAGGAGTATGTTATGAAGCACTCCTGGGAAATCCTTCTGATCGCGACCAAGCTGGAACGAGCGGCTCTCCGCAGTATCCTGGCAGAATTCACTGCCAAGTGGAAGCGAGAAGTCGCTCCGACTATGCCCGTGCGGTCTGAATCGGAGGATGCCCTGTATAATGAGGAGCTGCAGGATGTCAACTGGCGTCCTGTAACGTCCAAGGACGAGATGTCATCCAGGGTTATCTCCGTGACGAATACAGCGGTCAAGGTACGGGACGTCCATGAAGCGAACCGTGCACAACGAGATGTAGAGATCATCATGGCTGGCCGTCGCAAGTTGATGAAAGGCTGCATGGATGCCGTCGTTGGCAGGGAGGCAAAGATGGATCGTATCGTTGCGATACGAGAAGGCAACAAAGAAGCCTATACAAACCTGTCAGACGCTAAGGAAAACCAGAACTTCAGTACTGATATGAGGAAGAGTGGAAAATGAAAGATCTCCAGATCATACCAGATACAGAGGGCGATGTCGAGTTCTACCCAAGAGGGGAAAGTGAAGACACCGGCCTGATGCTTCTGCAGAGACTTTATGTAATGCTCTTCAGTGACGGCTCCTCCGGCTACCGGCAGGGTGACGGCGGTTATACTCTGTGGAACTTCATGGAAGGTGGAAACATCCCGCCGAAACAGGTCTTCGACGCGATTCTGGCGACAAGCTGTGCTACTGCCATGAACATGCTGGATGAAGCTGACAGAGACCTTATCCAATCGTTCTCCGGTGAGGGCTTCGACGATGGCTCTGCGATATTCACACTGACTTTACAAGACGGAACAACAGTGAAAGGCAAACTGACAAATGGCTGATTACATAGAACCTACACAGCGTTCATTCAACTCCGCTGAGGCGACGGCGACAGATGTCATTTCACAGTCGTCTCCGACTCTGATTACAAAAGCCGGTTCTGTCATTCGGGAACTCATTATCCGGCCGATCTCGTATCTGACCGCCTGGGCAAACGACAACTTGCTGGACAAACTCGCGACTACCAGCGTGATGTATCTGAAGACATCCCAGGCTACGGAGAACCCGGTTGCTGATATGGTGGCATCCAATTACTTCGTGACACGCAAGCAGGGAACGAACGCCCGTGGTATCCTCACACTGACTCTGCTGCAACCGGTGCTCCGCATTTCCCGTGGTTCCCAGTTTACGGTGGGCGGAGCCACCATGGTGACACCGGAGCAGTATCTCATCACCAACAGTGATATGACCGGCGTTGCCACAGACTTCGTCTACATCAAGAGCATCCCCTATGGTGACTATTACATCGCCAACGTTCCTGTTGTAAGCGCGGTTCCAGGACGACTGGAACTGCCTGTTGGTTCGGCTGTCACGATTGGGTTCAGTACCAACATCATCATCGACGCGGAACTCACGAGCCCTGTGACCGGCGGTACCGACGTGGAAACTGATGCAGAGATGATGGAGCGTGCCGAGTATAACACGGCAGAGTCCGGCATCGGTTCCTTCTACGGTCTCCAGAAGAAGTTTACAAAGGCGCCCGTTGCAGTCCTTGGTCTGGCCGTGACTGCCGGTGAAGATGCGCCGCTGCTGAAGGCCAGATATAACAACGTGAATATCAATCCCGGCGGTATGGTCGATTGCTACGTCAAGACAGTGAAGCAGCCAACCACGGATTCTTTCCAGGTTACTTGCACCGGCGCAGCCGGCGCTCTCAGTGGCACCGTGGAAGTCGACGGTATTCTGCGAGTCAACTCTGTGATCGTGAACGGCTCACCGCTGGAAGAATTCTCGGTGGACTTCCAGAGCTGGGACCCGAATGTACCGGCCGACGCCGCACGTCTTTCTGTTAAGCAGAAGACGGTCATCTCCTTCCAGCTTACCGGAACTCTTGCGACAGCGACATCAGCAGTTGCAACCGTGTTCTGCACGTTTATTCCGGGGCTCCGCGCTTTGCAGAACTACATCGACGCCGATGAGGAGCACTTCATCGGCCAGGATACCACGGTCAAGGCAGCTGTTCCTGTGGAGGTCGCTTTCCGTTGTGGCTATTCTTCCGCATCCATGCTGGAAGACGATCAGATTGCTCTTCTGAAGCAAACCGTCGAGGATTACATCAACAGCATCCAGGTAGGCACCAGGACGATCAACTTCTCGGATGTCCGGAAAGTCTGTGCTTCTGCGGTTCCGGCGGCTGATCTGCGGCTTCCCTGCGTAATGGCAGGAAAAGCCTTCACCAAGAGCGGAAATATCGACACGTTCCACAGCAATACAGGCATTTTCGATATCAGTGATCCGGCCAATAAGGACTACTGGGATTTCCGGGAATGCTATTTCAGTATCTGCGCAGATAACATCAAGGTGGAAGCGGTATGAACTGGATAAAGCGCATCAGGTTCATTCTCGGTGCCTTCTGGTACCGGATGTTCGCCGATCAGGATTTTCTACTTGGGGTGGAATATTTGCTCGGCGTATTTTTCCGTGTTACAGGCTATAAGATGGACAACTGGGTAGCGGGCATGTTCCCGATGCTGCCGGCTGTCTATCCATCTGATATGCCTTATGTGATCTACTTGGACGTCAGCAGTTTACACAAGGAATGGTACTCCTGGCAGCAGTTTGTAAATCAAGATGTACAGCTTCATGAAGTTACACCTGAAGAGGGTGATTCTTATTGGGAAGTCGGCGGACCGGATGATGAAGATTATCTTGCCACAGAAGGCGCAGGAAAAGGCTGGGTGGTAGATATCGTGGAGCCTGTACCGGAGCCGTCGTACATGATGAACCACCTTTATAAGTGGACACTGACCTTGACCAACGGACCTGACTTCAAGTTCGCCGGAAACCAGATTCTTTTCTATAAGGATCCGACACTGCTGAATCTCCCGTCAGTCAAGGTTACAACGAAGGACGGAGAGCTGAAAGTCTATTGGAAACTCATCTGCACGATTGATAAGACCGTGAACTATTACTCGGCTGTTTCCGGGTTCATGTCACCGGAGCTGAATGACTGCGCGGATGTCGTATGGGATATCCATCAGAACGGGGCGACCTACTACAATGCCAAGAAGCTCCTGGCGGCTGTGACAGATGGTGTTGTCTGTGATGAGGATGGTGCCATCAACGAGAGATGGGAAGAACAGGGATGGACATTCCTGCGTGTTGAGGACAAGATCTACGGCTCCAAAGAAACCTGTAACTACAACGCCGGCGCCAGTGTAAAGAAGGGCGACATCCTGTTCGGCAGCATGAAATTCTACAAGGGTTCCGAGAACCCGGATTCAGCATCTATCCCAGGCATCCGCGTCCGTACCGATGCAGGAGAGCTCGTGGCTGAAAACACGGACAAGCGTGTGGTGCAAGTCAGTGTTTCCGGTTCCACTTTCAACGTGCTTCCTCTCACAGGTGATGTGGACACACTGGTCGATTACCTGAATATCTGCATCAGGAACAGCATGGATCCCAGATGCCCGTCTATCAAAGTGGAAGATCCCAATGAGACGAGACGGAACAACGGGATCATAAATCCCTACAAGTTCGTCATGCAGACGCTTCGCAAAGGCCGTACCTGTGCTGTCCGTCTGACAGCGACATCGGTCTCTAAGCTCGAAGCAGCCATCCAGGTGCTGCGCAAGAGTACAAACCTCGGCGGTTTAATCACGATGTATGTGAAGGATTCCTCTGAGACTGCTAATGTAACCGTGTCGGGCTTCACTGCCGACGCCGGAATGGGCGTTGTTGCTGTGGATGCCACCGTAACGGTACAGGGAAAAGCAGCAGAGGCAAGAATCCTTCCATGAACTACCAACTTCAGCAAGGCGGACCAAAGGTCATCGCCGATATTCTTAGCGGTTCCGGCGAGAAGCTGGACGGAATCTACGTCACCTATGCCGGCGCAAATGCCGATTCTGTTCCGGAGGTTGATCGTAAGTACTTCGAGTATCTGGCAAAACGACCTTCCTGCGGTTATGCAAGGATCCCAGTCAGAAGCTGCAAGAGCTTTGAAGATGGCTCCCTGATGTTCACGGGTTTATTGTCCGCGTCTGATCTTATAGGGTCCAAACCGACCAAACGCTCAAGGATCACGACTGCTACTCTGGTGTCCATGAACGAAGATCCGACCAAGGATCGCTTCGTTTATACAGCACTGCTTCAGACACAGAGCCCTTTGGTCCCAGGGACACACATTGTCATAGACTTACACATGAGGATCGGAGGAACAAATGCCTGATACGACAATCCAGCCCTACTCTGTACCGAAGGTCAGCACGCAGCACGCTGCCAGTAACGAGGCAGCTGTTGCAATCCTGGATAACTCGCTGGACTACATCAACGAAGCACTGAACGACATGGCTGCCCGACTCGCGGAAGCCGGCTCCAAGAACGCGATTATCCGACATGCTGTTCCAGTGGGAGACGGTGTCTCTGCCGGCACGCTGGTTTATTTCAACACGGAGACTTCTCTTTTCGAGCCGGCCATTGCCAAACTTGAGGCTCTTCCCGGAGAGAATGGCGCCAGCATCGAGGCACCGAGCGCTCGTGTCGAAGGTCTTATCCTGCGCGTTGATGCGTCCGAGGCAACCGGAACGATGCTCTGCGGGGGCTACTATGAAGATGACAACGTTGCCCAAAACTGCCTTGGAGAGAACGCGGTTGCCGGTACCTACTATCTGAGCCCTTACACAGCTGGAAAAGCTACGACAGATACGGAAGGTCTTCTCCGGCAGCCTGTGCTGTCTTATTACGGAGACGGCAAGTTCAGCCTGAGCCTGTTCTACCTGGCGCACGACAATCACTATCACACCACGGCCATTCTGCAGGATGCATGGACGGAGGTTCCGGCGACTGCTGAAGATATTCCTGACAGAGCGTTGTGGATGTACGATGGCTCTCTGCTTGCAAGCTCCTATGTCGGCGTCTTGTCCCCGATTACAACGGCGTTGTTCTGGAACGGTGTTCTGCAGAATCTGCTGGATGATCCAACGGATGCTACAGATACACGCTCATTCGTTATCTACAAGGGAGTGATTTACTGCAGGGAAGCCACTAAACCGGAACCCGGCAGTGTAACCATCTTCAATCATTTCCCGTTCGCATACAATAGCTCGGTTGTCCGTAGTATCCAGAGCACGAACCCCTCTATGCTTGCAGTAGAGGACGCCAATGGTGTCGTCACGCTGACACCTTACGAAATCGTCGGCGGTGGATCCAACCCCAGTGCAATGGCCGTTGCCGCTATTGTTGGAGGAACAGCCAGTTACACGCCGGTTGTGCCAGGAATCAACGCAGGCCCAGGAATGGCCGTTTCAAGGGCTCTGAACGGCGTTACGACTGTCTCCCTATCCACCCTGGTCGGCGATCCGATTGATGCCCACAGCATCCAGAACAACGGTTCCACGGTCATCACAGACGGCGTTCTGCAGTTCTTCTGCTTCCCGGCTGGCCGGTCGTCAGAACTTGTCATGTTCCTGCCGGTGACAGATGTCCCGGACGGCATCGTTCTCCAGGCAAGCGCCTGGGCTACCCTGTATGGAGCATCCACAACGCTTTCCGTGAACGGCTACTTCATTGAACAGCCGACATCGACCAGCAACACTCTTCTGCCGGATACGACGGACACATCCAATCCGGATACGCTGAATTTCAGTCGTGGAGCGTCTGGTACACTTACTTACGCTGAAATAGAGTTAACGGGCTGCACAGTATCCGCTCCAGGTATGCTGGTTGCCCGTATCCGGCCACCGAGCACACCGACCAACAACATCCAGTTGCTCCGTCTCGGATTCAAACTGGCGATTGCGTCGGCTCCGACTGTTTCTGCAACAGAACCTACGGACAATGGCGGTATGGTTACAGCGATTCTCCAGGCGGCTGAGGGCATCAACGCCGGTCAGCCGGTGTACATCAACTCTTCCGGCCTCCTGGCTGTCTGCGAAGCTGATGATCTCTCTTGTGCCGGCCTCTGCGTGGGCGTTGCCTTCAGCAGCGGTGGTGTCGGCTCGGATATCACCTATGTCATCAGCGGTGTTACTACAGTGCCGGCCAACAATCTCATTCCGGGATCACCCGTTTACATAAATACAGACGGCTCTCTTATCTGCCTCTCCACCGAAAGCGACGTGGAGACATTCTACAACGGCGCAGAATTCCTGCAGCGTGTCGGTACGGCCGTCACATCGAACCTTGTGCAGGTCCATATTGAATCTGCCATAACCAAGGGTGTGTAATGCCAAGTATTACAAGTATTTATAACAGCGGTGTGCTTCTGGAGTTCTTAAACCAGAACATGCACCGGAATTATCCGATTCAGGATACCTGCGTCGTGAAAACAACGGACGGCATTTATTTGCCGTCCTCCCTGTTGGTGAACTGTCAGATCATTGTCCCATGCGAGAACCTGGAGGATATCGACGCTTCCAGATTCTTCGTGTCTGATGTCATGCAGTATACCAGTTCGCTCCAGGTGATCATCAGCTATCAGCCGGAGAACGGAACCGCATTCCAGTGTGCCTGCAGCTCTGCTATCGTGCTGTCGGATCAGGTGTACATCGAAGAGGTGAATCTTACACCGGCCGCAGAAGTGCCAGATGACAGCCCGCTGCGGAATCTGGCAGGTAAACTGTGGATCGGATCTACAGTGAACATGTCGAATCTCGGTTCGCTGCACTTCTCGTATGCTGACGCAGCGCTCAATGCTGCCTGCATCTATAAAACGGCTGCGACCAAGGTGTCCAAGCTGATTATTGTGAGCGGGGATCAGAGCGTTGAAGTGGACGGTGATGTTACACTTGTGGCCGGCACCGGCATCACATTGAACTATGATGCGACTACCAAAACAGTCACAATCGGCGCAGACACGACATGGCTCGATAACGAGATCGCGGCAGCTTTACAATCAATGGACCAGACAGCCATCAGAACGATCAATGGTCAGAAGCCCGACAGCAACGGCAATTTCACGATCTCCGGGCTTGACTGCACGGATATCAAAGCGGTTCAGAAGACCAATAGCATTACAATCAGCAACCCATGCTCCAAGCCCTGCTGCGGTGACGATTCTGGCGACGTGGCCGATATCAAATCCACGCAGAAAACTCTGCAGGCCAAGGTTGACCGTGTTTCCGAAAACCTGAATTCTTTCATCAACAGCATCAACAACGTGGAAACCAGGCTGCCTTCGCTGGTGGCCAGCAGAAAGTAAAGTCAAATGCCGGAAGTCATCATCGCAGGCAATACAGTTACATTTGATTCTATTGCGGCCGGAAGCTGCACGAACCTGGATGTGTCCGGGGACACAGTCAGCCTTGGCCTGGACATGGATGCGATTCGAGAAAGGATCAGAAGCTCTGCTGTCTATAGCATAAACGGTGTTTACGGCAGATCTGATGGTTCCTTCTTCATCAATGGCTCCGATTGCGACAGCTGGGGTTATATCGAGGGGAGCACAGCGTTCCCTATGAACGAACAGCCCCCGATCTATAAGTATGACGAGGACGGCGTGATGACAGATGTACCGGATACAGAGGCTTCTGGCATCTGGATCACAGATCTGTGCCCGGCTTGCCAGACTTGCGATGAGATCTACCAGATCAAGCAGGGCATCGAGCAACTGGATGTCTTCATCAACATGATCAAGGATGTTGAGCTGCACGATGATGCGCAACTGCAAGCAAACAAGGCGGAACTTGAGGCACTTGCGATTGATGGCGGTACACAGTGCACCAACTCGTGGGGTATCATAGACCCGATGAAGGGCATGCAGCTCCTGCAGCAGTACATCACGGTTGCTCATATGTGGAACTACGCAGTGGTTCAGAACAATGCCAGTTTCAAACTGGAAATTGCTCCGGAAGATACAGCAGGTTTCGTCGTGCAAACAAAACGTGCTCTGCCGAATTGTGACGAGAACTGGTGGATTCGGTGCACCATAACAATCACATACGATCAGGCAATAAGCGACAGTGGTGTACCGGTAGCGAAACAAGATCTAAGTGTTTATGTGCCGGAACCAATTCTGCATTTCAAACCATTTACGCACTATGATGCAGAGTCTTCCACGGGTCTTCCAGAATCTGTAGAACCTATCGGAGGAGGCACAGCAACAACTATTTACGCGGATGACGCCGCATTAAACGGAGCGAAAGCCACGCTTACATATCCTGTACCTGGTGTGTCCGGTCAAAGCTATACTAGAAAGGTCATCCAAACAGACAGGATCGTGGCACGTGTAAGTGGTACATATGAAGTCACAGTCAAGGTACTTCCTTTCAGGAATTGTGTGCTAAGGGACGAGAACGGAGACGTGGTGACGATTCGCGGTGCCCTGATAAATATAACCGGGCAGACCACCGCAGATGGTAAGTACGTTGTATATCCAGGTTACACATGTGATCCAGAATCTCCGGCTATTCTGAATCCTACGAAAGAAGACTATCTCAATGCTAAAACGGCACCATCCGTTTCGGTTCCATTGAACAATGTTTGGAAGGTGCATATTATATGGGAAGTGGGCGAAGTAGGGGACACCAGTGGCTACAACTACTTCGAATACGAGGAAACTCGCCTGTACACCTGCACAGGAGCACGGGACTATGCTGTACAGGCTGCTGTAACCGGGTCAACAGTACCAGTAGATATAGAGATCGAGCCTTCAACCAGTAGTATAGCAGGAGTTTGAGGATGATAACTCATATCAACGACAGGAAACTGTCGGAATATCCTTTCTTCGATATCGGTCAGGCGCCATTTCCGCCTGGATGTATCAAGCAGCTTGGTGTCTGCATTACAGGTGAGACCACAGGTCTCGCCTTGTATGCCAGCGCTATCACGGTCTCCATGGATGGTGTCCTGGTGTCACTCTGCAGGGACGTGCAGGGCAGTGACTCCGGTGAAGTACTCGGCTCTGTATATGCTCAAGCCTCTTCCGGCTCAGTCAGTATGGAATTGACTGGGGGAACGGTCCACGGATCGGTCAGCATGCTGATTGACAAAAGCATGCTTCAGAACTCCTACGGGAGCTACAACGGAAAATTCTACCTGGATCCCAGTTGCGTGACGTACATGGGAGCAGATGTCCAAGGAAGCCTGGAACAAATCAATATCAACGGCACAACATTCGCCGCCGCGCAATCCCTTGACTTCAGTACGATGGGCGATGTTCTGGAACTCGATGTACAGGGCCAAACCGCCTATCTCATAGGAACAGCCGATGTAGATTCCTATGCCTTGGTGGACGAGGTCCAGGACAATAGCAGTAAGGTTCAGACGATCAATGAGCTGTCCATCACAGGTAACACCGAAACGTACCCGGCATTTACACTGGAAGCAGCGGGCTCTACGACTTCGACCGGATCTATATATTATCCAATTACCATCGTTCCTTTGCGTGGGAGCACAACGAGTGCATCTGATCTGATTTTGGAACTAACTGGCGGGACCGCTTTCCCGCATTGCTACTCTTCGAAGGATGAATCGGAGGCGACCTATGTTGCAGATAACGAACAATCTTGATAGAACGGACGAAGCGGCTAGCTCCAACTGGCCGTTTACCTACGAGAGTACGCTGGATACCGGCGATGGTAAACTTACGACAGACAGTTTCCTGGCGATCTCCGTGAATGTCGATGAAACAACGTCGCTTCCCTGTAGGTTCAAGGGCGTGTCTTCAGACGGTCGCCTGATCATCTGTGATGCGGGCGGCATGGAGATCTGCAGCGGCCAGCTCTTCGACAAAACGACCAGCGATGACATCTGCTCGTTCTTTCTGTACAACCGGTACGGCATTCTGTGCGGGTTCATTTCCTGCAAGAAGGATGTTCCGCAACAGCTGTTCGCCCTTTCCAAGTACACGAATGATATGCACTACTTTGGAGCTTCCGCATTCGTGTTTCTTCCCCAGTGTCATGTCCAGTCTGCCCAGGGAAATGTGCGCAGCTTCGGCATCGATGGTCAGTACACTACGGCAGACCTGCATATCAAATGCTCTCAGCCGGTTACAGGGTCTACGGTGGCCCTGCACAATGTAATTCCAGAGACCAATGGAACCGCAGGCTTCTCCTTCGGTGTCTATAATGTCGATCAGGAGCCTCCGAGAAACGGATGGTGCAGGGTGATCGTTGTCAGCGGCGGTTCTACAGTAGGCACCTATAACGTGGAAGACAAGCACATTATTATCAAGGCTGCTTGCGCATCGAATCTGCGTGTCGTGGATGCAGACGCTGCGATTATTTTGAGAGGTGTCCAAGATGCGCAATAACAACCTGAAAGACCTGTACATCACCTATCCGTTCATGCCTGTGGAATCTGCGCCGGACTGGTACAAAGATGTGAAGTTCATGCGCATCATGGTAACGCTCCCAGCCATGCAACCTGTGGCATCGAGCAGCAACGGGGATCACATCGTGGCAACATTGACTGCGATAACTCCAACGGCCGCCACGGTGAAGGTTATGTGTGCTATTTATGGCTACACAGAAGAGGATCCTTTGATCATAGATGACATCCCGGTGTTCACGGGTGGGATTCCGACTGGAAATTCTTACCTGTACACGGATACCACGTTGCCAACATTGTCCGGTCTTTCCTGCAGAATCCATCCGAGTTGCCTTGCATTCCAGCAGCGAGCGCCGAAACTGACCATCGAAGGTTCTACCACAGGTACTCCGCCGAATGTTATGCTGGAGTATGGAACCGGTGTTGTTCCACAATGGATCGTGGCGGATGCCATAGAAGCCTATGAAGTGGACGATGTTCTGTGGCTCACGAACGGTCATAATGTGGAAGTCTCCGGATCTTCCGACAGTGTTCTATTTACAGGCGCTCCTGGGGCCGGCAAAGGTATGTGGGAGACAGACCCATATACAAGAGCGCCATCCTACAACGGCTACCTTGGAAAGGCTCTGAGGAGCATTAACGGGCATTCTGGTATCATGCTCCTGCAAGGAGACAGGTCCGTTGATATCACTGCAGGGCGAACCGGCGAAACCTATTACGACAAGCTGATTATCAAGAAAGCTGAACAAGCATGATTCGTATCAAATCAAATAAGTGCGGTTACAGGGGATACTCTTGCGAGGGTATCCCAAGTCTTACCAGTGGTGGCATGTTCGACAGCGATCTTGTATCAGAACTGGATGCAGAGTTTGCCAAATTGCCTGTTAAAATCAAGGGCATGGTCTTCACGGAAGAGACCATCGACATGGGGTGGAACGGCCAGAAACACCCGGAAGTTGCCGAGTTGTCTTGTCGGAGCGACACGGATCCTGAATCGGAGGATACAAACGTGTCCATTTGGGGTGCCACGGGCATTCCTGTCGAGATAAACGGGAGCACCTATTATTACCCGGTGTACGGCGGTACAAACGGCTGGGCTGATTTGTACAATGTCAAGGTGGAGGGTTCCACACAGTATTTCTACAGGAATACTGAAACTGGCGTTTTGGCGGCCACGTCTGATGTTTATCTGAAGTGCGATGGCGGCACCTTCCATAATATCTTCGATGTCACTGATCATATCCCGGAGTTCGTCCGTGGTTGCACGGCATATCTGACCGGTGGTACCGAGTACGAGATGAGCCCAGGTCTCCTGGAGCCCATGCTGGATACAGACTTCGATCCAGTCGGTATTGACACGATTACGTCGATGGATGCTGGTCTGGATGCCGTCACATTCAACAATATCGTGATAAGCAACTGGCGAGGGGTCGTTGATGATCGCTTCCGCAACGTGTATGCCAGATTGAATAGTATTCCGATAGGGTCTACGGATTATAGCTTGAGAGATCTCAAGAACGAAGAATATGATGAATCTCTATGCGACAACTTCCGCATTATACTGTCGAATGCAAACGGACAAGCTCTTCAGACACTTGGACATACTGTTGCAAATGTTTACACCGTAAGCGATGGCGTTGTTTCTGTCGATGATGCGACCATAGGAGTTACAGGGAAAACAGGTATCTCTGCACCCTTCTATGCCTGGGTAGAGCTCAGCGGTACTACGGACGCAACAGTTGGTCAGCAGGACAGGAAACAGCTCACGTTTACGACAACGGATGGCTCCTACATCCAGGGCAGCACAGTAAACGGTGGCGAGATTGTCAACAAGACCTCTGTCACAGACCAGACCACAGGCATTACGACATATACGTACACGATTCGTTATGCTGAAGGTGACAATAGACCCTATGGCGTGTTTCTGTTCACATCTCCGATATGTCCTGAACCTGCGGAATATCTGGAGATGGTTGGCGGCGTTTCTGTTATTGATGGTGGCACGAACAGTGATTCATTGCGCTTGTATAAGGTGTTCGAAGGCGAGTGCGTTCCCTCCTTCAGTATTCAGACAGAAGCACCGACGGCAGATGTGAATACGCATTATCCACCTGTGCCTTCTGGAGCAACGTACAGTGCCCCGGATTATGACCCTGGTGTTGTTTATCCCTACGACAACATTGTGTCTGGTACCACGGCTGGGCAGCCTATTGAAGGTAGCACGGAAACCACTACTGGGTGGGGACATTCTGCATACGTTCCGACCGTGAATGCAACATATGAATTCGTACACAGTGAGGTCTACGGGTCAACGGCTGTAGCCCCTGCGCAGGCGCTTGCCTATGCTTATGTGACACAAGGTGGAGAGGCTCTCAGTACAACATATGACATCCTTGAGGATGACATTCTGTTCACAGAGCCATATCGAAATATGGAGACTCCCGCGCAGAGCGCTATTGATTCGGCCTACGGCGTAGAAAGAGCATCCTATGAAGATCTCCAGGTGAAGACAGCGGCTTGGGAATCGGCAGGTAGCCCGACTGATCCCTCTGATCCGAACTATGCGACGTACACAGCGTATCTGGAAGCATTGCAGACCTGGCGTATTGACTCCACAAATTATGACACAGTGTCAGCTGGAGCAATCTGTTCTGTAATAGGTGGAACACCTGGTACAGTTTACGCCCTAACAGAACTTGTTTTCAGCGGTGGTGGTATTGTTTGTCCGACGAATGCGGATGTAACGGTTCCATCTGTTGATGCGGTTGCTGTCTATGTTCACGGAGATTACGCACTTGGTCAGTGGGGCACGGTCTCATACCCAGATGAAGGGGAATCGTTTGATCCCTATGTAGCACACGGAGATCCCGGCACGGTCTATACTGTGGATAATGTGGATAAAGCTGTGTATGATGCCGGCGGTGACAACGGGTACTATTACAGCGAAGTTCCGACTGTACGGGCCATGGTGAATTATGTGGCAGAACATGGTGGTGGACAAGTAGAAGAATCACAATCTGGTCATCTAACGATTACCGGATATACGGATTCTGAAACTGGGACTATAGTCTACGGAGAAACCTGGAGTCGTGTTGCTCCCGATTATCTGCCGAAGCGCGGCACAGTCGAAGTTGCTCAGGAGATTCTTGTCGGAGCTACGCCGTCATTGACCAATCAGGCTGTTCCATCCGTGAATGCAATCTATAAGTTCATTCACAGTGAGGAAATCAATGGGGAGACAGCCTCCGAAACAGGTTTCGTGCAGGCATTAGCAAGCCGGACCACACTTATTAGACATATAATTGGTGGTGGCAAATCCGGGGATCGCCTATCAGGTGGTACACCAGGTACGACTTGGGTAGCTGCGAACATATATGTCGGTAATGAAGAAACGGATCGTGCTGGTTCAGTATTAGCAGTTCCTACCGCTGAGGCTGTATTTAGATTTGTACACAATGGTAGTGAGGCCTCTTACGGATATGATTCAAATTATGCCTTTTCCACTGCTACAGCTGACAATATGGTGGATGTTGGTGTAGGTGTACAGCCTATTAAAGGCACAAATAGCGTTGTTGGTACGTATTATGTGGCAAAAGACATAATTACACAGGACGTAGCCCAAACAGGAGGTGGTACGTCTACTCTCACAGCTACAAACTGTGTTCCAACGGCACAAGCTGTTGTTACATACGTGAAAGGTCTTGGCATTGGTCCTTCGGATTCTGGTACCCTTAAAGTTACGCGAATAGAAGACACCACAGAAGAACCACCTACGGTCACAATTACGGAAGGTTGGAATGATCCTCAACCAACGAGAGGTACAGTTCAAGTAGCCAAAGGTATTTTAGTTGCTGCTGATGAGACCAAGCGTAATCTTACTACGCAAGCAGTACCATCCGTAAACGCAGTTTTCAAGTTCATACATGGTACATCTGTATATGTAGCTGGCTCTACAGAATACGCTTATGCACTTGCACGGCCTGGTCTTATCAAACTCGGTACTACTTCACCGTATGTGGATGGCTGGGATTCGACAGATGGAGGAGAACCGGGTACTACATACATAGCGAAAAACATCTGTGTCAATCCTGGCGCCGCGTCCACGGTGGGCGTACCTACTGTGCAGGCTGTATATGCCTTCGTGCATGAAATATCCATTGCTGCCCCGGCGGCTGGAGCAACGGCATCGCGTGCCATCGCCACAGGTGCATCGGTAACAGCTCCCGCATCTGGTACTGTGGCAACGCTCACGACAGGAGCAACACCAGGTACCTGCTATGTTGTAACAGATATGAGAGGCATGCAAGGTGCCGGCGTAACCCTGTCCACCTCGTATACAGTTGGCGGCGTTGCCTGCACACTTGCCAGTGTTGTCCCGACAGTGGAAGCTGTAAAGGGATATGTTGATCTGGTTGCGGGTGAAGGCGGCGGTTATGATGGGCCATTCAAAGTTAATGATGATGGCACTGTGGAGGGTGGCGATGTTTATTTTGCCGGTGCTTCCATTTGCACAGCTGCGAAGCGGACAACAGCTCTAACAGCTGGGCAAACGGCATGGGTTGTTGTAACAAAAAGTGGTTCCACCTATACAGCAACTATCGGAACAGCTTCTTCTAATACCGCAACAACAGTTTCTTATCCGGTGGCAAAAAACGTAAGCGGCACTATGACGCAGCTACACTATGGGGCACTCAATATAACTGGTCGCTGGATGTAATCTCGGTATAGTAACCCCGTAGCTACATAACCGCAAACTACGGGGGAATTTCTACCATGCCGACCTTCGGGTGTCATTCATGTCCATACACGCCATCACCACAAGTACCATATGAAGAATCCCCATGTGCCACTTGCAAACTGGCCGTGGAGACATACAACACACATCGACCGGCGCTCTTCGACAGCGGGAACCCACTGGATGATGACGAGAGCGAATTCCTCGGCGTCGAGGACAAGGATCTCCAGAACATCGATGAACGGGATCCGGATGCAAAAATCCTGAAAAAAGTCAAGGAGGCCAAAGACACCGTTGGTATCCTGAAGGATGTTATTGAGAAACAGGTGTTCCTTGCCGCCTCCGGGATGACCCTTAGTCTCCTGAAGATGGCCAAGGAAAGCCCAATCATGTTCGAGATCCTCATTAAGAAGATGCAGTATCCCTACCTGAGCTATTCCGAGATCGGCAACAGCATGAATCCGAAATGTTCCAAGCAGAATGTGCTATATCACCTAAAACACGCTGTGGAACTCTATCCGGAACTGAATTCGGCCATCCTGACAGATACGCGCTTCTCGGCCGGCCATTATGCGTTGAAGACAATCGCCGACAGGAACAGGCAGAACAAATGCAAACAGAGAATCCAGGGGATCCTTTATGGGGAAGCGAACCCTGGATTTATTGCAAAGAGCCTGCAGGAGATCGGTAAGATCTGTGCGATGCCCTTCATGGTCACTGACGAGGTGATCAACTTCAATCCGTTCATCGAAGACGAGATGCACGAATGACACATAAGGAACTCGTCGCGTTGGCTGCCAGACAGCTCAAGCGTTGGCACTGCATTCCTGTATGTACCGAACTTGTCTCCTATACCAGAACAGGTGAGATCCCGGATGCAATCGGCTGGACGGCCTATGTATCCATTATGTTCGAGTGCAAGACATCCCGCACAGACTTTCTCCGGGACAAGCAGAAGTTGTTCCGGCAGTATGCTGATATGGGTGTGGGTGATTTCCGTTTCTACTTGACAACTCCCGGCGTCATCAAATCAGCAGAGGAATTACCGGAGGGATGGGGCTGCTACGAGACCGAAAACGGCAAGATAAAGCACAAATTCGGCGTCCGGTATGACAACGCGGTTCCTCGCCCTTGCCAGGGCAGCAAAGTCAATGAAATCATAATCATGCGGTCATGGATCCGCAGACATCAAGGAGAACTCAAATGAATATCAAACTGCACGAAGACGTCTACAAGGTCCAGGACCCCCGAATCAAGCGTATTTTAACCGGAGGCATGTCCCTGGAAACATTCGCGGCTACCATCGGGCCGAATGACCCCTTTGTTCTCATCCACGATACCATCTATGTGATGACGGAACAGGAATACTACTCCACCAGGGCCGTCTACCCGACGCACAAGCTGATGGATCACATGTTCACGCACATCATGAAGATGCCCGACCTGTCGATCTTCTCGGAAGAGGACCGGAAGAAGATCGAACATGTCAAAGAGACCTACCCGACTTGCCCTGTCTGCCAGCATCGCAAGTACCGCAGGATGCTCTACGAGATCGGCTTGAAGTACAATCTGCAGTCAGAGTTGAAAGACTGCCTGGATATCATGGAAAAGATCCCGCTGTATCCGGAGGTGAAAGGGGAAATCCGGCCCAATGTGACCGCACTCCTGCCGGATCTGCACAATGTCCCGGAAATCAAGCGCAAGGGCTGCATTGCCTGCGTTGAGAAGCATCTCTCCCAGGCATACATCCTGGCCGGCGAAACCGTGATGGGCTACCCGGAGCACCTGGTGCTTGTCGTCGGGCACCTGAACGAGGCCATCAGCGAGCTCCCGGACGAAGCCTTCATGATGAAGCAGACCCTGGAGTTCTGTGCGGCCAAGACTGTGGAAAGTGGGGTCCCGTTCGTGCCCATGTGGACCATTCTTTCCCAGCTCCTCTGGGTGCGCCGATCCATGCCGGTCGTGGAGACGGCAGACGAGCCCGTTTACGACATCGGGTTAGATTTTACACCTGAGGTGGAAAAAGAATACATCTATATGCCGGAGGACATAAGGGATCAGCTGGATAATCGCCTGGGCGATATCGACTTTGTCGTGCAGTGCTACAAAGAAAAACCGACCGAAGAAGGCCGGTTTACATTCTCTGGTTTGATGGCCAGCACTGCTGAGTTAATCGCTTCTGTGGCACCGAAGCTGGCTAACATGCTGCGAGACAGGCGATTGGCTTTTGTCGCTGCTCCGGATCTGATGGATGAGGCCGGTTATGGTATGAAGAAACTGTCACACCAGATGGACTTATGGGTGGGTCGAGATCTCGGTGTACAGCAGGGAGTCGCTGACGACACCACCGGAATCATCCTGGAGAGCAAATAGCTGGTTGTACTCGCGAACCAGAGCATTAACGTCTTTCTCTATGGAGTGATATGTCAGATCAGCCAGAACAGCCGTATCGAAGATCATTTCGATGCAATCCGTGCGGAAATAGCACTCGTCTTCCGGCTCATAGTCAGGGAATTCCACAAGTTCCGACGGAGAACATACATGGCTGAACCGATAGATGGGATCCAGAGTGTCGGTACTGCGTGGCAGGACCTCGATAGCGAAGACTGCGGATGTGATGTTTGTGCCTGTGGCTGTAATGGTGATCTTTACAGCCCCTTTGTCGGTTTTGACAGTTTCCTGACTGATTTCGATAGTTGCGACGGCCATGATGGACTCCTCACTTGATGACAATTCCGGTAATTGTGACAGGCAGCTTAAACAATGAAGCACAATGCGCTACGAACTCCGGTTTTGTCCGGTAACGGAGCACGGCTGCACGCAAGATGCCGTTTATCTTTAAGGTACGTTGTCCGCAGGTACCGCAACGCTTCCAAGCAGCTGACGCAGCCTGTAACATAGGGAACCCGGCGGCCGGAGTGCTGAGGAGTTTGATTTCTTCTTTGGTCAACATGACGTTCTCGCTTTATTGTAAAGCATCAACATGAAAGGCTTAAACGATGGATAACCTCGACAAATCCTGCTTTGCTTATCAGGACGGTAAGCGCTACCCGATTCACACAAAAGAAGACACGTTAAACTCCTTCCGCCAGTACTGCGGGGAGAAGAGCCGCTTCACCGAGGGCATCAACAACGCCATCAAGAAGCAGTTCGAGAAGGCTGCCAGATACCACGAGATCAAGCTCTCGGAGCCGGAACAGAAGAAAGAAGCCTCCACGAAGCACATCGCGACGTTCCAGGCGGGCGCCAACGGCACCATCAGCATGCCCATGATCGAAACCGGCGAGGAACTGGACAAGGCTGTGTCCTTCGTGCTTGAAAAACGCGCCTCCATGAGCCGTGAAGAGCTCAAAGACACGGCAAAATACGTCATGTGGGAGGCTGCGAACAGCGATCTGGACACTGACAGCCCGGAGATCCGCAAGGTTGCCATGATCGCCGGCGTCGGCGTCTGCGACAGAGACGATGTTATGCAGCAACTGGGCATCCGCGCCAAGATGGCGAGCTTTTCTCCTACCTGTGGGCAGACTTTCTGGCAGTTCTATAACGACCAGAAGGGCCTTTCGGACGAAGAATTCCTCGAAGAAAGTCATATGGACAAGCTCTGTGCCTTTATGGACGACATTGACCGCACTTTCGAGCTGAATCACCGGTACGGACAAGCCTACGATGGCACCCAACTGAAGACTCCTGAGGAAGCATGCTTCGGTCAGACACTCGATGATCTGCTCAAAGAGGCGTCCGACATGGTGGAAATCACTTCTATCGACACGGTTTTGAGCAAAAAGGCGCTTCTGGAGCGCAAAAATGCCGTGAACGCCTTCTTCCAGACCCATTTTGGCGTTGAAGAGCCCCTTTCCGACCAGGAAATGATCGAAAAAGTGGCTGCTCTCGATGAATCTGTGGCAAAAGCCTTCCTGGAATCGGTTGAATGAGCTTCCCGCTGACACCACACTGCTTTGTTTCGTCCGTGACGCTGCCCACGCTGCGTCAACTGGGCATGGAATCCCTTGATTGGGACCCGGAAGTGCTTCGGGACGGCTTTGAGGCAGCTTTTGGTGTAAAGAAAATGCCCCAAAAGCTGTTCGACAAGCTGAATTGCGGGTATATGCTCATCGGAACGGACATGTTTTACAATTCCATCGAGGGTTTTCTGTCCGCAACGGCCATTATGAATGACCGGGTGTTCGATCAGGAGACCGTGCCCTTCTGCAGCCTTGCGGAATGCGCCTGGAGCGTCTGGGAAGTGGGTCAGCTGCTCGGAGAGACCAAAGAAGGGGAATCTACCCTGGAATTCTGCCCGGATATCGTGAAATACATCCAGGAGGCCGGAAAACTCAACGGTGTAACGGAATTCCCCATCTGGCTGGACTTCGCGAACGACAATCCGCAGGAATATCCGGACATGGCAGGAGACGTTTCCCAGTTCGAGATGTACATGCAGCGCCAGCAGGAATACATCCAGAGACTCAATAAAGCGGTCACAGCCAAGCAGGAGCGCCTTACCGCAGAGCTCAAAGAGCTCGAAAAACTGGGCCTTGTGGGCTAAATAGGGGTGTTTTTCGGGGCATAATAAGATGGTCTGAAATATGACCGTCGTGGTGAGCAGTTCACCACAGCCTTCGTCCCGGCTTAAAAGGGACGGACGCTTTGTTTTTACTCCGTGGTATAGTAGGCTATCAAGACTATGTCTTGGTGGTCATTGAAAACGAAAACATGTCGGGTTAGTTTAATGCGGTCCCCACGTATCCGGGGATCCGGAAGCGGAAAGATGGAGCAGCCTTTTCCTGGCCAGGCCACTGGCTCGGTTGGGGCCCAGCTGAGCCCTGTGGAAGTCTGTTCCCCGCGATAGAACGCCGCACGATTGCGGAGAATGTCAGTTCGAATCTGGCACCCGGCACCATTGATACGCCTCATGCACCCACCTGATCAGAAAGGTGCGCCGTATGCTGATAGAGAAAGCTGCGCTCTGTACCGGTTAAAGAGCGTGAGAAGCACTGGAGTACGGATACGTAGGTAATAGCCTATGGTGGGGCACCATTCTGCTCACCAGTCGTTCAAACGGATAGGATACACCAGTTGACTGCTCCTTCTGGGTGAGATGCCGGTTCGAGCCCGGTGAGGTGAGCCTTTCGATTGTTATCGCGGAGTACAGTCACGGTAGACTGACCGGTCCCATACACCGGAAGTGTGAGGTTCAATTCCTCCCTCCGCCACCAATTTCATGCCCTATGGACCTAAGCTGATGATCGACACAACGGTTGTAACGCATCAGTATGGCGGGTCCCAACACGAGGTAGGCTGTGAGCGCCGTAGGAATCACCGGTCCCTTCGCTACGGATATACCAGTACTGAAGTGTTGCACACGTTACAGACGGAGTCATGACCGTCCAGTGTGGTTAGGGCGCCATTGTTGCCGGAGTGTAGCGCAGTTGGTAGCGCGACTGGTCTGGGGCCAGTAAGTCCGGGGTTCGAGCCCCCGCACTCCGATATTTTCGGTCCCGTGGTGTAGCGGATTTCTGCACAACTCGCTTTGGACGAGTGGGTACACGGTCAGCACGTGTCGGGATCACCATTTGCTTTTCACACCAGTAGAGCAGACGACCGGTTGCCCAAGGGTCGGCAAAGCTGCCGTTAAATTCCGCTGGTGTTTTCTTTTGTTTCGTTAATGGTGGTATTAGTCTGATATATACCTTACTGAACAAGATAATGTAGATTTATACTTTGACTTTTGATATGCGCGGTTCGTCTACCGGTTAGGGCCTGTGTCCTATACACACATGAAGGTGGTTCAATTCCATCACCGCGCACCATTTTCCGGGAAGGAAGCCTGTGTAGACCCAGGCACATGCTAGGCCAGTATGGTAGTCGCGAGACTTGCGGGTGCCGAATCCCGTCCTTTCCACCATTTAGCACAGGAGATAACAAGGGATGAAGCCATGAATTTTACGTTTATTACACGCTGCTATACAACGGAACGCTTGGATCGTATCAAACAAAACGTTGCGGATACGTTCCGTGATACAGAGCACACTTACAGACACTGCATCATTGCTGACCTGACACACGGTACACCTCTTGATTCTTTCATACGGTTTAATGACTACCGCACATTCGTCACTTATGTGAAAGAGAAAGACCGTAGTGATCCTCAGTGCTCTGTTGGTATGGACAAAACACTCGCCCCTTTAGTTCCAGTGGGGGATATGGATTATGTGTTTGTTCTGGACGACGATAACCTGCTTCATCCTGATTTTCTTAGTGTATGTGACGCCTGTCATGGAGAAGATGCGATTATATTCAAAATAGAAGGGAGACCCGAATTGGGAAACCCAAGTATTCTGAATATGTATGCTGTTGGTCATATAGACTGGGCCAACTATATAACGAAACTGGAAATTATGCAACGTATAAAAATATATCATTTGGACGGACCTTTACGGTGCTCAGATGGTGTGTTTTTTGAACATATGAAAAACGAACACTGTACATTTAAGTTCATAGATAGCGTGAATGCCTGGTACAACAGGCTGCGCTAAAGTAATACACAGCTTGGCACGCTTCAGATCAATTTCGTGGCGTCACGAAATTGAAGACAGCGCAACCTGCCTGGCCTTAGAGTCTGTGGCGAAAATCTCCCCCGATATAAACCGCAGGCGGAGGACGGCGGTCCGATCATCCGCCGCCAAAGGAAGAGGCGATCCGGTGCTTCCTGGTTGCTCGACTGATCTTCCGGTACGTCTGATTGTCTACGACGGTGCTCCCCCGCTGCCTTTGGCTTCGGGTACGCCCCAGACGCCTGGGGCGGTTTGACATGCCAGCTTGGCTGAACATCGAAGCACCGACCTTGTAAGTCGGACCAACCGGGGGAGGCACCCGGAGCTGGCTCCATCCGCTTTTTGGCGGCCACCACTCCTGTGAAACGAGGCTCAGGAACTCCTGTAGGTGGCCGCCTTTTTCATCTCAACAAGAAAGGAGCAGAAATGACAAACAAAACAAAAGACCTGCCGTGCGAGGGGTGTCCTTCTATTCGACTTTCCTACAAAACTCATCGGCCATATTGCATTAAGCGCGGTATCTACATTGACGAAAAGACCGTACCGTGTGGTAAAGGCCGTAAGGAGCAGAAATGACAGAACCCCTGAGCAACCCTATGAACATGCTCTGGGCGTGCGCCGGCCTGCACCTGCTGGCCGACTATGCTCTCCAGGGCTGTCTGTCTGATCTCAAGCAGAAGCGCTGGTGGAATGGCCAGATGAAGCGGCTGTATGAGTCCTTCGACAAGAAGTACCAGACATACGAGCTGAAGTGGAAAATCCAGCAGAAGTACAAGTACGATTACATGGCCGGGCTTTTCTGTCATGCACTAATGTGGACGCTTGTCACGTTCTTCCCGCTGATGTGGTTTTGTAGTACATGGATATTTACAGGTGTCGTGCTTGCGAATACCCTGGTGCACTTCGTTGTGGACCACATGAAGGCAAACGTGCACCGGCTCAACCTGGTTCAGGATCAGCTGATCCATTTGGCACAGGTGATAGCAACGGTGCTTATCGTAATGCTGTAACCATAATTTGGGGTGTTGGCTCGAATCGGTCAAGGCTTCCGGCCTGAACCCGGACGGCGACCAAAAGTCCCACGGGGGTTCAACTCCCTCACACCCCGCCAGCTTTGCTCCCAGTGCTCCAGCCATGAGTACCGGCAAAGATAAATACGGCCACCTGTTCCAATGGCTGCCAGCTTCGTGCAACCGGGCTCACCTTACTCGGTGCAGACCATGCAGACCGTGTTGCGGCAGGGTCGTTCCATTCCCTGCTGTCACCCCGATGTACCGTCTCAGTATGTCGGGGTGTTTTTCACGCATAGAGTATAAAGGGACAGACGGGGTATTGCGGAATACTCCGGTTGACTTTCATTTGAGATGTGTGCTGCCATTGTTATAAATCTCGACCGCTGTTCGCAGCTTGACACGATCCTGGTGTGACGTCGCGATGCAATAAGCACAACCCATGTGGTCCCGCTGCAGTGACGGCATGCTGCGGCGGGGCTTTTTCGTCTGATCACGCAGATGTTCCGTCTGCGCATACATCAACAGCCTTGAAGCCAGAGATGTATGAACAAAGTTCTGAACTCACTGCGCCACCTCCCTGAAGGCTACGCTCTGTGCTCACTGGGACCGGGCCGCACAGCTATCCGGTCCCAGGAGCCCAATCGCCTACCCTTCAGGAGGAGTACTCGCAAGTTCGAGAATATAAAAGAAAAGAGACGAAATCAGCTGTTTGATTACGCCGGTGCTTCGCTGGCGCGTTCCACCATTGTCTTGAAGCAAGAGGGAGAACGTTCTGTTTTCCGTTTGCCTGTGGTTGACCTCTCTGCGCGAATTCCTAGTTGAAATTCGCAGCAGCTCGGCAACTACAGGCCGCTCAGAAAACATATAGAAACAGCACCAATTACCGTTTGACTGCATGGGTGATTCGCCCGTGCTGCCGACTGGTGTTTTGAAACCAGAAGGCAGATCTTGGACAAGCGCACAAAATGTTCATCAGACACTCGCTGCGCTCCTTGGTCTGATGAACTCCTTGTTCGTTATCCAAACTATCTGTAGAAACGGTACAATGCCGTCTGACTGTTTGATCATGTCGGCGCTACGCCGGCACTCCGCATAGGTACTCACAATACCTGATGCTGGATGGAATCGAGAACTTATTCCCAGAAGGAGGAAGCGCTCCGCTCCTCGCGTCGCCTTCTACAAGGCTCCCAGGCTCGTCGTGGAGAGCTTCCCCTTCTGTTCCCAAGTTTTCTCATGTAGAAACAGTCTACCCGCACTTATTGATTACGCGGCTGGTACGGCTGCGCGTCGTGATCCTGCGCTGAAGCAAGATATGACGTCTCCAGGATTGTCACCGGCGGAACCCTCCCGCCTTCCGACTCAGGCAAGCCTGAAGTCTACAGGCCGTCGCATCCGCCGGCCCCCAATCCTTGTCAATCAGAGTAAGTGCAACATGCGGTTGATTATGTCGGTGTTTCGCCGGCACGGTCCATTGGTATCTATACCAGAGAATCGAGCTCTTTGAGCCGCTCACGGCCCAGCTCGTGCTGCGGGACCGGGTTCCTTCGGACTCGGCTCCCGCAGCACGAGCAGGCAGTTCGCTCTCGTTGATCAAGAACCGCAAAAAACACAATCGACAGATTTGATCGTGTGGATGTTTCGTCCACATCTTCATCAGGTACCATGAAGAAAGAATCCACGGTCATATAACCGTAAGAAGTTGGCACTCTTACGGTCCCGTGACCAACGACTGCCGCATCCCCGTCCGCTCGCTTTACGGGGATTAGCAGTCTCTCTTTGTAGAAATCTGTCAACCCGGCAATCTTGACTGCGCCGGTGCTTCGCCGGCGTCCCGAAAATTCCACCTCAAGTAGAAATTTCCGGGAACGACTTACAAATTCCATCCCGGCGCCTTTGGATGGAATTCGCCGCGTTCTCTGCAGAAGATTGCTAAATCCATTCTCATTGAGTGCGCAGGTGATTCGCCTGCGTGGACGTCTGTGCCCTTAAAGCCAGAGTCTATAACGGAAAATTTCGTGAAGCTGCGACGCTGCACGGGAAATGCGCTTCTCGCCTTGCAGTACTCGCAAGCTGCGTTCTTCGGCTGCGATGCTATTTCCCAGTTTGCTAGCGCAGCTTCTCATAATTTCCTTTACAGAATGAGAACACACCAGGCCATTGATTACACGGATGCTTCGTCCGTGCTCTGTGCTGTCACATTGAAGCAAGAGAGATTTTCCTTACTCGTAGCTTTACGAGCTGGAATGCGTTCCCCATTACAGCTCGCTAAGCTCCGTCGTCGGAGCTCCGTAACCGACGACGGCGTTTAGACAAGCTATAATGGTAGTTTAGAAGACCTGGTCATATCAGTGACTTTGATCCTGCCGGATGCTTCGTCCGGCTCCAGGTTTACCTCCATCAAAGGAGAAACTCTGGATACTATGACTCATCGCCACGCCGTGATCAACACTCACGCTGCTTGCCCCAGCATTCTGCTGGAGATCCAAGCAGCGCCTCGCGTTGATCCCTTGGCAGGCGATGCTCTATATTATCTTTCAGAAAGTCACTTTTTGAGCGACGCATTAAAAGCCGCCAGTCGGTCCTGCTCCGCCTTCCATGCGAGATCAGCAGCGATCTGAGACTGTGCGGTGGGTGCGTTGTTCGTGCGGCCCCGTTCCACGAAGTCGAGAACATCCTTCGGCACCTCTATGCCTGCGTGCCGGCGCGAGTCGGCAGCTTCCATGATCTTGGCACGGAAGTCGTGCAGGATGTCGCCGAGTTCATCCCAGCCCCTGGTACCTGCGCGGATGAGCCCGTCGTACATCTCACAGATGTGGTAGTATTTATCCACAGCCTTTTCAAGCGGGATGATGTAGTCACGCATCTTTCCGTGTGCGCCACAAAGGACAACGTCGTAGCCACGCACAGCGAAGCCTGCGAACCCGTGAAACACCATGGCGGCCCCGTTAAGGCTGTCATAGACATCTTCACCAGTGTGGGATTTCTTTCCTTGGATGATTGCCATGTTTTGCTCCTTTAATTAGTAAGGCATGTCACTCTCTACGATACTGGCACGAAGGTTCACGGCGTTCTCGAAACGTTCCCAGTCTCCACGGGGACCGAACTGTTCGTCCGGCAGGATCTGCTGGTTGTTTTCGTCGAAGTCCAGAATGGAGGCATCGTACCTTGAGCCGATTGCGGGGTAGGCTCCGAAATGGTCCCAGATCTGGGAGCAGCCGAAGTTGACAGCATGAGCAAAGTCATCTGGCACTCCGGGCTTCTTGATGATCAGGATAACCGTCTCATTTCCCAGAGACTGTCTGGGATCCTCGCGCAGTGCCAGGAAATCTCGCTGGTATGCCTGCTCGTCGTCCGGCTTGAACGGCCGGAGGCGAATTCTGTTGGATTTGATCGCCATGATGCAGACAGCCAGCGAGCGGCTCTTGTCGATGTTGTAGTAGTACATATCCGGTTCACGTATAGCGTCGCGCTTCTGCATGACGTCGCCGCTGTGCGGCCTTACGTAGTCCATCGGAGTGATGATCAACTGTTTCGTCATAGAGTGCAACCCCTGGTGTTTCATGATCTCCAGCCTGGTGAAACCGGCGCCGTGATTGTCGTATGCGAATGCGTCAGCATGGGTACCGTGAAGCCAGTACAGGATTTCGTCAGCTTCTTCCGTCGGCGTAGCTCCCTTGGGGATTCTTTTCCCGTAGAGCACGTCGATGACGTCGCTGTCCTGCCGCAGCCCCAGCACTGCATAGGCAGTATAGGAATCGGAGATCATGCCGCCGCCGGACCAGTCAACCCCGACGGTGATATGGCGATACTGCCACGCGACACGCAATACATCATCCGGTGTCTGGACGTCCACTTCATTGCCTTCTTCATCCTTGGGTGTGAACGTGGCTTTCTGGAGATCAGCCATGGTGAGAGGACTCGTGGCGGCGTCATACGGCCAGCCGAATACTTCGTTATAGAGTGTCTGCTGATCGTAAGAGTTGACTTTTGCCAGCAGCTGGTTCCACTTGTGCTGATTGATCATGTGCAACGGATGAACGGACTGCGAGAGATGGTATCCTGGGAAGGAGTGCATCCTTTCAGCGATAGCATGGACCCAGCCACCATGCTGCGGGAAGATGTCTTTGCCACACTTCGCGCAGATAGGTCCATGCTTGCCAATCATCTTAACCAGGTCGTTCTCCGGGTTAGGAACGTTATAAGTTCCACAGTGCAAGCACTTTATGATCCATTCAGCCTGGCTGGAACGATTCCAGAGCAAACCAAGCGTGGTATCAGTGGTTTTCGGCGTTCCCGTATAAACGGAAAATCCCCAGAACAGTGATGCGGACATGACTTCGGCAGCGATGTCGAGGAACTCGTATTCAACGTCCTGGACCTCGTCGACGCCCACACTCGCAGCGCCGGAGATACCACGGATGCGGTCCGCGCTCTCGAACATGTGCTCGGCATAGCACATGCTCCCGGAGCGGAATTCCCGCAGCGCCAACTTCGTTCGTTCCGTGCTGGTGATGAACTCGTCGATGATCGGGCACGAGTTCAACAGAGGCTTGTACACAGTGCTTATCAGTCGCTGGATCTGGTCAGCCCGTGGCTGGATGAGCACAGTGTGATAGAATGGGATGAGCATGTTCCGCAGACCCATGCTGGAACAGTTGGCGTAAGACTTGCCAAGCTGACGGGCAAGCATGTACAGGCTGTGCGATGGCTGCACGGTCGCGTACATCGGCGCAAGCTGATAATGCAGCCTCAGGTTCATCGGTTTCCCGTTCAACCGAAAAAGACAGAGATATGGAATCAGGGTCTTCAGTTCACCTGATCGTATCCGCTTGTAACCTTCCGCAAAGGTTTCCCGGAGTTTCGGGGTAAGTTGTGGCATGGGACGCCTCCATGAAATTGAGTATTGACGTTCCCCTTACAGTAAGACAACACAAGGAGGACGACATGCTTGTTCAGGCGCAGAAATACCTTAGGTTCAAACATTTGATTCCGGCCGACAGATACCTGAAGAAAGATTCTTTCGGAACATCCAGAACGCAGGAGCGGAGGAGGCCGCCCAGAACGGATGTCGTGTCGGCGCCGAAACGTGCCAAATTAACATAAGGTATGCTCAAGCAATTATCTATGTCAGTTCGTATCATGATCGCAATAAAACTGGCTGTATTTTCCATGGCTATCGCATTTTTTCCCGAAGTCATATGGTTAGCCGGTGTTATTATGGTTATGAAAATTATCAAGGGTATAACAAGCACTGGGAAAAAGCGGGATATACATCCTGCACTTCTGGAGCTGTTTGCTTTTGGTTTTGCATTGCTATTTTTTGTACTAGTAGATGCATGGGTTTATAAGATTTTTGTTGCCCTTGTATATCTTGTAACATTTATGCTTCCGTTAGATATCATTGATGTTATTCGAGTAATCATGGAAAACAGAAACCAAGACACCAATTCCGATGCACAAATGGTACAATATAAAGCAGGCAATACGACCATTTACAACGCAGAAATAGTCGACGACTGACTTGGCAAACAACCGTTAACCAGCCCTGCCGGGAGCAATTCCGGTGGGGCTTTTTCATGAAAGGGGACAGATGAAGCTGAAAACAATCGACCCAAGAATAGGTCCGGAAATCAGCGAACTGTTGAAGAAACTCAACAAATACTGCCGGAAGCCGGTATGCGACGAATTCTCACAAGACTGTCAGGCATGCGACTTGCGCTACACGGCAAAAGGCAATTATTCCGATGGTCCTGGAGGCATGGAATGTGACAGTGTTCATACCTGCCTGAAGGAAGCTCTCAAACACGCAAAGAAAGGAAATACAAATGGCTGATGTTAAATTCACCTGTCAGTGCTCGAAAGGGCACTGCGAATTCCATGTCGATGACGAGGACGTGCGTCCCCAGGATTTCATCGACGAATTTAACCGCCAGGGCTGCCCTGGCCGCGTGGATCCGTGCTTCGTCGTCAGCTGCGATGAGCCGGACTGGAAATACGATTCCAAGGGTGTAGAAATCTATCACGAGGACGACGATGAGTGATTATCTCATACGCGAATACACCACGACGGATGACCGGATCGTCCGTGTGTACCAGGATGACGACTACGGGGACCCGCTAAAAGACGAGATGCTCGATCCCGAAACGCGCAAAGAGATGCACGAATTGTGGGTCGAGGGCAAAGTCTTCAGAACGGAGGTGTTCCCCAGGGACATCAAGCTGCTGGACTACGAGAACGGCATCAATGTCGAGTTCATGGGCGGCTTCTTTGGCGAGGATGGACCAGAGTCCTATTATCCGAACGTCGAGCTCTATGAGGTGGAAACACTGATGGAGAACGACGAATACCACTGGAGCGTTCTGTATGATTTTCACGTGGGTGAAGGCTGGACCAGATCCAAGGAGTTCACCGACTGGGAAGAGATGACGGCGTTCCTGAAATCACTCCAGGGAAGGAGCAAGCAATGAGTGAGTTTGATGATGCTGTCAAAGAGGCAGCGGAGCTCGCTGTCCAGAAACATAATATCGAAGAACAGCTCGACCAAGTCGAGGAGAAAATACACCAGGTATTTCAAGTGATGGACAAGAGCTTCGAGCACGGCAAAAAGTGGCAAGTCAAACAAGGTGAAAGAACAATCGACCTGTGCTTCTCTATCTCGATGGACGGTACACATGCTTGCCGTATCGACGTCCATGACGGAGAAAAACGAGTCGGCTTCACCTGGCTACATTAGGAGGTACCAATGCCTAAACTCAGAGAAGTCTTCAACCCGAAGAAGGGTGAGAAGTTCTGGATGATGTATGCCGGAAAGCCTGTCGAGGCAACCGTAATATCGCCACCAAAATGGCCGAATCAGGAAGACTGGCACGTGTCTGTGCCTGGTCATCCTGAGAAAGAATGGGCGTACTTCTGGAACATGTTTCCGACCCGAAAAGAATGCCTGGAACATCACGTCCAGAGTGAGCAGAGATCCATCGAGTACTGCAAGGAACGTGTCTCGCAGTACAAGGAACTTCTGAAGGAAGCCAAGAAGTGGCATGCAACGTGGAGCAAGATGCTCCAGGAGGAGATCAATGGAAATCAATAAAATTGAGGATTTACGTACTATTCTTGTGGATTACAACACAATCTGCGCCAGAATCTGTAAAATTCTGCAAGATAAAGACATGGCTAATCTGGACAAACAGGGCTATGTCATGTCATGGGGATTCTGGACAGAAAAGGAAACAGGTGTTGAGTACATCGTTGCCCGCTATCAGGACTATGTCTTACAGGACAATTATCTCTTGCGTCCGGAGTGGCTGTTCATGCCTATTGAAGATGTTCGCGTCGCTTGGAAAGAGCGTATGGATAATATCAAGAAAGGAGAACGATGAACTACAAAAACCTACTTGATCTCCTGGAGTACGACCAGGTGCAGATCGGCACGACCAAAAGTGGCCGCTGCGTCCAGAAACAGAAGGGCGGCAATGGTACCAAGCAGCTTCAGATTGCGCACCTGAAAACCGATGCCGGCGAAGAGATCCATGTCAACTATAACAGGGTACAGAAAAAGTCCTTGTGGCAGAGGCTGTGCGGATGGTTCGCCGGCGAAAAACCAACTGGAAACTACAGAAAGGAAAACAAATGACTGAGCAACAACATAACCGTCTGTTGGTCCACATGGCAGAAGCTGTGCTGGAACTCCATGAGAACCTCCAGAAGATCTTCGGGAACTCTGATCTACAGGACTGGGCGCATGATCGCCTGGAGAAGACCGTGAAGGACATCAACGGAACTTCCGAGTTCAACGTTGAGGATCTGGACAATGACTACTGACAATCAGCCGAATCTGCCGACGCCTGAACAGTGGGAACCTGTGCGGGATGCTTTGGAATGCGCCGCACGTGCCTATTGGGAACAGCAGTTTGATGACTTCTGGGACTACATGCTCGATGACACCGAGCTGGAGCTTGCGAAGATCGTCAGGGACTATTTCCCTGAGATGGACGCCAAGTGCAAACAGCAGGCGAAAGAGCGTGTGGAGGAAATGGAGGATGCCTGTCGCCCTCTGGAGGAAGAACAATGAGCGAAAAAATCACAATCGGTTCCTGCAAGAACTACGAAGAGTTCCAGGAAATGATGTCCAACTGGCGTGCTACAGCAGATCGCATCTACGAGGTTATACAGACTCTGCCAGATGACGACAATAAGCATATTGTCAGTATCATTGAATGGGACTTCAGACAGCGGAGTGATAATGATCCAGAGTATATCATTCATGCAAAGTGTCTCTGGCAGGGCACGGATAGCTGCATGGCTGTGAGCTGGGCATTCCCTGCCAAATATCTGTTCATGTCAGACGCTGAAATTCTCGCTGATTGCAATCGTAGAAAAGAAGAGAAGGAAGCCTGCGAGCGTGAGAGGCAGAAACAACAACTAGCCGTTCAGGAGCAGATGCAGTACGAAACGTATCGGCGCCTGAAAGAGGTCTACGAAGGAAAGGAGGCAGTCGATGGACTCCCTGAGAAGTCTCCAAACCTATAAGATCCCTGAAAACTTCGAGGAGCTCACTCAGCTCTCGAAAATCTGGGATGAGCTCAGCGAGCGTGTTCTCGATATCGCGCAGGAGATAGGTCTTGTGCGCAGTATGAGTGTATTCCTGGAATCCTGGGCTCCGCAGGAGCGCGATGGTGAGCAAATAATCGGCTTCTCATATTCGGAGACCTTCAGGGGTGAGACCGACTATGACAGCGATGACTTCCCCGCAAAGTACTTGTGGATGTCCATTGAGGATATCAGGGAGGATTGGGCCGAGCGCAGAGAGCGTAAGCGCCAGGAGGAAGAGAAGCGTCTGCGGGCAGAAAAGTGCAAGCGAGACGCTGAACAGTTCCGGAAGGACTACGAGCGCTACCAGGAGCTGAAAGCCAGATTCGAGTGCATGGATAAATCCGTAGGCACCCCTGAGGAGTGCTGCGGGACATGCGGACACAAGATCTGGGGCGCCGGCCCGAAAGACGACGGCTACCTGATCTGCACCGACAAGAATGAAGTCAGAACCAGGGAATCGGTGTGCCTTGACTGGGTACCAGAAAAGGAGAAACCAAATGACCAATAACCCTACATATGGAGCAGATCTCATGTCCGACTTTTGCAGAATCCTCATCCGGGGCAGCCATTCTGTAGCAGCTTTCCAGCGGCTCTACGAGAGCTGGAAAGCGGAACGGGAAGAGGATCAGTTTGCTCGCTACCTCTCCGGGCTGCCACGTACTGTATGTGTCCAGCCTCCCTATAATCTTGCGCTGGAGGAGCATGCTACACCTACATCAGTTGTTGTGTGGCTGTACAGAACCACGGGTACCATGAAAGACACACTGGAGCTGTTCAAGGAACACCTGATTGCCTACGGTATTCTCAACTATGATCTGGACCTAAGGAATTGTATTCCGGCCAAGCCGGATCCTGTTGTACATGCGAGGTTCAAATGACCAAGGAAACTGAACAGCTATTCGATGCACCGTGGGAGGATGCCTCCTACAGCGTCGAAGATATGTCGTACTTCGACATTAAGGATGCACATGGGCAAGTATTTTGCTCTTGCTGGGTGCAGTACTACACGTCGAAGGAGAAGCCCGGTATCGACGAGGATGCTGCGGAGAAGACCATGAACCGCATTCTACGTCTGCCTGAGCTCTACGACGCTCTGATGGACGCTGCGGTCCAGTTCTGTCCGGATGCATTCCTCACCAACGATGAGTGTCGGCTCTGCCCCAAGGAACAATGCAAAGGCCGCGAGTGGATCGAGCTTTTGCGGAAAGTGAGGAATGGGGAAGGTGTGTCAGAAACAGACAAAAACTGAAGGCTGGAGCTGGTTGTTCAACAGCCGGCGGGACCATTATTTCGTGAATGGCAGATCCCTCTGTGGCAAGTGGGGCATTGTCGGATATGGCGATTGCGACAACACATCTGACCAGCCCTGTGCCACCTGCCTGAAGAAGCTCAAAGCCAGAAAGGAGAAAACCAAATGACAGAAAGACCTGTCTTTATTTTCCATGCGGTTCCCTTCGATTTTGTCCGAGATATGCTGCATGGGCCTGTGCGGGAAATGTTCTGTGCAGCCATGGTGCCGGCGGGTGACGATATTCTGATGGCTTATCACAAGCTCAATGAATTCAAAAATCGTATCTTCTGGTTGTACAACACGAATGTTGGTACCAGGACCATTATTCCGAATCAGTCGGTGTGCAAGCCGATTTATCTCTGGAATTGGGCCATCCGGGATTACCAGGAGGATGTCAACAGAGTCATATTGCTATTAAAGCATATGGACTGCTTGAACAACCCTGAGCTCGAATTCTATAGGGATGTTATGCTCGATTTGCTTGTCGCGGACGACGAGGAAACCATGCGGGTTATTGGAAATCGTGTGGAAGAGGTTGCGTATACACTCGATCCAGCCAAGAAACAATGGCCGGACTGGTATCTGTACAAGAAACTCAAGGAGAAACAAAATGACCCAACATGAACAACATATGGAGGCTTATGCAACCTCTATACTTGGGGTGCTGCAACTGATTGCCAAAGTCGGATTGTTTGCCCTACAGAAAACAAAAATTCTGAGCGTCGACACCGAGGATATGCTACGTGGAGAGTTGTCCAGATATGTGGATACAGCGAACAAGGCTACCGTGACACAGATTAAGGACGACAAAGCAGAAAAAGCAGCTGAGAACAAGTACCTCAAGCTGTACCAGGACAGTGAGGCTATGTGCGCCAAGTGCTTCAAGGTTCTCACTGTCATGTGCGCCCATAAGGTACCGGAAGACGCTGACGTCAACATCATTGAGACGTGGAGTGTCATCAAGTGCACCAGCGGCCGCATCCTGGTCACGGTAGACTACTGGGGGAATGATGGGGACATGTATACCTATCAGTTCCCGGTCACATGGCTGGATCTGCCTCGGAAACAGATTGCTGAAATCAAAGTCGGGTGTCAGCTAGTATGAAACTCTGCGATTTCAGTTCCATGGGAGACGACATATGGCATATCTATCTCCAGGGATGTTGCAACAAGGCGGCGACCTACGACGAGGAGACAGAGACATTTGCCGTACTCGCTGAGTTCAACGGTGTGACCTGCAGCATGACAACGCCAACGGAAGGGAATGATGTCGACAGGTGCGTAATACTCCAGCTGGAAGTGCGAGGATTACGTGATGATAGAGTCATAGACAAGCTCATCAAGTACTTGGTCGACAGATACGACATGTGGGAGTGCGAGATCGACCTGTCAGCCTGGCAGAACAAGGACTGCACTGGCTGGGTGTTCTCGGTCGCGAACTACAAGTATCAACATCTACATGATGGTAGGGATAGAGTCATACGTACCTCCATTTCGATTCACGAATCCAGAATGATCATAGACGATGTGAAAATGATGGATTGGGAAAAGTTCACCACCGAACTCCTGACGCTCCGGTTGCAGCTTGAACCGCGCTATTGGGGTGACAGGAAGGAAATCACCTATACCAAGAAATTCAGAGGAAACACAAAATGAAAATGAGATGGACTTCAGAGCAGTGCCGGGAGATCGCGAAACGCCTCAAGTGGCCGCACTCGCTTCTGCCGGACATTCCGAATGAGATCGAGCGCGTCTATGGCTACACCCCGCCGATTGGTGCGATCCTCACAGACATCAACCGTGAGACGCTTCTCCTGGATACAGACGAGAAGACGGGTATGCCCAAAATGAGACGTACCAGCATGTCCGAAGATCTGAAATATGCCCTAGGGCAAACCGTGTGGCACGTCTCGGACGACCATGTGGTGCGGAAGTTCAGAATCATGGACAGCCGGCAATTCATCACCAAATATGTGTATAAGCCGCCTGTGTTCAAGAAAACGCATGAGGTCATAAACAGCTACCGACTGGAAACAGATCGTTTCACTGTCTATGACCGTGGCACCCACATATGGGAAGACTCACTGTACAAGGATGAACTCCATGCTCGTATTCAAGCTGACGATGAACTGAAAGCGGTTATCGCCGAGCTTGAAGAAAAGCTGGATGTTCTCCGCAAGCGCCGCGACCAGAACGCCAGGCGCATCAAGAAACTGGAGCAGGCAGATGCCTAAGAATGACAACATTCTACCGGAGATCGTATGGATCATCGGTGAGTGCTACAAGATCATCGAGGCACGCATTATCACCTGGTCGCCAAATGTTGTCCACCTGTGCAAGGCGGATGACCCTTCCTATGACCCGTACTGGTACACCCCGAAGTATGTGTACAGCACGCACAAGGAAGCCCTGAAAGCAGCCATAAAGCAGTTGGAGGATGATCTGGTGGACAAGCGCCGCGAAGTAGCCAGAGGCAAGGTCGTTCTGCATGATATGGAATGCATCCTGGAGAACTACAAACGTGATCTTAAAGCCGAAAAATGAATACTTCAGAGGTCGACGTGTGTGGGCCGTTACGGACGATGGAGAAGTGCGGGCATACACGATAGACTTCTGGGAACCGGAGGTTTGCAGCATACAGGATATGGAGCACAAGAAAGTGTTCCGATTCCTGCCGCCGAAATGGGTGTTCCTCACTAGGGAAGAAGCCGTGCAGCACGCTGTATGGCTCCTGCAGAACAACATTGAGGCCTCCAAGCGTGCTGTGAACTTCTACAACCGGCAGCTCGGTCTTCAGCAGAAGAACCTGGAGCTGCACAAAAAGGAACTCGTACATGAAACTTGAATTCGGAGATAAAGCCTGGGGAGTGTTCGAGGGCGGAGTAAATCCTGTCACGGTTGCCACTGCCAATGAACATGTTGCGACTGTCATGCTGGACGACAATCCTGAAGCAGGGTCATGCAAAGTTTGCAGGCACTGCCTCCATCCGACACGCGCTCTCGCCCTGAAACACTACAAGCTCTATCTGGAAAGCCTGATCGCAGACGCAGAACAGCAAATTGAACACCAGCAGAAGCGTATCAAGCAGCTGGAGAAGGACCTGGCTGAGGCCAGGAAGGAGGAACAACTTGTCGACCCAAGGGAAATGGAAAGTCGGTGACATCGTCTGGTGGGCAAACCATCAATACAGGTTTGTCATCAGGATGTACGTGTACCAGATCATACGTATCCAGGTGGATGACGGTGACGTCAAGGTGCGCTATAGACTTGTCACGCCGGATTCCGGTGTGATGCATGATGTTGCAAAGATAGAACTCAATAATCTGGATCGCCTGGGTCAACTGGATGACGAATGGCCGGTCAGTGACGATGATATCTTTGCAACAAGAGATGAAGCCTACGACTGCCTGATCAAGGGCATTCGTGAGGAAATCGTTAAACACAAAAACTCAGCGGATTATCTGGAGAAGGAAATCCAGCATATCCAGAACAGGAGAACTGAGAATGGAGAATAAAATCGTTGAAATCAGCATGCGGTTCCAGGGAATCGAACTTGGGCAGCAAGTCTGGGTTGCGAACCACCTGCAGAGCCGTGTGGAGCGTGCTATCGTCTCCGGCGTAAACCTGAAGCTGTGCGCTGATGGTGTTGCTCGTGCAGAATACTACATGCTGATCAATAAGGAAGATGGCGAGCACAGGGATGCCGTTTATCCTACTGAAATCTTCAAGTCGGAACTGGCTGCTTATGATCGGCTTATCCAGATGCTGAACAATGAGATCAAGGACTCCCAGGAGGAAATCGAGGAAGTCCGCGAGGCCAAAGTCCGTGCAAAGATGCGTATGGAAGAGCTCCAGAGGCAGCAGTGCATGGGAGGCAAGAACAATGCCTGAATTCAAACCGATCAATAGTATCAAAGCGCACTGTACATACGATGACCTGAAGAAAGGTGATCTCGTGTGGGGTGTCACTATTGAGGACAAGACAGAGAAACTGCACATCTTCCCGTGTCGCATTGTAGACCGGCATGATATCCGGAATGCGAAAGGTCTGTGGCAAATCGGCTTCTGGATCAAGTATCCGGATATACAGGGTCTGTGCATCCGCTGGTGGGCAGGGTGGTTGTCTCCGAGTTCTTTGTTCGCGAGCAAAGAGGACGCCCTGATTGCAGCGGAAGCCTGGATGCGGGAAAAGTTCAAGGAAGACGCGGATTTCATCGAGAGGTACACAGTGAATGACGAACACTGGGACGATGACAGTCCGCATAACACGGAAAGTGTGGACAATGGAGACGAAAATTCCAACACAGCGAGCCAGTAAAGAAAAAACGAAGAGGAGACCGAGCAGTAATGGTGCTTGAAAAATCGAATGTGTGCTATGTACGTTCTGTTCTGAAACGTCTTGTCTGCTGTGAAATGTCCGGGCATGTGGACGAACTGTCTGATGCCAACGACGTTCTTCAGAGAGTTCTTTGCGTTTGCTCCAACCTACGCAGGCTTCTCGATGACGATGAACAGGCACTTTGGGAAGAAGCCATACAAGAAGTGGAAAAGGACATGAAGGAACTTGAAGAGAAATGGTCACGCTGACTGTAACCGAAGCACACATCACCCAGCAGGACTACAACACTCTCTGTGCTGCTAAAATAGCAATGGAACATGTGGAGGCCCGGTGCGAGTGCTTCGGGCTCCAATTCCATCAGTGCTGGCAGATGGAGGGAGCCCTGCGCAAAATAACACATTCAATGGAACCCTATTTCATCAAGGAGAACCAAATGGTGCCAAAGAAAGACATCGAAACGCTCCAGGATGCGCTGGAAATCCTGCGAAAGCCTGGTATGAAGAGAAGTCCCATGTATGGCTTCCCCTATGAACTCGTGCAGGCTGCAGAGCGTGCCATGACCATTATCGTGGACAATCTGGCTCCGCTGCTCGACGCGGAGGAACAGCCGTTATAACCAAGGAGAACACAAATATGTCATCTGAAGATACCGACCGCCCGAATCTGACCAGTCTTACAGACCGTGAACGTGAACAGATTTGGGACGCATTGAACAACATCTCTTGTCTCGATGTGGAACTCATCATCAAGCTGGATAAAGCTCCTCAGGTGCTACGCCACATTGTGAAGCTCGCTGACTGCCTGACGGCTATCTACATCGGAGAAATCAACAATGAACTCAGTGAGATTGATGATCTTTCCGATGCTTTGCTGAATCTGAATCAGTCAGCGGAGGAATTTGTTGAAAAACTCGACGACGTAAAAGGAAACAAAAATGACTGACGACCAAAAAGACTTCGTTGTGGAACTTATTCGCAACACAATCGACTACCTGCACAAACAGGAAGTACTGTTGATTCAACTGGCTGGCAGCATCGAGTTTTCCAAGAAGGATCCGGAACCGACACCGGCAGAGAAGACTGGTGAAGAGGCCAGGAAGTTCTACAAGGACCTGCAGGAACGGGATACTGATTATCAGTATCCGTTCCCCTGGGGCAGAAATTTGGGAAAGAAGCCTGACGAGGACAAGCCAGGACTGACACACATTGTTTCCGAGACCACGAACATTGTGGAGAAACCGATGCCAACACCCATCAGGGACTACATGGCGGGTAACAGGAAACAGGAACCGTGGACTAGAGGGACAGATGTTCCCCTGCGTCAGCCTACGGCATCTGAACTTGCGGGAGAACCGCCGAGAGGAGAATGGGAATGAGTTCACTCAAAGGAAAATTCGCCTGGTTCTATGATGACACCCGCGATATTATTATCGGTGGGGAAATGCTCGAAGAGCTGGAAGACGATCTCTGGGAAATCGGCGTGCTGACATACAGTGATATGGCCGCATTGGATCCGGAACTGACGAAGTACACAGTCTCTGCATCGGAACTGTTTCTAACTCGTGAGGCCGCGTTCAACCACTATGCTGACATGAAACGGCAGGCATGCAGTAAGCGCAGCTATGAGTACCAGTTCCAGCAGGATCAGCTAAAACTTCAGCACGAGCGCTGGCATGACTCTTGTTGCTGTGAGGTTAAAACTCCGGAGGCTTCCGACAATGAGTAAAGCGCTGCAAGCAGGCGACCGTGTGTGGATCGCTGTGTACGGCGAGAACTGCTCACCTGTTATGATCGAGGCCACGCTTCTGCGTAAGCACAACAATGAGTGGATCTGCATGGCACCGTTCTATAACTCCCAGGAGTCCATGGAACCGTTCCCGGATACATATCTCAGAGACGAGCCGCATATTTATACCAATGTAGGTGATCTGCTGGCAGCTCTGGTGGATGAGTTCCGGGATAAAGTCAAGACAGAGAGCAGTGCTTACTGGGATACGATGGCGATTCGCAAATTCCGGCACGAGCAATATGTCAAGGGACTTGAAGAACCGAAGAAGCCTTCCTGGAAAGAGGGGGACGAAGTCTGGTTCTACACTGATGACAACATCGTGAGAGACGGGACGATTGTTGGGACGGATGACGGGGATGGTCTGTGGATCATCGAGTACGTCTATATCCGGTCAGACAACGAGCTGGACCGTGAGCGTATCGCCCGTGCAGAAGGCGAAATGTGGCGCTCGGTGGAAGATGCGGCAAAGGATCTTTCCGAAGATCTTCGTGAGGAGATTCTGCGCAATTCCATCAGCATGTACGACGAGCAGGAGGAAAGGAAGAAAGCACATCATGTTACGGAAACCACCGAAAGTCGGTGACTGGGTCTGGATCTTTGAACCAGACTGGGAAGGTTTTGGTACATGTATTCCTTGTGTCATAACTTACATAGCAGAAAGCACAATCAGCGGCTTTGTGTACAAACTTCAGGAAACGGTATTCCGGCAAAACGAGGAAGACCCTGTTCTGAAGACATACGTCAGGTATGATACCGGTCTTTTCGAGTCTCTTGAAGACGCTGCCAGAGACGAGGCGGAATACCGTTATAAGAAACTCGTCGAAAGATCCAAGGAATACAACAAAGAACAGGAACAGAACAAGGAAGCCTGGTACAAACGTCAGGCAGAACTGTTCTACGGCGCCGGCATCTGAAATTCAACCTGGAGTAGAAAATGCCAGAACAAACAAAAGAAGGACTCGCCATCACATTGCGTGTAAACGGCCAGAAGACCAAGGTCGGAGTGCAGCCCCTCCGTGTGGTCGTCGTGGACGACAAGCGCGATGAGAAGCCTGTTTCCAGTGACGGAAAGGGATCTGACGAATGCACAAGCTGACGATCAAATGCACCAACGTGAACAAGATCATCCAGGACGCGGCGGATAACTTCAAGAAAGCGAACAAGGACGCCAAGGTGACTGCAGATGTTTATCGTGCAGGAATCACATGGCGTGCCAAGCTCGATATCTCGGTGGATCTTCTGGATGGTGATGTGCTCGCCATCATGAACTTCATCACGGAGCGCCGCAGGAAACAGTGGGAACAACTCCACAAGAAGGAGAATCAACATGGATGCAACGACAACCAGGGCGAATCTTCTTGATATCCTGGAGCCAATGCTGTTCAGCGATTTAATTGATGACTTCGTAGAAGAAGGCATCATGACTCCTCTGGAAGGAGCCATCAGGAAAGCCTGTTATGATGATGACCACAAGCCGCTCCAGGTATCCATCTGGACAGAGACCAGACTGGACTATCTGGAGGACTTCATGACGGACGATCTGTTCAGGAAATGGCGTCACGAGGAAATCGCGGCAAGGATGACAGCGATATGGATGCAGTGCGGGAAGAGTATGACTGCTTTCCAGACGCTGTTGCCGCAGATTCAACGAACGGAAGAGCAGATCGCATGTGAAGCAATGCTGTTCTTCAGAAAGTACAAGAGAGGATTCAAACATGACAGATAAAACAAGAGACGAACTGCTGATCGCTATGGCAAACAGCATCGAAGCTGTTGTCGGAAAAGGAACCGACGATATTTCCAAAGAATCCGACAAAGCGCTTATTGGCGCTATTTGGAAAGCCGGTAAAGAGCAGGTATTGCTCACCGAGCTGACAAATCACTGCAGATGTCCTGAATGCGGGAGCACGAATGTTGACCGCGACTACGCGATCCATGATCACGATGAAGGGTGCTGCATGCTCTTCGCATGCCGGAGCTGCGGAGCCGAGGTCAGGGAAATCTACAAAACGGTGTACCTGAGAAGCGAAGTCTACGGGCACCTGAAGGGGGCTCACAATGTGTAATATCGTGTGAATGGCAAAAGGTGTCTGTCCTCTCTGTGGAAGCGAGGAAGTCACCTACGACCCCATTGACTCAGAACTGGAAGACTGCATCCCGAATCCTGAATCCATCGAGTTCCAGGAATGGCACTTCATGGTGACATGCGATGACTGCGGCTGCCGGTTCGAGGAGATCTATGAAACTGCTTACGTAGGCTGTGAGGTTATCAGCCGGAAAGGAAACAAAAAATGAACGATAGGCTCAGAGATTGTATCCCCGATAACGAACAGACAAGGGAACTGCTTCAAATCATCGAGGACATCAAAGCGAATAAACAGGAGGCACCAAAGGAATCAGAAGAAGCTCTTGAAGCCATGAATAAAGCGGCAAGCGCACTCTGGAGTCCTGAACAGGCTGTCCTCCGTCTTGCCGGCTTGTGCGGTATGCTCGATGTGAAGAAATGCGGCATGCCAGGTGTAGTGATGCATCCGAAGTATAGAGATCTGGGAAAATTGTTCCTGGACGAAGGGATCACGCATGACGTGCTGGCAAGAGCCTATGAGATCTATGACCAGAGACACAAAGGAGAAAACAAAAATGTGTGACCAAGTTAAATGGGCGACAGGGATGACTGCTTTTGTGGCTCTTAATGTACACCCGAACCTGCCGAACAGCGTAATCCGGGAAGTCAAACTGATCGATAATCTGGGAAAAGGCGTCTGGCGCGGCCGCTGGGATGATATCGCGGATGACGCAGAGATCAAGAGCTTCGATCTTGCATTCTCCGAGAGGGATCTCCATGCGACCATGGAAGGCGCCCTGCATGAGATCATTACGGACTTCACGGCGGAAATCCTGAACGAGAACCGTGAGTGGTACCAGAAGACCCACGAGGATGACTGATTGGCCACCGGAAACGGCTTTCTGAGCGACGTTGTACACAAAGACGAGTATCGTATAGGGTGAGCGATTATCCCTGGCTTAAATCGCCTGGAATTGATTCTGGGTCAGGATCGCTTATAAAATAAAGACGCCTGCGCGTATATAACCCATATATCACGCCCGCGTGCGCACCAAGTGGATTACGGGGTCGGAACAACACTCGCACTACACGGCAGTCCCACTGGGCTCACTTGCGTTCGCCCACCGGGGATTGAAAACCCCTTGACTCTTTCTTTGTTCATTTCTTTCTCATTACATTCGTAAGAAATGATCTAAAGTAAGAATCAGGGGCTCCACT